>Ga0163154_10001947_pt1 | contig 30954 bp, 26 predicted proteins | sample OliLakLV19MP9P1_FD_148649 | JGI IMG/M metagenome (GOLD analysis project Ga0163154, IMG submission 148649) | Freshwater microbial mat bacterial communities from Lake Vanda, McMurdo Dry Valleys, Antarctica - Oligotrophic Lake LV.19.MP9.P1 | ecosystem: Environmental > Aquatic > Freshwater > Lake >... | reverse complement strand
TATGCTCCTAACGATATTCGCTCTGGAAATTGAATCGTAGGATAGAAATTATTGGGAATATTAGTTAAATCATATACTCCCGCCCAAGCTGCTAATAGGCGATCGCCTAAATCCATACCAAGTTTTGAATTACCAAGTTTTACATCCTCAAATGGGATATATCCTAAATAAGCCGCCGCGATCGCCAAGATCGAAATTTGAAAACTACCTGCACCTTGATTTACCAACTTCCCACTGTAAGGAGTACTAAGAAAACAATAGAGTCCATATTCTAATGTATCCTCAGCAATTACAGAACGGGCGATCGCGCGACTTTCTCCTTTTTCGGCTAGAGAGTTTGCCAAACGTAATTGAGCGCAAAATTCAGGATAAGGTTTGAGATAATTTGAAATCTTAGAAATAAAACTGCGGGGCTGCATTTCTCCTCGACAACAAAGGGCGATCGCCAAGGCAATAACTAAATATTCACATTGAAGCTCGTCTTGAAGTTGATTAAAATACTCGGTTAAATTTACTAAATCTTGATGGTGGTATAGTCCTAAGATAATTACTTTTAATTCTGGAGATGAATTCTTTGGTAACGAATTGGGATCGCTTGTAATGACATCATCAATTAATCCAGTAATTAATTTAGTTAGTTCTACTGGCTCTCGATCGATTTGAGCCGAAACCAGAACATTTAAGACGCAATGAAATCTCCGTTTGAGAGAATGATGATTAGAAAAATTACCCATAACTATGCTCGCAATTAATCTCATTAATCTTTGATCTTTTTCCACGCTGACTGAGCGACATTTTTGAGGCGATCGCTAGTATTTTTAGCTTTCTCTTGAATATTAGTTTGGGTTTGCTTTAAGCTTTTTTGCAGTTTTTCTTGAGCCTCTAGCCTTGAGCGATCGACGGTTTCTGTAACTTTATCGATGTTTTCATTAACGCGATCTACTGCCCATGTATCCACGCGATCGACAGTTTGTGTAGCTTTGTTTAATGCTTGCTGGTATGTATTTTGGGCAGAGATTTTTACGATTTGTAACTGCTTTTTTAATTGAGCTTTAATTTTTTGGATTTTCTCAGGTTGAGTATTCGTCTGCTCTTCAGGGTTTTTAGTAGAGTTTTGAGTGGAATTCTCATTAGCTGCTTTAGGTTCATCGGTCATAATAATTCGTGATGAATAATAATTTGTAAGGATTTAATTAACTTAAATCTGCTTTAATTCTGCCATAATTTCTACACCACGGGATGTGCCTAATCTGGTCGCGCCTGCATCAATTAAAGCGATCGCTTGCTCTAAAGTCCGAATGCCACCCGAAGCTTTAATCCCAACTTTGTTGCCACCGATGGATTTTAATAATTTAACTTGCTCGATTGTGGCTCCACCCGCCCAGCCCGTGCTAGTTTTCAAAAACATTACGCCTGCTTCGATACAAACTTCTGCCGCTAAGACTTGCTCGTCTTGAGTTAATAAATTCATCTCTAAAATTGCCTTGACTGGAACTCGCGTAATTTCACAAATTTGGGCGATTTCGGCTAACAAGGCATCACTATTCTCCGACTTGATTAAGCCGAGATTAATTACTATATCTAACTCTTTAGCCCCGTTTTCCACAGCCTCTTGAGCTTCATAAAGCTTGGTAGATGGAGTACTGGCACCGCTAGGAAATCCGATCGCGGCAGAAACAACAACTCGCTTTTTATTTAAATAATCTACCGCCCGTTTGACATAACAAGGATAGACACACACGCTGGCAAACCCATAGCGATCGCTTTCATCACAGGCTCGATCTATTTGTTCGGGCGTGGCAGTAGGATCGAGTAGCGTATGATCGATATAAGGGGCGGGATTAATTTCAGATTGAGACATTTATTCTAATTGCGCTTAACAATATTGCTCTTACGATGTTTGGGTAACGAGAATCTTGAATCCTAATGTTACCATGCCTTAAATTTAAAGACTTGAATTTAAAGACTTATAAGTACTTAGACTAAATCAAGCTCAGAATCACGATTAATTTAAGAGATGAATTGATTAGGACTTACGCGCTCAAAGTTATAGAAACTTAGTGTGAGAGAGTTTGAGGGCGAAGCCCTCAATTGGGGCTGTGCCCCAAACCCACTTTAGATATAGGTTTTCTTTTTACGCTGAGTAAGTCCTATTGATTAAAAACAGTACAAAACTTATCTTTTCTTTTTTCTATAGAGTTCTAGCTACGAGACGAATGGCATTATTTGGGTAATTGCACAACTATGACTGGTTCCCAAAATTACTAAAGTAAGGCTGGATTGTACCGAAATCTAAGCGAGGAAACCTTATGCCGTTTTAGAGCTTCTCATCACATAATCAATAGCACTAGGAATAATGGCTTGCACTAATTGCTCAATTGCTGCTTGTTCTAGCTGCGTCCACTGTCTAGGGCGACCAAAGATGCTGGGCTGTAAAACGCCCCAAAGCTCTCCCTCGTAACTGATATGAGCATGAATTAGGGCTCGATGCCCGAAGCTTTCACGTTCAAACTGTTTATTTAAAGTATCTGGACTAGCAGTTTCCACATCCTCGACTGTAATAGAAGGCTCAGTGCGTAAGGCAGCAGCAAACATCGGATCGCGTTCGGATAAGGATGACGGCTCAAGTTTCCACCCTTCATCCTTAATCATCAGAATGTGATCATTACGTATCCAACAAAAGGGTACTTTGCCCAAGCACGTGCTCGGCTCTCGTAAATAGAGAAAGCAGCGATCGCATTCTAAATATAATCCCAGTGCAGACATTAAGGCATTAAAAAGTGCATCTGGCGATTGCGATCTATTTAGAATATCGAGGATCGAAGGTGGTAAGTATTCAAACATATTGCTAATGGTAGCGATCGAGAGGGCATGATAGAGAAATTAGCTTGAATTTCATAATTATAGTAATGGACAAATATCTAAATAGCTCCAATTTTAAGTCGTTTGGCAACTATCTGGCGGAATGAAACAAAGAGCTTCACTATGTCGAGCATTGATTCATCAACCCGAAATTCTCCTACTAGATGAACCTTTTGGGGCTTTAGATGCCTTTAGCCGCGAAGAAATGTGGGCGATGCTTCAAGATAGATCTATGGCTGCGAGTCAAATGTGTTTGTATTCTTATTACCCATGACTTACGCGAAGCTGTATATCTCTCCGATACCGTTTATGTGATGGGTCCTCGTCCTAGCTCGATCCTGTATAAACTTGAAATCGATTTGCCGCGTCCTCGTACTCTAGAAATGAGTCTTACCGATGAATTCAAAAAGATCGCCCGAACCTTTGGGTCATCTTCATCCCGATTATCGTCATTTAATCTATTTTTTCCATTCCTAAAGATTCCAATTTTAGTAGAATATGATCCATGATTGAGTCGCAACCAATATCGAATAATACGTCATTTTTATCTACTATCGGTGAGGGAGGATTACTTCAACTTCTGAAACCTTTTTGTAGCGATCGCATTGGGGATGACGGGGCAGTAATGGGAACTATGCCGTCAGGTTATGAGATGGTTGTGACTACCGATATTTTGATCGATGGCGTGCATTTTAGTCCTCAAACTACCAAACCTCAGGATGCAGGATGGCGGGCGGCGGCGGCAAATTTATCCGATCTAGCAGCAATGGGAGCAACGCCTTGGGGTGTAACTCTAGCATTGGGATTACCACCTGAGACTGAGATCGATTGGATTTTAGGAGTTTATCAAGGCTTTACGGATTGCTTAAAAGCCTATGGCACCGAATTAGTGGGAGGCGATACGGTGCGATCGCCAGTTAAAACCCTTGCAGTTACTGCTTTTGGACGAGTTAAATCCGCACAAATAATTTACCGTCATACTGCCCAAGTTGGAGATTTAATCGTAATTACGGGCAATCATGGGCTTTCAAAGGCGGGACTAGAAATTTTACTTAATCCCAATCTGGCAAAAAATCTATCTATAGAAGCGATCGCTAAACTTCATAATGCTCACCAAAGACCCAAGCCTAGACTAGATCTAATGCCATTGGAGTATTCCAGAGTTAGCGGTATGGATAGTAGTGATGGATTGGCAGATGCGATCGCCCAGATTTGTGATGCCAGTAATGTCAGTGCCAAGTTGGATTACGAGAAAATTGTGATTGCGGATGAGATTAAATTGGTAGCAAATGAGATGGAACGGAAGGCGATCGACTGGGTAATGTATGGCGGGGAAGATTTTGAATTGGTTATGTGTTTGGCTCCCGAAGATGCTCAGAGCTTGATTAAACGCTTTTCTGAATCTGTAATTATTGGTGAAATTATACCTAAGGATCTTAATTCTCAAGAGCTTACTCAAAACCTGAATATATCCAAATCATTTCAGCATTTTAGTTTATAGAATGCAAGAGATCGCATTTAAAGCCCGAATATAGTTTGTAGATGCTTTTTAATCCAGATAAATGGGGTCTCTCCACTCTTAGTTAAGTCATCAGGATTTATTAGTCCCATATCAATTAGAACCTGTTGACGTTCGGATAGTTTTTGGGCAATCTGTTCGGCTAAGTTAGGATAATTTTTTAATAGTCTTTGCAAGTGATCGCGATCGATTACGAATAAAGTTGTATCCTGCAAAGCTCTTACTGTAGCGGTTCTAGGGGTACCTGTTAAAACGGCAATCTCTCCAAAAAAATCACCTTCTTTAAATGAATAGATATATTGACCCGTGCGTAAAGATACTGCTTCCATCGACCCTGCCAGCACGATATATAAAGAATCTCCTATATCACCTTCTCGAAAAATAATCTCAGATGCCAAAATAGACTTCCGATAACCCTGCTCGATTAGCGATCGCAATTCTAGATCGGTACAGTCCTCAAAATATGTTATGCGTCGCAGTAAATCCCCTAAAGCTCGCTTATTTGGTAGCCGCGTAATTATTTTTTTAGGTTCTAAGATGGTATTAGTATCCGCTTTTGCTTTAATTTCGGTATCACTAGATCTGGAAGTATTTGGAGTAATAAGTGAAGATATTTGATCCCAATTCCGAATTCTAATTTCACGGTGTGGAAACGGAATTTCAACGCCATGATGCCGAAGTTCGCTTTCAATTAAAAAGTTTAATGAGCTTTTAATTTGCTCGGATTCTTGAGGCTGATCGATCCATACTAAAACCTCAAACTCAATGCCATTATCGCCAAACCGCTTTAACCAAACTTTAGGCGGAGGATAAGATAATACATTAGGTTCAACTCGCGCACTGGCAATCAGTAATTCTGTAACTATAACGGGGTCAGTTCCATAGGCAACAGAAATCGGTAAATGCAGGCGACATCTCGGTTTTTGATAGCTCCAGTTGACAATATTGCTGTCGATCAGTTTGCTATTTGGCACGATTACAAAAACATCATCATTAGTGCGAATGATTGTAGAACGAATGGAAATTTTTTCTACAGTTCCGAGTAATTTATCAAGCTCTACATAGTCACCTACTTTGATCGGCTGCTCGAATAAAATAGTCAACCCACTGATAAAATTACTCGCTAAGTTTTGCAAGCCAAAGCCGATCCCCAGTCCTAATACTCCTGCTACCACCGCCAAAGAATTGAGATTAATTCCTGCCGATTGTATGACCACGATCATTCCGATCGCCGAAAGCGTGTAATTTGTGATTGAAGTAATTGTCTCTTTTACGCCCCGATCTAATCGTCTTAAGAGCGATCGCTTGAGGATTTGACTGACAGCATGAGAAGCAACTAAAACTCCAAAACTCAGAAGAATCAGTGCCAGAATCGACACAATCGAAAATCCTGAATTGCCAATGTAAAAGATGGGCGTAGTGAATAAATTGTCCAAGATTAATAAGCCCAAAATTAATACGCTTAAAATGATCTTTCAACATAAACGCAATTAGTTTACCAGCGATCGCCCCGATTCATAGTTACATTGACGACCTTATCGAGATTTCAGATAGTACCTGCAAAGACTTTAACGAGCCGCGAATTAATCTCCCAGCCGCTAGAGGTTGTTTGGCAAAAGCGATCGCCAGTTGCAGGGGTTTTAAATTGCCATCTCGATCTATAGCCTTTTCTAAATCAGGTAAATCGTAAAGGCTATCATCGCTGACCACACGGATCGTGCCGACTGGGATATTTAGCTTAGTAAAAAATTCTAAAATCACATAGCCTTCCATATCAACCACATCAGCTTTAGTAGTTTTATACAGATTTTGCTTTTCAGCTGCTAGATGGATCAGGCGATCGCTTGTTAGGGCTTTAACTTGAGTAACTTTACTAATATTTTTGGAAATATAAGGCTGAGGAATAAAGGTACATGGCAAAATTTTGGCTTGATTGTTTAAGAGATTGCTGAAGAGATAGATACATTCTGCATAAACTACTACATCCCCGACTTTAAAATTAGGACTTAAACTTCCACACAAACCCATCACGATCGCATGGCCAAATTGCTGGGGATTAGTTATACTTTCTAAATACATGCCGACCGAACTACAACCAATCGGAATTGGCGAAATGAGAAAATCTAGATTCCTTTGGAAATTTTTTGCCACTGCCCGATATTCAGAACCTTGGGGTACCAAAATTAAGGTCTTTCCTAAAGTCTTTAAGTTAGAAGATTGATTAAGCAAGGCTGATGTCCAAACTGCGCTAGATTAGGATAACAAAATATCGTCAAGTAAGTATGCGTAACCGTTTTAATATCTCCAAATATGCAATTAAATATGCTTGGCTAACGATAGCTGTGTGGCTGATTATCAGTATTGCTGGTATTTTTGCTTTTTCTTCGCTCAAATACGCACTATTTCCTGATGTGACATTTCCTGTGGTGGTTGTCAGTGCTAGTAGAACCACAAAAACGACTAATACTACTAATACTTCTCCCGCTAATTCGATCGCCGAAACTGAAACTAAAATTACTAATCCCCTAGAGCAACAGTTAAAAAGTATCGCAGGCGTTGGTTCTATTCGTTCTACAACTTATAGCGATCGCGCGGTAATTAGTTTGGGATTTGATGTTGGCACTAATTTAGAAGCTTCCACGCAAAAAGTAAAAGACATAGTTAATCAAGTTCAGATTCCTAACACCACCTTTCAAGTAATTCCGATTAATCTAAACGAGTCAGCAGCAATAAGCTATACATTCACCTATAAAGCTAACTCTAAGCTGGATGCTGGCAAATTAGAGGATTTAACTAAATTAGCAAGATCTCGAATTTTACCGCCAATTCAAGCTTTATCAGGAGTCTTAAAAGTTTCACTTCTGGGGATTCCTACGCCGCCGCCCCAACAGATTACGCCAGAGGCAATTGCTGAATATATTAAAAATACTTTTACCAGTACCAAAATCAGAATTAATGGTAAAGATGCCCTAGCAATTCAGATTATTAAACGTAGTGATGCTAATACCTTGGAAGTAGTTGATTTAGTGGAAGCACAAGTTCAAAAGGTGCGATCGCAGTTTCCCGATTTAGAAATAACCCTTGCCTCAACTCAAGCCGACTATATTAGCGAAGCCACCCGTGCCACCATAGATACGCTGATCGAAGCCATAGTTTTATCGGTAGTTATCATCTATCCTTTCTTGCGGAACTGGAAGGCTACGATTATTTCGGCTATGACTATTCCCATATCTTTACTCGGTACATTTATCGTGATGGCAATTATGGGATTTAACCTCGAAACTATTACCTTACTGGCTTTGGCACTGGTGATTGGAATTGTGATTGATGATGCGATCGTGGATGTGGAGAATATTAGCCGACACTTAGATAAAGGCGAATCCCCGTTTAGAGCGGCAATTAGTGCAACCAAAGAGATTGGTTTGACGGTTACAGCGGCAACATTTACGATCGCGGCGGTATTTATACCTGTAGGTTTAATGCCTGGAACTTTGGGGCAATTTTTTAAACCCTTTGGCATTACGATTTCGGCGGCAGTGTTGATTTCTTTGGGAGTATCCCGTACGCTTTCTCCACTTTTAGCAGCCTATTGGTTAAAGGGTAAACCTTGGAAGCAAGAAGCAGATGATACTTCTCCAAAAGGTGCGAATGCACTTTATCTCAAGGTTTTGATCTGGTCGTTGCAGCATCGGTGGCTAGTTGTGAGCATTTCAGTTTTGTTGTTTGCAATTGGGGTGGGACTGATTCCCTTCGTGCCTAAAGCTTTTATTCCGAAACTCGATCGCGGTGAATTTAATGTTACCTACACTACGCCATCACCTAATTTAGCTACTCTTGCCAATCTTAGTCCAGTTAATCCATCAGCTAATCCATCAGCTAATCTACAACCCGATCCTCGAATTGTCAGACCGAATTCACCCTTACTTCCGTCTTTGCCGAATCCTTTAGATCGATCGCTAGAAGTAGCAAAACAACTAGAAGCATCCATTCTCAAAGTTGCCGAAGTTCAAACGGTATTTACAACCATTGGTAACGGACAAGGACAGCCCAATAAAGGCAATTTGTATGTGAAGTTAAAAGGCGATCGCACGCTCAAAACTGCAGCCATCCAAGATCGAATTCGGACGATTTTGCCTGTAATTAAAGATGTGAATATTAGTATTGAAGATATTCAGTTTGTCGATACCGGTGGAGAGAAACCACTTCAACTCGGTCTAATCGGTAATAATTTAGAGGATTTAAGAAAAAGTGCGATCGCGATCGAAGCGGCAATTCAAAATGCTCAAAATCAAGCCCAAACGGGATTAGAGGATATTAGGATAGTTGGCGATCCCGAAATCGAACATCTAAATGGCGAACGGGTGGCTTATATTACGGCTAATCTCGGCAAAAATGTCGCCCTTGGCACTGCTACCGATCGAGTTGTGGCGATCGCTAAACCACTTCTACCCGCAGATGTATCCATCGACTTGGGCGGAGATTCGGGGCGGTTAAATTCTATTCTCGATAGCTTTCTAGGGACTCTAGGCTTGTCGGTAATAGCGATCGCTGTAGTTTTAGTCTTCTTATTTAGAAATCTAGTCGATCCGTTTTTGGTCGTGCTTTCTCTACCATTGGCTTTAGTCGGAGCAATTTTATCTTTATTGGTGACAAATAGTGGCTTTGGTATGATTGCGGTGATCGGTATTATCCTTTTGTTTGGCATTGCGAATAAAAACGCCATCCTAATTGTGGACTATATCAATCAAAGTCGAGAACGAGGACTTCCCCTTCATGCTGCGATCCTAGAGGCTTGTCCGATCCGTCTGCGCCCGATTTTAATGACATCAGCTTCTACGGTTTTAGGGATGATGCCTATTGCCTTGGGATTTGGAGCAGGTTCAGAGTTGCGGGCTCCGATGGCGATCGCGGTAATTGGCGGACTGATAACATCTACTTTACTCAGCTTAATTTTTGTACCTGTTACCTATAGTCTTTCCCACGGATTGAGAAAACAACCAATACCATCTTTAGAGAAGGATTTAAAGAAGGGAGCATCATGATAGGAGATTCTCAAGCTAAATATCAAACTATGCGCGATCGCCTCGAAGCCTTCAAAATTCTCTTAAATTCTATACCAGAGAATCAGCCAAAGAATCAGCAAGCGATAGGTAGTTGGAAAGAAGATTTGGAGCGATCGCACTTGAGAATTCAAGAATTTTTTCAAACAGAGATTTTAGATTGCATCAATTCAACTTCCGAAGAGGCAATTCCGCACTATGTAGAGATCGACAAACAGTTACGATTACTCGAAGCGGATATAAAGCTCTTAAAAATTACCCGTAAGCCTGAAACCCTAACTAGGCGTATTAATCAAGCCAGCGATCGCCTAACTTTGCTCTCAACTTACTGCGATTCTTTATTAAAAAATTAACCTTAAAACTTTAATGAAACAATGAAACAAAGAGTAAATCTAACTTTTCCTAAATCTACAATTACAAATCCCCTTGCTTATCGGTTGGCACGAGATTTTAATATTGCCGCAAACATCATCCGCGCTCAAATTGCCCCAAATCAAGAAGGGAAGATGGTACTAGAGCTTTCGGGAGATATAGATCGACTAGAATCAGCTATTGAATGGATGCGATCGCTAGATATCGAAGTTTCGACAGATAAAAGAGAAATCATGATCGACGAGCAGCTTTGTTTTGAGTGTGGTCTTTGTACTGGGGTTTGTCCAACTACGGCTTTAAGCTTAGACCCCGCTACATTTCGCTTGAGGTTTGAGCGATCGATTTGTATAGTTTGCGAGCAATGTATTTCGGTTTGCCCCGTGGAAGCAATTTCGATTAACTTATAAATTCTGTAACGGGTCTTGCCCTGCGATCGGTTTTTATCATCAATTCTCATTATGGTTCTACTCATTGGATCGGCTTTTTACTTCATGGATGCAGGTTTAACTTAATCGGATCGGCTTTTTACTGCATATTCGTGTTATTTATGTCCCAGCTACTTAATTTACAATAGAAAATAATTCAAAAATTTGGCGGTAAATCTGTTTGAGCTTACCTGCAAATTCCAAACTAGGCGGAAACTCTCCGACAAACTCCCAATTATCAACCGTCGAAAGATTCCATTGTTTGCCCTGATAGCCATAGCCTGAAGACTCTATCCCAATTAAATTACCTTCATGAAATCGAATTTGGAGCAAAACACTGCGGCTAGTAATGGTTTTATTTACACCCGGAAAATTAAAACTTAGATCGATTGAATCAGGATCTACCAATTCACGTGTACAAGAATCATTTGCCCAAGGACTAAGATCGACTTTGACAATCGGAAATTGCTGTTTGAATAATGAGGCGATCGCCGCAATCTTGGTAGCTAATTCAATACTTTTAGCCTGTTCGGTTGCATTCATGCGTTCACTATAGGTTATTGGAGGTTTTAAGTTTGGCTTAAAATATTATTGTAGATTCTTAAAAGTAATCTGCATCATAGGTAACTGTATTTAATAGGTATTGATTTGAGGTTCAGGTGTGAAACCCCTGCATGGGGCGCAGCCCCCAAACCCCTATTCTTAAAAATATGCCTTCTAGATCAGTACCAAGACTTGGATTTGAGTTAGATTTAATTTAACAGTTTGGAATTTAAGATCTATCTCACGGAGTTAAGTTATGACAATTAGTTTAAATAGTTTAGATATTAAATTAACTTCGCCGCAAGCGATTCCCCTCGGAATACCTATCGAATCTCGCATAACTTTAAATAGTGTTACTTGGCAGGAATATGAGGGATTTTTGAGTTTGATTATTAACCGACCCAATCTCCGCCTGAGCTACTTAAAAGAAACCTTAGAAATAATGCCGCTATCTTTAGAACATGAAGCCCTAAAATCTATGATTGCAAGGCTATTATACGTTTATGCGGATGTAATGGGCATTGATTTATTTAGTTCTGGTTCTACTACCTTCCGAAAGGAAAGCCTAAAAGTAGGATTAGAAGCCGATGAAAGTTACTGCTTGGCTAGTCGTAAAGAATTTCCTGATTTGGCGATCGAGGTAGTTGTGACCAGTGGTGGTATTGATAAGCTCGAAATTTACAGAGGATTAGATGTAAAAGAAGTATGGTTTTGGCAAGATCGAGAATTTACTGTGTATCATCTCAGAGTAGATAAACTCGCCTACGATCGCTCCCCTCAAAGTAATCATCAAAGTCAACTCTTTCCCCAGTTAGATTTCCTCCAGATGGCAGAATATATCATTCCAGAATCCGAACCTCAAGCAGTTAGGGCATGGCGACAAGTTCTTCAAAGTTCTCTTTAAAAGTTCTCTTTAATTAATATCTTTAAATCAAAATCATGTTAGATTCTCACTTAATCGAAAAACTAAATCGACTTCAACAGATATTCACCGATTCTCAACGAGTCTTAGTCGCTTATTCAGGTGGAATTGATAGTACGTTAATCGCAAAAATTGCCTTTGATGTTATAGGAGATAGAGCGATCGCGGTCACGGCAAATTCCCCTTCATTATTACCCGCAGATCTGGAAGCAGCTATATCCCAAGCCATAGAAATTGGCATCTCCCATCAAGTGATTACTACTTCAGAGATGGATAATCCTAATTACACTTCTAATCCTGTAAATCGTTGTTATTTTTGCAAAAGCGAATTGCACGATCGCCTTAAACCTCTGGCAACACAACTAGGCTATGAATATGTAATTGATGGCTTAAATGCTGACGATCTTAAAGATTATCGTCCAGGTATAGCGGCGGCAAAAGAAAGAGGCGTGCGATCGCCCCTAGCCGAAGTCGGAGTTAGTAAGTTAGAAGTACGAGCTTTATCTAAGTATCTCAATTTGTCGTGGTGGAATAAACCTTCCCAACCCTGTCTGAGTTCCAGATTTCCCTACGGAGAGAGCATTACTATTGAAAAATTACAAAGAGTGGGAAAAGCCGAGCAATATCTCCGCAACTTGTTGGGAAGTGAGATCGATCTGCGGGTACGTTCTATTGATGATACGGCGCGGATCGAGATTAGAGCAGATTTAATTATGAACTTTATGCAGGCGATCGACCTCCCCGAACTAACTAAATCCTTTAAAGCTTTCGGTTTCCAAACTGTGACCCTAGACTTAGAAGGCTTTCGCAGTGGTAAACTAAACGACCAGATCGATCGTAAAGTCAATAACCAGAGCGATGGTCGGGTTAAGTTGAATGAACTGATTATGTCAGAATCTTAAGGTAATCTTCTCCTTACACTTTTATTAGTTTTTATTAGTGCAGTTGAGCTAACACAAAACCTTAAGGATTACAGTATTGACATTGTGCCGGGTCGGCCGCTTCGATGCCATCAGGAAACAGTTTTTCTTGGCGAAACCCGCAGTGCTGGCAGTGGTAGATGGCGACACGGGTAAATGCTGTCGGGAAATGACACAGGGCGCAGGGCAGACCGGGCAGGCGTTCGACTGGCTCAAAACCAGGATAGGTGCATTTTGGGCAGTTGCTTTGAATCGCGGCAACGAGGTTGATGGTTGCTTTTGCGATCGCGTTCATACGGGTCGGGTTATAGAGTGCCCGCATGTCTGTTTCTAGGTGAATAGTCGGCGATCGCCGCAGCGCTTCGGTCACAACCGAGAGTAGTTGAGCTTCACTGATAATACCTTTCACAATTTCATTCGGGTTTTTAGTCGATGGGGAAGGCATAACAATCAATCCATGCTCTGGAAAGCCGATAGTTTGAGCAAAAATCTGTGCTTCTTCCACACTCCGAACCGTTGTATGGCTGTAGTTTGTTTCTATAGAAATCTCTTGACCGAAAATTTCTAGTTTGTGAAGGCGATCGATTAAGATGATTAACTCATAATTACAGGCAATCATCGGAAAGCTAGGATGTGGTCCAAAACTTCCTTCACTAGCGATCGCCAAACTTTCGCCCGTAAGCTCCAGTGCCCTCTCAGCCTTTAAGCGTGCAGTCGATCTTTGATCACCCGGTCGGTCGAGATCGCGAGTAAAGGTGCCAAACCTATCCGTATTAAAGTTTTCGGGAATCTGAAGCTTGATCCCTAACTCCCGTTCTAAAATGGGTGTAATAACTTTTTCTTTACGGTGCATTGTGGCTAACACCCCAACTCGGTCGGCAAAGAAGGTATGGGTCATGAAGTAAACTCCTAAATTCGGACAGCGAAATCGAACTTTTAAGGTGACTTTTCTTTTATCTACATAAACACAAGTCTCGTATTCATAACTATGATTATCTTCAGACTGAGGGTATAGCCATTGGTTCAGGAGCTATAGAATCTTTAGTTAAACAATTGATTAGGAGAGTTCAACTTTTGGGGACTCAATGGAACTCTAAGAATCCCCCTCAAGTCCTCAGACAACGCTCTGCTTATCTTAATGGCTATTTTTCTGATAACCTTCATAAGCATAATTACTCATCGTAAAACTGAGATGCCCCCCTCAACTTATTCCTCAATTTGTTCTACTTCAATTTGTTCTTCCGAAACCTCGATATTCTCAACCTCTGATATATTTTCAATCAAAGCCTCAGTAAAACTCTCAACACCATCTGGAATAACTTCAGAAATACTAATATCTTCAATTATGGCAGCAGGTACTAGAGTTACATCGGCGATCGCATCATCGGCATCTAATCTTTGCAGTCTGACTCCACGGGCAGTTCGAGATTGACAGGCGATCGCATTGGTAGGTTGACGCATGACGATCCCGCGACTTGTCACAATCATTAATTCTTCATCACCATCCACCAGTTTTAATGCTGCTAATCGATCTTGCCCAGATTTGAACCTAGTCGCTCTAATCCCTTTGCCGAATCGCTTTTGAATACGGAACTGCGCCACTGGAACCTTTTTGCCATAGCCGCACTCAGTCACAACCAAGACCCAAGGAGCCGAGCTTTTATCATCACAACTTTCTTCCGCAATTTCTTCGGTTTCAGAGATGTCTGCATCCATTACTTCAGATAGATCCACACTTATATCTAAATTAGCATCCGAATTGGCATCACTATCAATAATTTCTACATCTTCCACTTCAGCTAATCCTGCGGGGAGAATATCCATCGCCACAATTTCATCATCCACGGTCAAACGCATCGCTCTCACGCCCCTAGTATCTCTGCCCATAGGTCGCAGTTGCCGATCGTCAGTGCGAAACCTAATTGCCATCCCGTTTTTAGAACCAATGATAATCGTGTTATCGACTTTGGCACGGCGCACCCAACGTAATTGGTCGTTCTCTTCGAGGAAGATCGCGATTAGTCCGTTACTCCGAATATTCGCGAAAGCAGAAAGCTTGGTTTTTTTGATATAACCTCCTTCAGTCAGCATTACCAGAAATTCGTTATCGGTAAATTCACTAATTGCTAAAACCGAAGTAATTTTCTCTTCGCTAGAAATTGGTAACATTTGCACGATCGCCCCACCTCTGGCAGTCCGACTAGATTCAGGAATCTCATAACCTTTAAGACTGTATACTTTACCGCGATCGCTAAAAAATAGAACGCTATCATGACTGCGACAAGCAAAGAAGTGATCGATGGCATCATCATCTTTCATATTGGCACTAGATTTGCCCCTAGTAGCCCGACTTTGAGCCACAAAAGTATCTACTGGCATCCGTTTGATGTAGCCTTGCTCGGTCACTAGGACGATGGTTTCACGGTTGGCAATTAAATCGGCAGTATTTATATCTCCTTCTCCATCTAGGATTACGGTACGGCGGGGAGTGGCAAATTCAGCTTTGATGGCTAATAGTTCGGTGCGGGTAATATCTAATACTCGTTGGCGATCGCCCAAAATATTATTTAAGTCCGCGATTTGAACGACCAGATCGTCATGTTCTCTTTGAATCTTATCTGCCTCTAATGCGGTTAAGCGGCGGAGTTGCATTTGCAAAATTCCATCTGCCTGAGTTTCCGATAAACCATAGTTTTCCACCAGTCCCAATCGGGCTGAAGCACTATCATCGGCTCCTCTAATTAGGGCAATGATAGAGTCGAGATTTGCCAAGGCGGTCAATAAACCTTGTAATAAATGATCGCGTTCCTGTGCCTTGCGTAGCTGAAACTGAGTACGGCGGGTGATAACTTCAGAACGGAAGTCAAGGAATATTTGCAGTGCAGATTTAAGCGTGAGAACTTGGGGCGCACCATCCACGATCGCCAGCATATTACAGCCAAAATTAGATTGTAACGGCGTAATTTTAAAGAGATTATTCAAAACTACTTTGGGATAGGCATCGCGTTTTAGCTCAATTACTAATCTCATCCCGTTGCGATCGCTTTCGTCTCTGACATCAGAAATTCCATCAAGGCGTTTATCGTTTACTAATTCGGCAATCTTCTCAATCAAAGCTGCTTTATTGGTCTGATAGGGCATTTCGGTGATAATAATTGCCTCGCGATCTTGGCGACCGGGATTAGAAATTACCTCAAAATCTGCCACTGACCGCATAGTAATCGATCCGCGCCCCGTGCAGTAGTTTTCTCTAATTCCTTCTCTGCCAATAATTAACGCGCCTGTGGGAAAATCGGGACCGGGAATATATTGCATTAAATCTATATCCGTCAGATCGGGATTGGCAATCAATGCCACTAAACCATCGACTAATTCGCCCAAATTATGAGCGGGAATATTAGTCGCCATCCCTACAGCAATGCCCGAAGAGCCATTTAATAAAAGCTGGGGAACCCTTGCGGGTAAGACTAGGGGTTCTTGTTGGGAGCCGTCATAGTTATCACCAAAGTTAACAGTTTCAGCTTCTATATCTTGAATTAAGCCAGTTTGAGCGATCCGAGTTAGACGGCATTCGGTATATCGCATTGCCGCCGCAGGATCGTTATCCACACTGCCAAAGTTACCATGACCGTCTACAAGGCGATCGCGCATGGAAAAATCTTGAGCCATTCTGACCAGGGCTTCATAGACAGAAGAGTCACCGTGGGGATGATACTTACCAATTACGTCGCCAACTACACGGGCGCATTTACGAAACGGACGCTCTGGAACTAATCCCAACTCGTGCATGGCGAATAAAATTCTGCGGTGGACTGGTTTTAAGCCGTCTCTGGCATCTGGTAAAGCCCGACCCACAATTACGCTCATGGCATACTCAAGGTATGAACTTGACATCTCAGCTCGCAAATCGGTGGGGACAATGCGATCGCTGTGATTTGAAGTTGTATTGGTCATAGTGAGTATTTACTTATCGGTTATTATCATATTTTAACCTATGCTTTACCCCGTCCTACTGAATGCTCAGAAGAATACCCAGAATCTAGCTCTAAATTTATGTCTGTAATTATTGCGGGTGAACGTAGTGGCGTTGGTAAGACCACAGTAACTTTGGCGTTGTTGGCAGCAATGCGATCGCAGAATAAGATTGTGCAATCTTTTAAAGTCGGACCCGATTACATCGATCCCATGTTTCATAGCCGCATTACAGGGCGTGCCTGTCGCAATCTCGATCCAGTTTTAACCTCTGAAGAATATGTGCAAGGATGCTTTGCTAAACACGCTCAGACTGCTAAATATGCCCTAATTGAAGGGGTAATGGGGTTATTTGATGGTGCCTCTGGGCATGATGATACTGCGAGTACCGCCCATATTGCCAGATTGCTAAAAGTACCAGTGGTGTTGGTTTTGAATTGTGCCAGCACTTCTCGATCCATAGCGGCGATCGCCCACGGTTATAAAACTTTCGATCCTCGCATAGAAATCGCTGGGTTAGTTTTGAATCGGGTTGCCAGCGATCGCCATTTAGAATTATTAACTCAGGCATTAGAGCCTCTAGACCTACCAATTTTAGGAGTGCTGCGCCGCCAAGATGACATCACCATCCCCGATCGCCATTTAGGATTAGTACCCACAGGGGAATTAGATAATTTTCAGGTATTGCTAGAACGCTTTGCCCACTTGGGAAAAACCTGCTTTGATTGGGAGAAGTTATTGCCAATGATCGAAACTTCTCAAAAAACAGAAAATTATTCTGTGCTAAATCCTGTAGAAAAGATGGATAAAGTGAGAATTGCGATCGCCCAAGATTCAGCTTTTAACTTTTACTATGCCGATAATTTAGATTTACTTAGATCGATGGGAGCCGAATTAATCCCTTGGAGTCCGATTAAAGATGGAATGCTGCCTAAAGATATTCAAGGACTGTATTTTGGGGGTGGATTTCCCGAAGTATTCGCCGCCGAGTTAGCCGAAAATCAATCAATGAAGGACTCGATCAAAGCTGTAATTCAAGCAGGAATGCCGACTGTTGCTGAGTGTGGAGGTTTGATGTATCTGTGCGATCGCCTTGAAAATTTCGAGCAAAACCTGTACGAGATGGTAGGAATTTTTCCGACTACGGCAGTTATGGGTAAGAAACTAACTTTGGGATATAGACAGGCTTTGGCTTTACAGGATAGTTGTTTGGTTAAATCAGGCGATCGCGTTTGGGGACACGAGTTTCATCGTTCTACTTTGACTAAATCCAATTCTTATCCTTTATTTAATATGAATGGATACGATTCGCATTTGCAATATCCAGCCGAAGGTTGGCATAAATATCAAGTTCACGCTTCCTATCTGCATCTGCATTTTGGGGCGCAACCGCAGTTAGTCGAGAGATTTTTAAGCCATTGCGATCTTAGGTGATTTTAGGTCACGGTCTTAACCCATCTGCGAAATTCTTTTCTAGCATCGCTCATGATTAGATCGGAACTACGATTCAATATTGCTGATATGCCTTCAATTACGGGGATATAAGAAAACGCCAGACTGCTCTCAGATTCCACATACTCACCTGCAGTAAGAATAAAAATCACGAGCTTTCCTTGACGATGTTGCCATACTTCAGGAACTCCTAAAGCCCTATAAGCATTAACTTGGGTAGTGGAAGTAAGATCGATTTCTATAGCCAGATCGGGCGGTGGATCGATCGCCAGATCTAAGTGTTTGATTCCCGTCACGGCTCGGCAATTCTTTATATAAAAACAATCATCTGGTTCAATTCCTGCTGCCATGCTCTCTTTCTTAAACGTAGATGAACCCAAAGACTCCCATTCCAGATCGAGTTCTTCTAGTAAAATCTTCAAAAAATCACTAATAAATACTTTATACCGTTCATGTTCTGGTAATGGCATCCGAATCTCTAAATCTCCATTGTAGTAAGCAATATGAGTAGCTCTTTTTTCTCCTAACTCCACTAAAATCTGCTCAAATTCTTGCCAATCGAGATCCCGCAGATATATTCTCTGTCCTGCTTGAATTTCTAAGTGGCTAATAAATGTTGGAGTTGATATTGATGCAACCATAACTTTTAACTCTGGTTTCGATCTGGGTTCGATCTGGTTTTGATAGATCATACTCAATCCGAAATTACGATTTGCAGATCGGGTGAATTTACATCAAAAGAAGCAGAGGCGTAAAATGCTAAATGTATTATCCTCTAAAAAGGGTAAACTTGACTTTATCCCTCCTGACGAATAAATAAAATTATGTTCGCCCACTCTGCTAAAGAACTCGCCGCAAAATCCAATACTTAAATCAAATAGAAGTTAGCGATCGCTAGAACTACAAGTTATTCCCAAAGAACAAGTTCATCGCAATAGATAAGGATGGCAAGAAGAGTCGTAAGAATCAAGCATTAAAATATACTCTCATAACAAATTAAATCCAAATTAAATATATTAGAAATGTCCTTAACTACCACCTCACCCCCAATTACTAAAAGAACTTGGACGGATACTGAATTGATGGCTTTGTCAGACGAAAAATGTTATGAGCTTGTGAATGGAGTATTAATTGATGTAGGAAATTCAGGAGCTTTGCATGGCTATACTTGCAGCCTTCTCGTTATGGCATTAATGAATTATATTTTACCGAGAGGGCTGGGAGTTATTCTCGATTCTAGTACAGCGTTTACTATGAAAAATGGCAATAAGCGATCGCCTGATATTTCCTTCGTATCTAAAGAGAAACTGATAGGACTTGAAGAATTACCCGAAGGATTTTTAGAAGGTGCGCCTGATTTGGCGATCGAGGTTCTTTCCCCTAGCAACACGATCGCTGAGATCGATCAAAAAATTGTGGAATACTTTGACAATGGCGCGCGCTTAGTTTGGGTAATTAGTCTCAAATTACATTATGTATTAGTTTATCGTTCCGCTCAAGAACCCGATCGCCTGCTCAAGCAATCCGATAGTTTAGATGGGGAAGAAGTTATTTCTGATTTTACAATGCCGTTATCAGATTTATTTCAAAAGTTATCATTTTAAACAAGCAGATAAAAAAATTTTTTTTTAGATAAAATGAAATCTGGTTATACTTTGCCTGTATTTGCGATCGCGGCGGCTAAGGCAGCTATTTTAAGATTGATAAATCCTCATGAGCATATAGAGTTTGTAGCTCTCGATCTATTAGATTTGGAGTTGGGTATGGGGGAGATCGCGATCGCCCAGTCTGCTTCGATCGACCTAAATACTGCCCTTGGTATAACCATCAGCGACCCTGGTGATAATTTAGATTTGACTGCTGGTACTCCAATTTGGGCTTATGTACAGTTAGAAGCTTCAGAACATCCTGAGTTAATCCTTGAAGCAGGAGAAGGCTTGGGCAGAACGATTACGGGCGAACCTGCGATTTATAAATTGGCAAATACACTGGCACAGGTGAATCTCTTACCGCTATTACCCTCGAATACTTCGGCTCGGATTAAATTTATCCTTCCTTTGGGGCGATCGCTTGCCACTCGTACATCTAATGCAGCTTTTGGGATTTTAGAAGGACTGGCATTATTGGGAACTAGGGCAATATCTCAGCCTCTATCGGTCGAAGATAAGTTGGATGAATTTCGGAACGATCTGAGAGCTAAAGCGCAGGAAAATAAGAATCTAGTTTTTTACATCGGTGCCAATGGCTATCAAGCCGCGACAAATATGGGATTTCAGCCCGATCGCCTAGTGCAAACTGCTAACTGGATTGGCGTAATGCTAATTGAGGCAGCACTTTTAGGAGTGACATCGATCGCTCTGGTCGGATATCATGGCAAACTTCTTAAACTTGCAGGTGGCATTTTTAATACTTCCAGTCATTTAGCTGATGGTCGGATTGATATCCTTACCCGTGCGGCTGTCCGTGAAAATTTACCCATAGAGATAATTCAACAAATCGAGCGATCGCCCACCGCCGAAGCTGTAGAAAACTTACTAAGATCCCAAGGTTACGATCGAGTTATATTTACCGATCTCACGCATCAAATTAGCCAAAAAGCGCAGGCTTATATCCATAAATATACAGAACTGAATGTGGAGATTAAAGTTTTTCTGTGCGATCGCCACTCTAAATTAGTTTTAAAGGATTAATTTTAAGCGATTAAGTTTAACAATTGCTAAAGTTAAGACTTGAATAATGTATGATTTTTTGTTCATCTTTAGAATTCTAGTTGAGAATTAAAGTGTCAAAGTATACATAACTCAATATTCTTCGCGTATATATTATAATCAAGTGTTTGATTTTGTTTCAAATATTCACTTTAAATCACAGAATTCTTTGAAAATAAGCTTTATAACTAAACGTATACATCCTTAATGAAATTTTCCGTATGGCAAAGCGATCGCTACGAGCATCACCTACGGGGGTTACAAAAGCCAAATCACGATTCACTTCTAGAGGGTGGACGCAAGAGTATCTAGCAACCGAAGTTGGAATTAAGACCAGACAACCAATTTGGCGATTTTTTACAGGGCTGCCGATCGAACGATATACATTTTTTGAGATTTGTACGATCTTAGATTTAGACTGGCGGGAAATTGCGCTCGATCCCCCTGCCGACGTTACTGCTGAAGGTATTAGTAAAGTTGAGAATATAAAGGATTTAGACTTTGAGACAGTAGGGTTTGATTTAGATAGATTGGTACAAAAAGTGCGATCGCATCGTTATGAAAAAGTTAACAATCAATGCGGCATCTTACAGCTACTAGATATTAATCGTCCAGTATCGATTCTAAATATCTATACGGATGTAAATATTTTGGAGCAAATAGCCAGTCAGCAATGGTTGGAAATGTCCGAGATCGAAAAAATACCTTTAGAAGATATCGATCGCTATGGCTTAGGCAAAATTGAGGAAAGTCGAGTTTCAGGCATGAAAGCCGCCGAAAAATATCATAAATTGAGAGTTTTGGGCAAACCTGGTGCAGGTAAAACCACTTATCTTAAACATTTGGCAGTTCAGTGTAATCTAGGCAATTTTGCTAAGAATCTAGTTCCGATTTTTATTACGCTCCGAGATTTTGCCGAGAGTTATAAAAATAACAATCAAGTCAATTTATTATCATTTATCCACCAAGAATTTCTGTCTTCAGATATTTCTCAATTATCAGCAATTAAAAAGCTGTTGCAAGGTGGAAGAATATTGATGTTAATTGATGGCATGGATGAAGTTTTAGCCGAAGAAGAGCACTTTGTCTTAAATGAAATTCGCAGATTTTCGGAAAAATATCATAAAAATCAATATGTAGCTTCCTGTCGCACGGCATCCCAAAAATTATCGCTAAAAGGCTTTACTGATGTAGAGATTGCCCCGTTTACCCAAGCGCAAATTGCTGCTTTTGCTGACAAATGGTTTGTAGAATTTAGCAAAACTAATGAAGCTGATGGCAGGTCAAATGCCGTAGATTTTATGGAGAAATTAGATTTACCCAAAAATTGGCGTTTTCGCCGACTAATTACCAACCCGCTATTTTTACATCTTTCCTGCTCGATTTTTAATCGCCAAGATGACTTTCCGATCAATCAAGCCGAATTTTATAAACAAGGAATGGATTTGCTTTTAGGAAAATGGGACGAATCAAGGGGAGTCGAACGCGATCGCGCATACAAAGGATTTTTATTACCGCAAAAGCTGAAATTATTAAGTCAGATCGCCTTGTCAACATTTGAGCACGAGCAATACTTTTTTTCTCAAGGCGCAGTCGAGCAATACATTGGCGACTATATCCAAGATCTTCCCAATGCCAGTAACGATCCTGAAGAAATTCAACAAGTAAGTAAATCTATCCTAATGTCGATCGAGTCTCAACATGGGATTTTAGCCGAACGGGCGCGCGGGATTTTCTCATTTTCTTATTTAGCGGTACAAGAATATTTTACAGCCCGAAAAATAGTTGCCAATCATAATCTCCAAACCTTAGGACAGTCTTTGAATAGGCTTGTAGACCACATTATCGATCCACATTGGCGCGAAATCTTTTTGCTGACGGTAACTATGCTTCGCAGTGCCGATGGTTTGGTGCAATTAATGAAACAACAAATTGATGCCATTGTCACCGACGATCCTTATTTACAAGAGTATTTAACTTGGGCAAACCAAAAATCTCAAGACAATGAAGCCGAAACTAAACCTGCAACCAGTCGGGCATTTTATCTAGCTTTAGCTCGCGCCCCTCATCTGGCGGCTAATTTTGCCCTAGCTTCGACCTTAGATCAAGGTATATTTTTGGATGCGGCTTTGGAAAATCTTTTGCAAGAATGTGTATGGACAGAAAGTAAAGATTTTGCCCATGTCCATAGCTGTGGTGATTTGCTTAGCAATACGCTAGGAATTGTCTTGGATATAGGCTTGCATAAATCTTTGCAACAACTGAGCGATCGCTTACCAAATGGCGATAGCACAAAAGCTGGCTTTCAAGACTGGTGCAAAAATAACTATGCTGCTTGGTTAGAGCAATTACAGCAAGCGATCTTCACCCATCGAGATCTCAGCGATCGATGGAAATTTAGCCCCTCCCAATCTAAAATTTTACAGAACTATTACGATGCGAATCAATTATTACTCGATTGTTTGAATAGCAATTGCGAAATTACCGCCAATATTAGAACGGACATAGAAGCGACTTTACTTTTACCTCAAGCCGAATTGGAAATAAGAGAATGGCAATAGCTGTGAGAGTATCTATCAAAATGTCCGTTAAACTAGATAGTTCCAGCTTAATTATAAGTTTTGTAACGACCTCAATCACTTGTTTATTTTCTCCCCTCAATTCATACATTCACCTGACATATTAAGTGTACGAGTATATACAAATCAATTCCGTAGGTTTTAAATTATTCAATCCAGATATTTAATCAGATTATCTAAATGCTGGAAATATCAAGCGAACGACTTAAAGTTTACTAACTAAATTTACTAACTAATTTAAACTCCAATCTGAGCCATAGCTCTACACGTATAACTCAAGTTAAAACTTAAAGCGAGAGCAGGAAAATATACAAAATGGAAGATTTTAATACAATTAGCGAATCGGATAATGTTGTAAAAGTAGCTGGCACCTACAATTCTCCACCTAAAGCCCATGATGCTCTATCAAAAATGGAAAAACCCAAATTAGATCGCGGTCAAATTTCAATAGTTAGTAAGAATTGTGAGAATTTTGAAGATTTGATTGAAAATCCTACTAAATGGGAAAATATTAATGCTTCGGGAGATCTCTTATCAGAAGTTTTAACAGAAATAGGAACTAGCGATCGCCTGAGTTTTGAAATTGAAAAAGCGATCGAAGAAGGGATGATTCTCATCCTAGAAACTGGCAGCGAAACCATTGGAGAAGATACTACTAAAACAGTTGGCAATCACCAAACTAAGCAGCTTTACCCAGAAGATAGATACCCTAAAGATAGGGAATACTGGAATTTTAACGATCACTTTAAGTCAATCATGACTCTACCAACTGATTAAATTTATAAGTTAAGTTAAGAAAAGAAAAGGATAGATTTTATGAATAACCGAATTAGCCAATCGACAGCAAATTTTAATAGATTAAAGAATGGATTAATAATAATTCCAGATAACTTAGCTCAAAAAGAGAATGAATATATTCTCGAAAATTGTGAAGAGTTCATAGGTGTATTACCTAAACCAATTTCTAGAGTGACAATTGTAGATATTTTTTCTTCGAGAACTGAAGCTAAGAGTGCAGTTTTAGAATTAGAACGTCAAGGTTTGCGTTCTCATGAAATGGCGATCGTAGCTAAGAATTATCAAGAATTTGGAAACCCGATGAATTGGGAAGATATAGCCGTTGCGGGCGGTCTGATCGTAGTTTTGATCGAGCTTGGAATTAGTGAATACGAAGCCTCAGAATTTGTGGGTACGGTCGAAGATGGAAAGTTTTTGGTAATAGCAATTGTCAGCGATCGCCAAGCTAGTCAAGCGCAGCACATTCTTGAAAATATCGGACGCTGGGTAGTTGCCGTTCATTAATCTACAAGTAACTTTGTAAGTTACGTAAATTTGTAAGTAAAGATTCTGAAGAATGCGATCGCACTCTCATAAAATCTCCCTAAAATCACGCTAAAATCATCACACAAGTTAAAACTTGACTGGTAACCACAATGAACCTCCAAAAGATAGCCAATTTAGATGTAAGTTTATCTCAATGGACGATAGCAGAAACTGATACGCAAAATACTTCTTTTACTGCCTTTAGATTAGATGATGTTATGGCTGATGTCGTTTTTGCAATGTCAAAGGTGGCAAATCCGAGAGATATTCAGATTATTTTTGAACCAAATCACTCCGCCATTGTCTACGCTCATCAAGACATGATTTACTCTCTGGTTCATAACTTAGTTAATAATGCGATTAAATTCAGTCAAAAAGGAGAAACTATTAAGATTTCTTCTCAAACTGAAAGCGATACGATTAAAGTATCAATTTCTAATTCAGGAGTTGGAATCAGCGCAGCAAAGTTAAATCAGCTTTTTGATGTAGATCCTAACTCAACAATTTTGGGAACGGTAAGCGAAATGGTAGCAGGGATCGAACTATTACTATGTCATCAGCTGATCGAAAGAAATAACGGTGAGCTATCAATCTCATCTGGAAACGGAAGCGGCATAACATTTACTTTTACTTTACTAAAAGTAACTTAAATACTTTTTATTCTTAATTTTTATTCTTATTTTTATTCTTACTTTTTTAAATACATTACTTTGGAAAAAACTTGCTTTAACTATACCAATCAAACTCAAAAAATCCAAATTGTCCGCATACATATTGGGCTAAATCAATATCTCGAAAAAGCAGTTTTTCCACATAACTTTTTTAGCTTTGATGCTCCTTTTGATGCTCATTTAGAAGTATTTACCTATGCGATCGCCACATCAGTATTGAGCGATATTATCTATTGCCAAAAACTCAATCACCCTGAAAGCTTACAACCCAGATTAACTTAAATTTAGAAAAAATATCATGTCTAATTTAACTTTTAACTTCGATAAACTGTACGCTGAAACTAATCGTAAAATTCATTTTTCCTACAATCAGACAGCTATAGGATGCGATTCGTGCAATGTAATTCTCGATCCTGTAACTAAGCGAGATAATCTGAATCCAGATGTTAAGTTAGGCTGGTGGATTGAAGTCTTTACAGCACTTCCTGCTTGTATATATTATTTTGGGGCTTTTGAAAATTGCGAACTAGCTGAAGCAGCAATGCCAGCTTTTATTAACGATCTAATCAATAAAGGTGCTAGAGGAGTGATAGCAAGAGTTGATTTTCATAGACCTATAGATTTAACTAATAATTTAAACAACGATTTAACTAACAACCGATTAAATCAACAAGACTTAAACCAAAATGAATTATCAGAGCGATCGCCACATTTTCCACCCGGCATCTATATGCTTTAATCTTTTCTTTAATTTTTAGATTTTTAGTTTAGATTTTTCAATATACAGTTTAAATAGACGACTCCCTTTTAATGAAGGTTAAGATCCAGCAATTCTCATTGTGGGTCTAAATCTCATCAGATCAGGTTTTTACTCGCTCGATTCAGGTTTAAACTGGATCAGACCAGCTTTGGATTTTACTAATTTTTTAATAAGTTAACTGGTCGATCTGAGAATCCTCCGACTTATCAGTATGTCAATTTTACCTTCAACAAATGATCTAGGTTAGTATCTAAATATCTAACTGTTATATCTGGAGTTACCGATGAGAGCAGTACTAATGGCAGGCGGAACGGGTACAAGACTGAGACCTCTTACCTGCGATCTTCCTAAACCGATGGTACCGATCTTAAATCGTCCGATTACTGAGCACATTATTAATCTGCTCAAGCGTCACAACATTAGAGAAGTAATTGTCACTTTACACTATTTGCCCGATATAATTCGCGATTATTTTGGCGATGGCAGTGATTTTGATATCAAGATCCAGTATGCAGTGGAAGAAGATCGACCTTTGGGGACGGCAGGATGTGTCAAAAATGTAGAGAATTTATTAGATCGAACTTTTTTAGTAATCAGTGGTGATAGCGTTACAGATTTCGATCTGACGGCAGCGATTAAATTTCATCAAGAACAGCGATCGCAAGTCACGTTAATATTACACCGCGTTAAAGAACCAATGGCATTTGGGGTAGTAATTACAGACGAGCAGCAAAGGATTCAACGATTTTTAGAAAAACCCTCGACCAGTGAAGTTTTCTCAGATACGGTCAATACGGGCATTTACATTTTAGAGCCAGAAGTTTTACGTTATCTCGAACCCAATACCCCTAGTGATTTTTCTCAGGATTTATTTCCATTACTTTTAGAACGGGGAATCCCCATGTTTGGCTATGTGGCAGATGGTTATTGGTGCGATGTCGGCTCGCTTGAAACCTATCGTCAGTCTCAGTATGATGCGATTCGGGGCAGAGTATTTTTAGATTTAAGCTACGGGCAACAACGCACAGGGGTATATGTAGGACGAAATACCTTTATCGATCCCACTGCAACGATCGAGCCACCCGTCATGATTGGAGATAACTGTGCGATCGGGGCAAGAGTGACAATCTCGGCTGGGACGGTAATTGGCGATCACGTTACCATTGGTGCTGATGCCGATCTGCAACGTCCGATTATTGGGAATGGCGTAATTATTGGTGAAGAGTGTCATATTTGGGCTTGTGCGATCGCTCGTAATGCCAGAATTAATCGCCGCAGTCAAGTTATGGAAGGGGCTGTAGTGGGTTCGGGCTCGGTGGTCGAAGAAGAAGCTAGAATTTGCCCCAACGTGCGGATTTGGCCCAGTAAAAAAGTCGAAACAGGGGCAGTCCTAAACTATAACTTAATTTGGGGTTCTACTGCCAGTCGCAATCTGTTCGGGCATCGTGGGGTTTCGGGCTTGGCAAATGTCGAAATTATTCCAGAGTTTGCGGTAAAACTAGGTGCGGCTTATGGTGCCACTTTACGTGCAGGCGCGCAGGTTATGGTATCGCGGGATCAACGTCCTATTTGTCGGATGGTGACGCGATCGCTAATTTCGGGCTTAATGTCGGTGGGCGTAAATATTCAAAATTTAGAGGCAACAGCTATTCCGATCGCCAGATTTATCGCTCCAACTTTGGGTGTGGTGGGTGGGGTACACGTGCGGATTCATCCCGATCTCCACGATCATGTTTTGATTGAATTTTTAGATAGCAGTGGCATTAATATCAGCAAAGCTCAAGAAAAAAAGATTGAAGGTACTTACTTTAAAGAAGATTTTCGCCGCGCCCGCATTGAAGAAATTGGCGAAATTACCTATCCATCTCGGATTTTAGATTATTACAACAGTGGGTTTGCCCAAAACTTAAATTTGGAAACTATTCGGTTTAGTCCCTGTAAAAAAGTCGTAATTGACTATGTATATGCGGTCTCAGGGGCTGTTTTACCCAGAATTTTAGGTAAGTTTGGTAGTGATGTGATCGTGCTCAATGCCAGTCTCAATCAAGTCGCTCCTCCTGCCAGCGATCGCGATCGGCTTTTGACTCAATTAAGCGATGTGGTGACAGCTTTAAAGGCTAACTTTGGGGTGCAAGTATCTGCCAATGGCGAAAGGCTAATTCTGGTTGACGATCTAGGCTATGCCATTCAAGGTGAGTTATTAACGGTTTTATTTATGGATATGGCTCTAACTGCTCATCCGACTGGAACTGTAGTTGTGCCTGTATCGGTTTCGGGTGTGGTCGATGCGATCGCGGCTAAACATCGTGGCACCGTAATTCGGACTAAATCTAATCCTACCGAAGTCATGCTTACTTGTTCTAAACATGAAAATGTGGTCTTGGGTGGCTGTGCCGAAATGGGATTTATTTTTCCCAAACTGCATTCGGGCTTTGATGCCATGTTTGCGATCGCGAAAATGATCGAGTGGATCACCATCCAAGAATGTACGATTTCGGAAAAGCGGCAAGAATTACCGCAATTTTATTACCGTTCTACTGTTGTTAAATGTCCTTGGAGTGTGAAAGGATCGCTCATGCGTCATCTGGTCGAATCTCATAGTCACGAATCTTCATCGGGGATGACTAGATCTCAAGACCAATCTCAAGACAATCCTGAAGAGAAAACCCCAAAAAAATTAGAACTCATCGATGGGGTTAAAATTTTTGACTCCGAACATAATTGGGTACTGATATTACCAGATGCGGGTGAACCCCTGATTAATATCTACGTTAATAGTAATGATTGTATGGGCGGTCAAAAGTGGGTAGATGCCCAAATTCAAGATTTTAGTGAATACATCGACTCTTTCTGTAAAATGCAAGTAGCACTATCGCAAGATTCTGCAGTCTTGGATAGTTAATTAAGTCAGTAAGTCAAGTCAGTAAGTTAAGTCAGTAAGTTAAGTTATAAATATCTGATAAATCAATCACAAATCAATCACAACTAGGTAATAGCTAAATTTTGGTGAGTTAATAACTTGAAATGAGGAGATCTTGGGATAAATTTAAACACTACCTAGAGTCATATATTAGCGATCGCCATTTTTGGAAATCTGCGACTAATACTGATGATTATGGGTTTTACAATCTTGAAATCCTTAAAAATACGCCGATCTATCCCCTTATTTGCGATCTAATTAAATCTGAAACCAAGCGATCGCTCAGTAGCCTGTCGATATTTTTAGGAGTTAACGAAGAAGACTTTCCGCTCCAAATTATTAGTTCAAAATTACAGGAACTCTCTGAGATTTACACCGAATCAGGTAGACCCGTCCAAGTATTTGCTGGTAACTGGTTTAATCAAAGTGATTATTCTCAATCTAATCGCGAAGAACCCAGCCATGAAGATTTTGCAGAACGGATATCGCAGATAATCGCTTCTTTATTCGTAGCTTTAAATACTGAATCAGTCTTGATTTTGGATATCTATCCCAACTACAATCACCAAAGTTTAGATATTTATGCAGGCTATTGGCAGAAAAACTGGCAAACTTACACTTCGAGTCATCAGCATTTAAGTTTTGAGGAAACAAATGAGGAGACAAGCGCAGCGATAAATGCAGAAGTAAGTATTACAGACCACAATCAAGCCGATTCTCCAGATCCTGATTCTCCAGATATAGATCGACAAGATCGATCTTGGTCAATGTTTCGAGAATATTGGTTGGAGTTAATCCCTTGCTGGGTAGAAATTTTTGTGGCTCTGCAACTCGATCGCCACTACCTAAAATTATCTACAGAATTAATGAGAGAGATATCTGGAGAATCCACGCTATCGCCATTACTGCCAAAACTTTTAAGCAATTTTCTCGGTGATTATTTTCCCAGTAATTCCGAACCTAATTCCACAGATATAGATACTAAAATTGAAGATGTAGATACTAAAATTGAAGACATAGAGAGGCTCTTAACTCAGCATTATCAGAATCTCTATCAAAATCCAGATCGAGCGATCGAACAAAGTATTGAACTAAATATCAAGCTAAATGAAGAGCAAGGAAATTTAGAAATAACTCACAATCAAGAGATCCAAAATCAAAATATTCATCACCTCGATCTGGCTGAAAGCTTAGAGTACTTCCAAGATAAATCTTTAGCTAAGTCTGAAATTATACATTTTATGGAAAACTGGCTTAGATATCGAAATATCGAATTTAACTTAAATTCTGAAGTCAATGATTTAGTTAACCTAATTCAGCCAGTTATGCAGCTAGAAGACTGGTTATATATGAAGAAACTAAACACTTATTTTACGCACACAAATTTAGATTGCCGACTTACCTTAATGAATATTTTGTCTAAACAAGAATTTGAATTTACCGTACTGAGAATGAATGCTCAAGGGCAAATCCGCCGCAGTCGCTCAAGTCGGGCTAAGTTTTTTTGTCAACCTATAGACTTTAATATCAATAGCTCTAATCTACCAAATCCTAACTTAAAGCTCAATCTAGAGATGGTCTACGTTCCCAGTGGAATATTGCGGATGGGTTCGCCTCAAACTGAAGTGGGACACGAAACTAATGAAAGTCCGATGCATTGGGTGCCTATTTCCACCTTTTTTATGGGCAAGTTTCCAATTACTCAAGCTCAATGGATTGCTGTAGCTAAGTTACCAAGTGTAAACAAATCTTTAGAGCATAATCCTTCTGAATTTAAAGGTGATAATCGACCTGTAGAGAATGTATCGTGGCATGATGCCATAGAATTTTGCGATCGCCTCACGCTTAAAACAGGAATTCAGTATCGCTTACCTTCTGAGGCAGAGTGGGAATATGCCTGTCGGGCGGGAACTAAAAGTCCATTTCATTTTGGCGAAACTATGACT
>Ga0163154_10001945_pt1 | contig 30976 bp, 25 predicted proteins | sample OliLakLV19MP9P1_FD_148649 | JGI IMG/M metagenome (GOLD analysis project Ga0163154, IMG submission 148649) | Freshwater microbial mat bacterial communities from Lake Vanda, McMurdo Dry Valleys, Antarctica - Oligotrophic Lake LV.19.MP9.P1 | ecosystem: Environmental > Aquatic > Freshwater > Lake >... | reverse complement strand
CTCGTCGACCACCGTCGTGCTGGCCGAGGACGCGCTGCAGCGCGTCGACGTTCCGCTGCGCACCAGCCTGGAAGGCCGCGGCAGGCTCACGCTCAGCATGACTGCGGTCGGTGCAGCAGCCGGTGGTGCGAATGTCGAGATCGTCGATCCCCTCGTGCGTGGCATGGCGAGCGCGCACCCCGAGCGCCCGAACGTGATCTGGATCACGCTCGACACCGTTCGTGCGGATCACCTGTCGGCCTACGGCTACCGCCGCGCGACGACGCCGTTTCTCGAGAAGCTCGCGGGCGAGTCGCGCTTCTTCGCGAGCGCCTACGCGCAGGTGACCAACACGCGGCCGTCACACTTCTCGATGTTCACCGGACGCTACTGCAGCGACCTCGGCATCTGGAACAACGACGGGCCGGCGTTGCCGCAGCGCGAGCTGACCCTGGCGGAGGTGCTGCGGTCCGCGGGATGGGCGACCGGGGCGGTGGTCAGCGTCGACTTCCTCGGTGTCGGCAGCGGCCTCGACCAGGGCTTCGACGAGGTCGACATGCCGCCGCGCGGCACGGCACAGCTCGGCGAGGAGACCACGCGCAAGGCGCTCGGCTTCGTGCGCGCGCATGCCGGCGAGCCGTTCCATCTCTGGGTGCACTACTTCGACGCGCACCTGCCGTACCAGCCCGTGCCGGCGCTGCGACACCTGTTCTGGCAGGGCCCGCCGCCGACCGAGGAGACGGTCGACCGCACGCTGATCCTGCCGGAGTTCATCGACGGCCTGTTCGCGCTGCCGAACGTCGAGTACATGACCGCCATGTACGACGCGTCGCTGCGCTACCTCGACGACCAGCTACGCGTGCTGTTCGACCACCTGCGAGCGGCGGATCTGCTCGACGAGACCATCGTCGTCGTCGCCGCGGATCACGGCGAGAGCCTCGGCGAGCACGGCATCTACTTCGCGCACGCCGGTCTCTACGAGACCACCGTGCACGTGCCGCTGCTGATCCACGTGCCGGCTGCGCTGGCGAGACCGGCGCGCGTTCCGGACGTGGTCGAGAACCTGGACATCGCCGCGACGATCCTGTCGCTGGTCGGCCTGCGCCAGCCGGACAGCTTTCGTGGTGACTCGCTGCTGCGCGAGCGTCCCGGCGACGGGTCGGCCTTCTTCGAGCACTACGGCGGCTTCTCGACCGGCATGCGTCGCGGGTCGCTCAAGATCATCGACTCACGCGAGCTGAAGAACCACCGCGAGCGCGTCGGGCCGTCGCTGCGGCTCTGGTACGAGTCGCCGGCCCTGCAGCTCTTCGACGTCGCCGCGGATCCCGGCGAGACCAACGATCTCGCCGCCGGCCAGCCGGATCTTCTGCGCGAGAACCTGGCCGTGCTCGACGCGTGGCGCGCCGACCACGCGGTGCGGCCACCGCTCACCGGCGCGCGTGATCCGAAGCTCGGCGAGAGCCTGCGCGCGCTCGGCTACGTCGAGTAGTGCGCGGCGCGCGCGAAGGTGCGCCGCAGCTCGAGCGGACCCGCGACGAGGAGCACCAGGAACGCGAGCTGACCGGCCAGCGCGTGCCGCGCCAGGTCGATGAAGCCCGCACCGATCAACGACGAGGCGAACGCGTAGAACTCGACCACGCACGCCAGGACGACGAGCAGCGGCAGCAGCACCTCGGCGCTAGCGGGAGCGCCCGACACGCGCCACGCGAACACGAGATCGACGCCGGCGAGGGCGCCGGCGAGGACCGTCATGGCGACGAGGGCCGCGAACAGCGGTGCCGGTAGCGCCTCGACGGCACGCGACACGCTGACGATGCCCGACGTCCAGCGTGCGTCGGCCTGCACGCGATCCTGCCCCTCGACCTGTCCGTAGTAGCGCACGATCAGCGGCTGCAGCATGGGCAGCGCGCGCGCCGCGAGGCGCACGCCGAGCGCGGGGTCGTCGAGCAGCAGGCGTGCGATGCCCAGGCGCGAGACGTCCGCGACCTCGGGGCACGGCGGCGGCTGCATGCCCTCGTCGTACCAGGTGCGACCGACGTACGGCCGGCAGCGCTCGGGCAGGCCGAGCAGGGCGAGCGCGCGCTCGGGATCGGAGTGATTGGGCAGGATCGCGCCAAAGAAGGTGTCGGTGGCGGCGCCCATGCGCATCGCCCACATGTAGCCGCCGCCCATCGCCGCGCGCTGCTGGACGGTCAGCCCGATCAGCGCCCCGAGGGCGGCCAGCGTAACGGTCGCCGCCCGCGGGCGGAAGGCCACGGCGCGTGCGCGCGGTGTCAGCGTGCCCAGCGCGAGCACCACGGACAGCACCAGCGACAGGCCCGCGTACTGCGTCTTGGTGCCGGCCAGCGCCAGCATCGTCGCGCCGAGGAGCACACCCGGGCCGAGGCCGAAGCGGCTGAACGCGAGCACGTACAGGATCCCGGCGCACGCCAGGTACGTGAACAGGACGGTCGAGAACTCGCTGTACAGGGTGTTGAACAGCAGCAGCATCGCGGGGTCGGCCAGCACCACCGCGAGGATCAGCGCCGAGCCGACGCCGGCGCTGGGCGCGCGGCGAAAGAAGGCGGCAGTGACGGCGATGCCGGCGGCGAGCAGCAGCGCCGCGCGCAGCAGGCCGAGCACGCGCAGGTCGAGTTCGCAGGTGCTCGGCCCGGTGACGGCGCGCCACGCGTCGTTGACGCGCAGCGCGAGCCAGACGAAGCCGAGTTCGGTGCTCGGGTAGCGGATCTCGGTCGTGATCCCGGGATCGATCCGGTAGCAGCGCAGCGGCGCGCTCGGGTGCTGCGCGCGCGGATCGAAGCCTTCGGCCCCGGCCGGTGGCAGCGCCCACAGGTCGAACCATGCCGACACGCGGACGAAGTCGTAGTTGTTCGCGTAGCCGTACATCGGCGCCGGCGCGACGACGAGCAGCATGCGCAGCGCGGCGAGCACGCAGAGCGTGGTCGTGAGTGCTCGCAGGAGCTTCCTCCCAGGAGGCGCTTGGCCGCGCAAGCGTGCGACCATGCGCTGAAATCTGGAGTCAGGCAAGCCGGATCGAGGGCGCGGTGCGATTGCTTTCGCCTCCCTGCACGCTACCTAGGAGCGGGCGCATGGCCGACCGGATCGTCATTCGCGGGGCCCGCGAACACAACCTCAAGAACGTCGACGTCACGATCCCGCGTGACAAGCTGGTGGTCATCACCGGGCTGTCGGGATCGGGGAAGTCGTCGCTCGCCTTCGACACCATCTACGCCGAGGGCCAGCGGCGCTACGTCGAGTCGCTGTCGGCCTACGCGCGGCAGTTCCTCGAGCAGATGCAGAAGCCCGACGTCGACTCGATCGAGGGCCTGTCGCCGGCGATCTCGATCGAGCAGAAGACGACCTCGCGCAACCCGCGCTCGACGGTCGGCACCGTCACCGAGATCTACGACTACCTGCGGCTGCTGTTCGCACGCGTCGGCATCCCGCACTGCCACCAGTGCGGCAAGCCGATCACCTCGCAGACCGTGCAGCAGATCGTCGACCGGGTGCTGTCGTGGCCCGAGGGCGCCCGCATCCAGGTGCTGGCGCCGCTGGTGCGCGATCGCAAGGGCGAGTACCGCAAGGAGCTGCTCGACCTGCGCAAGGCGGGCTTCGCGCGCGTCCGGGTCGACGGCGAGCTACGCGACCTCGGCGAGGACATCGTCCTCAAGAAGACCCTCAAGCACACCATCGACGTCGTGGTCGATCGGCTGGTCGTCAAGGACAGCATCGCCAAGCGGCTCGCCGACTCGCTCGAGACCGCGTTTCGCTACGGCGGAGATCTCGTCAAGGTCGAGCTGCTGCCCGCCGAGGGTGCTGGGCGCGAGGGGGGCGGCGGCAAGCAGCGCGCGAAGGCCGCCGGCGAGCCCGAGGTCGGCGAGCACCTGTTCTCGCAGAAGCTGTCCTGCCCGGACTGCGGCGTGTCCTACCCCGAGCTCGCGCCGCGCATGTTCTCGTTCAACAGCCCGCACGGCGCATGCCCGACGTGCGACGGCCTCGGCGTCGAGCATGTGTTCGATCCCGACAAGATCGTCCCGGACGACGCGCTGTCGATTGCCGCGGGCGCGATCGCGCCCTGGGGCAAGCGTCCGGAGGCCTACAAGCCGTTGCTCGACGGGCTGGCCAAGCTCTTCAAGGTGAAGCTCGACGTGCCCTTCGGCGAGCTGCCCGAGGAGTTCAAGGACGCGCTGCTGAGCGGCACCGGCACGACCCCGATCCAGCTCAGCTTCGGCGCGGGGCGCAAGGTCGCGCGGCCGTTCGACGGCGTGCTCAAGCTGCTCGAGCGGCGCTACCGCGAGACCGAGTCCGAGCTGCGCCGCGAGGAGCTGCGCGGCTACCAGAGCGAGCGTCCGTGCCAGACGTGCCACGGCGCGCGGCTGAAGCGCGAGGCGCAGTTCGTCAAGATCGGCGGACGCTCGATCGCCGAGGTGACCGCGCTGTCGATCACGGCGGCGCTCGAGTTCTTCGAGACGCTCGAGCTGACGCCACAGCAGCTCGCGATCGGACGCCTGATCCTGAAGGAGATCAGCGAGCGCCTGGGCTTCCTCGCCAACGTCGGCCTCACCTACTTGACGCTCGACCGCGGTGCCGGGACGCTGTCGGGTGGCGAGGGGCAGCGCATCCGGCTGGCGACCCAGATCGGCTCGTCGCTGGTCGGCGTGCTCTACATCCTCGACGAGCCGTCGATCGGCCTGCACCAGTGCGACAACGAGCGCCTGCTGGCGACGCTGCAGCGGCTGCGCGACCTCGGCAACTCGGTGGTCGTGGTCGAGCACGACCGCGACACCATGATGGCCGCCGACCACCTGATCGACATGGGGCCTGGTGCCGGTCGTCTCGGTGGCGAGATCGTGGCGCAGGGAACGCCGGCGGAGGTGGCGCAGGATCCGGGCTCGCTCACCGGTCAGTACCTCAGCGGCACGCGCGAGATCCCGGTGCCGGAGGTGCGTGGCAAGGGCAACGGCTGGAAGCTCGAGGTGCGCGGCGCCAAGCTGCACAATCTGCGCGACGTCTCGGTCGACGTGCCGCTCGGCACGCTCACCTGCGTGACCGGCGTGTCGGGTTCGGGCAAGTCGTCGCTGATCATCGACACACTGTGCGCGGCACTCGCGCGCCGTCTGAACGGCGCCAAGGTCCCGGTCGGGGACAACGAGGCGGTGCTCGGCTGGCAACTGCTCGACAAGGTGGTCGACATCGACCAGGCGCCGATCGGGCGCACGCCGCGCTCCAACCCTGCGACCTACACCGGCCTGTTCGCGCCGATCCGCGATCTGTTCGCGCAACTTCCCGAGTCGCGGGTGCGCGGCTACGAGCCCGGGCGCTTCTCCTTCAACGTGAAGGGCGGCCGCTGCGAGGCCTGCGCCGGCGACGGCCTGATCAAGATCGAGATGCACTTCCTGCCCGACGTCTACGTCACCTGCGACGTCTGCAACGGCCGGCGCTACAACCGCGAGACGCTCGAGGTGTTCTACAAGGGCAAGTCGATCGCAGACGTGCTCGACATGTCGGTCGCGGAGGCACTCGAGTTCCTGTCCGCGGTGCCATCCTGCCGCGTGAAGCTCGAGACCCTGCACGACGTCGGCCTCGACTACATCCACCTCGGGCAGTCGGCGACGACGCTGTCCGGCGGCGAGGCGCAGCGCATCAAGCTGGCCAAGGAGCTGTCGCGCCGCGCGACCGGCAAGACGCTCTACATCCTCGACGAGCCGACCACCGGCATGCACTTCGAGGACATCCGGCGCCTGCTCGAGGTCCTGCAGCGCCTGGTGGCCGGCGGCAACACGGTGCTGGTGATCGAGCACAACCTCGACGTGATCAAGTGCGCCGACCACGTGATCGATCTCGGCCCCGAGGGCGGCGATGCGGGCGGTGAGATCGTCGTCACCGGCACGCCGGAGGAGGTCGCACGCTGCAGCCGCTCGCACACCGGACGCTTTCTGCGCAGTGTTCTGCCGGCCGAGTTCGTCCGGGCGGCCGCCGGGCGTACCGGGACGGCGTGAGGCGCCGAGTTCCTTTTTTGCAGGCCCGCTGGTAGGAAGGACGCGCGGAGGTGAACCGGTGTTCGGGAAGTTGCTAGGCCCCGTTCTGGTCGTCGCGCTGTTCGCGATCGCGTGCAGCAGCAACAAGTCGCTGCTCAATCCCGACGATCCGTTCGATGATCCGTTCTTCCACGACGGCCTTGGCAGCGGCACCAGCTCGCTCGACGAGATCATGCGCGAGCCCTCACCGAGCGTCGGCTGGCTCGCCCGCGAGGGCGCCGTGCCGCCGTCGCAGCGCGCTGGCGGTGCAGGTTCCAGGTCCGGTCCCGACGACGAGGGCGTGCTGCTCGAAGCGGAAGGCGACGGCACCTACGTGCCCGCCGATGCCGCCGGCGATGAGGACGACGAGGAGGCCATGGCGGCGCGCGGGCAGAAGTCCTTCTACGACAAGGCCCAGGAAGCGACCATGGCGACCATGAGCGTACTCGTCGGTGCCGGAATGGCGGCGCTGCCCTTCCTGATCGGGACCTGATCGCGCGCTTCAGCGAGTGCGCGCCAGGGTGCGCGTGACGAAGCTCCGGTAGCGCTCCTGCAGCAGGCGGGTCAGGCGTCCGGGTTTGCCGTCGCCCACACGCTGGCGGCCGATGCGGACCACCGGCAGCACCTCGAGGGTGCTTGCCGTCAGGAAGACCTCGTCCATCTCGTGCAACGTCGCCGCCTGCAGCGCCATGGTCTCACCGGCGAGGCCCTCCTCCGCTGCGAGGTGCAGGACGACCTGGCGCGTCACGCCCGGCAGGCAGCCGGCCTCGAGGGGGGGCGTCAAGAGCTGGCCATCGCGCACGGCGAAGACGTTGCTCGTCGTGCCCTCGCTGACCATGCCGTCCTGCTCCACGTAGATGCCCTCGAAGGCGTTGCGCGAGGCGGCGTGCGTCTTGCCGAGCACGGCGGGCAGGTAGGCGTTGGTCTTGTGCCCGTCCGTGACGGCGCCGTGGCCGCGTCCGAAGGGCAGCAGGAGGACGCTCACGCCGCGCGCGCGCTGCTCGGGCAGCTCGGGTGGGATCGTGCGCGCCATCACGACCACCGTCGGCTGCAGCCCGCTCGGTGCGACCAGCCCTTCGCCCGTGCCGCGGCTGACCGTCACGCGCACCGCGCCGTCACCGAGCCCGCGCGCGCCGAGCACCGCCCGGGCGGCGGCCGCCAGGTCGACGCGCGGCGGCGGGATCCGGAAGGCGCGCAGGCTCGCCGCGAGGCGGCGCGCGTGCAGCGGCCACAGGAAGAGCCGTCCATCGTAGGCGCGTACCGTCTCGAACACCGCGTCGCCGTAGAGGAACCCGCGGTCGTACACCGAGATCGTGGCGCGCGCCGCGGGGACGAGGCGGCCGTCGAGCCAGACCATGTCCCGTCCCCGCGCCGCGCGCGCCGCCCGCGTCGCGCTCAAACGGGTAGCCCCGGCGCGCCTGCGCTGCGGGCGCGGTCCGGAGGCGCGGACGACGTCCCGTGCGCTCCGGGCAGCGTCACCTGCACCGCGCGCAGGAAAGGCACGGCTTTGAGCAGACACTCTGCGTACTCCCGCTGCGGATCCGAATCGGCCACGATGCCGCCTCCTGCATGGTAGGTGTAGATGCCGTCACGGGCGATCGCGGTGCGGATCGCGATCGCCGAGTCGAAGTCGCGCGGCCCACGGAACCAGGCGATCGCGCCGGTGTAGAGTTCGCGCGGCCGTGCCTCGAGCTCGGCGATGACTTGCGCGGCGCGGATCTTCGGCGCGCCGGTGATCGAGCCGCCCGGGAAGGTCGCACGCAGCACGCTCGCGAGCCCGACGTCGGCGCGCAAGGTGCCGCGCACCGTCGAGACCATGTGATGCAACGTCGCGAACGACTCGACGCGCATCAGGGACGGCACCGTGACGCTGCCGGCCGCACAGATCCGGCCGAGGTCGTTGCGCTCGAGGTCGACGATCATGACGTGCTCCGCGCGCTCTTTCGGATCGGCGACCAGTGCTGCACGCAACGTGGTGTCATCATCGGGATCGTCGGCGCGCGGCCGCGTTCCCTTGATCGGCTCGGTCTCGATCGTCGTGCCCGCGATGCGCACGAAACGCTCTGGTGAGCCGCACAGCACCGAGAACCCGTCGCAGTCGAGGTAGCTCGCGAACGGCACGCGCTGTGCCGCACGCAAGCGCAAAAACACCTCGGCGGGCGCGTCGTCGCTGCGCACGCGGAAGCGCTGCGCCAGGTTCACCTGGTAGACGTCGCCGGCGGCGATGTAGGCGAGCGCGCGCTCGACCGCGCGCACGTGCGCGTCCTCGCAGGGCGCCTCGACGATGCACGGAACGCACGCGATCGCCGGGCCCCGTGGCTCGGGCGACGCCGGGTTCGCGCGGCAGACGACCCGCGCGCAGCGCTCCGCAGCGGCCGGGCTGGTGGCGTGGATCCGGGCGGTGACGCGTTGCGCGCCGGCGTCGCCGGCGTTGCGCGCCGGCACGACCTCCACGACGGCGTCGTAGCGCGCGAGACGGGCCAGCGGCAGCGCGCAGCTCGCATCGCGACGCGGGCGGATGGTCGGCTCGAGCAGGCCGGCGAGATCGTAGGCGAAGAAGCCGATGGTGCGCGGCGCACCGTGCGCGCCCGCCAGCGGCGCGGTCTCGGCGACGAACGCTTCGATGGCGGCGAGCACGCCGCCGGTCGGCGCTTCCTGCCTGCCGGAGCCGTCGCGCTCGAGCGTGCCGTCGGCGTGCAGAACCAGTTGCGCCTCGGCAGCGCAGCCCATAAAGGTGGCCCCGCCGGCGGCCAGACCGTCGATCCAGAATGCGCCGCTCTCGCCGCCGATGCTGCGGAAGAGGGCTTCGGGCGTCGTAGAGATGTCGAGTTCCAGCACGGACATGCGGTCCCCAATCGTACCGCCCGGCGATGCCGGCACGGCTGCCAGAGGGATACCGTCTTGAACGCCTCGATTCACCTGCTGCGCAAGGTCGTGCCGGCGACGGTCCACCTTCGTGCGGAGATTGCCGACGATCACCCCTCCGCGGAGATCCTCGGCACCGAGCGCGCCGGCACGGGCACGGTGGTGGCGCCGTGGGGTCTGGTCGTCACCGCGCACTATCTCCTGATCGGCAGCAAGACGATCGAGGTGACGCTCGAGGAAGGCGAGACCCAGATCGGTGAAGTCGTCGGCATCGACTACGCGTCCGGGCTCGGCGTCGTCAAGATCAATGATCCACCGAAGGCGCGGATCGCCATTCGCTCGCTCGACGAGGTGCAGCCGGGTGAGGAGGCGTTCCTGGTCGCGAGTGTCGCCGACGGCCGCCGCGTCGATTCCGGTGCGGTCAGCTCGATCGACGTCTTCGAGGCGTTCTGGGAGTACCTGCTGGAGCGCGCGATCACCGTCACGGTGCAGAATCCCGGTCTTGGCGGCGGGCCCCTGCTCGATGCGCACGGTCGCATGATCGGGGTCGTCGCACTGTCGCTCGCCGAGGTCGGCAAGTTCACGCTCGCGGTGCCAGCTTCCCTCGCGACCCCGGTGCTGGACGAGGTCGCGCGAACCGGCCGCTACGTGACCGCCGCCGCCCGCGCCTGGCTCGGCATCACCTGCTACGCGCTGCGCGATCACGTCGTGCTCGCGGGCGTCGTGCCGGACAGCCCGGCCGCGCGTGCGGGTCTCGAGCCTGGCGACGTGGTGCTCGCCATCGACGGCGCGCAGGTGCAGGACCGGCGCGCGCTCTACGAGCGCATCTGGCGCCGCCGCAGCGGCGACCCGATCCGCCTGCGCGTCTTCCGCAGCAACGCGACGCGCGACATCGAGATCGTCGCCGGCACCATCGAGAAGTTCTTTGCCAATCCCTGAGAGGGGCGCTGCCCCTCTCCTCCACGCGGCCAAGCCACGCGGAGCCACCTCACCCTGGTCGCTGCGCCCAGCACTCGCTGCCCCCCGCGAGCTTGCGGCAGGCGGCGGCGATGCGGGGGAGGGCTTCGCCGGCGGGGCCGCGCACGATGATGCGTGCGACCTCGCTGAGCTCGCTCTCGTAGGGGTTGACCTCGATCAGCGTACCGCCGCGCTCGAGGACCTCGATCGGCAGCGCGGCGGCGGGGTAGACGGTCGCTGAGGTGCCCGCGACCAGGATGCAGTCGGCGGTGCGCGCCTCGCGCTGGCAGCGCTCGAGGACGTCGGGCGGAATCGGCTCGCCGAACGAGACCGTGTCCGCCTTGAGTAGGCCGCCGCAGCGCGCGCAGCGGGGCGGCAGGACGTCGAGCGCGATCTGCTCGCGCGGCCAGCGCGACACGCAGTCGATGCAGCGGACCAGGGTCGCGTTGCCGTGCATCTCGGCGAGCTCGCGCTGTCCCGCGACGCGGTGCAGATCGTCGATGTTCTGGGTGACGATGCAGCGCAGCAGGCCCATGCGCTCGAGGTCGACCAGCGCGGCGTGCCCCGGATTCGGCTTCGCCGCCGCCAGCTTCTCGAATAGCTCGCGCATCGGTCCCTGCGGATCGAGCCGTTGCCGCCAGGCGCGCTCGGGATCGGCGAGGAAGAGCGCGTAGCCGTTCATCGGCGGCTCGCCGTGCTTGGTCCACAGGCCGCCGGGTCCACGGAACGGCGGGATACCGCTCTCCACGGACAGCCCGGCACCGGTGAGCGCGATCGGGTAGCGGGCGCGCAGCAGGGCCGTGGCGGCGGCCTCGATGTGGCCGGTCTGGCCGTCCTCGTCGGTCACGCCGTCAGCCGGGCATCATGATGCGTTGTCCGAGCTGCAGCCGTGCGGCCGTGGTCAGCGACTTGTTGGCCGAGCGGATCCTCTCCACCGAGACGCCGTGCCGGCGTGCGATCATCCACAGGGTGTCGCCCTTCTGGACGACGTACTCGCGGCGGCGCATCTCGGCGATCTCGGGGAAGTAGTAGTCCTCGTTCTGCGCGACGTGCAGCGCTGCGAGGAACTGTGCGTAGAAGTTGCGGCTCGCGAACCCGAACAGCGGGCTCGAGTGCTGCTCGAGGACGTCGTTGAGCTGACGCGAGCCGATGTTGTCGACGGCGCGCTGCGTGCCGTTGATGCCGTAGTTGTAGGACGTGATCGCCAGCGGCCAGCTCTGCAGCTGATCGAACGCGTCGCGCAGGTAGCCCGCGGCGGCGGCGGTCGCCTTGTAGGGGTGCTTGCGCTCGTCGACCTTCGCGTCGACGCGCAGCAGGCGCTGCTTCGCGGTCTCCGGCATGAGCTGCCAGAGGCCGATGGCGCCGGCGTGCGATGCGGCGTCGACGTCGAACGACGATTCGACGTGCGGCAGGTAGGCGAGCTCGAGTGGAACATCTGCTTGACGGAGCACCTTGCGCAGCAGGGGCAGATAGCGTTGCGAGCGGATGATGCTGCGCCGGAACACCTCGCGCTGTCCGGGTTGCACACGGATGCGATCGCCGGCCGCGGCGAGCCAGCGCAGGTCGAGCGGTGGCCCGATCGGTGCAATCAGCGCCGCGATCTCACCCGGTGCCGCGCTGCGCAACGAGGCCGTGATCTTGCGGTAGCGCCGCCGCACCGCGTCGATCTCCTTCGTGCGTCCGGTGTCCAGGTCGACGATCGCGAAGACGTGCGCCGGGTTCTCGCGGTCGTGGACGATCGCCTCGTCGAGCGAGTAGCGGGCGAAGACGTCGATCCAGAAGCGCACGCTCTCCTCCAGCGACGGAGGAAGGTGGAAGTTGCTGCCAAACTCGAGCCGCGGTGCTTTCTCACGCGCCCCGGCGGCGCGAGCCACAACCACGCTCAACCCAACCACAACAACGAGAAACAGCAGTCGCCGGCTCCGGATGCACGTGCGAAACATGATGCCTCCAGGGTCGGTGTCTTCGTCTGAGAGACCGCATTGGATCAGACGATTGCTCTCGACACAAGCAAGGCTTGCGCGCACCCGCCGGCGAGCCGGTCGCGACCCTGCGCGCTTGACTGTGCGGCGCGCGCGCTCGATGAACGCGAGCGCACAACACGGACGCCGAACCTGGGAGAGACCTCATGTGGAAGATTCTTTGCTCGATCTTCGTCGCGGTCGCGGTCGTTGCAGCGGTCGCACGCGCGGGCGCCGAGCCCGGCGGCGAGGACGCCACCGTCAGCGGCGAGATCGTCGACCTCGCCTGCTACGTGCCGCGCGGTGACAAGGGGCGCGGTAGCGCACACCAGGAGTGCGCCGAGATGTGCGCCAAGGGCGGTCAGCCGCTCGGCGTGCTGTCGGCCGACGGCAGCCTCATCCTGCTCGTCGAGGACCACGCCAAGCCGGCGCCCTACGGAGCCGTCAAGAAGCTCGCCGGCCAGACCGCCCAGATCTCAGGAAAAAAATTCGCCCGCAACGGCCTGTCGGTCCTGGTCGTCACCAAGGTCGAGGCGCAATGAGATCCTCAAAAGAAAAGGTGTAGCTCCATCACCAGCCAATTCTGGTTCGCGATCGGCAGGTTCTCGGGGCCGTTGGCGACCGAGTAGAACAGCCGTGCCTGCAGGAAGCGGGACAGGAAGGGCTCGATCCCGGCCCCGAAGCGATTCTGGGCGGAATCCGTGTTGTCCGGTTGGCCGTCGTTGTCGGCGTACTCGCCGAACACCTTGGTGTTGATCCAGTCGCAGAGCAGATAGTTGAGCTCGCCGTACGCGAGGAAGGTGCCGACCGCCTTGGCCGGGTCGGCGGCGGCGGCGTCCTGGTCGTCGTGCAGGAAGTCGATCTCGGCATGGTACTCGAGCGGCCCGAGATTCGCGCCGGCGAAGAATCCGTACGCGATCCGTTCGCTGCCGTCGGGCGCCACGCGCAGGAACGAGGCGCCGACGATGGCGTTCTCGACCACCGGCAGGTCGCGCAGCATCGCGTACGTGGTGAACGTGAAGCGAACGTCGGAATCGCCGGGGGAGCCGTTGGTGACCGAAGCCGCGATGTGGAACGGGCCCGGCTGCAGCCCGATCTCGATGCCGTCGTCGTAGGCGTTGAAGTCGGTGCCGGTGCGACCGCGGACGAACAGATTCTGTGACGGGTTGTCCAGGCTGAACAGGTCGTCGGTCTCGTAGCCGAGGCCGTAGTCGAGAAAGAACCGGCCGGCCTTGATGTAGCTGCCCCAAGGCAGGAGGCCGCGCAGCAGGCCAAACACCTCGCGGACGTTGGTCCCGCCAGGAGCGAACGAGACGTCGATGTAGGACGAGAGATACTCCGGGTAGAGGTCGACCAACCCGTAGATCGCCGCCTCGCGCACCTCGAGAATGTTCTCGTCGACGTTGGAGCGGAAGACCTTGTCGTTCGGCACCCGGCCTTCGGCGTTGGGCTCGTCCTGGAAGACGAGCGCGTTGTCCACCCGCAGGTCGGCGCCCAGCGACAGGAAGCTGGTGATCTGTCCGGTGAAGACCTCGGTCGCCTCCGCGAACTCAGGGAAGAGATCCCGGTAGTGCGTGATCTCCTGCATGTGGGTGTTGGCCAGCAGCGTCCGCATGCCACCGCCCCGCACGTTGACGTGACACGAGCCGCACTTCCGCCCTTCGCGGATCGCCATGTAGGGCTCGGCGGCGACCTCGGCTGCAGCGCCGCTCAGCAGGGCGAGCGCGAGCAATGTTGAGAGAGCGGCCGGTCGCGCCCGCCGCTCTCGCTGTGGAGCCTCCATGCGATGTTTCCTCCCGTCGCGTGCGACGACCGTCGGTCTGCCGGCGGCCGGCATTGCTACGATTCCCCCCGGCCGAACAGGGGCGAGCGTTTATCGCGCGTCGCTGGTGACAGTCAAAGTCCGGCTCGCGCCGCTCGACGGCCCGCTCGGGCGATTTGCGTCCCGAAAGAGGCCTCGCTGAGTCAAGAGTCGTTGACACGTGAAATTCGGACGGCGTAGAACGTGCGCGCTCCGGGGGATGATGGAGCGTCGGCGGGGTCTATCACGGTCCCGGCGGAGGCTGTTCGTTCAAGGGGGGTCCGATGACGCGAAGACTGGCGACTTGGCTGTTCGCGATACTGGCCGGCGTTTTGGTCGCGGCGAGCCTGCCGCGCGAGGCACGAGCGATCGCGCTCAACGAAGAGGGCACGATCAACCTCACCATGCGCGCCTACGTCAATGCGCGCGTCGGCACGATGGCGAAGCAGTCGACGCGGCCCGGCAACCAGCCGGACACCTGCGCCGGCGCGCCGCCCGAGGCGCTCGCGACCTGCAGCTTCGGCGGGACCTACCCGTACTCAGGGGCCGGAAACCTCATCCAGAACCGGTACTTCCTCGAGATGAAGTGGAACCACGACCTGCTCGACTGGTGGGGCGACGCCCTGCCGAAGAGTGTCACCTCGTTCAAGTACAACCTGACCTACCGCGGCGAGTACGAGGGGATCTACGACTTCGGTCCGAGCGCCTACGCGAACAACCTCGAATCCCGGCAGGAGCTCGAGGCAACGCTGAGCCAGAGCCCGACCTTCAACCCCGCCCAGCTCGACTCGATCACCGGCAGCCTGCAGCGCAGCCGGCACCGCCTGCGCAGCGTCGCGAGCTACCGCAACCGGCTGTTCCAGGCGTTCGTCGACTGGGAGCAGGGCCCGGTGTTCATCCGCTTCGGCCGGCAGAACCTGGTCTGGGGCGAAACCGACGTCTTTCGGCTGCTCGACAACATCAATCCCGTCGACAACGGCTTCGGCGGCTTCTTCATCGACCTCGACGAGCGGCGCGTGCCGCTCAACATGCTGCGCGGCAGCGTCAATTTCGGCACGGTCGGGCCGTTCGACCAGGCGTTCTTCGAGGGCTACGCGGCGATGGACAACACCGTCGCCTTCATTCCGGGCGCGCCGCGTGGATCGCCGTGGGCGCCGCCGCTGGGCGCGCCGACCGGCCAGACGCTGACCAACCTCCAGGGACCGCCCACTGGTCTGCCCGGCCTGCGCGGCGGCGGACGCCTGGTGTTCAACTACGCGGACTTCACCTTCACGGGTGCGAGCTACGTCACGATGCTCGACACCCAGGCGGTGCGCTTCCGCCAGGCGCGGCCCGGCGACCCTGGGTTCGTGCCGGGCGGCGTCAGCGTCATCACGGCGGACCAGTACGCGCCGCGGGTCTGGGTGAACGGCGCGTCGATGACCACGGCGCTGCCGAGCCTGAAGAGCGTTCTGCGCGCGGAGGTCGCTTACTTCCGCGACGAGGCGCTGTTCCGCGGCCCGCTGGCGGGCGCCTTTCCGGGCAAGGGCACGACCCCCGGGTATGTGACCGGCTTCCTCGGCCCGGTACTCGGAGGCCAGTTCGACACCGTGAGCCGCAAGGACACCAGCGGCGTCGTGCTGGGCTGGGACTCGAACCAGTACATCCGGTTCCTGAACCCGAACCAGACGTTCTTCATCAGCACGCAGATCTTCTGGCGGCACATCTTCGACATGGATCCGCTGCAGGGCCTGCCCGTGCCGGAGCCCAACAACCAGACCCGCGTCGTGCCGGTGCCGCAGGACCAGTTCCTGCAGACCTTCGCGATCAACACGACCTACAACACCCGGGTTCCGTTCACCGACACGACCCTCCAGGTCACCCCTGGGTACAACATGTTCTACGACTGGCAGGGGATGTTCCTCTTCCAGCCGAACGTCCGCTTCGTGCGCGATCCCTGGCGCTTCATCGTCGACTACACGACGATCAACAGCGGCGTGTTCCGCAACCAGATCGGTCTGGTGCGCGACCGTTCGAACGTCCGCTTCCAGGTCGAGTACGTACTCTGAGAGCTTGACCCGATTCTCCGGGCGTGGTTGGCGAGAATCGTTCGCCAACCACGCCCGGGGATGACAGGCTCTCCCCCCGTTGCTGAAATCCCCATCCAAGAAAGGAAGCCCCGGCATGATTGCCAAAGCTTCGCATGCCATGGCGCGGGCCCTGCCGGCCATTCTCCTGCTTTTCGCCGTCGCGTCCTCACATGCGGCTGACGTGGTCGTGCCGCGCGACATCCGGCAGAACCTGTTCGACGTGTGCTTCGCCAGCGCGGACGAGGGTTGGGTCGTCGGCGACCTGGGCCGCGTCTTCAAGACCGTAGACGGCGGGGCGACCTGGCAACGGCAAGAGGCCTCCGGGCGCGACCCCATGCTCGGTATCAGCTGCCTCGACGGGAAGCAGGCGTGGTTGTCGTCGATTGCCGGGCGGGTCTTCAAGACCTCCGACGGCGGCGCCACCTGGGCCCTGCAGCAGACGCCGGTGAAGCGCAACCTGTTCAAGATCGCGTTCGTCTCGCCGCAGCGCGGCACGGCCGTAGGCGACTTCGGCGCGATCGTGCACACCGAGGACGGCGGCACGACGTGGACGGAGATCGTCCTCCCCGAGGACTTCAAGCTGCCCGACTCGGCGCTCGACAGCGGCGTGCTGCCGAATGACGCGCTGCTCTACGGGATGTCCTTCGTCGACGAGAACCATGGTTGGATCGCCGGTGAATTCGGAACGATCCTCGCGACGACCGACGGCGGGACGACGTGGAAGCAGCAGGCATCGGGGCTCGAATCGACCCTGTTCGGCATCCACTTCTCGGACGCGAATACCGGGCTCGCGGTCGGTATCGACAGCGTGATCCTGCGCACCGACGACGGTGGTACGACGTGGAAGCCGCTGAAATCGCCGTTCCAGGAGCGCTCGTACTACGAGGTCGGCCTGTCGGGGCCGTACGCATGGATCGTCGGTGGCCAGGGGACGATCCTGGTCTCCTCCGACGGTGGCAAGGAGTGGGCGGAGTTCAAGACGCCGATCCAGTTCGCGTCGGAGTGGTTCCGCGGCGTGAGCATGGTCGGTGACCGTGGATTTCTCGTGGGTGGGGCGGGTCTGATCTACCGGACCGACGGCGCTCAGGCGAAGCTGCTGCGCGCCGAGTCCACACCGTCGCACGGAGAAGGAAAGTCATGATCCCGCAGAAGCTCATCGACGCGTACCTGAAGTTCCTCCTCAAGTACCGTCATCACGTCACCATCGTCGTCACGCTGATCACCCTGTTCTTCTGCTACTCGCTGAAGGACATGCGGTTGAATACTGATTTTTTCGATTTCTACCCGCGCCAGCACCCCTACATCAAGATCTACAACGAGTTCCGCCGCATGTTCGGCTCGGCGAACGTGCTGCAGGTAGTGGTCAAGAAGAAGAACGGTGACATCTACAACCCGGAGACGTTGCAGAAGATCGACCGGGTCACCAAGTACATCATCGAGACCAAGGGCGTCGTCCCGTACCAGATCCTCTCCATCGCCTCGCCGAAGATGAAGAGTATCAACACCTTCCGCGGCGCCGTGCAGATCCGCGAGGTCTACTATCCGGGGGTACCGCGAACACAGGAGGACGCCGAACGCGTGCGCTTCGCCGTGTACGCGACCAAGGGCATCCACGGAGTCTACGTCGCGGAGGACGACACCGCCGCGCTGGTGACCGCCGGCTTCTGGGAGGAAGCGCTCGACTTCAACTACATGCACGAGCGCCTCGAGTCCCTGAAGCTGGCCGAGGACGACGCCGATCACGAGATCATGTTCACCGGCTTTCCGTACCTGTTCACATCGGTGATGCGGTACGCGCCACAGGTGCTGATCGTCTTCGTCCTGACCTTCATCAGCCTCGGCATCCTGCTCTGGGTGTACTTCCGGACGTGGACGGGCGTCTGGGTACCGCTGTTCTCGGGCATCTTGTCGAGTATCTGGGGCCTGGCGTTCGGAACGTTGCTCGGGTTCAACCTCGACCCGTTGGTTCTGGTCATCCCGATCTTCTTGACGGCGCGGGCCTTGAGTCACTCGGTCCAATCGATGGACCGCTACCACGACGAGTTCTACCGCCTCGGCGACAAGCACCAGGCGATCGTGACGTCCTACGGCGCGCTGTTTCCGCCCGCGATGGCCTCGATCATCACCGACGGCCTCGGCATCCTGCTGGTGGCGGTCGCGCCGATCCCGCTCATCCAGAAGGTGGCGCTGTTCGCCTCGTTCTGGATCGTGTCGATCTTCATCAGCGTGGTCACGCTGCACCCGATCATCCTGTCGTACATCGACCCGCCGCCGCCGCCGACCGGTGACGAGAAGCATCGCTGGTCGGAGCGCTTCTACACGGCGGTGACCAACCTCGTGATCTGGGCAAGCGAGGGCTGGCGTCGCTGGGCGGTGATCGCGCTGACGATCGTCATGGGCATCGGATCCTTCGCGATCGGCCGGAATCTCAAGGTCGGCGACATGACGCCGGGTGCAGCCCTGCTGTTCGCCGATCACCCGTACAACCAGGCCTACGACTACCTCGACGAGCACTTCCTGGGGTCGAACCAGCTGATCGCGATCGCGGACACCAAGAGCCCCGACCAGATCAAGACCCGCGTGCCGCTCGAGCTGATGGAGGAGTATGGCGAGGAGATGGAGCAGGTCGAGGGTGCGGCGCTGTCCGTCTCGGTGACCAACATCGTCAAGCAGCTCGCGCGCCTGTACCACGAGGGTGACCCCAAGTGGGGCTTCATCCCGGACAACCCGAAGAACATCGCGCAGCTCTTCTACACCTTCACGCAGAGCGGCTCGGCCGGTGATCTCGACCGCTTCATCGACCCCTCGTACCAGTTCGGCACGGTGGTCACGCTGTTCCGCGGTCACTCGAACGCGATCATCACCAACGCCATCAACAAGGCGAAGGAGTTCGCGGCGAAGAGCGAGAACGACCAGTTGTCCTTCCGCCTCGCCGGCGGCATGTTCGGCATCCTCGCGGCGGTCAACGAGAAGGTCGAGGAGAGCTACTGGAAGAACCTGATGCTGGTGTTCTCGGTGGTGGCCTTCTGCCTCTACCTGACCTACGGATCGGTGATCGCGACCGCGATCCTGATGGTGCCGGTCATCTTCTCGCAGTTCCTCTGCGAGGCGGTGATGGTGATCTTCAACATCGATCTGAACGTGAACTCGCTGCCCGTCGCCGCCGCAGGTGCGGGCGTCGGCGTCGACTACGGCATCTACCACTTCAGCCGTATTCTCGACTGCTTCGACGAGGGGCGCGACGTCGACGATGCGGTCGACTACGCGACCGCGACCACCGGCAAGGCGATCATCTTCACGGCCAGCACCATGTTCGCCGGCACGATCTTCTGGTTCTTCTCGAGCCTCAAGTTCCAGGCGGAGATGGGCATCCTGCTGGCCTTGCTCATGACGCTCAACACGTACGGTGGCCTGGTCGTGGTTCCGGCGCTGGTCAAGGTGATCCGGCCGAAGTTCCTCATCAAGCGCCGTGACGCGGCGCGGGAGAAGCTCGCCCGCGAAGGCATCGCCATTCCGCAACCGATGTCAGCGGCCTGAGAGACACCTGAGTCCGACGGGTGTGCAGATGAAACAGGACGTTCCGCAGGCCTGGGCGCCGTGCTCCCATCCGGGGAGTGCGGCGTGGTACGCAGCGGGTCGGTCGGTCGAGGCGCGGGAGCGGAATGTCGATCGAGATTGACGCCGAGCACCTGCACAAGAGCTTCGGCGCCACCGTCGCGGTGCACGACGTCTCCTTCCACATCGAGCGTGGCGAGGTGGTCGGCTTCCTCGGTCCGAACGGGGCCGGCAAGAGCACCACGCTGCGCATGCTGACCGGCGTGTTCCCGCCATCGTCGGGACGTGCCAGCATCGCCGGCCACGACGTCGTCCGCGACGCACTCGCCGCACGGCGCTCGCTCGGTTACCTGCCGGAGCGCGCGGCTCTCTACGGCGAGATGCCGGTCGCGCGCTACCTGCGCTTCATCGCCGAGATGAAGGGGATCGCGACCAAGACCGTGAGCGCCGCCGTCCGGGACGTGATGGGTGCCGCGGGGATCGAGCGGGTCGCGCACCGCCTGATCGGCAACCTGTCCAAGGGCTACCGGCAGCGGGTCGGAATCGCGCAGGCGCTGCTCGGCGCACCGCCGGTGTTGATCCTAGACGAGCCGACCTCCGGTCTCGATCCCGAGCAGGTCACCGAGATCCGGGCGCTGGTCCAGGGCCTCGGCTCGGAGCGGACGGTGATCCTGTCGACGCACATCCTCTCCGAGGTCGAGACCATCTGCTCGCGGGTGATCATCATGAACCGCGGCCGGATCCTCGCGGTGGACTCGCCGGCCCGCCTCGAAGAGCACCTGCGCCCGTACCGCGAGTTCGCCGCCGAGATCATCGGTCCGGCCGACGCGGTGCTGGGCGTGCTGCGTGCCGTACCGCACGTGGTGGAAGCGCGCGCGGACGAGACGCCGGGCGCCGCGACGCGCTGCACGATCCGCTGCGAGCACCGCCACGACGTCCGTCGCGAGATCGCGAGCGCCGTGGTGGGCGCCGGATTCGGGCTCGTCGAGCTCAAGCCAGTCGTGATGACGCTCGAGGAGATCTTCCTCTCGCTGGTCGGTGACCGGACGCACGCCGCGGTGCCGGGGCCGGCAATGCCGCAGGAGCCAGCCGTTGCGAGTCGTTAGAGCGATCGCACGCCGCGAGCTGGCGGCCTATTTCGGCTCGCCGACGGCGTACGTCCTGATGGGCGTCTACCTCGTGCTGTCGGGCTACTTCTTCTACTCCGACGTAGCCCTGTTCGTGACCTTCGGAGCGCAGGTGCTGTCGACCGGACTGTGGCGCTTCGTCTTCGTCGACTATCGCCTGGTCACGCTGCTGGTGCTGCCGCTGGTGACGATGCGGCTGTTCGCCGAGGAGCGCAAGCTCGGCACGATCGAGCTCGTCTGGACGCTGCCCGTCAAGGACTATCAGGTGATCCTCGGCAAGTTCCTGGCGGCGTGGGTGTTCTTCCTGACCATCGTGCTGCTCACGATGATCCCGTTCGTCGTCTTCTACGCCTTCTTCCCGTTCGACCTCGGACCGCCGGTCGCGGGCTTCGTCGGCTTGATCCTGCTCGGGACCGCGTTCATCGCCTGCGGCATCGCCGCGTCGACCCTGACCGAGAACCAGGTCGTCGCCGCCATGCTGACCTACGGCATCCTGGTCTTCTTCTGGTTCATGACCTGGAACGAAGCCGTCGGCGACGAGAGCATCATCCGCGTCCTGCTGCTGCTGTCGTTGTTCGACCACTATTACAACTTCGCTTCCGGCAGCATCCAGCTGGTCGACGTCACCTACTTCCTGATCTTCACCGTCTTCTTCCTGTTCGCGAGCCTGCGCTCGCTGCAGAGCCGCGCCTGGCGGGGTGTGGTGTGAGCGCCCGCTCGACCGCGGCCCACTGGGTATGGCTGGGCGTCGAGATCCTGCTGGCGGCGGTGATCTGCTTCCTGGTGCTGGTCCTCGCCTGGTCCAACAACGTCACCCTCGACCTGACCCCGACCCGCGAGCACACGCTGTCGGATCAGTCGCAGCGCACCACGCGCCGGCTCGAGCAGGACGTCCGTCTCACCGTCTTCTACAACAGCCAGGAGCAGGGCAGGGTCCGCGAGGTCAAGGACATGCTGCGGCGCTTCGCCGACCTGTCGAGCCACTTCACGTTCCGCATGCTCGACCTCGATCGCAGCCCGCTGCTCGCCAACCAGTACGGCATCGTCAATTACAACACGGCGGTGGTCGAGGACGGCGAGCGCAAGCTGCTGGTTCGCGACGTCAGCGAGCAAGAGCTGACCACCAGCCTGATCAAGCTGATCGAGGGCGGCCAGCGCGTGGCCGTGTTCGCCGTCGGCCACGGCGAGAACGATCCCAAGAATCCCGATCCCCGGAGCGGGCTCTCGCAGGCGGCGAAAGCGCTCGAAGCCGAGAACTACCGCATCGAGAGGATGGCCGATCTGCGCGGCGGGATCCCCGACGAGGTCACGTTGCTGGTGATCTCCAATCCGCGCAGTGACTTCACCGAGGGCGAGATCGCCGCGCTCGACGGTTACCTGAAGCGTGGCGGCGGAGGCTTGTTCCTGGTCGAGGCCGGCTCGGCGCCGCGCCTCGCGGCCCTGCTGCGCGAGTTCGGGATCGAGCAGGGCAACGACCTGATCGTCGACGAACGCAACCGGCTGTTCTTCGCCGACAGCTTCGCGCCGCAGGTCGCATTCTTCAACGACCAGATCCTGCCCTACACCGGTGCGCCGCCGGCGATCCTGCCGCTCGCGCAGTCGATCCTACCGATCGACCCGACCCGGGAGGGCGTCCAGGTTGCTCCCTTCGCGTTCACCGGCACCGATACCTTCGCCAACAAGGATCGCGTGGTCGTCGAGGGGGTCGTGCCGACGTTCCGGGAGGGGGTCGATCTGCTCGGGCCGGTACCGGTCGCCGCGATCGCGCGCATGGCCGCGACCGGCAACGAGAACAGCGGCTCGCTCGTCGTGGTCGGGGACGGCGAGTTCGCCTCCAACCTCTACGTCGGCACGCTCGGCAACCGGGATCTCTTCCTGAACCTCGCCCACCTCGCCAGCAGGGCCGAGGCGCTGATCGGAACCCGGCGCGAGATCCTTCCCGGCGGGACGTTCTCGCGAGTGCATCTGACCGCGCCGCAGGGCCGCGTGCTGTTCTGGATCTCCGTGGTCGTCCTGCCGGGGGCGACGCTGCTGCTGGGCGCCTTCGTAGGCTGGCGGCGGCGCGCCCGGAGCGCTGGATGAGCACGGCCACGGATTCGTTGTCGGACGTCGATCGACGCGCGGCCGACGACGGCGACGTACGACCGCCGTTTCGCCGCCTCGCCATCATGGCGCTGGTCGCCGTGCTGCTCGCCGTCATCTGCATCCTGACGGTGCTGCCCGGTCTGGCGCCACCGCTGCCGACGCGTGGCGGTGAGCGTGTGGTCGAACTCGACCCGAAGCAGGTGCAGCAGGTCGAGGTCGTGCCGCGCGACGGCGCTCCCTATTCCTTTGCGCGCAAGGGCGACGCGTGGGTGATGAGCCGGCCGCAAGGGGCGGACGTGGTTCCGTCCGACCGTTTGGACGGGTTCCTCGAGACGCTGGCCGGTTTGACGCGCCTCGTCGTGATCGACGAGCCCGATCAGAACCTCGCCGAGTTCGGCCTCGAGCCGCCCCGCGCCGTGGTGACCATCCGCGGCGGCAAGGAGGTCACGCTCGCGCTCGGCGACCGCAATCCGCCATTGACCGCGCTGTACGTTCAGATATTGCCGGGGACGAATATCGTCCTCGCGGGCGCCGTCCTACTGTGGGAGTTCGACAAGCTCGTCGTGCTCTCCAAGACCCAACCCGTTGAACCGTGAGAACCGACCGATGCGGTCGAAAGTGTTGACCGCGACCCGGGATCCGTTCTCTTATGACCACCGGAGGAAATCTCGCATGCTGAAGACGAGTCGACTCGCCCTCGCCCTCGCCGTCCTGGTCCTGACGTCGGCACAGGCGCGGAGCGACGAAGGGGAGTACGTTCTCAACAAGGACAACTGGCAGAAGGCGGAAGGCCTTCTGCCCGATCCCGTCCTGAAGCGCGTCAAGTCGGGTGACTACAGCTTCAAGGTCGTGCCCCTCGACGCGCAGAAGTTCCGTGAGAACTACAGCACGACGTACTGGGCAGCCTCCGAGGCGAACGAAGGCAAGTACGAGCTCGACGCCGAGACGTGCGGTCTGAAGGACAAGGCGACCGGCAAGATGCCGGACTGGGTGTTCGGCAAGCCGTTTCCGAAGATCGACCCCAAGGATCCGCAGGCTGCCTGCAAGGTCGCCTGGAATTTCTATCTTGCCAACCAGATGGGCGAGGGCGCCGGTGCGACGTTCACCCTGAACGGCATCGACCGCAACGGTGAGTTCCGGCGCATCAAGCTGTGGCTGCACGCCAACTCCTATCTCGGCCGTCACAAGAAGGACGACGACAACCCCGAGAACCTGCGCGGCACGACCCTGTCGCACGCGATGGAGCCGGCCGACGCGGAGGGTGTCAACATCCTCGGCCAGCAGCTCAACGACTGGACCTCGCAGGACAACATCTGGGCGTACATCCCGCAGACCCGCCGCTCGCGGCGCGTGAACGCGGCCTCGCGCTCCGATCCAATTGCGGGCCTCGACATCTTCTCGGACGACCTGAACTGCTACGCGGGCAAGGTCGAGTACTACAAGTGGAAGATGACCGGCGAGGGCGAAGTGCTCGCGCCGATCGTCGGCCCATACGCGCTCAAGCAGAATCCGGTCGGTCCGTCGCGCATCGAGGTGCCCATCCCCTACCTGCGCGGCGCCTACGAGACCCCCGGTGCCGAGGGCGCTCCCTGGCAGATCACCGAGAACCTCGTCTTCGTGAAGCGTCCCGTGTGGATCCTCGAGGGCGAGTCGACCGACCCGTACTACAACTTCGGCAAGGTGATCATGTACGTCGACAAGGACATGAGCCGCATCTACTGGAAGAACGTCCACAATCGCGCGGGTGAGTACTTCTACACCGCGATGTGCGGCTACCATTTCTCGAAGAGTGAAGACGGCACCTACAGCGCGACCACGCCGAACATGGTGATGGGCGTCAACGACAAGACCGATCGCGCCGCGCTGGGCGGCCGCTACTCCTCGCAGTTCCTGGAGCGCGACTTCGATCCGCAGTACTTCTCGTTGCGCGCGCTCTCACGCCTGAGTGACTAGTTAAGAGAGGGGGACGAGGGGGACTCTGTCCCCCTCTTCCACGCGGCAAAGCCGCGCGGAACCTTCTGGTGATCGCCGAGCGGGGCACTGCCCCGCTCCTTCACGCGGCAAAGCCGCGCAAAGCTTCCTCACCCCGGCTCGCTGGCGCTCGGCCGCGCGCCGGGCGCGCAGGATCACAGAAGAGGCTCCGGTGCTCATGGCATCGGGGCCTCTTTCGTTTCGCGCGGTCAGGCGCTGGCTGCGGCGGCGGCGCGTTCGCGGATGGCGTCGGCGATCTGGCGGAACTGCTCCGAGACCGGGTGCTCGGGATTCGCCGCGACGAGCGGGGTGCCGGTGTCGCCGAGGTCGCGGATGCGTGGCGTGAGCGCGATCGCGCCGAGGTAGGGGATGTTCAGCTCGGCGGCCATGCGCTCGCCGCCGCCGCGACCGAAGATTTCGGTCTCGTGGCCGCACTTCCTGCAGACGTGGCCGCTCATGTTCTCGATCACGCCCAGCACCGGCACCTTCACCTGCTCGAACATGCGTACCCCGCGCCGCACGTCCGCGAGCGCGACGTCCTGCGGGGTGGTGACGATGACGCCGCCGGTCATGGCGAGCTGCTGCGAGAGCGTGAGCTGAACGTCGCCGGTGCCCGGCGGCAGGTCGAGGACGAGGAAATCGAGCTCGCCCCACTCGACGTTGCGGATGAACTCGACGATCAGCTTGGTGACCATCGGCCCACGCCAGATGATCGCGCGGTCGCGCTCGACGAAGAACCCCATCGAGACCGTCTTCAGTCCGTGCGCCATGATGGGGGTGATGCGCCGCTCCTGCGTCACGTGCGGCTTCGCGTCCTCGACGCCCAGCATCAGCGGAACGCTGGGGCCGTAGACGTCGGCGTCGAGAATCCCGACGCGACCGCGCTCGGCGAGCGCGAGCGCGAGGTTGACCGCGACCGTCGACTTGCCGACGCCGCCCTTGCCGCTGGCAACCGCGACGATGCTGCGCACGCCCGGGATGCCCTGGGCGCGGCTGGTGTTGGGGCTCTGTGCCAGCGCTTTCGGCTGTGCCGGTGGGGCGGTGACCAGCGTCAGCTCGCCCGCCCCGGGCAGCGCGGCCACGACCTGCGCGATCTCGTCGCCGATCTGATCCACCAGATTGGGGGCGTCCGCGGGCGGCGCGATGGTGATGGTGGTGCCGAATCCACCCACCTCGATGTCACGGACGATGCCGAAGGAGACGATGTCTCGCTTGAAGCCGGGGTATTTCACCTGCTTCAGCGCCTCCAGCACGTCCTTTGCCGTGGTCGCCATGGCCTCGACATAGCCAAGGTCCGGCGGGATCGCCATGCATCGGATGCCGCCGGCTCGCCCTTCGAAGAGAGATGAAGAAGGGCAGCGTGCTGATCTGGTACTGCAGCCTGTGGCACGGCGGTGGTGCCAACCGCACCAGGGAGCGACGCGTCGGCATCGCGATGAACTACTGCGCCGGCTTCATCCGTCAGCAGGAGAACCAGCAGATCGGCTTCTCGCCGCGCCTGCGCGGGCTGGTCGGCTACGGCGTCTACCGCATGCTGATCGGGCACATCGACAAGCACAGCCCGGTCGAGCTGCTCGGCGACGAGGTGCCGAGCGCGATGGTCTGGGGCGCCGCGCGCTCCTGAAGCGGCAACCGGCGGGTGGCCGCAAACCGCACCGCACGACCACCCGCCCTCGTGCCGCCACGCAGATGGTCAGGCGGCGAGCGACTCCTCACGTCGCGCGAGCGCGCGTAGCCGCGCGACCCGCTCCTCCACCGGTGGGTGCGTCGAGAACAGGCGCGCGAGCCGCGCTCCGCCGCGCAGCGGGTTGACGATGTACAGGCTCGCCGTCGCCGGCTGGGCGTCGTTCGGAACGAGATCCGCGCCGCGCGACAGCTTCTCGAGCGCGCGGGCCAGCGCCTCCGGATCACCCGAGATGCGCGCGCCTGCCTCGTCGGCGAGGTACTCGCGCGAGCGCGAGATGCCGAGCTGGATCAGCATCGCTGCGACCGGCGCCAGCAGCGCGAACAGCAGGCCCCCGGCCGCCGAGCCCTCCTCCTCGTCCTCCGAGCCGCCGAGGAACGACGAGAACGAGATCGCCTGGGCGACGTAGGTCACGGCGGTGGCGATTGCTGCCGCGATGGTCGCGACCAGGATGTCGCGATTCTTGATGTGCGCCAGCTCGTGCGCGAGAACGCCGCGCAGCTCGCGTTGATCCAGCAGGTCGAGGATGCCCTGCGTCACGGCGACCACGCCCTTCTCGGGATTGCGCCCGGTGGCGAATGCGTTCGCTGACGGGTCGTCGATCAGGAACACGCGCGGCTTCGGAATCCTCGCCCGCTCCGCCAGCTCCGCGACCATGGCGTGCAGGCCGGGCGCTTTCTCGACTGCTAGCTCGCGCGCGCCGTGCATGCGCAGCACCATCCGATCCGAGAAGAAGTACGCGCCGACGTTCATCGCCAGCGCCAGACCGAGGAACAGCCAGGTCGCGCCGGGCCCGATCGTCCAACCGATCGCGACCAGGAATGCGGACAGGCCGCCCAGCAGCAGGATCGTCTTCAGTTGGTTGTTGAGTCGCATGATGGGTTTCTTCCTTCCTTTCCGTTTGCCTCCTCAGTCTAAGAAATCACCGAGGGTCTCGAACCAGCGTCTTCGCCGCGGCCCGTCGCGGCCGTTGTCGCGCTGCGGCGGCTCGGCGCCGGCGCAGCGTGGGCAGTTCATGCGGTGGCCTCCTCCACTGACGCGGAGCCGAAGCGCAGCGCTACGACGAAGGTGCGGCAGCGCCCATCGCCGCGCGCCCGCAGGTCCTCGATCGACTCCCGTGTCCGTTCTCGCGTCGGCAGGTGCATCGCTGGTCCCTTCCTCCTTGTGCCGGTCGAGGCGTGGATCGCTTCCGGCGGAATCACCGATAGGTGCATTCTGGTGCGCAAACAAATAGATAAGTTCCAATTCAGAGATCGTAAAAACAGATGAAAGGACGGCGCCGATGGAATGGCTGAACTACCACCACCTGCTGTACTTCTGGATGGTCGCCCGTGAGGGCAGCGTGACGCGTGCGAGCTCCGAGCTGCGGCTCGCGCAGCCGACCATCAGCACCCAGATCCGGGTGCTGGAGGACGCGCTCGGCGAGAAGCTGTTCGCGCGGAAGGGGCGAAATCTGGTTCTGACTGAAATGGGGCGCGAGGTCTACCGGTACGCAGACGACATCTTCGCGCTCGGCCGCGAGCTGCTCGAGGTGGTGCGCAACCGTCCGACCGGGCGGACGATGCGCCTTGCCGTCGGTGTCGCCGACGTGCTGCCCAAGCTGGTGGTGTACCGGCTGCTCGAGCCGGTGCGGCGACTCGGCCACCCGGTCCACATCGTCTGCCGCGAGGGCAAGCCGGAGCCGCTCCTCGCCGAGCTCGCGATCCACAAGCTCGACCTGGTGCTCGCCGACGCCCCGGTCGGCGCCTCGACCAGCGTGCGCGCGTTCCATCACCTGCTCGGCGAGTGCGGCGTGACCTTCTTTGCCAAGGCGGAGCTCGCCGCGCGCTACCGGCGGAAGTTCCCGGCGTCGCTCGACGGCGCGCCACTGCTGTTGCCGGCCGAGGGCAGCGTGCTGCGCCGCTCGCTCTCGCAGTGGTTCGACGCGCAGGGCATTCGTCCCAGCGTGGTCAGCGAGTTCGAGGATAGCGCGCTCCTGAAGGCATTCGGCGCGGCTGGCGACGGGATCTTCCCGGCGGCCACGGTGATCGAGAGCGAGGTGCAGAAGCAGTACGGCGTGCAGATCGTCGGCCGGGTCGAAGCGGTGCGCGAGCGCTTTTACGCGATCTCGCACGAGCGCCGACTGAAGCACCCGGCGGTGGTCGCGGTGTGCGAGGCGGCGCGCGAGAAGCTCTTCGGCTGACGCGGCGCCCGGCGTCAGCCGCGCCGATCGTCATCGAGCGCCGCCTCGAACGCGTCGAGCCGCCCGCGCAGCTCGGCGAGCTGCCGGCGCAGCGGAGCCGCTGCGTCGCCGGGGACGATCCGTTGTTCCTCCTTCACCGTCTGCAGGTTGTTGATCACCACCGCGATGAAGAGGTTGATGACCACGAAGACCGCGACGATCACGAAGCTCGCGAAGTAGATCCATGCCCACGGGTAGACCGTCATCGCGGTGCGCTGCATGTCGGCCCAGCCTTCCAGGGTCAGAACTTGAAAGAGGCTCAAGAGCGCCGTCCCAAGGGTGCCCCAGTGCGCCGGGTCGACCGCATGGAACATGTGGTAGCCGAGGATGCCGTACACGTAGAGCAGGATCGCGAGCAGCGCGACCACGTGCCCGAGCGACGGGATCGAGCGCAGCATCGTCCCGATGATGAGTCGCAGCTCGGGCGACAGCGACACCAGGCGTGCGACGCGCAGCACGCGCGCGATCCGAGCCACGGACGCGAAGGAGCCCGCGACCGGCAGCAACGACACCGCGACCACGGCGAAGTCGAACAGGTTCCAGCCGTCGCGGAAGAAGCCAGCGAGCGGTCGGTGGGCGAGGAGGCGCAGGCCGATCTCGAGCACGAAGACTGCCTGGATCAAGGTGTTCGCGAGCCCGAGCGGCACACCGTACGCCGCGATCATGCGCGGCGAGGTCTCGAGCCCCATCAGGACCGCGTTGACGGCGATCAGCGCCATGACGGCGTGCTGGAACAGCTCGTGCTCCGTGAGCGTCCGGCAGCGTGCCGCGAGATCGGGGCTGGCCGCCGGCGTGGGCACGGTCTCCACCTAGGCCGCCCGATCTGCGCGCTGGAGACGGAGACCCGCGAACAGGTGTCCCAGCGCGACGTCGTCCAGGGTCTCCTCGGAGAGGAGCCTCGCCGCTCCCTCCTCGAGCAGTGCGCGCTCGCGCTCGACGATGCCGCGCGCGCACGCGAAGGTTCGCTCGACGATCTGCCGCACGGCACAGTCGATCTCGCGCGCGGTCTCCTCGCTGTAGCCGAGCGCGCCGATGCCACGCGGGATGATCGACACCTTGTGCACGGCGTCACTGTCCGGCAGCGCGGTCGCAACCAGTGCGTGGCCCATCTCGTGGTGCGCGACGATCTCGCGCTCGCGCGGGTTCAAGAGGCGGTTGCGCTTCTCGAGGCCGGCGACGATGCGCTCGATCGCCGTGGTGAAGTCCCGCTTCGCGACCGCCTTGGCGTCGCGCCGCGTCGCCGCGAGCGCCGCCTCGTTGACCAGGTTCGCCAGGTCGGCGCCGGTGAAGCCCGGCGTGAGGCGTGCGATCTCGTCGAGGTCGGCGCCGACGTCGAGTGTCACCTTGCGGGCGTGCACATCGAGGATCTCGACCCGCCCGTGGCGGTCCGGTCGGTCGACGAGGACCTGGCGGTCGAAGCGACCGGCGCGGAGCAGGGCGGGATCCAGGATCTCCGGGCGGTTGGTCGCGGCCAGCAGCACGATGGCGGTGGACGGGTCGAAGCCGTCGAGCTCGACCAGCAGCTGGTTCAGCGTCTGCTCCTTCTCGTCGTGGCCACCGAAGCCCATCGCCGAGTTGCGCGCTCGTCCGAGCGCGTCGAGCTCGTCGATGAAGATGATGCAGGGGGCCTTCTGGCGCGCTTGCTCGAACAGGTCGCGCACCCGCGCGGCGCCGACGCCGACGAACATCTCGACGAACTCCGAGCCGCTGATCGAGAAGAACGGCACGCCCGCCTCGCCGGCGACGGCGCGCGCGAGCAGCGTCTTGCCGGTGCCCGGTGGGCCGACCAGGAGGATGCCCTTCGGCATGCGCGCGCCGAGCCGCCCGTGCGACTTCGGATCCTTGAGGAACGCGACCGTCTCCTCGAGCTCCTGCTTGGCTTCCGCGACGCCGGCAACGTCGCGGAAGGTCACCTTGACGCCGGTCTCGACGTAAACCTTGGCGCGGCTCTTGCCGATCGACAGCAGCCCCCCGCCCGGGCCGCTCGCGAAGCGTCGCGCGAGGAGCATCCAGATGCCGAAGAAGATCACCGCGGGCACCACCCAGGACAGCAACGTCGGCAGCAGGGTGCTCTCGACGCGTCCGGCGTAGCGTACCCCGTGCTGGTCGAGGTCCGCGGCGAGCTCGGGCTCGACCCGTGTCGCGACGAACGTGCTCTTGCCGCTCTCGGGCTCCTTGAGCCGGCCCTGTACCTGGTCGGCGGTGATCGTCACCTCCGCTACCTTGCCCTCGCGCACCAGGCGCCGGAACTCGCTGTACGGCAGCGGCGCGACCGTCTGCGCGCGCTTCCAGAGGTCGTGCAGCGTCAAGACGCCGAGGATCGCGATGGCGAAGTAGATCAGATTGAAGCGTGTCGTCCGTTCCATGAAGCGTTGCTCTCCTGCGCGCACTCGTGGCGCGCCTGGGAAACGTAGGAACGGCGGATACCTCCGGCAAATAGATATTTGCACGTCGAAACGTCTGTTAAACGGATTGATCGAGAAGTCTGCGGAAGCCCTCTGCCCGGCAGCGCGCCGGGTGGCGTCTGGCTGGGGGGAAGCGAACACCTCGGCAAAACCAATGCGTTGCGTAAGCGCCCGACGGACCGCATGTGGATCGAGCAGTCGCAGCTGGAGCACAGTCGCCCGAGGAGGTGACGATGCACACAGGGATGAGCCGAGCGCGCTCGGCTCATCCCTGTGTGC
>Ga0163154_10001943_pt1 | contig 30986 bp, 24 predicted proteins | sample OliLakLV19MP9P1_FD_148649 | JGI IMG/M metagenome (GOLD analysis project Ga0163154, IMG submission 148649) | Freshwater microbial mat bacterial communities from Lake Vanda, McMurdo Dry Valleys, Antarctica - Oligotrophic Lake LV.19.MP9.P1 | ecosystem: Environmental > Aquatic > Freshwater > Lake >... | reverse complement strand
CATGCACCTTAACAACAGAGCAGTGCAGACAGAAAGAACAAGTCAGTAGGTAAGACTGAATAAAGGCAAACTCACGGAGAGTTTGATCCTGGCTCAGGATGAACGCTGGCGGCGTGCCTAACACATGCAAGTCGAACGGACCTTCGGGTCAGTGGCGCACGGGTGAGTAACACGTAGCTAACCTGCCTTCAAGAGGGGGATAACGTTCCGAAAGGAAGGCTAATACCCCATAAGCTCCCGCCGAATAGAGAGGTGAGAGAAAAGCGTATACGCTTGAAGAGGGGGCTGCGGCCCATCAGCTAGTTGGTAAGGTAACGGCTTACCAAGGCGACGACGGGTAGGGGACCTGAGAGGGTGAACCCCCACACTGGGACTGAGACACGGCCCAGACTCCTACGGGAGGCAGCAGTGAGGAATATTGGTCAATGGGGGGAACCCTGAACCAGCAACGCCGCGTGGGTGATGAAGGCCTTCGGGTCGTAAAGCCCTTTTCTAGGTGACGAGCAAGGACGGTAGCTTAGGAATAAGTGTCGGCTAACTACGTGCCAGCAGCCGCGGTAAAACGTAGGACACAAGCGTTATCCGGAATTACTGGGCGTAAAGCGCCTGCAGGCGGCATAATAAGTCATGCGTGAAAGCGCCCGGCTAAACTGGGCGAGGACGGATGATACTGTTAAGCTAGAGGGTGATAGAGGCGAGTGGAATTCCGCGTGTAGTGGTGAAATGCGTAGAGATGCGGAGGAACACCAGTGGCGAAGGCGGCTCGCTGGGTCACACCTGACGCTGAGAGGCGAAAGCATGGGGAGCGAACGGGATTAGAAACCCCGGTAGTCCATGCCGTAAACGATGTGTGCTAGATGTGGGGATATCGAAAGATGTTTCTGTGTCGAAGCTAACGCGATAAGCACACCGCCTGGGGAGTACGGTCGCAAGGCTAAAACTCAAAGGAATTGACGGGGGCCCGCACAAGCAGCGGAGCGTGTGGTTTAATTCGAGGCTACGCGAAGAACCTTACCTAGGTTTGACATGGCATCGCACGAGCGTGAAAGCGCGAGGGTCCTTCGGGACGGTGTCACAGGTGCTGCATGGCTGTCGTCAGCTCGTGTCGTGAGATGTTCGGTTAAGTCCGAAAACGAGCGCAACCCCCGGCGTGTGTTACACGTGTCACACGCTACTGCCTGCGGCAAGCAGGAGGAAGGTGGGGATGATGTCAAGTCAGCATGGCCTATATATCTAGGGCTACACACACGCTACAATGGGCGGTACAGTGGGAAGCGAAGCAGTGATGCGGAGCGGATCCTCCAAAGCCGTTCGTAGTTCGGATTGCAGGCTGCAACTCGCCTGCATGAAGTTGGAGTTGCTAGTAAACGCGCATCAGCACGGCGCGTTGAATACGTTCCCGGGCCTTGTACACACCGCCCGTCACGTCATGGGAGTTGGTCATGCCTGAAGTCGGGGAGGTAACCGCGAGGAGCCTACCGCCGAAGGCAGGGCGGATGACTGGGACGAAGTCGTAACAAGGTAGCTGTAGCGGAAGCTGCGGCTGGATCACCTCCTTTCTAAGAAAACGGTCTAAAGTCGCAAGACAAGGACAAAGCGCAGGTGGAAAGCGCGGAAAAAAACACAAATCAGCTAGAGTAAGACAAATGAACTGGAAGCAGCCTGAAGAAGTTGGAGAGACTGGATTGAGATTTCTGTCGCACTGCTGTGTTGTTAAGGGGAAGCAGTGCTGAGTGCTGAGTAAAAAGCAGCAAGGCATTGTTGAGAGTAAAGCAAGGCAATTAACAACTGAAAAAGAAGACCTGCTGGGTGGAGAGGTGCGAGACATGAGTGAAAGATCACTTGGTACTCGGAACTCATCACACAGAACTTTGAGAAGGGTCTGTAGCTCAGCTGGTTAGAGCGCACGCCTGATAAGCGTGAGGTCACAGGTTCGAGTCCTGTCAGACCCACAGCAAGATCAGGGGGATGTAGCTCAGTTGGGAGAGCGGCGCCTTTGCAAGGCGTAGGTCAGGGGTTCGAGTCCCCTCATCTCCAAGGAAAGTTAGAACTTGACGGGGATGGGAGGGAGTGAGTATACTGCGGGTCGGGTAAAGCAAACGAGACGAGAGAACACTTGAGAACAGTCGAGACGAACTACCGAAACAGAATAGCGTAAGATAGGTACACCCGGAAAAAAGGTAGAGCGTGCTCGACCCGGTGAAGACAAGTACCGGGTCGTTTTGTCTGTAGGTAAAAAGCTAAAAGAGGATACACCTCAGCCAGTGAGGACAAGGGAACTTGTAAGCACTGACGGACGGGTATCCCGCACCGAACACATACTAGGGCTGGACAGAGCAGCCAGCGCAAGATCGGAAGATCAAGCGCGAAGCTGACGAGAGGCGCAAGCCATCGTTGGCACAGCAGGTTAACAACCGAATACGTCAACAAACAAGCCAAAAAAGCACGAGTAACGCGAGCAAGCGCAACTACGGAAGTGGAAGCGTGAGTTTACGATAAAAAACGAAACACCGAAAAGCAAGTAAAGTCGCCACGACTGTAATCAGTCGCCAGCATCTGGTTCTCCGTATCAAAGCGAGCAGAAAACCTAAGAATGTTGGAATAGACAGCAGCGAATAAGGGCACACGGGGGATGCCTGGGCGTCCAGCGCCGATGAAGGACGCGGTACACTGCGAAAAGCTCCGGTCAGGCGTGTGCAGCCGTGAACAGCCGGAGGTGTCCGAATGGGGAAACCCGGTGGAGCGAACCTCCATCATCCCGCAAGGGAAGGGAACCAGGCGAACTGAAACATCTAATTAGCCTGAGGAAAAGAGACGATTCCGCGAGTAGTGGCGAGCGAAAGCGGAGCAGGCCAAACCGGAAGACGAGTCTTTCGGGGTTGAAGGACTTCCAACAACGAAAGCTGAAGGGGAAATGGGTGGGAAACCATACCGAAGAGGGTGAGAGTCCCGTACCTGCCAGGCGACGAAGGAAGTATCCTGAGTACGACGCGGCACGCTAACCGCGTCGGAAACCGGGGGGTCCACCCTCCAAGCCTAAATACGCTGGATGACCGATAGCGGAACAGTACCGTGAGGGAAAGGTGAAAAGAACCCCAGCGCGGGGAGTGAAATAGAATCTGAAACCGTGTGCTTACAACCGGTCAAAGGGGGCTAGACCCCTGATGGCGTGCCTTTTGGAGAATGAGCCTGCGAGTTAATGGGTGTGGCAAGCTTAAGGCAGGTACAGCCGAAGGCGAAGCGAAAGCGAGTCTGAATAGGGCGAGAAGTGGCACTCATTAGACACGAAACCGGGTGAGCTACCCATGGGCAGGGTGAAGCGCGCCTAATAGCGCGTAGAGGCCCGAACTCACTAACGTTGCAAAGTTAGGGGATGACCTGTGGGTAGGGGTGATATGCCAAACGAACTCGGAGATAGCTTGTTCTCCCCGAAATCGCTTTAGGGCGAGCGTTGCTGAGGGAGTGCCGGAGGTAGAGCACTGGATGGGCTAGGGGGCGTCAAGCTTACTGAACCCAACCAAACTCCGAATGCCGGACACTTACCAGTGGCAGTTGGACGGCGTGAGATGAGTTTCGTCGTCGAGAGGGAAAGAACCCAGACCCGCGGCTAAGGTCCTGGAGTGGATGCTAAGTGGGAAACGCTGTGGGCGTGTTGAGACAGCCAGGAGGTTGGCTTAGAAGCAGCCACCCTTTAAAGAGTGCGTAACAGCTCACTGGTCAAACGCGGCTGCGCGGATAATGTAACGGGGCTCAAGCATCCCACCGAAGCCAGGGATAGGGTCAGACCTATGGTAGGGGAGCGTCGTGATTGCGGCGAAGGTTTGCCGGCAAGGCGGATTGGAGCGGTCACGAGTGCGAATGCAGGCATGAGTAGCGAGAATGATGTGAGAACCATCGTCGCCGGAAGTCTAAGGTTTCCGACGGAAGGTCAGTCCGCGTCGGGTTAGTCGGGCCTAAGCCGAGGCCGAAGGGCGTAGGTGATGGACAACGGGTTAATAGTCCCGTACTCGCAATGGGAGTTAGACGATCACCCTGGGAAAGCTCAGCCTCTGAGTGGATTGAGGTGGCAAGCGGTTCATGACCGTGATGCCGGGCTTCGGCCAGAAGTGAGTGGCACTTGGGGTCAAGAAAAGACGTTTTAACGATGAAGATTGCGACCCGTACCGCAAACCGACACAGGTAGACGAGTAGAGGATACTAAGGCGAACGGGAGAACCCTCGTTAAGGAACTAGGCAAAAAAGCCCCGTAACTTCGGGAGAAGGGGCACCCCTGCAAGGGGGTCGCAGTGAAAGGGCTCCATCGACTGTTTACCAAAAACACAGGTCTCTGCCAACGCGGAAGCGGACGTATAGGGGCTGACACCTGCCCAGTGCCGGAAGGTTAAGAGGAGGGGTTTTAAAAGCTCTGAATTGAAGCCCCGGTGAACGGCGGCCGTAACTATAACGGTCCTAAGGTAGCGAAATTCCTTGTCGGGTAAGTTCCGACCCGCACGAAAGGTGTAACGAGTGGAGCACTGTCTCAACGAGGGACCCGGCGAAATTGAAGTACGTGTAAAGATGCGCGTTACCCGCAGCAGGACAAAAAGACCCCGTGGAGCTTTACTGTAGCTTGCCATTGCGTTAGGGTGTCACTTGTGTAGGGTAGCTGGGAGGCTGAGAAGGCGGGGCGTTAGCTTCGCTGGAGCCGACGATGAAACACCAGCCTGGTGATACTTTGGCCCTAACCTGGGATGTGTAGTCTTGGGGACAGTGGCAGGTGGGCAGTTTGACTGGGGCGGTCGCCTCCGAAAGGGTAACGGAGGCGCCCAAAGGTTGGCTCAGGCGGAATGGAAACCCGCCGCAGAGTGTAAAGGCAGAAGCCAGCTTGACTGCGAGGCAGACGCGCCGAGCAGAGACGAAAGTCGGGCTTAGTGATCCTACGGTGCTGAGTGGAAAGGCCGTAGCTTACCGGATAAAAGCTACCCCGGGGATAACAGGCTAGTCTTGTCCAAGAGTTCATATCGACGACAAGGCTCGGCACCTCGATGTCGGCTCATCGCATCCTGGGGCTGGACAAGGTCCCAAGGGTTGGGCTGTTCGCCCATTAAAGCGGTACGTGAGCTGGGTTCAGACCGTCGTGAGACAGGTCGGTCTCTATCCGCTGTGGGCGATGGGAAGTTGAGAGGAGCTGCCCCTAGTACGAGAGGACCGGGGTGGACGCAGCGCTGGTGTGCCGGTTGTTTTGCCAGAGGCATCGCCGGGTAGCCAGCTGCGGAACGGATAACCGCTGAAAGCATCTAAGTGGGAAACCGACCTCAAGATGAGCTTCCCCATCTCTTAAAGAGAGTAAGACCGCTGGAAGACGACCAGTTAGATAGGCCAGGGGTGGAAGAGCAGCAATGTTTGGAGCTGACTGGTACTAAAGGTCGAGGGCTACTGACTAGAAAAACGACGTGAATGAGGCAAGTAAGCGGATGCCTTGATACGGGGAGGCAGGGACTGGTGGCTGAGGCTGGCAGAGGTGGGAGTGCGAAAGAGGTAAGGTGAAGTTGACGTATTCGGTGGAAGACCGACAGAAGCAAACGCGAGAGAGCGAGCGAAGTGGTTGGATTTAGTTGGTGGCTAGAGCTGTGGGGGTACACCCGGTCCCATCCCGAACCCGGAAGTTAAGCCCATAAGCGCTGATGGTACTGGAGTGGTAACGCTCTGGGAGAGTAAGCCGCTGCCAACGCCAAACATATTTGTTCGCTCTCTCTTTTTGCTTTTCTTCCCCTTTTTCCTCTTTTCTTCCTTCTACTTACATTGTCCCTTTCTCAACAACCGAGAAGGTCTTTTTTTACTTCTAAACGTTTCCTGCTACAATTCCACTTATGCCAAATTCAGTTCAATGGATGATTGTCTATATTACTCATAATCTGCCTGAAGCCCAAATTGTCGCGGGACGCTTACAATTTGAAGGTGTAATGTCACTTATTAATTATGCGCTGGGTGCGAGTGCTTTAGGGATTACAATTGGGTCATTGGGCGAGGTCTCAATTGTCGTCCATCCTGATGATTATGAACGGGCGCTGCAAATCCTGGGACCTGATGGCTTTGATGAACTCCCCGATACAACCGGTGATGAAAGTTACACATAAGATGATAACAAATGAAACGTTAACGGCTGTGCCAGGTATTCGGGTGGGGCATGTCACCGACCTTGAGGGCGCGACTGGTTGTACCGTAATTATTTGCCCAAGTGGGACGGTGGGCGGGGTGGATCAACGCGGGGGCGCACCGGGGACACGCGAGACAGATTTACTTCGTCCAATGCACGTTGTGGAGACGGTAAATGCGATTGTGCTTTCTGGAGGCAGCGCTTATGGGCTTGCAACGGCTGATGGCGTTATGCGGTATTTGGAAGAAAATCAGATTGGTTATAAGAGTGGATCGGGTTTTCTCGTGCCGATTGTATCTGCCGCGATTTTGATGGATTTACCTGTCGGTAAAGTGGGGATTCGGCCTGATGCCGCGATGGGTTATGCAGCCTGCCAAGCGGCGACGACGGATGTTGTTCCGCAAGGGACAGTTGGGGCGGGGACGGGCTGCCGTATCGGAGCGATGCGCGGGAACGAGTATGCGACTAAAGGCGGAATCGGCAGCGCAAGTATTGATCTAGGCAATGGTTTGATTGTTGCTGCGCTTGTTGCTGTGAACTCGGTGGGGGATGTAATTGATGAGGTCGGAAATATCATCGCGGGATTGCGCCAATCACCGGATAGCAAGACATTTGTGAATATGCTGGAAGCACTGCGCTCATTGGCGCGAGTTAATCCGCCGGCGGCTGATAGCAATACCGTGATTGGCGTGGTAGCGACGAATGCCCGTTTAAGTAAAGAGCATGTCAATAAGGTCGCACAGATGGCGCAAGATGGTGTTGCACAGGCCGTGCGTCCCGCTCATACCATGTTCGATGGAGATACTATATTCGCGCTGGCGACAGGCGAAATTCCGGCAAACGTAAGTGCGATTGGCGCTTATGCTGCCGAAGTGACGGCACAGGCGATCCGCAACGGGATCAGGACGGCAACTTCATTAGCAGGCATTCGTGCTTGGAATGATTAGTCTTAAACAAATACTTTAACTTTAATTTAAGACAAACCTTACAACATTTAACGTCCACTTAGTATTGTTAAGCGATAATGTTCCCTTGTTTGTATAAGAGGACGTTTTAAATATGGTGAAAATACTCATCATCGAAGACGATGAAACCTTAGCCGATAAATTGGCTGATAAGCTGCGTGCCGAGGGTTTTACTGTGGTGACGGCCTTTGAAGGTGAGGGCGGGCTGGAAAAAGTCCGTACTGAAAGCCCGGAATTGATCGTGCTGGATATTATGCTGCCGGGTTTGGATGGCTTAAGCATCTGCCGGATGGTGCGGCATGAACCTTCGACGGCGGATATTCCGATTATCATGTTGACGGCGCGGGGTACGGAAGTTGATAAAATTGTCGGGCTAGAAAGCGGCGCGGATGATTATCTTGTTAAGCCATTTGGGTTGGGCGAATTTTTGGCGCGGGTCCGTGCTGTGATGCGGCGGCGGATTCCGGGGCGGCCTTCTGTTCAACAAGATGAGATGATTTCCAACGATTTGCGTTTGAACCTGACCGGACGGCGGGTGTTTAAAGATACGGTTGAAGTCAAACTGAGTAATAAAGAGTTCGATCTCTTGTCCGAACTCATGCGTAACCGGAGCGCGGTACTATCGCGTGATCTTATCCTGACGAAAGTATGGGGATACGATTATTTTGTGGATAAACGCACGGTGGATGTGCATATTCGCTGGTTGCGGGAGAAGATCGAAGAAGACCCCTCCAACCCCAAACGCATTGTGACAGTGCGTGGTGTCGGCTATCGTTTTGAAGGGTAGCGCTTTTAGCGTGGCTCTTCTTTGCGTTTGAGTGTGCCATAAATATGTTTGCGGTCCCGAGAAAACATCGTCTTTCTACTACGCTCATCTATGCCTCTCCGCTTTTTCTGGCGCTGTTGATTTATGGTTATTGTGTGAGTTTACCGTTTTTTTTGGATGACGGTCCTCATTTTCAAATTTTGGCGCAGACAAATGGCTTGCGGCAGTGGGGGGACTTTCCCGCGTTTCCCTTCTATCGGCCATTAGTATTTAGTGTCTGGAAAATCGCAGGTTGGCTGGCAGGCGATGCTGACGCGGTGGCGCTGCACAGCTTGAATCTGTTTTGCTTCGGCTTGACCGGCGTACTGATTGGGCAAGTAGTACGGCGGGCTGCCCCGCCTTCGATTCGGAAGACAGCGGCTTTTTTGGCAGGGGCGGGTTTTGTGATTTTCCCCTTTAGTTATCAAGCGGTGGCCTTAGTAGCAGCGTTGTTTCATTTGACACTTGCACTGGGGATTATGGGCTGTTTATGGTTGGCGCTGCTGTGGCTTGACGGGAAAATAGGCTCTGCCGGATTAATCGGGTGCTGGATGTGCGCGTTTGTGGCGATTTTCAGCCATGAAACGGGCGTACTGCTCATGCCTGCGCTTTTAGGTATGATTTTTGTCGTCTATGGCAAGCATCTCCCGACTAAGCGCCAATTAGGGTGGCTCCTTTTGCCAATCAGTTTGCTTACGCTGATTTATTTGGCGCTCTGGCTGAACTTCCGTCCAAACAGCGAAAATGGGCTGACGAGTGCGTTTGATGTAGCATTCGCGGCGCTGCTGCAAGGAGTTATTTATCCGGCGGCGCGGTTGGTGCGTCCATTTGTAATTGGCGACTTGGCAGCAGGGACTTTGATTATTCTGACAATCACGGTTTTAGCGGCTGTGTTTCTCGGTTGGCAATGGGTTAACGTGCGGCGGTTAATCAGCTTTGGGCTAGGATGGTATCTCATCGCAATACTTCCGGCGGCTGTGCTGCTGCCTGCCGGATACGTTTTGGGGCAGTTGCGGCTGACTTTGCTGGCCTCGATAGGCGGAGCAATCTTTTGGGGTGTGAGCTTAGGTGCGTTGTTTCATGCTGGACGAGGGACACAGACTCAATGGGTGTTTCGTGCGGCGGCGTTGCTGTTGATCGGCCTATTTGCAATTATCAGTCTAGAATTTTTGGGGATGCGGCGGGCGGATTACTTGCATCTGCGCGACTTTAATCGGGAAGCAGTGCGGTTGTTCGTTGCGAATGAGGTGATTTCCAGCGGCGCAGTGCTGGTCAATGCGCCGGATTATCTTATTCCCGATGTAGCTGACCGGCGCTTTTTGCTCGGCAGCGAAGGCGTGTTATTCGTTGATGAAACGTTGGATTATAACCAGCAATTCTGGATGAACTCGGATTTACCTTACGACAATGTTGAGGTGATCGGTTTTCGCCAGATTCAGCGGAACACAGGTTTTGGTTTTCGGGCGCATCCGCCGGATTTAGAGACTGCTGATGTGATTGCACGGGTTCGAGATGCGCGGCAGGTTTATGTGACGTGGTTTGAAGGAAAGCGTTTTTGGCCTGTATTGGTCGGTGGTACGGATTTTGACGGGTTGAATACGCCATTGGTGAATTACCCTGATGTGGATTTTGCCCTAACGGAAGCAAACGTCGCGCTTTCTGCCGATGGGCGGACGCTCACGGTAGGGCTGCGCTGGCGAGTCGATGTGCCTGCCGGGGTGAAGGTGTTTGTGCATGTCGTTTGTGATGGGCAGATGATGGCGCAATCGGATGGCTATCCTTGGGGGGATACCTATCCTTTTTCGGCGTGGTCGCCGGGGGAAATTCGGACGGAGTTTCGCACGATACGGCTTGAGAATCCAGCGAGTGAGTGTTTGCAAGTTTTCGTTGGCTTGTATAATGAAGTGGATTTAACGCGGCTGACGGCGATTGATGCTGTTACGGGTGAGCAGTATGAAAATGATTTGTTTCTACTCACTTTAAGTGGAAATTTTGATTGAACTTGTCTCAAGCATCATGAGGCGGTAGTTGGCCGCAAAGTAAGGGGGAATCTTAACGTGAATACAGAATTTATCGCTGAATTGTCACTCAGAGAACGTGAGATTGCTGAATTGAATGCACAATTGGCGGGTTTGACGGCGCAGTTAGAAAGCCGAGATCAAATTATCAGCGCAATCGAGAATCAGCGCAGCTTACAGGATCAAGACGCAGTTTACAAACGTGCTTTGATGCTGACGTTGGCGAATGTGGCTTATGATGGCTTGATTGTGGTGGATGAGGATTATCGGATTATCGCCATTAACGACAAAGCCGAAGAGATTTTTAATGTGCAGCGTCCGATTGGCGAGTTGCTTTTGACGGCGACGAACACACCCGAAATCGAGATGATTGTGCAGAACGCGGTACAGCATGAGGATGAATCGTTGGAGGAGCAGATTACCATCAACGATTCATATTATCGGATGCAAGCGCAAGTGATCCGGCGCGATGGGCATCTGTTTATTGGTCTGGCGCTGCAAGACATTACACGTTTGGTCAAATTGAATCGGGCGCGGCGCGATATGGTAGCGAACATCTCTCATGAACTGCGGCATCCGATTGCCAATATTCGGCTGACGATTGATGCACTTTTTCATGAGCAGGATAAGCCGAAACGGAAAGATAGCATTTCCTCACTACGGGCGATTGCGCGAGAGACCGATGCGCTGATGTGGCTGGTGCAGGAGATGTCTGACTTAGCGATGATTGAATCAGGCCAGGCGATTGTACGGATGGTGGATACGCCTTTGGATGAATTGATCGGCGAAGCGATGGAACGCATTAACGATCAATCCCAGTATAAAAACATCACGATTGTGCCGCAAATCCCAGACAATTTGCATGTGCTGTGTGATCGAGATTTGGTGCAGCGTGTGATCGTCAACCTACTGCATAATGCGCTTAAGTGGTCGCCAAAAGGCGAGAAAATTACGGTTAGTGCGGTCAATGGTGGGGATGAAGTGACGATCAGCGTTTTTGATAACGGGCCGGGTGTCCCTGACGACCAGTTGGATCGTATTTTCGAGCGATTTTATCAAGTCGATGCTTCGCGCTCTGGTGGCGAAGGGACGGGGCTGGGGTTAGCCATTTGCCGCCATATTGTGAAGGCACATGGGGGGCGCATTTGGGCGCAAGGTAAAAGTGAAGGCGGCGGGCGCTTCTTGTTTACACTACTGGCGGCGGAAGATCAACCAGAGGGCGTGATTTAAGGCCAATTTGGACAATTGGTCGGATGGTTCTTTTGCAAATCTAATCTGAGTGCGGCTATACTAGACTCAAACAATCTAGCAGACCTTCGGGGCAGGGTGGAAATCTCTACCGGCGGTAAAGTGTGGATGCTGCGTAACAGCGTAAGCAGCCATATCCAAGCCCGCGACCCGTGTCATGCTCTCGGTTAGGCGAGGGGTGCGTCATGATCGTTTATCGGTCATGCCGGTTGATCTGGTGAAAAACCAGAGCCGACGGTCATAGTCCGGATGGGAGAAGGCTTAAAAAGCGTGAACGGCATGTGAATGCGTTCATGACTTTTCTGCTTAACTATAACGAGCGTTATAGGCTAAATGCGATTTAGTCCTATACTTTTTAAGTTGTTTTTGTTTTGAGCAGCTTTGTTATGGTTTAGCGCTTCTCCACCTCACCTCGTCGTTCTGTTTTATCTGGGAACGCGAGGTTTTTTATGCAAAAAACATTAACCAGCACCTTTGCAAAAATCCGCCACAGGACAGAATGGCGTTTAAAACATAAGCCATCAACGCAACTGCGTGTACGGCGGTTTGCGCCTTTGCTAACGGTGATCGTTCTTTTGGCAATCTGGCAAATTGTAACGGCATTGGCATTGGTGCAGCCTTTCTTAATTCCCTCCCCGCAGGCCGTCCTCGATAAGTTGTTTGAAGTCCTTAAAGATGGCACACTGCCACGTCATGCGGCAATTACGCTGGAAACAGTGTTGATCGGTCTTAGTTTGGGCGTGGGTGTGGGCGCGGCGCTGGGATATTTGATCGCCCGAATCAGCCTTCTAGAAGCGATACTCGCGCCGTTGATCGTCACGCTACAATCGACCCCGGTTGTGGCTTATGCGCCGCTGCTGGTGATCTGGTTCGGTACCGGGATCGAAAGTAAGATCATCACTTGCGGCCTCATCGTATTTTTCCCGATGTTGATGAATACGCTCGTGGGAATACGCACTATTCCAATTGAGCTGCGTGAGGTAATGCAAATTTCACAGGCGACGTACTGGCAAACCTTTATTAAGCTGGAACTGCCTGCCGCGATGCCTATTTTGCTGACGGGACTCAAGACGAGTGCAACTTTAGCGGTTATCGGGGCAGTTGTGGGTGAATTTATCACCACCAATGCCGGGTTGGGCTTTTTATTGGCGCGGGCGCGGGGACAATATGATACGCCGCTGGTATTTGTAGGTGTGTTTACGCTGTCTTTTATGGCGATCAGCTTATATAGCTGTATTTCGTTGTTGCAGCGGCGGTTATTATTCTGGCAGCGGCGGCTTTAATTTTGGGATAGAGGCGCTGCGTTAGTTCGCTATTGGATTTAATCAGAGGAGTTATAAAACGTGTTCAAGCGCATTAAGATTTTACATTTGTTGTTCCCTTTAATTCTACTTTTAACGGGCGTGGGTGTTTCTGCCCAAGACGAGGGCGAGGATTTACGCTTTTTCTTGCCGTTTATCCCGAATATTCAGTTTTCTCCGATGTATGCAGCCATCGCTAACGGGTATTTTAGCGAGGTGGGCTTAAACGTTACTTTGGAATATGGGGATGAGAATGTAGCGGTGGATTTGATCGCTGCCGATGAATTAAAGTTTGGCATGATTAGTGGCGAACAGGTGATTCTCGCACGGGCGGGAGGCCGTCCGGTGGTTTATGTCTACGAATGGTATCAACAGTACCCGATTGGGTTAGTGGTGACAGATACCAGCGAGATTAAATCGCTGGATGATCTTGCGGGTCAACGAATAGGCATCCCTGGTTTATTTGGCGCGAGTTACAGCGGCATTATCGCGCTGCTGGGCGCACAAGGGCTGACGGAAAGCGATGTTACGCTTGAAGCAATCGGCTTTAATGCGCCGGATGTGGTTTGCACGGGGGCTATTCAAGCGGCGGTGGTTTATGTGAATAATGAGCCGCTGCAAATTCAACAGCGGGCGGATGCAGGCGAATGTGGGGATGTGACCAGCGTGACGGTTTATCCTGTCGCAGCGGATACCGATATTGTGTCGAATGGGATTGTCACGAATGAGGCGACGATCACGGATAATCCTGATCTTGTCAGTGCGGTCACACATGCTTATGACCAGGGGCTGCGCGATACGATCAATAATCCGGCGGCGACCTATCTCTTGAGCGTGGATTATGTCGAAGGGCTGCCGATGATTGATGAATTGCAGGCGGCTTTAGAAGCGGCGGCGGCGACACAAACCGAGTTTTTGGCGACTACGCCTGATCGAGAGGCTATCGCACAGAGCAGGGTGGATTTGCTGACTACACTTGAAGAGTCGTTTGCGCCGGATGTGCTGCTGCAATTCCGCGTACTGCTGGCGACGATTGATTTGTGGGATGCCGAAACGCTTGGCGTAACGGATAGCGAGTCTTGGCAGACGGCGGCAGATATTCTAATAACGATTGGTGCGCTTGATGAAGTTGATGATTTGGAAGCAGGCTATACCAACGCCTTTGTGCCAGAAGCGGAATAAAAGTAAGGGGTTGCAGTTAGAATGCTAGTGAGGAAGGCCAAAGGATGCAATTTTCTTTGGCCTTTTTTGTTAAATCTTACAGAGGTAGGGTTAAGCCGAAGGTGCTGCCTTGACTGGGTTTGCTGCGGACGTAAACGGTGCCGTTGTGGGCTTCCGCAACAGATTTGACAATCGCTAGTCCTAAGCCTGTGCCTTTTACCTTGCTGTTATCATCGACGCGATAGAAGCGATCAAACAGGCGCGGTTGGGCATTAATTGGGATGCCGGGACCGTCGTCGGTCACTTCTAAATGAAGAATTTTAGCTTCTTTGTTTGCGCGTAGGGTAATTTGCCCACCTTCAGGCGTGTACTTCATGGCATTTTCAAGATAATTGTGCAGGGCGCGTTTGAGCCAGCGAATGTCGCCTTGAATCTTTTTGGGCGTTCCACGCGCAATATCGACATTGAAGTTAAGCGATTTTTGCGTCATTAAGGGGCTGATCTCTTTGCTGACTTCTTGCAGCATTTCGAGCAGATTGATTTCCGTCAGGCTGAAGTTATAACCACTTTCGATATGTTCCAGATGGAGCAGATCGTCGATCAAGCCTTGTAAGCGCTTAACACCACCGAAGGCGATGTCGATCACCTCACGCACCGTTTTATCGGTATCGCCCAGAATATCGTTGAGGATACCGAGGGCGCTTTGCGTAACGTTCAAAGGATTTCGCATGTCGTGGGCGGCGGCTTGCATAAATTCTGCCCGTGCGATTTCGGCTTGACGCTGATGGGTGACATCTTGTAAGACGATGACCCAGCCGTCCATTTCGGTATGCTGTTCCACTTGATTATCGACATAAACTGGGGAAACCATTACCGAGAGGGCGCGTCCGTTTTCCAGCGCGACCTGAAAGGCTTTGTTGACTTTGGTGCCGCGTGAGGAAAGCGCCAGCAGTAGCGAATCGCGGACACTCGGATGGATGGGCGCTTCACGCAGCGGCCTTCCCTCCAAACTATCTTTAGGGACTTCCAGCATCATTTCCGCGGCATTATTGACATGGCTAATGCGGCTGTTTTGATCGGTGGCGATGATGCCATCCGCTGTTGATTCTAAAATGGCGAAAAGCCGTTCCCGCTGTTCGATGCTATCAGCGTAGAGGCGAGCATTTTCCAATGCGACCCCGACGGTATCCGCGACAGGACGCAGCACATTGACTAAATCCTCGTGAAAGCGATCAGGCCGGTCACTCATGATGCTTAAAATGCCGATGATCTTGCCGCGTGCGTGCATGGGAGCCATAGCGATGGAACGAAAACGCTCTTGCCCAAAGGGAGGGAAGGCGTAATCATGATCGCCCGTTAGGTCGTTATCAACGATCACGTCGTCTGACATAATGACCTGCCCGGACATGCCGCGACCAAGCGGAATCCGCATTGGATTGCTGACGACGAAATCTTGAATCCAGCCATGTTGAGCGCGAAGGACGACTTCGCCGGCATTTTCGTCGATGAGGCTGATTCCGGCTGCTTCTGCACCTACGACATCGACAACGGCTTGTAGGGCGGTTTCAAGGGTTTTATCAAGATCAAGCGAGTGACCAACCGTCGCCGCGACCATATTGATGGCGGCAATTTGATCGACACGGCGTTTGACTTCCTCAGTTAAAAAGCGATTTTGTTCAAGAAGACTTTGGCTGGTATACACAAATCCACCATGATGATCTGGATTGGCCTTAGCAAGCTAACGCAAACAAGGTACATTAATCTTATTAGAAGTTACGCGGTTCACAGTGGTTAGTTTTTAGTCAAATCAAGCAGTAAGGTAAAATCTTCATCCTTACTAAAAACTGGGAACTAACAACTTTTGCCAGACAGCTTGGTCAACTGCGTGAATCCTACTTATCTTATTCTGCATTATAGCTGGAAAGCCCTAAAATGACAGCACAAATATTACAACTCAGAAATTATTTCCCTGCACTGCATCAACCTGTCGATGAAAGCGGCCTTTTACCCGTTTTTTTCGATAATCCAGCAGGGACACAAGTACCACAAAGCGCAATTGATGCCGTCACACAATATTTTACGCACAACAATGCCAATTCTGGCGGCACATTCGCCACGAGCCGGCGCAGCGATGTGATGATTCATCATGCGCGGGAACTGATGGCGGATTTTTTGAATGCGCCGAGCGCTGAGGAAATTGTGTTTGGCGCGAATATGACGACGCTCAATTTTATGTTGAGCCGGGCGTTGGCGAAAACGCTGCAACCAGGCGATGAGATTGTGCTGACGCGCATGGATCATGATGCTAATGTCGCGCCTTGGTTGTTGATCGCGCAGGATCACGGGCTAATCGTGCGCTGGGTGGACATCAACGACGAAGATTGTACGCTGAATATGGATACATTGGAGGCCGCGCTGACAGATCGGACGCGGATTATGGCGACGGTTCATGCATCTAACGCCGTCGGGACAATTAATCCGGTTGAACAAATCGCGGCAATGGCACATGCTGCCGGGGCGCTGTATGTGGTGGATGCGGTACAGAGTGCGCCGCATGTGGCGATTGATGTGCAGGCGATTGGGTGCGACTTTTTGCTGTGTTCCGCTTATAAATTTTTTGGCCCCCATATCGGCGTACTATGGGGCAAGTATGATTTGTTGGCATCGCTGCCCGTCTATAAAGTGCGTCCGTCGAAAGATGTGCCACCGCATCGCTGGGAAACAGGAACCGGGAGCTACGAGACGATTGCGGCAGTTGGCGCGGCAGTGGAATATTTGGCGATGATCGGGCGGGAATTCGGCGCGGAGTATGCTTCAAAATTTCCGGGCTTTAGTGGGCGGCGGCTGGAACTCAAGACAGGGATGGCGGCGCTCGGTGCTTATGAGGGCGAACTCGCGGCGCACCTCTTAGAAGTTTTGGCGAAAGTGCCGGGGCTGCGGATTTATGGCATTACAGACCCGGCGCGTTTACATGAGCGTGTGCCGACGGTGGTATTTACGCTGGAAGGGCATCACGCGCATGAGATTGCCACGCATTTAGCCCAACATCATATTTACGTGTGGAGTGGGAATTATTATGCGGTTGAGATTATGGCACGGTTGGGCTATGCCAAAGAGGGAATGCTGCGTGTTGGGCTGGCGCATTATAACACCCATGATGAAATTGACCGCTTTGAAGCGGCCTTACGACTCCTTTGAGAGGGCAGAGGCTAACTGCGTACAGACGAGTTCGAGCATCATGACATTTTCTTGGGTGATCGAACCGGGGCGGTCACGACACATGACCATCACGCCGTAGCTGCTGCCGCTGAAGGACACTGGTACACAAGCCACTGCGCCCAATCGTCCCCGCGCTACAAGGGGGTGGTTGGGTTTGTCTTCGGGTCCCGCGATTCGGCTTTGATTATTTTGTGAGACCCAACCCATGAGGTCATCCAGCGAGGCTTGCTTAGGGGCAACGGCCTGAATGGGATTCGGGCCGTTTTGGGCGTAGAGCGACATACGGAATGGCTCAAGCCGTTCTAAGTGATAATAGGCCACATAGTCGTAACCCATCTCTTTGCAGGCGAGGACGGCGGCTTCCTGCTTGCCGCGAGCGCCTGTCGCAGTTCGCAGGCGTTTAGCAATATTGCGGACGGCAGGCAGACTGTCTGAGCGCAGTGTCTCTAACTGACGGTCAGACATGAGGCGGTTAATGCGCCGTGCTAGATCGTCATGATTGAACGGTTCGGTGCTGATGTCGTCGGCTTGGCCGGGGATGCCGAAATCGGCTTCTTCATCAACGAGGACAATCAATAGACGCGGATACTTCTGGCGCAAATCGCGGATGAGATCGTGGCTTTCCCCTAGATTGTTGTCGATGACGAATACATCGGTATGGTGAGTAAGATCAGCGAGGAGGGTGAGCGCATCCGCCGTTTGGGTGACGATGTTGGTTTTAAAGCCCTCTTGGGTAGATAAATTTTGATAATAACGTTTGGCGCTGTCCTCACGTACAGACACAAGTATATCAACGGATTTCATGCTTAAGTCCTTTCGTTTAAGAAAAAGTTTCCAGTTGTGCTGCTGCGAGTGTTAATAGAATAAGCTGGTGTAACCCTGCTGCGACGGGTGCGGTTTCAATATATTCATCTAAACGATGGGCATTGCCGCCGCGTGTAATGCCGATGGTGACTGTTGGGCAGCCATCCGCCAGCGGGATATTGCCATCGGTGCTGCCTGTTTCCAGCGAAGCGCGAGTGCCGATTTGCTCCAGAGCAGCCACCGCAGTTTTCACGAGGGGATGATCGGTAGGAATCTGCCCGGCGGGACGATCACCCACAATTTGTACAGTAAAACTCAGGTCATCGCTGGTCACTGCTTTAATTTGATCGTGTATTTGTCCTTCGATAGTTTCTAGGGCTTGGCGCGATTCTGAGCGTAGATCAAGCCAGAGGCTGGCGCTGGTCGCAATTGAATTAATGGTCTGTCCGCCGTCAATCATGCCAATATTATAGGTGGTGCGGGGTGTTTCTGGTGGTTTGAGTGCCGTAATGTGGGCGCCAAGCTGGATGATCCCATGAATAGCGCTAGCACGTCCAAAGTGCAGCCAACTATGCCCCCCGGAGGCATGGGCGGTAATATGCAGCCGACGGACGGCGATCCCGGCATGATAAATATGCCCGAAGGCCAACCCTTCGAGGTTGATGACAGCACGAATATGGGTTTTCAAGCGGTCATAAGCGGTTTTCATCCCTCCCAGATCACCCAAGCCTTCTTCACGGGTGGTGGCTACAAACCACAAGTCACAAGCAGGCGTAATCTGTTCTTCATCCAGAAAAGCGATTAAGCCTAACATCCCCGTGACCCCAATGCTGTTATCGCCAAGTCCGGGGCCAAAGATGAGGCCGTTTTCGGTGCGTGTAGTTAGATTCGTTTCTGCTGAAAAGACAGTATCGGTATGGGCGGAAATCATCATGCCTTTTGTGCCGCGCTCTTGACCGGGGAGCAAGCCATAAACATTATTCATCGCATCGATTTCGATTTGTTTTAGCCCAAGTGCTTTGAACTGCGCTTTCATATAGGCAGTACGGTGGGCTTCATCAAAAGTCGGCGCGGGGATTTGCTGAAGGGCAACCGCTTGCTCGATGACGTACCCCGCAATTTTGGGTAATCCACGCCAATTCATTGAACGATCAATTTTCTCAATCAATTTCTTCATCAAAAGTTACGGCGCAAAAGCCTGCACCGCCTCCCTCTCTATGTTATAATTCAACGTAATCCGGTAAACATAAGGTTGATGCAAAAAGTTTCCCAAACCGTAACCCAAGCCTACACTGGGAACGGTGCATTTTTTGTCTGTAGCGCTTAAGCCAAAGATTATGCCGCATAACGTGAGGTTATGCAGATTGAAATTTTATATGCTGGATCAAAGGAGCCTCGTATGGCGATGACGATTTTGCTGATTGGTGGCAGTCGTGTTAAAGAGACGGCTCATCTGACTGCGTTACAGAAGCATTATCAAGTGATTGTGGCTTCAAGTGGCAAGCAGGGGATTGAGGCTGCCAAAGGCCATCTGCTCAAAGTCATCGTCTTAGATTCCCTTTCTTTGGGTACACCGGGGGAGCGCATTTGTCGCGCTTTAAGTGTGGCCTTCCCTAACGTCCCGATAGTCCATCTCGTTCAAAAGCTGCCGGAAAGATCGCCTAGCCCGGCGACGGTGGTGCTGTGTGCGCCAGTAAAGGCACGGCGGTTAGTGATATGCTTGCAGCGGTTGGTTCAGGTGGAGCAGGAAGAAATCCTCGAAATAGGCCCTTTTTGTATGAATGTATCGCGGCGCATTTTGATGGCGCATGGTAAAGAAACACAGCTTACCCCGAAGTTAGGGCTTTTGGTCGAGATGTTCTTAAGGCATCCGGGGCAGATTATCCACCGCAAGATGATTATGGAAAAAATCTGGCAGACCGATTATCTGGGAGATACACGCACTTTGGATGTGCATATTCGTTGGGCGCGGCAAGTTTTGGGCGATGACAGCAAAAAACCGCGCTACTTAAAAACGGTGCGCGGCGTGGGTTACACTTTACAAGTGCTGGAGCTAGAAAAAGTTTAGCCCCTATTTTGATAAAGGGGAAAGCATTAGCGCTATCCCCTAGTCTCATCAAAGGTGGCGCTATTTTTTGCTTTCCAGCGCGTTAAGCTGCTTCATGAGGCGGCTTTTACGGCGGGCAGCATTACGTGGGTGGATGGTACCACGGCTGGCGGCTTTATCCAGATCGCGGATGGCGATGACGGTGGCTTCTTTGGCAGTATTGAGATCACCCGCGACGATAGTGGTACGGGCTTTCTTCACCAATGTACGGGCGCGATTGCGAAACATACGATTATGGATGCGGCGTTTTTCGTTTTGGCGAATACGCTTAAGGGCAGATTTATGATTAGCCATATTGGGATTAGCCAGCGCAACCGTTGCTTGGTGCGGCAGCCGTTCCTCCTTCTTTTTAAACTTTTTTCTCGTACGGAACAGGCAAGCATGTTAGCATCCCGCCTCGATTTTGTCCAGCGTATTTTATCCGCCGCAGCAACATCAGATGGCGGAAAGGGCGATCTCGCGCCCATCACAACACACAGCTAGGGTTTTATCCGGCAAGATTGAGGATTAAGAAAGCCGCCGCGCCTAGATTGAGCATAATGAGCAGTGCTAATCCCACAATGACTAAGGTTGGGTAGTTTTCATCCATGCCGGGTAATCGTGTGGCTTTGATCTCTGGCGGAATCTCGCGGAAATATTCTGCTGCATCCATTTCTATCGATTTACTTGTCTCTTTGCCGTAAGAGCTGCTGCTGCTTTTGGCAGGGCTGCTTGTGGTCTTGGGCATGGGGCTTTTCGTTGGCATGGCCGATTTTTTGGTCGATTGTGATGATAGTTTGGCAGCAGACGAGGCGGCGTTTTCTCGCCCTGGCGATGTGCGTGAGGGGGTTGGGGCGGCGGCAGGCGGCTTTTGTGGCAGATCAAGCCCGCTAAACACGTCATCGTCGTCATCTGAATCCAGATCGTCAAAATCAAAGTTATCGCTGCTAAAGGGGCCAGCCGTCGTTGATGGACGCGCTGAGGTTTTGCTAGGGGGCGTGACACCACTAAACATATCATCTAAGCGATTGAAGGGGTCATCATCTTCCTCACCGTCTGTGTCATCGTCGTCGTCAAATGCGCCAGAAAAGACATTGGCAAACGCATCGTCCTCTAATTCTTCTTCGACCCCTTCATTAACATCTGGTTTGGTGCCTTTTAGTTGCAAACCCGCGACCCAATCATCAAGTTGTGCTGGAGAGACATCGTTGGCGGGATTATAGATGGCGCTGGCGCTGCTGGTCGCAGTTGGTGGGGTGCTGCTAAAAGACTCGGCTAGAGGTGGGGAAGGCGGCTTTTCTAAAGTGCCGGTTTTTCCGCTTGAAGCGCTGTCGCCTGTTTTTGCGGTCAGCATCCGCAGGCCTTGCTTGGCGTTGGCGTTATCGGGATTGATATACAACACATTTTCTAGGCAAGTCCGCTGGTCTTCTGGCGAATCGACCACAGCACTTAGCCATATCCACGCTTGTTCGTTGTATTGATCTAGTTCAGTCGCTTTTTCTAGCAGTGTGCGGGCTTCGGCCTTTTTGTTTGAGCGATACGCCTTGATCGCTTCGCGCACCATTGCATCGGCATTAGCAGCCATTGAGGGTGACTCCTACAGATTTAATCTTTCTTGAGTACCATTTTAACCTGATAGGCGACGGATGCAAGTTAAACACTTCGGTCAGCCGGGGCTTTCCCCGAAAACACCACATTGACGATGAGCGCCGCGATCAGGACGACACCCGTAATGAACTCTTTGAGGTAAACATCAATCGTTGGGATGTTATCTAAACCGTTTCTGAGGGTGCCATAGATGAGCAGGCCGATTAAGGTTTGTACCATGCTGCCACGCCCACCGTTCAGGGCTGTGCCGCCCAAAACCACCGCGCCAATGGTGTCGATCAAAAAACTAGGCACGGCATCCGGTTGGGCGCTGCCCAAGCGTCCCATGCTAACGATACCTGCCAACCCAGCGGTAAAGCCGCAGATCGTCAAGACCGCGGTGATGGTCATGTCGGTATTTACACCGGCTAATCGTGCTGCGGATTTGCTGGCACCCGTCATATAGACGTAGCGCCCGAAGCGGGTGTAGCGCAAGATCAAATGACCTACCAGCAGCGATACTGCCGCGACGACAATCAAGACACGGATGCCATCCGGCCCACCGATGCGCCCGCTGCCCAAAAATTTGGCAGTTTCGGGAAGTTGGCTGATGACGCGACCTTTGCTGATATAGGTGGTGAGTCCGGCGGCGATGAGCGACATAGCTAAAGTAACCATGAAGGTGGGAATGCGGAAGCGTGTGCTGGCGATGCCGCTGGCGAATCCCATGAGGGTCGCCGTACCGAGCGCGATCACGAGAAGCACTGGTTCAGAATAATCTAAATTGGCGTAAAGATAAGCGGCAATCATGCCTGCAAGACCCGCCACCGCCGCGATGCTTAGGTCAATTTCACCCGTGAGCAAAACAAACGTCATGCCTGTGCCGAAAATAGCGAGTGTAGACACCTGAGAGAGGATGTTATTGAGATTGATTGGACGCAAAAATGAAGGCGAGGAGAGGCTAAAAAAAATACCCATCGCAATCAGCGTCCATAAAGGGGCAAGTGCTGTGAGCCGCCTTCCCCAGACTCCTGTTAGGAAGGATGTTCCGGTGAGGTTTGCGATAATGCGTTGTAAGGGCGATAGTTTGGGTGTTTCGGTTTGGCTGCTCATAGATTCCTCATGAGAACATCTTTGTTTAAATTTTTATTTTCCATATGGGCGACGATCTGCCCATGCGACATGACGATCACCTGATTGGAGACGGAGAGGATCGTTTCTGGTTCGGTAGAGACGACCAAAACACCGTAGCCTTGATCGCCAAACTCACGCAGGATGCTAAGGACTTCGCTTTTCGCCCCTACGTCCATCCCACGCGTTGGCTCGGACATGACGAATACTTTAGGCGGAAAGGTCAGCCAGCGGGCGATAGCAACTTTTTGTTGATTGCCACCGCTGAGCTTGCCGACCAAATTCATTGGATCGGGCGGTTGAACATTGACCTTCTTGATAAAGGGAAGGGCTGTTTGTAATTCTCGCGCTGGACGGGGAATCATGCCGCTGATTTTGCCCAAATGGGGCAGGGTGATATTGCGGTAGATGGCCTCTTCCATGAACAGGCTTTTACGGCGCGATTCGGTGGCATAAGCCAAGCCATGCTTTATGGCATAGCGTGCTGAATAGTTGTGCGGAAAAAGATGCCCATCTACGGTGATTGTGCCGCTGTGGGTGCGATACATGCCGAAGATCGCTCTGGCAAGGTCAAAATGCCCCGCGCCAACCGCGCCATAAATCCCGACGATTTCACCTTGATGAATGTCAAAGCTGATGTCGTTAAAAACATCCGACGTGAGATGGCTAACGTTTAATCTGATCTGACCATTCTTTTGTGTCATCGGGGCATTATGGGCGGTGGTAGTTAATTCATGCCCAAGAATAAGTTCGATGAGTTGATTGACGTTGGTGCTGCTTTTATCCAGCGTGGCGACTTTTCCGCCGTTGCGTAAGACGGTCACGCGATCCGCAACCCGCATGACCTCTTCTAGAAAGTGCGAAATATAGATGACACTCCGTTGATCTTGCCGGATGACATCAATCAGTTTAATCAAGCGCTCGACTTCGCCGGGCGAAAGCGCGGAGGTCGGTTCGTCCATAATGAGGATACGTGCGCCAGAGATGATTGTGCGGAGGACTTCGACCACCTGCTGCATCCCCAGTGTGTAGCTGCCGAGCGAGCGCCGCACATCAATATCGGGGAAACCCAACCGTGCCAGTTCGACCTCCGAAGCGCTAAACATCTTTTTCCAGTCAACTGTCCCCCAACGGGTGAGGGGCTGGCGACCTAGATAAAGATTTTCCGCGACGGAAAGTTCAGTAATCACGCTAAGTTCTTGATGAATCATGCCGATGCCGCGATTTAAAGCATCTTTGGGAGATTGCAGGCGAATGGGGCGGCCTTCTAAGATAAATTCGCCGTCGTATTCGGTATATACACCGGCCAGAATACGCATGAGGGTGGATTTGCCTGCGCCGTTTTCGCCCACGAGGGCATGAATTTCGCCCGGCTGAAGATCAAAACTTACATCATCAAGCGCTTGTAAGCCGCCAAAACGCTTGGAAACATGTTGAAGTGACAGAATTGGAGAATCATTCATAATATGTTTTCTGTGGCATATATAAAGAGGGGCATCTGATATTTACTCAAGATGCCCCTTGAAACTATAAGAAAAGCAGCGCTTTGACCTTAGAAGACGAGCTGGCTTTGCGCCCATATCAAGCCGTCGGCGACGGTCAATCCGTAGTTGTTGAGCTTCCAAGGTTCGGCAGCCAGCGCAGGATTGGTATCGACTTCATTGGTGATGAGCGGGCCATCGGCTAATACAAAGAACGGCACGTTGTTACGGGCTTCTTCTAAGCCGACGGTGGCGGCATATGCACCTGCGATCACTGCCCAACCGTGAATACGCGAGGGCGAGTTACGGGCAGTGGCGACCAAACGCCCATCCGCCACAGCTTCGATGGCGGAACTCATGGCATCTACGCCCCCGACGAATACTTGGTCGGAAAGTCCGGCATTTGCGACGGCTTGTTGTGCGGCTAAGGCCATATCGTCGTTATCCGCGAAAATAGCTTTGATGTCGGGATGACGGTTGAGAATAGTTTCTGTGAGCGCGGCGGCTTGGGCGTTGTCCCAGTTGGCGGGTTCGTCGGCGACGACTTCGACATCAGGGAATTGCGCGACGACGTTTAGGAAGCCTTGTCCACGCGCTTGTGCGCCAGTGTGACCAGGCTGTCCGCCGATGTGGGCGATTTTGCCCGCGCCGCCCATACGCTGCATCAACACACGCACGACAGACTCCGACATGAAAACGTTGTTGGGCGCGATGAGCGTGAGGATGCCCATTGATTGAAGTTGATCGAGAGGGGCGAAGAGCGTATCCATGTCGATGACGGGTGTGCCTGCATCAATCATGGCTTGTACTGGCTCGACCAAGGTGCCGATGCTGCCGGGTTGGATGGCGACGAAATCCCATGATTCAGTTGCCATTTGGTCGATGCGTCCACGTTGAATCGCTGGATCAAATTCACCATCGAACCACGTAATTTCCACACCGAGCAGTTCACCCCAACGTAAAGCGGCTTCTTGGCCTTGTGCGTTCCAAGTGCCTGCCAGCCCTGCGCTGGACATGGCTGCGCGTAGGGGTTGATCTTGAGCATGGGCGCGGCGGTATTCCATAAATGAAAATAAATTAGCAGCGAGAACTCCGCCTCCGGCGAACATCCCACCCTTTAAAAAATTGCGACGGCTAAAACCTTGATTTGTAGACACTTTTTTGCTCCTAAAAAATATGCATACGGAAAATTAAAATTTCTAGCTTGGGCGCTGTTTGATTGAGAATGGACTTTTACGCGGCCTCCTTTAGGTAGTTTCTATTGTAATGTGATGTAATGTGAAGTAAATACATAACCCTAGATCATTATAGACCCTATATAATATTCTCGCAACTTTAGAAGTTGGAAATTAGGTAGTTGAGAGTAATTAGTTTGTAGTTAAAAGGGGTTTTAAGGGAAACGCTTTATCCTTACTAAGCCTTACTAATGTAGTATAGGGGGCTGGATTCAGCTTTATGGGATGTGCTAATTATTGGTGGGGATGGGTAAAATCCGTCCGTGTCTATAGCTGGATTAGGGCTTGACTAAAAATATTTAGTGTAGAACCAGATGTCTAGTTCAACGAGAGATATCGGAGCTTAGTTTTTACTTTGAGCAGTGCCATCATTTCATCAGCCCGCATGTAATCGAATAGTTCCTGTTACTCATCAATACAGAGCAAATCGCAAAGGCAATATTCAAGAAATGGTGCGTCTCAGTAGATGTTAAATTCAATTATACGTCCGCCCTAGATAAGAAAAAACCAACGGTATTGTTGGTTTAATCTTTGGGGGATGTGCAAACGATTTGTCTGAACTGTCAACTATGCCCAGAAATCGCCTTTGGCTGATAAGGTGCTTCGAGATAAGCCATATCGTCCGAAGTCAGCTTAATTTCGACGGCAGCAAGCGCATCGTCAAGGTGGGGCATCTTGCTCGCACCGATAATCGGGCTGGTGATTCCAGGTTTATGCAGCATCCATGCCAACGCGATTTGTGCTGGACGCACCTCATAACGCGCTGCCAAATCCTGCACCCGTTCCACAATCGTAAAATCCGTCTCGCCATAATAATAATCATGCGCCATTGGGTCCGTCGTTGCACGGACGGTATCGCCGCCTTTTTCGCGGGTGCGGTTGCCTGCTAAAAATCCGCGTGCTAATGGACTCCAAGGGATAATGCCCACGCCTTCTGAGTGGCAAAACGGTATCATTTCGCGTTCTTCTTCACGATAGATCAGATTATAGTGATTCTGCATCGAGACAAAGCGCGTCCAGCCGTTTCTCTCAGCGATATACTGCGCTTTCGCAAACTGCCACGCCCACATACTGCTTGCGCCGATATAACGCGCCTTGCCTGCCTTCACGACATCATGCAGCGCTTCCATCGTCTCTTCAATCGGAGTGTCGTGATCCCAGCGGTGAATCTGATAGAGATCAACATACTCCATCCCCAGCCGCTTAAGCGAAGCATCAATGCTATCCATAATATGTTTGCGTGATAACCCGCCTTGATTGGCTTTATCACCCATGTGGAAGTAGACCTTTGTAGCGACGACCACTTCATCCCGACGGGCAAAATCGCGCAGCGCTCGTCCGGTGACTTCCTCGCTCACCCCAATCGAATAGATGTTGGCGGTATCAAAAAAATTGATGCCGGCCTCCACTGCCTTTTGGATAAACGGACGGCTGGCAGATTCATCCAACACCCACTCGCGCCACTGGGGAGTCCCATACGTCATCATCCCCAAGCAAATCCGCGAGACTTTTAAGCCTGTGTTCCCTAAATTCACAGTGTTCATTTAATTTCCCCTGGCGCGATGACCTTCGCTTTAAGCTGACCGCAACCCGCGTCGATGTCGATCCCACGCCGCACCCTTACCGTCGCCGTTACGCCATATTTCGCCAAAATTCGAATAAACGCATCCGTCGCATCGACATTCGATGGGCCGCCGGAATAGCCCTTTGTTGGGTTTAAAGGAATTAGATTCACATGACACAGCAGTCCGCGCAATAATTCACCAAGGGCGTGGGCTTGTTCTTTAGTATCATTTTCACCCCGAATCAGCGCCCATTCAAATGTCGGCCTGCGTCCGGTTTTTTCAATATAATCGCGGCAGGCTTCGATCAGTTCCACTAAAGGCCAGCGTTTGTTGATAGGCAGCAGGGCGGCGCGTTCTTCATCAGTCGCAGCATGAAGGCTGATCGCCAATTTGACCTGCAACCCTTCATCCGCGAAACGCCGAATTTGGGGGACAAGCCCGACTGTGCTGACGGTGATGTGACGTGCGCCAATGCCTAATTCGTCCATCATGCGACGAATGGCAATAATGGATTGATCGTAATTATGGAAGGGTTCGCCCATGCCCATCAGCACAACATTACTCAATCTTTCGCCTTCCGCTTCCAGATCACGGGCGAAGACCATCACTTGCTCGAAAATTTCAGCCGCCGTTAAATGTCGCGCAAATCCCATTTGGCCTGTCGCGCAAAACACACAGCCCATCGCGCAGCCTGCTTGGGTAGAAATACAGGCCGTCTGGCGATTGTCGTCATAGGGCATCAGCACCGACTCGATCAATTGACCATCCGGCAGCCGATAAACCCGTTTGATCGTCCCATCGCGGCTGATCTGTTCCGTGACTTTGACCAGCTTACCAAGGCTTGTTTCCAGTTCCAGCAGTTCGCGCAAGGTTTTGGGGAGATTGGTCATCGCCTCAAACGACGGGGCGCGTTTTTCATAGAGCCAACTCCACACTTGTCCAGCGCGGAATTTTGGCTCATCCCAACTTTGGAACAACGCATCGAGTTGTTCGCGGGAAAGTTCATACAAGTTAATACGTTCACTCATGATTTGTTCTGTTGACCTAGCAATCGCATATAGATGATCGTCAGGATGACGAATACAAGAAAAATAAGACCGATAACGCCTAACGCAAGCGTATTGTTACTACCGCTGGTTGTATTTTCTATTGTCGGAAGAGGCAAAGGTGTCGGCGTATAAAGGCTACTCGCTGGACGTGGCGTAACTGAAAGTGGCGCGGCAGTCCCCGTAGCGGATGGCGTTAGCGAGGGCAGGGGCGTTGCCGATAAAAAGCCTGTTACCGTTACCGTCGGCGTATCAGATGCGGTGGCGCTCGGCGTATAAGTCAGCGTAGGTGGAAAAGGCGTAATCGTTCTGGAAGGTGTTGGCTGTGGGGTTGCTGCCAGATAGGGCGTGTAGAAAAAGTCGGACTGCGCCGCGTCGGTATAAATCCAGTTGCCCATATTTGGAAGCAATGTATTCAATGGCAGCCCAACCACCTGCTCATAAGCCTCTGTAAAAATGGAGGTTTCCTCGGCGAGATTCGCTAAATCAAAAAATCTGCTTACGCCAGTTTGGTGAGCGATATACAATACCATCGCGTAGCTTTGTGCTTGCCAAAGCGCATCCTCCGCATTTCCCGCTTGCATCTCTGGCAACGTATATAGACGGCTTCCACGCGCCGCGTTTTGCAGAAGCGACAAATAACCGGGTTTGCCAGTGGGTAGATAAAACTGTGTCAACCCGAACTTGAACCAATCCGGCGCAGACCCATTCGCCCACAGCGCTGCAGAAAAACGCTCGACCATAAACGACACGAGCGTATCTTCCAAATCCGCACGATCAAAAGTTGAACTTTGCAGTGGAGTGTAGCCAATCTCCGCGAAGATCGACTCTAGGCGGCGTGGATCACACACATACTCATCGTCGGTCTGCACATCCGTCACGACAAGCGTTCCATTCTTGCCCTCGCTGCAAGGACTTATGGGGAGCGCGTCGTTGAACAGAATCACCTTGACTTCCGGGCGCTCAGTGTGATTTTGCGCCAGCAGATCATAAACACTTTCAAGCTCATCCCGTACAACCGTTCTGAGTTCGCTGCCTTCGGGAACAATAAATTTCAGATTGCTATCCTCGCCATTATCCTCGACCCATTCTGTGCGTTCATCACTAAAAAAAAATGAACCCGGCACGTCGTTCGCACTCTGATTATCCGTCAGGACGACCCGCCACGAATAATCGACTTCGGTCTGGAACAGGGGCGGCGTGTCTATCGGAATCTGCCAAATGTAGACAAGTTCCGTGTAAGTGTCGGTAAAAGTGACGGCTTCCGCAGGGTCAACTGTGATGGAAATCGATGTGCGTCCAGGAGCATTTATTGTGAGCGTGAGGCTGGCGATTTCGGCGAGGGGTCTGCCGATGACCATATTAAAACGTACCGCCTCTGGGTAAATCAGTATGCTTGACCACGACGCGACAAATTCTGGTACGTTGGGCGTGGCCTCTGGGGTGGTTTCTTGTGCAAATGCTGGCGTAAAGAATAGAAATACACTTAAGAGCAACAAGAGATAGTGTTGACGACGCAGCGAATTAACCACCGCTACATGACCCCTTTGTACAAGCTGGATAAATGCGACTTTGATGAACATCTATAAGACCAAAAGCAGTAAATCGTAAGCAAAATGGGCGATGATGGCGGCGGTTGTACTTTGGCGCTGGCGCAGTCGCCCGAAAATTAGCCCAATGATGAAAATCACAAGAATGCCGGGGCTAAACAACAATTGAATATGCAGCACAGTAAAAAATAAGGTCGTCGGCACTAACCCGAAAATGGGCTGGAGCGCTCCACGAAAGAAAATTTCTTCTCCCACTGCCGCCGATACTGCCAAGAGTAACGCCAGTGGCAAGGTTGAAAAAGCAGCCGCGATTCCCTCCGCCGCCTGATTTTGCTCATTCAGTGTTTGCTCAGAAACCAACTGGCTGACGATTATGCTGTAGACCACCAAAACGCTAAAGATAATCGCCAATGCGCCCACTGCCCAGATGATGTCTTGCTGTGTAGGCCAGCGCAGCCCTAGTCGCTCCAGCGAAATCGGTAATCCGCGCCGAATCGCATAACCAATCCCTAAAAAGGCCATTGCTACTTCTAATCCAGCATAAAACAGAGGTTCGCTGGCGGAAATTCCCTGTGTTTCTATCGTCTCCGCTAACCCATCCGTCCCGCCAGCCAGCAAAAAATCGACCAGCCGAACCGCGACGACCAAAATCACAAAAACAACCGCCGTTGTATGTACAAGTGATGTCGTATCGTAACCTGTATTTGTACCGACAAGCCGTTTAAAGCGCTGGCGAATTTCTTCCGAATTAATGAAGGCCAGCATCGATAGGGCAGATAAGCCGCATAGGAGTAAGCAAATCAACAGCAGTGGGGTACTAATTTCTGGCAGCACCATATCGCCATACTGCTGCCGTTCCGCTTCGGGCAGCGATGCGATCTGGGCGCTGCTTAATGCAGCAAGAATCGCATAAAGCCCTAACAAGCCCGTCATAAAAGGCGCGGCATAAAGGAGCGTTTGGGTTTTTAACCACAATGTCTCCCCAAGATGCTCTTGGTTCGCCATGTAGATGGTCACACCCAGATAGCCGAAAACGCAAATATAGGTAAAAGCGAGTGTCAAATCCATCACAATTTTCGATTCAATGAAGATAATGTTCGATCATTGTACCTTGTTTGATGGGTTCTGGGGATTAGGAGGTTTACAGCGCCCTATTGCCATTGACCCATTTGTTTGACTATGCTATAATGCATTTTACAGGCATCAATCGTTGTTTGGAGAGATGGCCGAGCGGCTTAAGGCGTTGGTCTTGAAAACCAAAGTGGTACATCGTGCCACCGTGGGTTCGAATCCCACTTTCTCCGCTTTAACAACTTGATATGGGGAGGTGCCAGAGTGGACGATCGGGGCTGCCTGCTAAGCAGTTGCACCCTTTAACGGGGTGCCGCAGGTTCGAATCCTGTCCTCCCCGCACGATTGGAGCTGACTCGAACATGCTCCGGCTCTTAGCACTTCATAGAGGGGGTGGGAAAAAGTTGGGAAAGTCCCCACAGGGGAAATGATTCACCCTATACTGCGAACATCAATTGGCAAAGCGCTTTGTTGATTGCTACAGATAGTCAATTCGTTCAAATGAGTATGAGGAAATCACCATGAAGAAAATTCGCTTGTATGGAGTACTGATCATCGTTTTGCTGAGTTTCGCGTC
>Ga0163154_10001933_pt1 | contig 31094 bp, 36 predicted proteins | sample OliLakLV19MP9P1_FD_148649 | JGI IMG/M metagenome (GOLD analysis project Ga0163154, IMG submission 148649) | Freshwater microbial mat bacterial communities from Lake Vanda, McMurdo Dry Valleys, Antarctica - Oligotrophic Lake LV.19.MP9.P1 | ecosystem: Environmental > Aquatic > Freshwater > Lake >... | reverse complement strand
ATTGCAAATACACACACAAAGTATCTTGTGTTAGAAGCATTTCTTGATGCACTGATTAATCAAGAAATGATCCCACCACAAGTTATTCATTCAGACCAAGGAGTTGAATACACGAGTCAAGAATATACCAGCTTTGTGCAAAGCTTCGGCACCACTGTTTCCATGAGCAAAAAAGCTTCACCTTGGGAAAATGGCTATCAAGAGTCATTCTTCAACAACTTCAAAACTGATCTTGGTCTGGAGTTTGACCGATTCACAGATACTGGACAACTGACTGAAGCTATCCACCAAACTATCCATGACTACAATCACCACCGTATTCACTCTGCTCTCAAAATGTCACCTATCCAATTCAAACAACAGTTCCAAAGTCGTTTAAAAACTGTCTAAAAAAACGGGTGCTTGACAGCACTGGGGAAGTGAAAAGTGAAACGATGTTAAACAGCTGCTTCGGCCGATATCTAGCAGTTTGTTGCTATATACCAATCGAAACAGTGCATATTATATCAGTCAGTTGAAATACGCTTACTTGGTAGCGTTATTCAGCTCGACGATCCAGTCTTGAATGGGTGATACGTCATCTGGGAAACCGTCTACTTTAAGCGTTGGAACTTGGACGTGCCCGCCTTGTTGGCTGACCCATTCTTCCAAAATAGTGGCAGCAGTACAAAACTGGGGGTAGCCACTGTTTCCTAGGCCAAAGACGGCCACTTTGAGCGTACTCAAGTCAATTTTATTTTTGGTGATGAATACACGCATGCCTTGCTCGAGTTTTCCATCGTCATAGGTAGGTGCGCCAAAGATAACCATTTGGTACTGAGAAAAATCTGGAGCCTGGCCCTGATAACGAACGCTGTGAAGATCCGTTTGATGACCCAGCTCAGCGAGCTTGGTCTGCATGACTTCGGCGACGTATTGAGTAGTGCCGGTGAGTGTTTCGTAAACAATGAGTACTCGCATAGAGTCCTTTCTAGTTGATTGCGCTTGCGTAGGCTTGTCGTAGTGTATCAGCGCTGTGAGCAAACTGTTCGATTTCAGTTTGTGAAAGCTGAGTCTTTAGTGCCAGCTCCACACCGTTTGCTCCAACTATACATGGCACGCTGAGCGAAACATCAGACTGACCTTGATAATCAGTCAATGGAGCTGAGACCGGTAAAACGGTTTTAGCATCTTTGTAGACAGTTTGCACGATCGAGTCGATCACCGTAGCGATGGCGTAGTACGTAGCTCCTTTGGTTTGAATAATCTTGTATGCGGCGTTTTTACTATCTTGATAGGCTTGCATCACTTTTGTTTCGTCGTACTCAGGGAAGGCAGTCAATGGTTGGCCACCAATGTTGGCGGTAGAAAGGAGTGGGAAAGAGCTATCGCCGTGTTCTCCAAGAATGTATGCATGGATGCTGCGCGGATTGACGTGAAAGACTTTTGAGAGCTCTTTGCGGAAACGAGCTGTATCAAGAAGTGTACCGCTGCCAAACACTTGTCCTGGTCGAAACTCAGCAACTTTGTAACAATGGAACGTCAGAATATCAACGGGATTGGTGACCACTAAAATCAGTCCGTTGGGATTCACGGCTTTAATTTGAGGAATGATCTCCGAGAAAAGCCGAAGATTTTTTTGGAGTAAACTGAGGCGATCCTCACCTGGCTCTTGTGCGGCTCCTGCGGTAACTATCGTAATTTCAGATCCTGCAATTTCTTGGTAATTGTCAGTCAAGACAATGTTGGTGTTCTGTAAAAATGGAAGTGATTGTTCAAGATCTGCTTTTTCGCCACTGGCTTTTTCGACGTCGTGAGCTACCAGCACCAAATCCGTTACTGAGCCATTCATCAAGAGTGCGTATGCAGCTGTTGCACCAACTTTGCCTACGCCAATGATCGAAACTTTAAATGTGCATCGCATAAGAATCTTTCGTATCTGTGGGTTCCGAATCCATTCTGGCGGTTCGGAAAAGAAGTAGACTGAGTATGAATATCATACTGCAGTTGATCGCAGATAGGAGGCAGTACAAACACCAGGCCTTGAGGATGACTCCCATCACGAAAATTAACCACATCGAGAAAAGCATCCCTGCGCTGCCGAGTACTACAATCAAGACATGAACTGGCACCTTATGTTTTTTTATGGAAATTGATCGAACGTCCATGAACGATAAAATACCGAAGGTGAACATGACTGCGTAAAATATCAAGCCAAAGGCCGCTAGCGGAATTAGTCCAACTTTAGACCATGGGCTATCTAACACTGTTTGACACGAGAAAGGCGGCTGGCAGTTAGGAACTTGGCCACTCAGCTCTCCATAAGTGATATAACCGGCATCCATGATGCCAAGCATTGCCAAGACCGTCAATATTAAGGACAAAAACAATTTCATACTCTGCCTTGAGCTAGAGGTATAATGAGCCAATACTAGCGTTTTATAATCTAGTGTCAAGCACCCCTACGAAGCCGGTAACCAACCCGGCTTCATTGGCATTTACAGGACTTTTAAGAAAAAAATTACTTCCAAAAAATGGAAAAAACTTAAGACAACATTAATTTGCTTGTGCAATATGCGTCAAGTGATCACGTACCTTGGTCAGGTTCACTTCGCGTGGCTTGCTACCCTCTGCAGGGCCCACCAAGCCCGCTTCATAGAGCTGGTCAAGGATTCTGGCTGCACGCGCATATCCCACCGATAATCGGCGCTGGATGAGTGAGGACGAGGCTTTATCGTATTGAGAGAAGACTTTGACGGCTTCGTCAAAAAGTTGATCGCGATCTTCTCCGTTCGTTCCACCGGAACCACCTTTGATCATTTGAGCTTGGTACTTCGTGGTAATCTCTTCCATGTACTCTGGTTTTTGCCCCTGGCCTTTGACGAAGTCCACAAGTCGTCGAATTTCTGGCTCAGACACAAATGTTCCTTGAATACGAGTCGGTTTAGCTTGATCTGGTGGTATGTACAACATGTCACCTTTACCCAACAGCTTCTCGGCACCAGGACTATCCAAAATAACACGAGAGTCCATCATGGATGAGACGTTAAAGGCAATACGAGTAGGCACGTTGGCTTTAATTAAACCGGTGATGACGTCCACAGAAGGACGCTGCGTGGCAAGCACCAGATGAATACCCACAGCACGAGCCATCTGCGCAATACGGGTGACGCTCTCTTCCACTTCTGCTGGAGCAAATAACATAATATCGGCCAGCTCATCGATGATAATCACGATACTTGGTAAAGCTTGGAAGCCCGCAAGTTCGTTGTAGGCATCGAGGTTTTTAACGCCAGCTTCTGCTAGCCGTTTGTAACGAGTATCCATTTCCGCACACGCCCATTTCAAAGCAGAGACAACTTTTTTCGGCTCAACGATGACAGGTGTTAATAGGTGGGGAATATCATTGTAGCCAGTCAACTCAACACGTTTAGGGTCAACCAAAATAAACTTCACTTCAGCCGGGCTTGCACGGAACAACATCGAACACATAAAGGTGTTGATTGCTACAGATTTACCTGAGCCAGTTGAACCAGCAATCAAGACGTGAGGCATCTTGCCAATATCTGCGACAACTTCTTGACCAGCAACATTTAGACCAAGAGCCACTGTCAGCTTCGACTTCATCTTCTTCATCCGATCAGACTGCAGCATCGTTCGAAGTGTTACAAACTGCGCAGAGTGGTTTGGAACTTCCACACCCACTAATGCACGGCCAGCGATAGGCGCTTCAATACGGATCTGACCCGTTGGCGCAGCAAGCGCCAAGGCCAAGTCAGTGGCCAAACCAGTGATTTTAGAAAGCTTGGTACCAAGGGCAATTTCCAAGGCGTACTGCGTAACTGCGGGTCCGTAATTTACTTCGACCACACGCGCTTTAATGCCAAAGGACGCTAAAGTCTTCTCAATGATCGATGCGTTTTGTTTGACGTCACCACGATCTGCTTCGCCGCCACCTTTGGCAGAAAGCAACGTGAGTGGTGGATACTCCCAGATATGATTTGGATCATTGTCACTCACTTTTTGTGGAGTAACCGTTGGTTTTGGAGACAAGGCTAAGACGTTATCCATACCAGGAACATCTTTTTCATTTTTTCCTTTTTTGTCTTTCTCATCTGGAATGTCTTCCTGAGGTTTCTCCATCTTCATCGCGTCATTAATACTAAAAGTGGGCTGCTCTTTGCCAAAGCCATTTCCAAAACCAAACTTGGGCATTTGAAAACCGTTGTTCTGCTGCATTGCTAACTCTTCTTGCTGATTTGGAGGAACAAACTGTGCTTTGGGCATCAGTTTCGATACCCACTCCACCACCTCAGCCATGGACAGCTGCAACATGATGATCACACCAGCAAATAAAATAGTCAGAAATAATGCACCAGCGCCGACCGGGCTAATCAACTGCGACAAGTTCACAAAGGTGGACTGTCCAATTTCACCTGATCTGAAAAGACCAAGAGTCCCAAGCATCATCAAACAGGTGCCTAGCAAGACGTGTGGCTTTGCCCAAAAATAATCTGCATGAAACAACACCAGACCTGAAGAAATAAAGATAAACGGCAAAAACAAACTGGAGAGACCTAAATTGAGTGAAAGATATTGATTGATCGAAGCAAGGAGTACTCCTTTACCTGAAAAAGAAATCACCACCAACACGCCAAGCAAGATCATGACCACGGCGGCAATCGACATGATCGTTTCTTTACGAAGGTTCAAAATTAATGGTTGTTTCTTTTTCCGACGAGGCATACGTAGATAAACACAACTCAACAATCAATTATTATAGGATATTTTTATCATACTGGATCATAGTATTGCAAGTGGTATTTGCTCTTTTTCGGGGAGTTACCGAGCGTGAAAGATCATGTTAACCTATTCATTGTATGAGAAAACCACGAATTAGTCGAGAATTTTTTGAGTCATTAGAAGCCAAATCGCTCAGTCGGCGTTCTTTTCTGACCAGATTTGCTGATTCGCTGACAGCTTTGTGCGGTTCATCAGGCTTTCTTCTCTTCAATGCAGTTTTCTTTTTGGTCTGGATTTTGATCAACTCCGACATGATTCCGTTCATTCCAAGCTTCGATCCCTATCCATTTGGGCTGTTAACGATGGCTGTTTCTCTAGAAGCAATCTTCCTTTCCATCTTTGTGCTGATCTCTCAAAATCGTAGTTCTCATACCAGCACACTGCGTGACGAGGTGAACTTGCAGGTGAACATGATCACCGAACAAGAAGTCACCAAAATTTTGCAACTGCTTGCCGAGATGCGACAGCAAATGGGCATTCGAGAAGTCGATCATGAACTCGAGCAAATGATCGTACGTATTAATGAAACACGTATCGAACATGAGATTGAATCTCAAATTGCTCGAGCTCAGAAAAGTATTATCGACGACTTCCGTCAGGCTGTTACGCCTCAACGATCACCGGGAGAATCATCGGCTCGCGGCGAATGATCTTGTACAGTTTTCGACCCAATTTTTTCTCGATTGCACGCTTAATTTCATCATCACCTGCATCACCAGTTGGCGAGTTGTCCTCAACTTCGTGAACAATTTCTTTGGTAGTCTGTTTGATGAACTCCACAACGTCTTGAGCTTCTTTCATGAAGACAAAGCCGCGTGAAACAACATCGATGTTATGCAGATCGAGCTTCCCTGCCACCTTCATCATGACTAACACGATCATGCCTTCTGTACCAAGTGCCCGGCGATCTGATAAGACTGATCGTCCGACATCGCCAACGCCTAACCCATCGACGTATCGTGGTTGCAAGTTTAAGTGATCACCCAAAGTTGGTCGGCCATCTTCAAACTCAATGATGTCACCGTGCGCTGGGATCAAGACTTGATGATCTTCATATCCCATTTTTGATGCAACCATCTCGAAGAATTTCTCTCTATGTCGATCTTGTCCGCCCATCGGGAAGAGGTACTTTGGTTTAACCAGCGCTACCAGCAGTTGTTGCTCCATTGCGCCGCCATGACCCGATTGATGTAAATCTGGTACGACTTCTGGGTAAAGCACTCGCACACCGTTGCGACTCAATTCATCGATCGCATCGAAGTAGTTGAGCTCATTACCTGGAATTGCATCTGAAGAAAAGACGACGCGGTCCTTTGCTTTAATCTGCAGAACTGGGTGCTCGCCGTAGATAGCCCGGACCAGTGAGGATCCTTCTTGACCTTGGCTGCCAGCAATGACGATACAAAGCTCGCTGTCTTTGTAGTCGGTGATGTGCTTTTTATCTATGACCATGTCAGCCGGAATAAACAGCTTGTTCAGTTGCCGAGCTACATCGACGTTCTGTTCGACAGAACGACCGATAAAGACCATTTTACGGCCCAATTTGGCAGCAACGTTCACCACTTGTTGGATTCTATGAATGTGTGAACTCATCAAGGTAACAATGTACTTTCCTTCAACATCATCCATGGATTCTTCGAGGGCTGAGTAACACGCTGACTCAGATTTACTCCAACTCTCTCGCTCGACGCGCAGACAGTCCATCAGCATACACAGCACACCTTCTTTTCCAATGCGAGAGATCGCATCAAAGTCTGGAAGAACATGGTCAACCGGTTGCAGATCGATCTTAAAGTCTGGGCCGTGATAAATAATGCCTTCTGGAGTGTGAACAGCAAAGTGACGTGTGTCAGGTACTGAGTGGGTCATTGGGAAGCCTTCCACTTTGAAGTACTCACCAACGTTAAAGACTTTATTGTCTTTAAAGACGGTAATTTCTCGATCTACTCCGCCATCACCGATGCGGTTTTTGGCAAAACCAGCGGTCAGTGGCGAGGCAAAAATTGGGAACGAAGGCAGTTCGGGCAAGATATACGGCAACGCACCAATGTGGTCATCGTGACCGTGTGTCAGCACCATGCCAACGATTTTTCGACCTGCTTCGAGCTGATCTTTAATATACGTGATGTCTGGGATCATGACGTCCACACCTGGCATAGCCAACGTGGGGAAACCAATTCCACAATCAAAGATCATCATTTCGTCTTCGTACATGTAGACATACATGTTCTGGGTGACGTTCCCCATTCCACCTATCGGAATGATCCGTAGTGATGACATAAAAACTCCTTATTCTGTCTTGATGACCTGCACTGTGCAGGGTTACGAAAATAACGCATGTTTGACAGAAGATTCAAAATCTAAATTTTCAGTTTCTTTCTGAAGGACGTTGTCGCCCTTTTGTGATATCCACTCCAAAATTCTGGGAATTTTTTGAAAGTCTTCAACAAAAGACTTACTCGTTTGTGGATGTCGTAGCGCTGCTGCGGGGTGATACATCGGCAGTACGAAGATATTTTTTGTGCCCCAGTGGACTTTGTGTAAACGGCCGTGTACTTGAGAAATTTTCACGAGTGGTAAAAACTTCGCCATACTGAAGCGACCGAGAGTAATAATTAATTTTGGCTGAATAACTTCAATTTCTTGATCAAGATATGGCTTATACGCCCGAATTTCTTCTGGGAGTGGATCTCTGTTTTCAGGCGGTCTCACTTTGACAATATTGGTAATGTAAACATCTTGCCGGGGGTAACCAACGGCCGCCAGTGTTTTTATAAAAAACTGACCTGATCGACCCACAAATGGTTTCCGTTCGATAGATTCATTATGTCCAGGAGCTTCCCCGATAAACACAATTTTTGCTTCAGAGCTTCCATCGCCAGGAACAGTTGGTTCACCAATGTCTCCAAGTGGTAAATTCGGAAGATCTTTTTCGAGACTTTCACGGACTTTTTGGAGGCGGTCAGCTTTGGTCATAGTTTCAGCAAGCTGATTCTTCATTCAAATGTATTCTATCACTATGTTTTAAAGGGAGTGAATTTTCAGAATCTATCGAGATACAGCCAGTAATTGTAAAGAACGAGATGAATTCGGAAAAAAGTACTTCCTTTTAGAACTGCGGCATGAAAATCTTGGCATTCGCTTGAGTGATAATGACCTGCGGATAGCCTTTTTCAACAATGATACGTGCGGCTTTTCGCACCACACCTTGAAGCGTTCTTTGCAACGTACGAATACCAGCGTCGTACCCGAGTGGACGAGCCATGGTAGGCCACAAACTATCTTCAATAATCAGTTGATCTGGTCGAAGGCCAGCGTCTTTCATCAGTTCTGGCAACACATACTTCTGGGCAATCACAATTTTTTCTTGATCTGTATACGACGGCATACTGATCTTTTCCAAACGGTCCATAACGGCAGTCGCAATGTTGGTGGTGTTGTTCGCAGTAGCCAAGAAAATGGCATGGGAAAGATTGACTGGATAGTCAATGTAGTTATCCCTAAACGAATGATTCTGAGCAGGGTCAAGAAGCTCAACCAGCACACCCATCACGTCCATCCGTGTTTCTTCAGCGGAGCGGTCAATTTCATCCAGCAGAATAATAGGATTCCGCACACCTGCCTGACAAATACCTTTCACCACCGCGCCTGGCTCTGCTTCCAGGTGCAAGCGTGATTCACCACGCAGTTCTTTGGCTGAGGCCATACCTCCGAAAGGAATACGTACCAGTTTTCGGTTCATTGCTTCTGCCAGAGAGTATGCGAATGTGGTTTTTCCAGTTCCCACTAACCCTACCAACAGCAACACCGGCGCTCGAAAGCCTTCATCATTTCCTAGCTGGCTTTTGAGTTTTAGCACCGAGACATACTCTAAGAAACGATCTTTGACCTCGCGCATTCCGTAATGGTGTTCTTCAAAAACTTTCTTTGTGAGTTCGAGATCAAGTGTATCTTGGCTCTCTTTTTCCCATGGAACTTTCAAGACCCACTCAATGTAGCGTGAAACTTTTTCGTACTTCTCGTCATAAGAACCAAGCTCTACTGAACGTTCTAGAGCTACGATATCTTTCGAGACCTTTAAACGCATCTCTTCAGGAATAGCCGCAGCGGCGAGCTTGTCTTTGAGTTCCTGGATTTCTTGCTGGAGGATTATTTTGTAATCTGACATGGTTTACATTGAAAAGTCTCGACGGCAAAGCAGACCGGTTTTCGCTCCCATATGCTGAATGACACTGGAGGCATTCTTCACACCCCATTGGCAACTTTGCTCAATATCTTTCCCCACTAAGTGAGCCGAGACGAACCCGACTAAAAAGGCATCTCCCGCACCTGTTTCTTCTACACTTGGCACACCTGATGCTTTGTACTCAAAGTCATAATGGTGCTTCATGTAGACGTGCCCACCTCGTTTACCGTCCGTAACGACGATCTGTTCGACGTTCTCCAGAAGCTCATCTTGCACTTTGGCAACTAACTCCCATTCCTCTTTGTTCATCATCAAGATATCACACGGCACGTGTTGTGCTTGTATTTTACCCTCTGCGAGCAACACCAGTTCTTTATGTCCTGGATTCCAGGATAGCCCGACTAAACTACTGCGGACGTGGTCAAAAATTTGAAAAAGAAGCTCGGTATTTGCTGAAACATTTGAGAGATGCACCCAGCGACTTTGCTGGAGTAGCTCCCAAGGAACATCTCGAGCTTCGAGCATTCCAGATGCACCTCGATGCGTCAGAATAGAGCGACCGCCTTGACCAGAAATGAGAACACTCGATACAGCTGTTTGTTCATTGGTTTCTGAAACAACGTAGTTGGTGTCCACGTTTTCTTTGTGCAGCTCGTCATAGACGCACTGTCCAAAAATGTCTTTGCCGATCTCCACTACTGCGGCTGTCCGGAATCCCATTCGAGCAAAACCTACGGCTGAGTTTGTTCCAGCTCCACCACTTTGCCAAAAAAAGTCCTCTACGTCAATCTTTCCACCGTATTGTTGACACAGTAGTACCCCTTCATCGCTTGGTTGCAGATGAAAGTCCTGGGACTTCATGAAGATGTCGACTGTTGCTGAACCTATGGTCGTGACATCGTGCATAGCTACTCCTGTTTCTTCGGCTCATTTTCTTCAACAGCGGTCTTATCGCTCGGGGCAGTTGAAAGTTGGTGACGATCGCGGAGCTCTTCTTCAAATGCGTTCAACGCAATAATCATTTCTTCTTCGTTTTTGGCTATTCGATACACTTTTCGTTCTTTTTCAGCGATGAAGAAGTTTTCATTGATGACTCTCATGACTGGTTCCCAGAATGCACCGAACAGAATCAGTGGTTTGTGGTTTCCGTAGTACAGATGTGCTAATAGCCAGGCTGTCGCCCACTCGCTCAAAGTTCCGGTTCCACCTTGGAAAATAATAAATGCATCAGCATGATCCATCAATCCAAACATACGTTCAATGTAGTTGGCAGTTTTTATTTCTTTATCAACGTTGTTCTCGCCAAATCTACCTTCGAACTCGGGCATGTCTTTGGGATAGAACGTAACCGCTAACGTTTCACCACCCACCGATGCAGCTCCTTCGGTCGCTGCAGCCATCACTCCTGGTCCACCACCATTCACCACCACTTTATCGTGATACGCCAAGTACCGAGCGATCACAAATGCTTCTTGGTAGAGCGGATGATTTTTATCAACGTCAGCGCTGCCGAAAATCGCTACGTACTTTATACGCGCGTGAATTTTCGCTTTGGGAATGTGAATTTTTTGTTTCATCAGGGCAAGCCAAAATAACGCAAACCGTTATTGCTTGTAGACATCATAGCGAACTTTTACTCTTTGTTCGACTCGTGCTTCTGAGCAATATGAAAAAACTCTTCAATTGTTTGCACTGGCTGTGCTGATTTCCAGAGGGCACTGCCCACAGAAACCTCATTTACGCCATGTTGCAGAATCTGTGAGAGATTAGCTAACTTCACTCCACCGTCGATAATTACCGGAATGTTGGCAGCACGTGGATGAGCCGCACGAAGCTCTTTCAGTTTGTGAAAGACTTGAGGATTAAATACTTCGTCTTGTTGGCCAGCTTCGACGCTCATCAGCATAATACCATCGAGATCTGCCCAACTATCCTCATCGACGGCCTCTTCGACTGGAGTAAAAAGATCCAAACCTAAGAATACTTCCCAACCATTGCGTCGGACTTCATGAATGAAGTCTGCTTGATTACTCATCCGCTCAACTTGGCCAATAATGCGCTTAATTGGTAAATACTGACTAATTGCCTCGCACTCAAAAACAGAGTCCATCGGCTCTTCTACCATCAAGTGAAAATCGACTCCGAGATTGTCGAACTCCAACACTGTCAGATCTAACGGGGTGAGGGTGATGTTATCAACGAACTGCCCATCGATGACGTCCACGTGAACTCGTTCAATCAAGTCAGTCCCTTTGACCGAGTCGAGCTGTTCAACAAAGGTTGTCATGGAGTCAGTTAAAATGCTTGGGTAAAGTTTCATGTTTCCTCTCAGTTACTCTAGATTCTCTTTATCCCAGATCTGATCAAGACGACGCTGGTATCTGGGCTGGTTATCATACGGCGTCTCTAAAAATGCGCTAATAAGTGCTTGTGCGTTTGATTCAGTCAGGTAATCCGCAGCCAGCGCTAGAATATTCATGTCGTCATCGTGACGACCAGCTGCCACTTGCTCAGGCTGAAATCCCAATCCACACCGAGCCCCTTTGACTTTGTTTGCTGCAACACTGGCACCAATGCCTGATCCACAACATAAAATTGCTAACGCACCTTCTGTGTTTACCAGTTTTTCTGCAAGTGCAAAACTAATGTGTGGATAGTCGTCTTCTGGAAGAAGGGTCTGACTGCCACAGTCAGTCACTTGATGCCCTTGAGCAGTAAGCCAAGGCTTAAGGAGTTCTTTCAAGTTAAATCCACGATGATCTGCGCCGATAAGTACATGCATATTTGCGAGTATACAGGAAAGCTTCCTGTATTTTAAAAGCCTAGCTCTGCCTTTGCCTCTTCATCCATCATTTCTGGGACCCATGGTGGATCGAATGTCAGTGTTACATGAACATCCTGATCTGATGCAAGCCATGAAATGCCAAAAAGGGCGTCTTTGAGCATTTGATCAAAGACCGCAGCTAACGGACAACCTGGGGTGGTCAGAGTCATCGAAATGTTAATCACGTCGTGCTCTGGATCATTCTCTTTGGGCTCGATGTCCACAGTGTAGATCAGACCCAGCTTGACCACGCTAATCCCGAGTTCGGGGTCCATGACAGTATCAAGTCTTTTATATACTTCTTCAACTTTGGGTGAGCGTAATGTTTCTGTCATATCCGTAGTATACAAAACACCCTCCCCCATAGAGGGGGAGGGGCTTACATTCGTAATGATGTTGAAGAGTTACTTCTTGTCTGCTCTCTTCAAAACTGGCATACCTGTACGAGTGGTCTCGACAACTTGGTAACCAGCTGGCACTTCTTCTAATGAAATCTTCTCGCGAATATCACGTGCGAAGAAATAAATTCGCTGTGTGCGACCGTTTTTGAGGGTAACTTCACGAGTGTGCAAGTAGTAAGTCTGCCCTTTTTTGTTGGTGTAGCTATAGGCGTTTGCTGCCATTGCTCTCCTTTTTCCGCAATCTGCGGTGCTTATACATTTGTATAATGATTTCTAGCCTATCATACTCGAGGAACTTATCAAGAAGATCTTCTGTATGTATTCATGCCACATCTGGTTATTTCTGAACCGTGGCTGTTAACTGGACGGCCTCGATCTGGTCATCGTCGTTTGTTTCCTTACTCACAACCACCTCAAACGGCATAGTGTCTTGGGACACTGCGCCCCATCCAACGTAGCCGCCTTTGCCAAACTCTAATTTAAATGCTTTTTTCTTGCTCTCACCACCAACTTCTTTCAACCAAACTTGGTAAAACTCTCCAGTCTTTGGGGCAGCTAAGTCAGCACTGACGGTAAAGGCAACTTTTTCATCAGCCAGCTCGTAACGAACTTGACCTGTACCTTCTACATCACCTGTCAGTGGAACGGATGGTACATCTTTTGCACCAGTTGGTTTGAGCTTATCGAGTTGATCACTACTCAGCTCTTCAATCTCAACACCTTCGCCAAACTCAGAAATTTGACCATTCGACTTCATGGTTTGCGCTGAGTACCAACGATATCCAAGGAAAATCACGATCGCCAAAGCGAGTGCCGGAAATACAAATGGGATATATTTTTTCATGTGCCCCCTACAAAAAATTAATTTGCGGCTAAAGCAGACTCAACAGTTGTTTCCAACTGTGGGGCAGAAGTCAGCTGTCCGTTTACGAAGAAAGTTGGAGTGCCATTGACGCCTGCGCGAGTTCCCTCAGCGACATCTGTAGCAACAACATCTTTGATCTCTTTTGATTCCATTTTCTCTGTAATCGCAGTTTTGTCAATTCCGAGTTTCAGGATGTACTCATCAAACTTAGCTGAGAGCTCATTTCCATCAAGCTCCGCCCATTCATCTTGATTTGCGAATAACAGATCGTGCATTTCCCAGAACTTGTTTGCATCACGTGCCGCCTCTGCAACTTGAGCTGTCATTTGCGCGTTCTTATGAATTGAAACTAACGGATAGTGTCGATACACGATACGAACATCGTTGGGATACTTAGCCAAGACTTTCTCAACTAATGGTTGAGCTGAGCGGCAAGCTGGACACTGAAAATCGCTAAACTCGACAATCGTCACCTTTGCATTCTCCGCTCCCTTTGCTGGACGATTCGTACCGAGCACTAAAGCAGTGTCTACGACTTTCACTTTTTCAGGTTGAGAAAACACAAACGCCAAACCCACAACCAGAAGTAAGGTTCCTAACAGTGTGCCAACTAAAAGTGGAAGATTTTTCATGTGAACCTTAAGAACTTGCTGTTAATTATTTTGGTGGCCAAACTTGCTCACCACTTTCGGTGTCTGTGACGATGATCGCAGCAGTGGGACAGCTCTGTGCAGCCAACAACTTGGTATCATCATCGTTTCCATCTTGAGAAATTACCACTGCCAGACTCTCTTCATCTAACTCAAAGACCTTTGGCGCAATTGCGACACAACTGGCTGCACTAATGCACTTGGAGCGATCAACAACGACGTTGTACTTTCCAATTTGTTTTTCAACAACGGCACCAGTCATGGTGTTCGGGGTGGTAACTGCTGGGGTATTTGGTTGAGGAGTCATGGCTGTATCCTAATCGCGAAGGACGCGAAGATCAAGGTTAATAAAACTTCTCATGAAAGATCTTCCCCTCTGGCACTCCCCGTGCAACAAGCACTGCAATCGTATCGAGAATCATCTGCTGGTTTCCACAAATGTAATACTCAGCCGTGACATCGACCTCGTGAACAGTTAAACAGTCTGTGACTCTGCCACGACAGAGTGGCCACTCGTCCATTGCTCGAGAAATTGTAGGATGGAAAGTGATGTTGGGATGACTGGCAACAATACTTTTTAGGTCATCTGTCCAACACATATCTGCTTCGTGGCGAAGTCCCCAGAAAAGAGTCATCTTCCTATTTTCTCCATGTTTTTGAAGCTGGTCGTAGAGCATGCTTCGCAGTGGAGCAACTCCAGAACCGGAAGCAACGAACACTAAAGGAACTGTGGGATCCTCAGACTGAACCACAAACTGACCCATTGGTGCTAAGACTGAAACTGTATCGCCAAACTGCAAGTTTTCTAAGTACTGCACTCCCATGCCATGTGGCTCAACATCGATAAATAAATCGAATCCATGATCATTTTCTGGGGTACTACTAATGGAAAAAGAACGACGATGTCCAGCTGGATCTACCGACATAGATACATATTGGCCTGATTGAAAATGAATTTTGGTAGGAAGCACCAACTCAAAACGATACTGAGTGAACTTGGCATTAAGCACTTCACGCTCTGAAAGTCGGGCGGTCATTACTTGAGGAGGATTTGGCATAACGCTTTCAATTGTACAGTACTTATATGAAGTGCTTGGCTGAAGTGAAAACCATTTTTACTTCAGCTTGCTGAGAACTAGCTGAAGGTTAAAGTGTTCCTTTTTCCCAATCTCGTCCAAACCACAATCCTATGGCCAGCTTAGCTATAGCACCATACTCAGTCGTTCGATTTACGAAGTTTTGAGTAACTATGCCAATCATTCCCTGTTTCTTACGAACGTCGGCAACTCCAACCAACTTCGAGACAACGGGACCCATTTCGCCACCTTCTAAGATTGGTTTGGCAATCGAAAGGGGTATTTTCATCCTCGCCCCATTAGACGTAAAAACTTCTCCGGAATCATCCACAACAGCTGCCCAGACAGTCGACCACAACTCGTCGTTCCACGAAGTTACGCCACCTTCTAATCCAACTCCCACACAATTTTTTGTGACTGTGTTCGGAAATTGTGTTAAACCAGCGAGGCGCGCAGCCTTTGCTCTGTTGATAGCGCCTTGTTGTGTTTCTTCATCGGTCATTGGCTGTGAGCTAACTCCACTCTCCACCTCAAATCCGTGCACCTGCGCCTCTGGCCACTGCGCAACGATCGCACTACGCACTGCATTCAGCTTGACTGGATTACTTGATCCAACGAAGAAATGCATAGCTTAGGCCTTTACTGCTTTTTGATATGCCGTTAATGCCAGTAACAAGCATTTTTGTCTGCTGGGTGTAATTTCTGTTATTCCAACCATCGCTTCTAGATCTGCCATCGAGAGCTGAGTAATTTCAGCTTTGCTTTTTCCTTTGATCGCCTCAGACAACACACTTGCAGTTGCCATACTGATGGCACACCCTACACCAAGCCAACTCACTCCAGAAACAAGATCATGCTCGTCAAACTTGAGAAAGACCTCGATCTGATCTCCGCAGGATGCATTTCGCTCTGCCAGCTGCACATCAAAGTCTTCGAGCTTCCCTTTGTTCTTCGGATGGGCATACTCTTCCAGAATAACTTCTTGATATAAATCATCAATGATCATGAGTACCTAATGGCGAAATACTTGTTTTACTTTTTCTAAAGCGAGCACGAGTGAATCAATTTCTTCGATAGTGTTGTAAATCTGGAAACTGGCTCTGACTGTGGACGGCCAACCGAACTTATTGTGCAGCGGCATAGTGCAGTGATGTCCGGTACGAACAGCAACGCCTTCTGAATCAAGGATCTGACCGACATCATGGGCGTGTACTTCTTTATACAAAAAACTGACCGCTCCAACATGATGATCTAACAGATCCGGCGCAGTAATCCCGACCAACTGAACTTCAGGCACTGCTGACAGTTTTTCTATCGCATTGTTGACAAGTACTTTGCCATGACGCTCTACTTGATCCATCCCAACTGCTGATAAGTAGTTACATGCGGCAGCCCAACCCACTAAGCCTGCTACATCAGGAGTACCCGCGGTGAATCGGTCTTCCATGTCTTCCGCCCAACTTGCTTCGCTCAAAAGAACTTCATTGATCATGCCACCACCAAATAAGAATGGTGATAAATGCTCCAGAACATCTCGTTTAATGAACAAACCACCAACTCCCATTGGTCCAAGCATCTTGTGTGCGGAGACTGCATAGAAGTCAAAGGGTGAGTGATCAAAATCAATCGCAAAGTGTGGTGCAGCTTGTGCTCCGTCAATCAAGACTTTCGCAGTCGGCCGTTTGTGTTTCAGTTCTTTGGCCATCAGCTCAACAGGATTTCGAGTTCCCAGTGTATTAGAGACGTGACTACACACAAACAGTATCACGTTTTCCTTCTCGATAATTTCACGGAAAGCATCGAGACTGAGTGTGCCATTTTCTAGAACGGGCACATGCATCACCCGTGCCCCACTGCGACGGGCCAGCTGTTGCCAAGGAACCAAGTTACTGTGATGTTCAAGCTCGGTGGTCAAAATAACCTGATCCCTCTGAACGTGGGCATCTCCCCAACTGTATGCAACCTGATTAATTGCTTCTGTGGTATTTCTCACTATCACCAGTTCTTGAGGCAGTGCGCCAAAAAAAGCAGCGATGGTGTTTCTGCTGTCGTGGAAAAGTTGAGTGCTTTCATCACCAAGTTGATGCGCGCCACGATGGACATTGGCGTTGTGATGACGGTAGTACTCACTGATCGCATCAATAACTTGATTGGGTTTTTGAGAAGTGGCGCCATTATCAAGATAGACGAGCGGCTTATCATGAATACGTCGCTGGAGAATTGGAAAGTCTTTACGAACCTGGGTAACGTCAAACATGACGCTATTATACTTCGTCTTGATCGTTATCTTTGAGAAAGCCTTGAACGATCAGATCCTCGGCTGCCTGAGGAGAGAGTCCGCGACTCTGTAAGTAAAACAAGTGTTCTTCTGGAACACGACTAACGCTCGCTGCGTGAGAGCACTTGACATCATCACTCAAAATTTCTAATTCTGGCACTGCTTCAGCTTTCGCATCATCTGAAAGCAACAAGATTCGTTCTTCCAAAAATGACTGTACATTTGGACAACCTGGCTCAATCACGATTCGGCCAAAAAACCGCAGCCTCGAACGATCAAACGCGACACCCTTCAGCATAGTCTGAGCCGTGGTGTGCGCAGATTTATGGACCACGTAGATTTCCACATTGATGTCGTCTTTGTCCTTGAGAAGGAAGTGCCCGGTTATATCGGCATGTGCGCCGGGACCCGACAACTCAATGGTGTACTTACCCGGACCATCAATTGTGACCGCTTTGGTTTGATCTGCTAAAACGACAAACGTTTGTTCATTCATGGGGCGGATTATCTCACAAGTTAAATGTTGACGCTGGTGCTCAAGAACTTGGTGATATCGGTGGGCATAAGCTTATGTAATGGCCACATGAAAATTGTGGTGAAGTTTTCAAATGAGTAGGAATTTAAGAAAATGACGCGAATAGCAATCCAGATGCTGGCACAACACAGAAAGATCAAAAAGTTCATTTCAAGTGTTTCGACTTGAACACCTTTTACTTTGAGTAAGAGTGTAACGATGCTGGCTAAGAAGAGTGCTAAAAAAAGATTGATTACAAGGAAGAAAAGGATGGTGACGCAGAAAGACAGAATGAGCATGTCTTATCCTATACTGCCCTCCATCTCATGATCAATAAGACGATTCATTTCCACTGCGTACTCTAATGGTAATTTTTTCACCACGTCATCAATAAAACCATTCACAATCATTTTGCGAGCAGTTTCTTCAGTCATTCCACGACTCATTAAGTAAAAGAGCTGTTCGTCACCAATTTTGGAAACTGTCGCTTCGTGTTGAATTTGGACTTGAGAGTTAAAGATGCGATCTGTGGGATAGGTGTCAGACCGAGACTCTGAGTCGAGCAAGAGTGCATCACAAATGACGGTATTTTTACTATACGGCGCATTTGGAGAAACATTGACCATTCCACGATAACTAGTTCTGCCACCGTTTTTACTTATCGATTTAGAGATGATTGTGGAACTAGTATACGGAGCTAAATGAATGGCTTTTGAGCCAGTGTCTTGATGTTGACCTGCACCGGCCAACGCCATTGAGAGTGTTTCTCCCCGAGCACCTTTACCAGCCAAAATAAAGCCAGGGTACTTCATCGTTAACTTACTTCCCATGTTGAAGTCGGTCCAGACCATCTCACCTTCTTCTTCAATCCGAGCACGCTTGGTGACTAAGTTGTAAATATTTTTGTACCAGTTCTGTACTGTCGTGTATTGGCAACGAGCGCCTTTTTTGACAAAGATTTCGACTACGGCCGAGTGCAAGCTTGATGACGAGAAACTCGGTGCTGTACAGCCTTCTACGTAGTGAACGCTGGCGCCTTCATCGACAATAATCAGGGTTCGCTCAAATTGACCAGCATTGGCGGCATTAATTCTAAAGTACGTTTGAAGAGGCATCTTTACGTGCACTCCTTTGGGAACGTATACGAAAGAGCCTCCAGACCAAACCGCGGCATTCAAGGCCGCAAACTTGTTATCACCAGAAGGGATAAGCTTGCCGTAGTACTCTTTAATCAAATCTGGATACTGAGCTAAACCTTCATCCATCGATAAGAAAATGACACCGTCTTTCGCCCAGACATTCTTGAGTGAGCCGTAGACCACTTCTGAGTCGTACTGCATTTTGACGCCAGCAAGTGACATTCGTTCTGCTTCAGGAATTCCCAAACGCTCAAACGTGGTTTTAATTTCTTCAGGAACATCTTCCCACTTTTTGGTAGATGCTTGATCTGTAGGACGCAAATAATAGTGAATTTTGTCGTAATCAATGCCAGACAGATCTCCACCCCAAGTTGGTGTGGGCTTTGCTTCAAAATGTTTAAAGGCTTCCAGCCGAAGCTTCAACATCCATTCAGGCTCACTTTTGATATGTGAAATTTCTTCAACAACGCCCTGGCGCAAACCCGGCTTGAGAATGTGGGAATAATGCTCTGTGGAAAATGCAAACCCGTGTTGATAGTGTTCATCCTTGAGTGAATCATCGAGCTCGCTGGCGTGTTTAGCAGCAAAACGTGTCATATTATTCTGTGTCTTCCAACTTTTCAAAACCCTCTGCCTCAAGTTTTATCGCCAGTTCGCGATCACCACTTTTCACAATCTTGCCGGACTTCATCACATGCACAAAATCTGGTCGGAGATGCTTCAAAATGCGTTGATAGTGAGTAATGACGATGATCCCGGTATTGTACTTTTGGCGAATTTTTTCAACACCTTCGGCGACGGCTTTGATCGCATCAACATCAAGACCTGAATCTGTTTCATCGAGAATGGCGTACTTTGGCTCAAGCACCGCCATCTGCAGAATCTCAACTCGTTTTTTTTCTCCTCCACTGAACCCTTCATTGAGACCACGACGAAGGAGTTCAGGGTTCACTTTGAGCTCCGCAGCTAAACTTTCTAAGTGTTTGCGAAATGCCAACACCGTTGGAAAAAGCTTTTCTGGTTGGTTGGCGAAGCGAGCGTTATATGCCAAACGTAAAAAGTTTTGGACTTTGACTCCAGCTACTTCTACTGGATATTGAAATGCCAGGAAAAGTCCTGCTGCGGCGCGTTCATCCGGTGATTTTTCGAGAATATCTTCACCATCAAGGGTGAGCTTGGTTTTGTGATCGGCAGCATCAACGACTTCATAAAAAGGATGTCCAGCCAAGGTATAAGCCAAGGTAGACTTCCCGGAACCATTCGGCCCCATGACTGCATGAATTTCACCAGGCTTCACTTGCAGATCAACGCCTCGCAGAATAGGCGTTCGTTCTTGGGTTTGCTGATTCACTACCGCTACGTGAAGGTTTTTAAGAGAAAGAGTTGCTTTTGATGCTGACATGGAAATCCTTCTAAGGTTTCCTATTTTACTATGAAAAAAGATTTATCACCTGAGAATTTTCTCAAGGTGATGAGCGACGTTAATGGCTAGCTCAATTTCTTGCTTGATGTTGCCTGCCAGCTCAACTTCAGCCAGCTGCTCTTTTCCAAACCAATCAATACCGAGCGTTTCTTCTTGGTCAAATCGCAGCTCAACTCCAGACACTGGTTGAACCAAGTACAAGAAGTTAATATGCTGCTCGCAGCCTTTTTTCCAGACGTCATCTCCGCTGGTTTTATTCTGCATCCGACTCCAGTAGTTTTCTTTGGAGATCCAGTGCAAGTTTGTGGAAATGGGATTGGGCAAGAACTCGGTGGCTTCTTCGTCGAACATTCCGACCACATCGACGGCTTTGACTCGTACGCCAGTCTCTTCAAAAAACTCACGCTCTGCGGCCTGGTGTGGAAGCTCACCTGGTTCAATGTGACCACCAGGGTTGAGCCATTTGCCAAGTTTTTTATGTTTGATCAACAACACTTTTCCATCAACAATTAAAACGCCAGCAGCGGTGTAGCAAACTTTTGCATGAAAATTTTGGAGGTTCGGCATCATCCGATTCTACCGCACAAATCAGATCAGACTCATTTGAATTCCAGCACTCTCTACGGGAGTGAAACTAAAGTCCACCGGGCACTCTACTAAACGATTCCACTTATTCTTAAACTTTACTTTGCCAGTACGCAGCCCGTAATCGTACAAATCGCGCGTTACCGCTACGTCTTGAAGACAGTACTTGGAAAGTTTTTCCCAATCTTGCGCTTTGTAGTACTTAATCGCGTCAAGTCCGTCACCAGACTTGCCGATCCCAAGGGTCTCTTGAGCAACCGCATCTAAACCAATTCTATGGCCGGCACTTTTTTTAATTCTGGCCAGTAAATCAAGTGAAGGAAGCCCTTCAACTTTTCCACCATAATACGGAACGAGTGTTTGAAGATCAAAGTTATCACTGTTAAATCCAACAATAACATCAGCGGATTCAAGAATAGGAAAAAGCTTAGGAATATCTTTCTCAAAGAATTCAAGCATTTCACCCTTGCCACTAAACCCTTCGCGCACGCATACGCCAATGAAAGAAATACCTAAACGATCAGGGAAAAAACCACCAACATCGTCAAAAGTTTTCTGCGTCTCGACGTCAAAAATAACTTGACGCATTATTGGATTGCGTGGAGGTAACGACGCTCAACTTCCGCCCAGTTAAAGATGCCCCACACAGCCTTGATGTAGTCAGGCCGACGGTTTTGGTAATGCAAGTAATACGCGTGCTCCCAGACATCAAGTCCAAGGATTGGCGTTTGCTTATTCATCAAAGGAGAGTCTTGGTTTGCCGTTGAAACAATATCGATGGAGCGATCAGAGTTTACAACCAACCATGCCCAACCAGATCCGAAACGATTCGTCGCCGCTTCAGAAAATTTTGCGACAAAGTTCTCGTAGTTTCCGAATTTTTGTTCGATGGCCAACATTAACTTACCACCAGGCTGAGCCACAGCATCTGGAGTCAAGATCGTCCAAAACAACGAGTGATTGGCATGTCCGCCACCATGGTTCTGGACGGCAGTTTTGATCTCAGCAGGAACTGTGTCGATCTGACGCAGCAGGTCTTCGACAGAAAGCTTCTGGAGTTCTGGATATTTTTCCAAAGCAGCATTAAGTTTATCGACGTACGTTTGGTGATGTTTGGTGTGATGAATCTCCATCGTCTTGGCATCAATCACGGGTTCAAGTGCGGTGTGGGAGTATGGAAGCGCGGGTAGCGTGTACATAACAATCCTTTCGATTTCTCGATCAAAACATGTCAAGAAAAGTCTTGGGCAGTACCCACACTCTAACAAAGGTGACTACGACTGACAAGGTGAGGAAGTAACAATGAGGTAAGAAGAAAGCAGTAAAGAGGGGTGTAAGCCCGGACGGTTAAGCCCGGGCTTACGAAAAGCGTGAGAAGAAAGGGTTAATTATCCACCGGCAGGAGGTAGTGAACGTCTTCGCCATTGCTGACGATTCCGTCACCGACCCAACCGACCATTCCATCGAACCGGACGCGCCACCAGCGGTAGCCGTCCACACAGCGGGGGCCACCGATAACGTAAATCCGAGTACCAACTTCGATCTGAGCCACAATTTGGCTATCCAGACCCGGGAGGTAACGGAAGTTACTTGGGCGTTCGTCTTGCGACGTTATCACCACCCATTGTTCCCGGGTAATTGCCCGGGTAGGAGCCAGCACGCAACCGTTTATTGCGGTAGGTGTGGCTTCTGGATTGGGGGCCGTTGTGGTGGGTCTTGGAGTAGACGTGACACGGGGTGTTGCTGTGGCGGTTACGGTAGCAACAGGCGTTACCAAAGACGGACCGGCGACGACTTCAAAAAAATGAACGTCACCTTCCCCGTCTGATGTCCAACCCGTAAGCCCATCGTAGACTACGTTCCACCAACGATAACCGTCCGCACAGCGGGGGCCGCCGATGATTTCGAACATCCCGCCAACGGGTATCATCCCGATCAGGGTGGAGGTGGAATGCGTGGTTGGAAGTTCGCGGAACCGGTTTGACCGGCTGTCTGCATCGGAGATGCGGGCGATATCGCCAACGCGCACATTGCGAGTGGGAGCAATCGAGCATCCCGTAGGACCATCTGCCCGAACCGGCAGTGGTTGCTGGGCTACGCCCAGAACAATAACAAACGCGACGAACAGAGTTATCAGGCGCTTCATGTGATACATCCTTCTTCTGGCATGAATTGGCGGATAGATGACAACGGATCGAGGTCTTTCGACCTTTCTTCTTGACTTTTTAACTCTTGAACGTTGGGAAACTAACCGTTTAGGCTAGTCCACCAAATAGATCAAAGAGGTATTAATTATATACTATAGGCCTAAACAATAGCAAGTTGGGAAGGGATATATGCGAACTTTTGCTAATGGCCGGTATTGTCAAGCCAAAGAGGCAGTATTGTCACTGAGGGTGATCATTCCGTCCTTACTCAAGCCTGCCAACAGCCTCTCAAATCGGTGTTGGTCAACTAGTCCATAGTCGTTTTGGAGTGTGGTGTTCAAGTCCGCCAGACTGATCTGGTTTTCTCGCAAAATATCCATGATTCGACCACGAAAGTAACGATCTGTGTCCTCGAAGCGAACCGCTTTTTTCTGGTTCGTCTTTACTACTGGGAAAGCCATTAGATACTCTCCGTATGTTGGAAAGCCTTTTGACAAGGCTATTTGTTGCGCTTTGCAAGTGGTTTGAACCGGGCATACCTCACACTTTGGAGCTCTGGCAGTGCAGATAGTGGCTCCGAAATCCATCATCAACTGGTTCCAGGGATCGGCTTTACCGCTAGGTAAAACAGCATCTGCCCTGCTAAACCACTCTTTCTCTGAAGGCACAGGCAGAGCTGCTGCCTCCTGCCCATCTAAAACACGCCGTAGTACTCTCTTGACGTTGGTGTCTACCACCGCAACCTCTTCCCCAAAAGCAAACGACATCACTGCCCTGGCGGTGTACTTACCTATACCCGGGAGAGCCAAAAGTTCAGCTTCAGTTCTCGGCCACACTCCATGAAAGTCTTCATTGATTTTTTTCGCCAAGAGCCATAAAAACCGAGCTCTCCTGTTGTAACCCAAACCTTTCCAAAAAATGAGCACTTCAGAAAGTTCTGCCTTGGCGAGATCAGAAATATCAGGCCAGCGCTTCATCCAGTCTTCGTATTTCGAAAGAACGCGATCGACCTGTGTCTGTTGGAGCATCAGCTCAGCGACCACAACTTTGTACGGATCCCGACGTAAGTCATTTGCCATGTAATCGTGAAACGCTTGATCACGAACTTCCAGCACCGAGCTCGGTTGCTGGATGGTGCGCTGACCAGACCTGTTAGCACTTGTAGTAAGCTTCGTACGCCATGGCAGAACACGTCCGTGTTTCAGCCACCAAGTGAAAAGCGTCGAGTGAAGATCAGCTAACAGAATTGTTGTCGTCATTACAGTACAATGGACAGTATCATGTCGAGCTTTCTTGTCAAACGGTCGAGTGCGGCCGACAATCTTTTACTGTTTTTGGTGACCGCAGCAGCCTCAGTGCTGTTGACTCGGCTGTACTTGTTTGTATTTGACTACCCAACTATTGGTGGCAGTCGTTTTCACATTGCTCACGCCATCATCGGTGGAGCATTTCTGACCCTGAGTTATCTCTTGTTACTGTGTTTTCATGGGCATCGTGTTCGCCAGCTAAGCGCCGTGATGGCAGGGTGGGGTTTTGGCCTTTTTATCGATGAAATTGGCAAATTCATTACCCGTGATAATAATTATTTTTATCAACCTGCGGCAGCCATTATCTACGTCTGTTTTATCTTGTTTTTTTTCGTGTATCGTCGACTCGAAAAATATACGCCCAAAGACCCCCGCGAACTTTCGTTCGACCTTATCGAGAAGCTTGAAAATCTCGCGGATAATAATTTCTTCCTGCCCAGTCGCAAAGACATCATGGATACCGTAGCTAAAATTGTGTCAGGTCCGAAGTCACGGTATCAGTACTTTGCTAGAGGGGTAGGTCAGCTGATCGAATCAATGCCCGTCCACATGCATCCTCGACCGCATCGAATCTACTCACGGATCCGTAGCTCTTGGACATGGCTTGATGACTTTTCTGCAGAACGTCGTCCGGTTTTTTACGGATTAATTGGCATCTTTTTGGTGTACGTTGGACTCACTTTTTGGACGATGACTGCGTTTATCTATCGTCTATCTCAAGACACCTTGACGCCAGCTCACTATGGTATTAATAATAACGTTGAGTGGGGCGTGTACATTGTCGAGCTAAGCTCTCAAGTGGTTTCGGCCCTCTGGATGTGCCAGGGATTCTTTTGGCTAGTCAAGCGACAACGTCGCAGAGCGCTCGGGTTATTCAAGAATGGAATCGCAATTAACATTCTGATCACTCATGTTTTTGCATTTTACATCGAGCAGTTCTCGGCATCGATTAGTCTAATTATCATGTTAATACTGTTCGTGTTGGTAGAAAATATATTGGAAGATGAAAGCGCTCGCTAGTGCATCGAGCAGGGCTACTCACTTTTCGTAATTAGCTGATGATAAAGTCAGCCACCTGCACTGCCATCTTCTTTGTTTCTTCTTGATAAGTGAACGATTCAACCTCTACAATCCCATATTGCTCAAAGTGTGAAATAGCCGTGTTGAACAATGCCTTCAAAGCAATTGTTCGCCCTGCTTTTCCTGCAGCAGTTTGAACTTCCTTAGCTAGATGTGTAGTGCCTGAGTCCATGCCAACAATTTTTTTCGCACGAAGCAACGTGAGGGCTAGCTCACCCAAATCACCACGTAATACCTCCACAGTGCAGCCTGATCGTTCGGCTAACGAAACTACTGCCTGACAGTAGTCTGGATGTGAAACTCCCAATACAATCCCGACCTTCTTGTCTTTTGGTAGCTGTTGAAAAACAATCTCCCATACTCGTAGATCAAATGATTTGTATGACCTAAAGTCATGCTCGTCCGGATACTCTTTTGCATCTGGCAGAATGACATACTCCAGATCTTGAGCAATCTCGCTCACTTCTTCTTGAGTTGGAACAAAAATCGAACAATCTCGAATATCAGCTGTAGTAACCGGGACACCAAGGGTTTGGCTGACATATCCAGCTTGATAGTAGGAGGTATTGAACGTGCCCATGGATTTATTCACCGGCGCAAAAGGTTCCGGAAACGTTTCATCCGCTCCTACTTCCTTTACCGTAAGTTCTTCGAGATCAAGAGTTCTATTGAGTGCAATTTTTTCCGCCAATGCTAGTGTATTTGTAGTAGCGTCGCCGCTTGCCCAACGATCGACATCCTGGATATGACCACCACCCCCGAGAAAACGCATCACAAATGTGTCTCGATTAGCGATATGTTCACCATCCACAGTTTGCACAAGTTGAATGTTTGGAATTTCTTTTGTCAACGCTTCAGCAAATGCCAAGAGCGTAGGATGCACCTGACAAATGACTCTTTTACCAGTTTGACGAGCCATGTTAATAGCGAATCTTGTGGAAATGAGTGAGTCACCCATTCCCCACATCCCAGTCAAGATAATTACTGAGGAGCACTTTGAGAACTGCTCCGCTTTTGTTTTGTAAACTGCTTCTTTTTTGGGAGAAAGATTGTAGATAGCCTGTAATTCTTGTTGCGAATCGATATGTGGAAGCACAATGTCTAGCTGTTTAATGCCATTACCTGCATGCTCCTGGGATGTTTCGCGCTCTTGATGATTGTCTTTGTCAGTCATGACCGTAATTTACGCCGCTGCCTCGGTCATTGCAATCAGTTCTTTGATGCGCTCAATGGCCGTTGTTTCCAGAAATTGTTGGACTGCCACCATATTCAGGCTGCCGTCTTCATTTTTATGTTCCGCGATTTCTTGCCAGACTGACCTGCCTGCAGCGAAACCTTTGCAACCGTTTTCAAGTGAGACATTCAATGCTTCTTTAAAGTCATCGTAGTGCAAACCACGAGACAGCAAAATCCACGGCACATCAAGCTCTGCGGTAATGGTGGCACACCCTAGAGCATCACCCGGATATTGAAGTTTGAGGATGTCACAGTGAGGTTGAAATTCTTGACATGTTTGCAGCTGAGCTTCTTGAAACTCTGGGAGGGTCATCTCAACTTTTTGATTCAGTGAGAACAGCACCGGCTCCACCAAGAATGCAACGCCTTGACGCCTGCAAGAGTCACCCAGTTCCATGACTAACTTTCGTTTCTGCTGAGCATTGGCTTCTTGTGGATGGTAGTACACCAGTAGCTTCGCCACTGCGTAGTTGTTCTTTACGGCTTCAACTCCCCAGTTCTGCATTAATACTGGCACATCGGTTTTTTCGTCAGAGTACCCAGAGCTTTCCAACGTTAAAATTAATCCGCACCGATCAGTTTTGTACTCGATTGCAGGAAAGCCGTATTCAGGATCCACCAACACCCCAGAACAGTACGGCGAAAAGTTCTGCATAAATAACATTTTCAGCTGTGTCAGTGTTTTCTTGCCGGCTGCAGTTTTAAGATCTAGTCCAAGTGATGTAGCTAATGATCCACGATGATCAAAAGGGGCAATGGTATACATTCCGGAAGGGGTGCGGATGGATGAAAGGGTCATAAAAATCAGTATACGTTAAAGCTGCTCCTCAGCCAAACACAGACCAAAAAGGCCAAGCGCTTTCGCGCCTGGCCTTTTGTATTTCTTTTGGAAACTTCGCTTATCTGCGGAAGCCACCATCTCGGCGTGGTGGGCGACCACCTCTGTCGCCACCTCGATCACCGCCTCGGAATGGAGGACGTCCGGAGCCTGAACGGCCACCGAAGCCACCTCTGTCTCCGCCGCGATCACCACCTCGATCGCCACCGCTACTGCGTCGACCTTCTTGGGCAGCTGACTCTTGCTCAGCTGTTAACATACTCAGCTTAATCTTGCCGTCATCTTGAATGTCGCTCAGACGAACGTGAACGATGTCACCCATCTTGACGATATCATTGGCGTCGTTGACGTACTCACTGGACATACCAGACACGTGGACGAGTCCATCGCGACCTGGAGCAATGTTCACAAATGCGCCGTAAGGCTCAATGCGGACCACTTCACCGTCAAACTCATCACCAATCTTGAACTCTCGCATCATGCTACTAATGTAGTCATATGCTTGGTCAAGCTTGACTTGGTCACTTGAGCCAATGTTGACTAATCCAACTTTGCGAACTGGATCTTCGTCGACATCGATATCTGCACCAGTCATCTCGATGATGGCTTTGATGTTCTTTCCACCTGGTCCGATTAACTCACCAATGCGATCTTGTGGGATCTCAAGCTGACGAATTTTTGGAGCCAATGGAGAAAGTTCCTTACGTGATTCTGGAAGCACTTCCAACATCTTTCCCATGATGTGCATACGACCATCGTGAGCTTGAAGAAGAGCTTTCTTCATCACTTCTCCTGGGATACCTTTAATCTTGATGTCCATTTGGAGGGCAGTGATGCCTTCGGCAGTTCCAGCAACTTTGAAGTCCATGTCACCGATGTGATCTTCAAGACCTTGAATGTCTGACAGCACCACGAACTTGTCGTTTCCATCAGTCATCAATCCCATGGCGATACCCGCCACTGGACGCTTGATCGGAACACCTGCAGCCATCAGAGACAAGGTTGATCCACAGACAGAAGCCTGTGAAGTTGAACCGTTGGAACTGACCACTTCAGACACCACTTGGATGGTGTATGGGAACTCTTCTTGAGTTGGAATGACAGCGAGCAAAGCGCGCTCGGCTAATGCACCATGACCTACTTCACGACGCTTTGGAGAACCAACGCGGCCTGTTTCGCCAGAAGCGAATGGAGGCATGTTGTAGTGGTGAATGTAGTTACGTGTCTCTTCTCCATCCATACTCTCGATCAATTGACCAAGAGATGGTGAGCCTAAGGTGGTCACAGAAACAACTTGGGTAGCACCACGTTTGAACATGGCAGAACCGTGAGTTCCTGGGAACAAGTCTACTTCACACCAAATTGGACGAATCTCGGTTGTCTTACGGCCATCTGGACGAACTCCTTCGTCAACGATCATGCGACGTCCTTCAGCAACCATCAACTGTTTGAAAATACTGGAAAGCGCCTTAGCGTTGGCCAGTGGGTTTTCAAGTGCGGCTGCTTTGACTTCGTCAGAAGCGTCTTCTGCTGGAGCATGTTGCGCAACGATACCGGCCACGAACTCATCAAGACCAGTTGGCTTTAACACACCTTCCAACTGCATCATTTCTTGAACTTTTGGACGATACTTGTTGAGAAGCTCGAGCTTAACGTCAGCGAGTTTGTCTTCACCTTTGACAGGGACGACATCTGCTTTTGGTTTGCCAATTTCTTTCCCAATCTTAGCGATCTCACCACAGAGTTGAGTTAACTCAGCTTGAGCCATGTCGAAAGCTTTGAGAATGACTTCTTCAGAAACTTCTTTGGCACCGGCTTCGACCATCACAATTGCTTCTGATGTACCTGAGACGATTAAGTCCAAGTCCATGGTAGCGCGATCAGTGTCGGATGGGTTGAATACGTACTTGTCTGTTGCTTTGGAGTATCCAACGCGAAGACCAGTGACTGGACCATCGAATGGAACGTCAGAAATTTGAAGTGCAACGGCGGTGGCCATCATACCCAGCATGTCTGCGTCATTTTCTTTATCTGTGGAGAAGACCGTGATAATGATCTGCACTTCATTGGTCATTCCCTCTGGGAACATTGGACGCATGGTCCGGTCAATGATGCGACCTTTTAAAATGGCTGAGTCACTTGGACGTCCATCACGCTTTACCCAGCGAGAACCTTTGATGATGCCACCAGCGTACAGTTTCTCGACGTACTCCACTGAGAGTGGGAAGTAGCCTAAATCTACTTTACGACCCAAGGCGACTGTCGCTAAAACAACAGTGCCTCCACAGGTTGCGGTGACGGCAGCAGAAGCCTGCTCCGAAAACTTACCGACCTCGATCGTGATAGTTTTATCACCGACCTGAAGGTCCTTTGTATATGTCTTGCCATAAGTTGGATATGACATAGACTCCTTTCACACCAAGGAAGAAATTCGAGTACTCTGGAGAACTAGCGAGACGTGTATATAGAACCTACGTTCACTGTTTCTCTTGAATCCTCAATTCTTCTCATTGGAGATCTTAATTATCTTAGAAATGTTACGCATACTGCGACATGTTCTGTATAACGCCATTCTAGCATATTTTGAGGGTTTTTGCTTGAACTACTTGAGTGAGCTCCGATACATTACTGCCGTTGGGAAGCACAATAATATGTACCAGTACCCGGTGTAACGTAGGCACACTGAAAGCCAGCAAATCCAGCCGAGAGTCCAGTACAGTTGCCGGTAGGTTGCTCCAACAGCCCAAATACACAAAACATTGTCGCTCCAGCACTCATCCCATATGTTCCCGTTGGACTTGGGTCTTGAGGAGTTTGGTTGGTAGGAAACAATCCATTGAGACGATTAATTCCAATCGTCCAATTTTGATGAAGGTAGTACGATCCACCATTCCCATAGTACTGCTCTTGAGCCATACCGATCGCAGTAATATCAGCACGTCTCTTGGCGTCACGTGCCCTGCGTTGTGTTGTAGAAAAGACCAGAAATTCCTGCCGACATTACTATGCCAATAATGGCGACCACTACCATCAGTTCAATCAAAGAAAATCCACGTTTTCCAGCGAAATGTACTTGCATGACACTTCCTACTCATCTACTTGCTCAGATCAAGTGTTTTCTGTCGAAATAGCCCTATCCATAACACTGCCAGGAATGGGGTCATCAGAATCAATACATATAAAGTCGAGGATTTCGTAAATGGCTCAATCAGTTTGTTCCAGACAAACCCTGCTAGCTTCGCTGGCTGAGTCAACAGCTCTTTTTTATTCACGACATACTGGGTTCTAAACTGCGCATCACCAGCTTCGATAGCAAGGCCACGCGCAGGATCTTCAACCACGATCTGATACTCCAAGAAGTACTGCTTCCCTTTAGAGTCTGGGATCACTGGAAAACCAAAGGGATGGTATCTGCTCTCACCAATTTCATGCACACGGTACCGAGTACTCGCAATCTTCTTTTGATCAGCATCCAGGAGGCGAATTTCGAGTTCTCCAGGCACGTCACTGGCATCACTACCACCTTCGCTATTCTTCACCTCTGCGCCCTTCAAGGACGTTGTAATCAAGCCAAGATTATCTTGATGAGCCGTAAACTCAAACCGGGTGGTTTCAGGACTCAGCGGGAGTTTAATGGGGTTGGCATCGGCAATTCGAATTGGAATGTCACTATGTGGAACGGAAAGTGACCTGCACCCAATAAACTAGACAAAGATTAAAGTAGAATATACTTCAGAAGTCTGAAAGGTGGGAATATGGCAGG
>Ga0163154_10001931_pt1 | contig 31103 bp, 27 predicted proteins | sample OliLakLV19MP9P1_FD_148649 | JGI IMG/M metagenome (GOLD analysis project Ga0163154, IMG submission 148649) | Freshwater microbial mat bacterial communities from Lake Vanda, McMurdo Dry Valleys, Antarctica - Oligotrophic Lake LV.19.MP9.P1 | ecosystem: Environmental > Aquatic > Freshwater > Lake >... | reverse complement strand
AAGTGAAGATGTGGCAGAATACCTATCAGATTTGTGTGAAGATGCCTACAAAGATAATATCGAGAAACTCATAATCGGCTTAGATAACAACTCAACACACAAAGAGAAAATGAAAAAGCTGTTGGCGGAGCATCTAAAAACTTTAGGTATCCAAGAAAAGTTAGGAATAGAATTCCTCCATACACCAAGCTATGCTCCCGACTTTAATTTAGCAGAATATGAAATCCATCTTTTAAGATTAGAAAAACTACATCACTTACTATCAAATGTAACTATTGCTGAAATTGAGAAAAAGTTAGAGGATGTCAAAGTCTTGATGAATTCTGAGCAGATATCTAAGACTTTAGGACACATTTTTTCTTTGGCTCTTATGTCTACTCTTTAACTAGGAATGGAGTAGTAGCCTAAATGCATAAGTTATTTAATTTTCATTCCTTAATCGCTCAAATTATTTTTACACGCTGTCTTAGAATTAGAAGTGCATCTTGCTCGGTACTAAAATCATGGAAAAATAAGGAACACTGTCGGCATCCACATCGGCGATCGCCATAATTTTTTGGTCGATCATAGTTGCTCTTTCAATATATTGAGCCCGATCTAGCATTCCTAATTTATTTAAAAGCGATCGCACTTTTTCAAAATGGCGGCTGAGTTTTATAATCGCTACAGCATCGGCATTTAGCAGTTGAGCTTCCATAATTTCTACAGGCAGAGTTGCAGAAAGAACGCTAAAAATATCATTTCGATAACTTAAGGGAACTCCTAAAACGGCAGCAGAAGCCATCGGCGAACATATACCGGGGACGATTTCGGTAGTAAAGCGATCGCTTAAACGGGTATACAAATACATAAAGGAACCGTAAAACATGGGGTCGCCCATACATACCACTGCCACATCCAATCCTTGATTTAAATAGGTTTCGATGGGAGCGATCGCCCGATCGTATAAAGGTTTTGCCAGTTCGGGATTCTGAGCGCGGGGAAAATGAAACCCTACTTCGATTTGGTGTTCCAACAGATGAGAAGCGATAATTTCTCTTGCCACACTATTTTTATCCTCTGCCGATTGATATGCCACCACTGACACCGTTTGCAATATTCGTAATGCCTTAAGGGTAATTAATTCGGGATCTCCAGGTCCTACGCCAACACCGTATAAACGTCCTCCCATCTTATTCCCGCTCCTGTGCCAAAGCATTCACTGCGGCAACCGCCATTGCACTTCCACCTCTTCGCCCATGAATAGTTAAAAAGGGAATGCCTCGACTATTTGCCGCCAACTCCGCTTTCGATTCCATAGCACCAACAAAGCCCACAGGAAACCCTAAGATCGCCGCAGGTTTTGCCATACCTTCATCTAATAGTTCTAACAAGCGAAATAAAGCTGTAGGAGCATTACCGATCGCCACAATCGAACCCTCTATATCCTTCTCCCAAAGTTCTAAAGCCGCTGCCGATCTGGTATTTTGGATTTTTGTAGCGATCGCTTTCACTTCAAGATCGTTTAAGGTACAAATCACCAAATTATGAGCAGGTAAACGACTGCGCGTAATCCCATTCGCCACCATTTGCGAATCACATAAAATCTTGGCACCATTGTTAAGAGCATCTCTTCCTATTTTTACCATATCTTTAGAATATGCCAAATCTGCAACAATATCCGTCATTCCACAGGCATGGATTAAACGCACCGCAACTACTCGCAAATCAACAGGAAGAATTGATAAGTCTACCTCGGCTCTGATCGTGGCAAAGGATTGACGATAAATTTCATTCCCATCACGAATATAATCAAGCATGGTTCCACTCACTATTCATAAATTCTTGAAAGCTTTGAGGGGTTTGCCTTTCAGGTTGATAGGTTTGGATAAGTTTTGAAATTAAATCAGGTAATTCAGATTTTAGATATTTACCTAGTTCTCTCCCAAATTTTGTTTCTCCTTTTCCGATAAATACTTTATAGGTATCCGTATCTATTCCGAGTAAAGTGATATCGCTAGGATGATGTTGAGCGCAGGATTTTTCGCAGCCTGTAAAGTGAATATTAATGGAACGGTCGAGTTTTAGAGATTTGTGGAGGTGGTTAGCGATCGCCTTAGCATCAGATTGAGTATCCGTCATCGAAGATTTACAGCCTGTAATTCCAGTACAAGCAACCAATCCACTATAAGGATGATTGGCATCAGTGGATAATCCCAGTTCGTGAATATTATCTATTACAGTGTCAATCTGCGATTTAGGAATATCCGAAATTATCAAATTTTGAAAGGGTGTGAGCCTTAAGTAATTTCCATGTCGCTGTGCTACCTCTCCTAAGCTTCTAAATTGTGTAGATTCTAATCTGCCGAGGGGAACTACAACGCCGATATATGCAAATTCTGATTCTTTTTGAGCATGAACTCCTAAATGAGCTTGTTTATTAACTATTTTATTCACTGATTTATTCACTGATTTGTTTTCTGGCAACTCTGAATTATCGATATGATTGGGATTTATAGAGAATGTTAAATTTCTCTCCACTCGCTCCAAATATGCCGCTATTCCCCAGTCGCTTATTAAATCCCTAAGTCTTGGAGGTTTAGCTTTTTTTGATTGAATTGTATATTGGCGATAGATTTCAGCAAGATTAGCTAGGACTTCTAAAGCATTTTTAGACTTAATTAGAACTCCTGTCGGAATATTAATTAAGCTTAAAGAGAAGTAGATACGATCGCAATTTTGAATTACTTTTAAACTAATATCATTCAAAAAGTCTCCAATCGAAATAGATTCTCCTCCATCGATACCTACACTAAATTTCTGGGAAAGAATAGCTAATTCGGGATGGTTCTCTAGATGTTTTAGCCATGCGATCGCTAGTGGACGAGTATCTAATAATGCCAAAGAATCTATCCCTGCTGTTGGAGAGAGCATAATGTTTCGCAGATGGTCTAAGTCGGGATTTTGAGCAGCTAAACCGAGTTCTTGTAAATTCTTTAATACTGAATTAGACAATATCTCAGATGTGCGAATTTGAATATTGGCTCGGTTGGTAATGTGGATAAAAGAAGAAAGATTAGCGATCGCTTCGATCTGCTCAAAATAAATAAACCCAAATGGAATCCGAATGCGAGTAAGAATCCCATCTAAAGTAGAAGTAGGCTTAAATAAACTAGGACAAAGATTCATATCAATAAGCCTATTAAAAATTTTTAATTAAAAGTTCTCGACCGATCGCCGCAGTTTCTTGTTTATAGTTATTCATCCCATACTGAAGTTGCCATTCTGTAATTTTAGCGAATCTAAAAAGCTTTCTAATTTCAGGGTTATCGTCGTAAGTAATTAACCATCTATGTGAGCAATTACGCATATTTGCAGCAAATCTTTCATGATCGAAATTTATGTGTAATGCTCCTCTTTTGCCATAAAGTCGAGATTTTGTAGCACTTAAATATGGAGGATCGAGAAATATAAACACTCCATTTCCTTGCTTTAGAACTAACTCTTCATAGTCCTTATTAGTAATATGAGCAGAAGATAAATAAGGTGCGATTTTATGTAGTCGATCAATTGATGAGCTTGTGAATCTTTTCTCAAATGCCTGTTGGGAATATCCACCTGAGTCTACAGTTCCAGAAAAAGTAATTCGATTCAATACAAAAAATCTTACGGCTCGATCAAACTCACTTAAATTTAAGTTTGGCTGGGTATAGTAATTAAATAATTCTCTTCCATCTAAATCTAAATATTTTTGATATATTTCTGAAATAGTTTTAGTTAAAGATTCAATATTATCTCTTATATATAACCATAGGCAATATAAATCATAATTAAGGTCATTTATCCAATAAAATTTAACTCTATTTTGCAATAATTGATTTACAGCAATAAAAACCGAACCACCTCCGACAAAGGGTTCTCTATATTCATTAATATTCAAAGGAATATGAGGTAGAATTCGATCAATTGCTTTGGATTTTCCACCCGGATAGCGCAGTGGACTTTTAACTTGAGATTTAGTTTTCATACTAATTATTTGCTCCTATCTCAACTCTAATATTTTGATTAGAGGTCGATTCTAATAATAATTGTCTGATAGTACTCATTTCTTGTTCACTAAGAATATTTATATTGTTTACAAAGAAATCTCTAAGCTGATCTAATCTACAAGGTAAGGTAATATTTTCTTTAATATTTTTCCCTGTAAGTTTTAATCTGGTTATAAATTCTACCTTTTCTCCATTTAGAAATAGAGAGTCAATATTTGAGTATAGAATCAGTTTAAAAAGACCATCCTGAATATCACTAATTTCAGGAAGTGACTTTTTTGTAGAGTTTTTAGACTCTTGAAGAATATAAATTCCTTCCTCATACATCACTTCATCTATCGTAAGATGATAAATACCTCCCAAATAATTTTCAATGTATAAGGATGCTTTTATCCCTGTATTTAGATACTCAAATTTATGGGAAGTAGCTATCTCTCGATTACTTGCGGACAATGAACCCCGAAGTGAGATATTTTTGAATTCTTCAAAGTCATTAGTGATTTTTTGTAAGTACTCTTCTATCTTTTTTTGAGAGTGAATCTTTACATTAGTAAGATTAGATATATTAATGTATGCAGCTAACGATCGCCTAAAAATATCAACAAACCGATCTTCAAATAGGTTCCTATTCCAATGTAAAGCACTTTGTTTATATGCAAATATTTCTTGGATCTGAGATTTTACAAACTGATTATTAAATTTTTGATTTGTTAATTTTTCTCTATTAATTTGTGTTTTATTTATATTTTTTTCAGCTATATCATAATAACCAAGCACGATATAAACATTCAAAAGATTCATCCATGAAATAGTGGAGTATTGAATCCTATCTAAATCACCATCTTTTCCTTCATCTTTGATGACTGGGATAATCGTCAAAATTTTTGAAGCATTATAAGTACTATAAATCCGCGCAAAAGGATAACTTCTTGTCCGTTTCGGCGAAACCCATTTTGAATATGCTATCTCAGTATCAAGGAATCTTATGACTCCGTAGGAATCGGCAGTATTAACATTAAATACTGCAAAATCCACTTTTTTAGGATCTCTTTCTATCCGAGTTTCAGCTAGACGAGCATTGTATTTAACACCTCGGATGAATCCAGTAAAATGTAATGATTCCGCCATGACTTACCCACTTCCTACTAGGACTTTTGATTCAATTTGCGATCGCTCTAAATTTTTACCAATAAATACCAATCGAGTTTGGCGAATTTCGTTACTTTTCCAAGCTCGATCGTATGAACTTTCTAGGCGATCGCCTACTCCTTGTAATACCATTCGCATTGGTTTATTAGCTACATTCACAAAACCCTTAATTCGATAAATTTCTTGCTGAGTGATTAATAGTTTGAGAGCTTCCATTAGTTTAATTGGTTCAAAGTATTGCTCAGATACAATCTCTACCGAATTAATATCATCATCATGTTCGTGTTCCTCTTCGGTATCGTGGTGGCTGGGGCGAGAGTCGAGGTTATCTTCTACAGCAGCATTAAAGCCTAAAATCACCTCTGAATTTACGTTGCCATCTTTACAAGGGAGAATCTTAACACCATTACGCAATTCACTTTTTAGCCATGTCTCCACTCTGGATTGAGCTTCAGCATCTACTAAATCGGTTTTGGTTAAAAGCACTAAATCGGCACAAGCTAACTGATCTTCAAATAACTCTTCAATCGGAGTCTCATGATCCAAATTTGGATCGGCTTGGCGTTGGGCATTCACAGCATCAAGATCGCTGACTAATCTACCACTGGCAACAGCTTCACAATCTACAACCGTAATTACCCCATCCACTGTCGCCCCATTACGGATTTCTTGCCAACGAAAGGCTTGAATTAGCGGTTTTGGTAGCGCAAGCCCTGAAGTCTCGATCAGAATACAATCAATGCGATCTCGTCTTTTTAACAACTCTTGCATGGTCGGCAGAAATTCTTCTTGTACCGTACAACATAGACAACCATTGGTTAGTTCGACAATATTAGGCATGATTTCTTTGCCATCTTCATCACAAACTCGGCACGATCGCAAGATTTCGCCATCAATGCCAATTTCTCCAAATTCATTTACTAAAACCGCAATCCGCCGTCCTTGATTGTTTTGAAGTTGGTTACGAATTAATGTGGTTTTGCCACTTCCGAGAAACCCCGTAATGACGGTCACAGGTATTTTTGCTGCCATTTTATTTTTTAATAAAGTTCGTTTTTACTTAATGAAATGGAAGTAGGCGCAGAAGAGAACTCCACACCTGAGAAAGCTATTTAACTGTTTTTTACGATCTGTTTTTATGTAGATTATTTCGGCAAAGAGAAGATCGAATTCACAACTTGAGAAGATAGAAAAGCAAGTCCCACGCCACAAATCACAAATCCTGCCGATCGCGTATTCGCCGCATCTAAAAATTTCTTGGCGATCGCAAATCCTGAAACTGAAATTAGTATTTGAATCGTGGTGAATCCCGCCAGATAAGCAACTAATGGAGTCATCTCTGCCCCAAAGATTGCCTCACCGTAGGCGAATCCATGAAATAATCCCGCTACGATCGCCAGCAAACTAATTATCAAAGTTGAACCGACATCTTTAGATACAATCAAAATTCCAAATAACAAAATCGAACCCGATACGATCAATTCCACTACAGGAAGATCTATAGATAATAAATGCAGCCCTGTCCCAATCGTTGCAGATATGACAAAACTAATCGGGATCAGAAATCCTTGAGGTCTTGCGGCTGCTAGCAACCCCACTGCCACAACAAAAGCTAAGTGATCTAATCCAATTACAGGATGTCCTAATCCCGATACAAAGCCTTCAAATAAGTTACTAGGTGTTTTCCCGCCTAATGGATGATGGGCAAATACTGGAGTTGTGAATAATAAGAAACTGGCAAAAGTGGCGATCGCTAGAAATCGACCTCGAACATTGTTAATCAAACCAGTAATCAAGGCAGAGATGAAATTTGACGCTAAAAATTTAAGCTGATCCATAATCCGTACCTCGCAGATGGGAATAAATTTATATTGACCTTGGCGGGCATCCTGACTTAGAGATTTCTCTAGAATTTTCTTTAGAGTTATCTCATTCACAGTTGCGGTACAGCGTTGGATTTTCACCAAACTTTCCCCAATTAATTTCCAGTTTCTCGCAAATTCCTCTTAAATAAATTTAAGATAGATTTCAAGATCGACTTAAAATAAATCTCTAACGGCTGCTACCCGTTAAAACCCTATAGCTGCATCATACTACACTAAATCTCTCTAACTTGAAGTTGTTACTAAAGTATGTATTCTGAAAAACTAATCTAAACCTATCAAAAATCAGCTTAGACGCTTTTGTATTATAATAGTCGTGTGTTTTAACATTTGCCCTAAGAAAGCCTCCACAGATGCCTTAAAACACGAGTTGATATAGAAATATTTGGAGTCCATACATGATTCAATCTTTAGCCCCCAACGAAACCTATAATGCCGATCAGATTCAGGTTTTAGAAGGGTTAGAAGCAGTTCGCAAGCGTCCAGGGATGTACATTGGCTCTACAGGTCCGAAGGGATTGCATCATTTGGTATTTGAAGTTGTAGATAACAGTGTCGATGAAGCCTTGGGCGGACATTGCGATCGCATTGAAATTGAATTGTTACCCGATGGTTCTGTAACTGTTACTGATAATGGCAGAGGTATTCCCACAGATATTCATCCTAAAACTGGAAAATCTGCCCTAGAGACCGTAATGACCGTACTGCACGCGGGTGGAAAATTCGGCGGTGGCGGCTACAAAGTTTCTGGGGGTTTGCATGGTGTCGGTATTTCAGTTGTTAATGCCCTATCAGAGTGGGTAGAAGTTAGCGTTTGGCGACAAGATCAGATATATACTCAACGCTTTGAACGAGGATTTCCCATCGGTATATTAACAGGAGTAAAGACAAAAACTCCCAAACGCGGAACCCAAGTAAGATTTAAGCCCGATGCTCAAATATTTTTAACTGAGACTGTATTTGATTTCACGACCCTAGCGGGCAGGCTAAAAGAGTTGGCATATCTAAATGCTGGCGTTCATATTGAATTTAGCGATCGCCGTGGTGAACAGGAAAAAACTGAAGTTTATAAATATGATGGAGGCATTCGTGAATATGTCGCTTACATGACCCGCGAAAAGGAAGCAATTCATGCCGATATTATCTATGTAAATGGCGAACGCGATAATGTCCAAGTAGAAGTAGCTTTGCAATGGTGTAGCGATGCTTATAATGACAATGTTCTAGGATTTGCCAATAATATTCGGACGATCGATGGGGGTACCCATTTAGAAGGCTTAAAAACCGTTCTTACCCGTACAATTAATGCTAACGCCCGTAAATTAAAGAAGCTAAAAGAAGGAGATTCTAACCTTGCAGGGGAAAATGTCCGAGAAGGCTTAACCGCAGTAATCTCAGTCAAAGTTCCCGATCCAGAGTTTGAGGGACAAACCAAAACTAAGCTGGGAAATCCCGAAGTTAGAGGTATTGTGGATTCTTTTGTAGGAGAAGTCTTAAATGAATATTTAGAATTTCATCCTGCAATTACTACTGCAATTATTGATAAAGCCGTTCAGTCTTTTAATGCCGCAGAAGCTGCCCGTAGAGCTAGAGAATTAGTCCGCAGAAAATCAGCCCTAGAATCTTCTACTCTACCCGGAAAGCTTGCTGACTGTAGCTCTCGCGACCCCAGAGAATCAGAAGTCTTCATCGTTGAAGGAGATTCTGCGGGCGGATCTGCAAAACAGGGCAGAGATCGCCATTATCAAGCAATCCTGCCGCTTAGAGGCAAAGTTCTCAATATCGAAAAAGCTGAAGATAGCAAGATTTATAAGAATACTGAAATTCAGGCTCTAATTACTGGTTTAGGAATGGGAATAAGAGGCGAAGAATTTAATCTAGCGCAGTTGAGATATCATAAAATCATTCTCTTAGCTGATGCAGACGTAGACGGGGCTCACATTCGGACATTATTACTTACCTTCTTTTATCGCTATCAACGGCAATTAGTCGATCAAGGTTATATCTATATCGGTTGTCCGCCTTTGTATAAAGTCGAACGGGGTAAAAATATGCAGTACTGCTATAGCGATCGCGAGCTCAAAGCACATCTTGCCACTTTTCCTGCCAATGCTAATTACAACATCCAAAGGTTTAAAGGATTGGGTGAAATGATGCCCGTACAACTCTGGGATACGACCATGAATCCCGAAACTCGGACGCTTAAACGGATCACGATTGATGATGCTGCCGAAGCCGATCGCATTTTTACGATTCTCATGGGCGATCGCGTTGCGCCAAGACGAGAATTTATCGAAACCTACGGCTCTAAACTTACTCTTAACGATTTAGATATCTAACTTGCTTCCGCTTTTCTTTTACAATGAGTAGAGTATTTTTGGGATCTATGAAATTTATTAAACAAGTTTTAATCGCTCTGATTACTTTTGCGATCGCGACCGCCTGCACTTCTAATAATCCAACTACTCTTACTACTTCTTCAGTAATTCCGATTGGGATTGCTGTTGCTCAAACCAGTAATGTGGCTCTGTTAGGTCAAGAGCAGGTAACAGGAGCCAAAATTGCCGAATCGTACTTTAACGAGCGGGGAGGAGTCAACGGTACGCCGATTAAATTGATTTTTCAAGATACGGCAGGGGACGAACAAGGGGCAATTAATGCCTTTCAAACTCTAATTAATCAAGATAAAGTTGTGGGCATTATCGGACCAACTCTATCTCAGCAGGCATTTGGTGCCGATCCGATCGCCGATCGCGCCCAAGTTCCAGTTTTAGCTCCATCCAATACAGCCAAGGGTATTCCCCAAATTGGTGAGTACATTGCTAGAGTTTCGGCTCCTGTGTCAGTGGTTGCCCCAAATGCGCTGAAGACTGCTTTGAAACTAAATCCAAATATTAAAAATGTGGCAGTTTTATATGCCCAAAATGATGCTTTTAGTAAGTCCGAAACCGAAACATTTCAAAAAGTAGTTAAGGAACAGGGTTTAAATCTGGCAACGGTGCAAAAGTTCCAAACTACGGATACCGATTTCCAGACTCAAGCTACTAATGCTTTGAATGTGAAGCCAGAATTAATTATCATTTCGGGTTTAGCAGCCGATGGTGGAAATCTCGTTAAACAATTACGAGAACTTGGTTACAAGGGTTTGATTATTGGTGGTAACGGCATGAATACCTCTAATATTTTTCCAGTTTGCCAAAAGGATTGCGAAGGTGTAATTATTGCCCAAGCTTACAGTCCAGATGAAGATAACCCAACTAACAAAGCTTTTCGGAAAGCATATGAAGCCCAAAAACAGAAGCTTCCGCCCCAATTTAGTGCTCAAGCATTTACGGGGGTACAAGTATTTGTAGAGAGCCTAAAAGTAATTGATAGTAAGACTAAACTAAGCACAATGACTTTAGAGCAACAACGCCAAGAATTAAATAAAGCAGTTTTAGTTGGCAAATATCTAACTCCATTGGGCGAAATCTCGTTTACGCCTGAAGGTGAAATTAATCAGAAGCAATTTTATGTGGCTCAAATCAAAATAGATTCAGATGGGAACGGTAAGTTTGAGTTTAGATAATATGCTGCGAAATTAGCTGCCAACATTCCTGCGCGATCGCCCAATCTTCTTGGGTATGAATTACTAATACGCGGACATTGGAGTCATCAGTAGAAATATCTCGGTCAACGGGGCGATCTAAATTTTTAGCCAAATCCATTTTTAATCCCAAAAATGCCAAAGATTGACAGGTAAGTTCGCGCACGATCGCCGAGTTTTCTCCCACACCCGCTGTAAATACTAAAGCATCTATTCCACCCAAACTCATCAGCATCGAACCCAGACACGATCGCAACCGATGAATGTAAACATCTAATGCTAATTGTGCCCTAGAATTCCCTATGGCGATCGCCTTTATAATCTCTCGCATATCTGCCGATACTCCTGAAATACCAAGCAACCCCGATTCTTTATTTAGTTCTCGGTCGAGGCGATCGGGTGTATATTCTGCTTCTCGCATGAGATAAATTAAAATGCTGGGGTCAATAGAACCCGAACGCGAACCCATCATCAAACCCTCTAAAGGCGTAAAACCCATCGTTGTATCAATGCTAATTCCATTTTGGATGGCGGCAAGGGAGCAACCATTCCCTAAATGACAAGTAATCAATCGGAGGTCATGGATATCTCGATCTAAGATTTGGGCAGCCCGTTGAGCGCAATATTGATGGCTAATTCCATGAAATCCATACCGCCGAATTCCTTTTTCTACCCAGGCATAGGGAACAGGATAGATTGCAGCAGGGTCGGGAATATGACTGTGAAAAGCCGTATCAAAAACCGCAACCTGTGTGATATCTTTCCCAAATATTTTTTCAATGGCTTCAATTCCTTCTAAGTTTGCAGGATTATGGGAGGGAGCTAAGTTTGATAATTGGGCGATCGCCGCTTTAACTGCGCTGGTAATCTTTACACTGTTTCGATAATCTTGTCCGCCATGCACAACCCGATGCCCAATCGCATCTATTTCTGAATGCCCATCAATCACTTTAGTTTCCCCCTGCCAGAGGGTATTAAGCATCAAAGTAATTACTTCAGTTCGAGATTTTGAAGCGATTTCTTTTTCCAACTTTGCTCCCGATCCTGTCTTGACTTTAAGCTCAGCCATATTTTGATGGTGCGTCCAATCCACTGATGCTTCCCATAATGGTTGTGGGATGGAGTGATTTAACTTATTACCCACTTCATACAAAGAGCTTTTTTGGCTACTGGAGCCCGCATTCATTATTAGAATCTTCATAGTTTAGGTTGATTGCTAGGTTACCCTAAGTTTTAGTTCTCATTTGCCTAATCACCCTTAGTTAGTAATTCCACTTAAAGTTAATAGTGTCGGGTCGATCTTCGCCAAACTCATAGGCATAGTTTAGGCATTGAATCTGATTGTTCTTAAATTTCTCTTTCGCATGGGCACCCGCCACTCTAAGTTTAGGCACGCGATCTATGACATCCATGGCAATACTAAAGCGATCGATTTGATTGTTAATTGCTAACTCCAAAGGAGTATTGATACTACCTTTTTCTTTATAGCCACGGACGTGCATATTGTCATGATTGGTGCGGCGATAAGTAAGGCGATGAATCAACCAAGGATAGGCATGAAAGTTAAAAATAATCGGCTTATCCAATGTAAATAACGAATCAAAATCAAAGTCACTAAGACCGTGAGGATGTTCGGTTTTGGGCTGGAGTTTGAATAAATCAACTACATTGATAAAGCGAATTTTAAGATCTGGGAACTCTTCTCTTAGCATCGAATTTGCTGCCAATGCTTCTAAGGTGGGAATATCCCCTGCGGTTGCAAGTACTACATCTGGCTCTACACCGCGATCGTTACTTGCCCAATCCCAAATCCCAATCCCTTTAGTACAATGCTCGATCGCCGCCTCCATACTCAAAAACTGCATATGAAATTGTTTATCCGCCACAATAATATTGACATAGTTTTTACTCTTCAAGCAATGGTCGGCTACCGATAATAAAGAGTTGACATCAGGTGGTAGGTAAATGCGAACTACATCAGCACTTTTATTCAGTGCCAGATCCAAAAAGCCCGGATCTTGGTGCGTGAAACCATTGTGATCTTGTCGCCATACTGTAGAGGTAATTAACCAATTTAAAGAAGCAATATCCGATCGCCACGGAATGTGATTGCAAATCTCCAACCATTTAGCGTGCTGATTAAACATCGAGTCGATCACATGAACAAAGGATTCGTATGTAGAAAAGAACCCATGCCTTCCAGTGAGCAAATAACCTTCCAGCCAACCTTCTAGGGTATGCTCGCTCAACATCTCCATGACTCGTCCATTGGGTGATAATTCTCCACCATCGATATCTTCGCTAAAATATTCGGCAATCCAAAACTTCTTACTAACTTCATAAATGGCATTGAGCTTGTTAGAAGTATTTTCGTCAGGTGCAAACACGCGGAAGTTGGATGAGTTCAGCTTCATCACATCCCGTAAAAACACTCCTAAAGGTTTAGTATTCTCCACTTCAATTTGAGCGGGCTTAGAAATCTCCACTCCATAATCTCGAAAGTCGGGCATCCGTAGCTCTTTTCGGAGTAGACCGCCGTTGGCATGGGGATTAGCACTCATCCGTCGATCGCCTTGGGGTGCAAGTTCTCTTAGTTCGGGGATTAATTTCCCAGTTCGATCGAATACTGCTTCGGGTTTATAGCTGCGCAGCCAATGTTCCAACATCTGTAAATGTTCGGGTTTTTCGTGGATGCCTGATAGGGGGACTTGATGCGATCGCCAAAAGCCTTCAATTTTCTTACCATCTATAGTTTCGGGACAAGTCCAACCTTTGGGAGTACGGAGGATAATCATCGGATATCGTGGTAATATCGCTTTTCCACTACTGCGGGCATCTTCGCGTATTTTAAGAATATCTTCAACACAGCGATCGAGGGTGGCAGCCATTGCTTGATGCATGGTATCTGGATCTGAGCCTTCGACAAAATAAGGCTGATAGCCATAGCCTATAAATAAATGTTCTAAATCTACATGACTGATCCGCGCGAGAATTGTAGGATTATTAATTTTATATCCATTTAGATGCAAGATCGGAAGTACGGCACCGTCACGAATTGGATTTAGGAACTTGTTAGAATGCCATGCTGTAGCCAAAGGTCCTGTTTCGGCTTCCCCATCACCCACCACTACGGCACTAATTAAATTGGGATTATCAAAAACCGTACCAAATCCGTGTGAAAGACTGTAACCCAGTTCACCACCTTCATGAATTGATCCCGGAGTCTCAGGCGTGCAGTGACTGCCAATCCCACCGGGGAAAGAAAATTGCTTAAAAAATCTCAGCATCCCCTCAGCATCTTCACTTTTGTCGGGATAAACTTCAGAATATCTACCTTCTAAATAAACTGGCGCGAGTACCCCTGGCGCACCGTGACCTGGACCAGATAAATAGATCATATCTAAGTCATATTTTTTGATCGCGCGATTGAGATGGGTCCAGATAAACGCCTGACCGGGACTCGATCCCCAATGTCCTAACAAACGCTTTTTAACGTGTTCTTTTGTTAACGGGAGACTTAGTAAGGGGTTATCGCGCAGATAAATCATCCCTACTGCTAGATAACAGGAGGCTTGCCAATAGGAGTGGATTTTACGGAGTTCTTCTGAATCTAATGGAGTTCCTTTAATTGTGGATCTAGCTTCTCCATATGCGCTAATTGATTCAATAATTGATTCGTTAACAGATGAACCGATCGAACTTTCAGTAATTGATTGTGTTGAAGTGGCTACCATATATTCAAACCTATAAAAAGTCTTGGAGTGGATTTATTTAACTATGCTTAGACTGGATCTTGATTCTTACCTTAATTTTTGTCTTGATGATTGAATGGCAATATTTAGATTATTTATTAATCTGTCTATAAGTTTTATGAATTTCTTTAATGTATTTGCTTTAGTGTATTTGCAGTTGTAATAAACCTCAAAGTCACAAAAAATTCGGGGAATTTAGCGATCGCACATTAATACTTTTATTGAGCCTTATTTTTAAGTTAATAACGACTACCAAAATAGATATTTTTGACTAAACTGAGATAAACTTCTCTTAACTAATTTATTGATATGTTTTTAGATAAGGTTCTTGAATTCTTTTGCTCTAGATTAAACGCCTAATTAAACGCCCAAATAAACGTACAATTAAACCTACAGTGCCATGAGTTAAATCAATAACTTGTAAGTTGAGATAGTAGAATTAGGTTCATACCCGATTATCTTGCCTTTAGCTTCTACTTACTGTTGTTTCTAGTTAATAATGACATCTATTGTTCTTGAATTTTTATTCATACTCTTGCTGATTGTGGCAAATGGCATATTCTCTATGTCTGAGTTGGCGATCATCTCGTCTCGAAAGGTACGGCTAGAGCAGTGGGCAAAAGAGGGAAACCGTAAAGCTAGATCGGCACTTAAACTAGCCAATAACCCCAACAATTTTTTAGCAACAGTCCAGATTGGGATTACCTTAATTGGGATTTTAAGTGGGGCTGTGGGTGGGGCTACGATCGCCCAGCATCTCGAACAGGGATTTAATTATTTACCTGCGATCGCTCCCTATAGTGAAAGTATTAGTTTTAGCATTGTCGTTGTTGTTATTACCTATCTTTCTTTGGTGATTGGCGAATTGGTACCGAAACGTCTCGCCCTTAGTAATCCCGAACAGATTGCGGCAAATGTGGCAAAACCCATGCAAATGTTGGCAAACATAGGCACACCTCTGGTTTATCTTTTAACGGCATCCAGTGAAGCTTTACTAAAACTTTTTGGGATTAATCCCTCGGTCGAAGAACCAATGACAGCCGAGGAAATTAAAGAGTTAATTGCCCAAGGTGCCGAAGCAGGAATGTTTGAAGAGTCCGAACAAGAGATGGTCGATCGCATATTTAGACTGGGCGATCGCCAAATTAAAGCACTAATGACTCCGCGGACTGAAATTGTCTGGCTCGATCTCAATACGCCCTTGGCTGAAACCCAACAGGAAGTAATAGATAGCCCCTATTCACGGTTTCCTGTAGCTAGAGAAACTTTGGATGAATGTTTGGGAATTGTGGAAATTCGAGATTTTATGACTGCGTGCTTGACTGGACATGAGATCGACTTAGAAGCAAGTTTGCATTCACCTTTATATATTGCCGAAACTGCCAGTGCCTTAAGTGTTTTAGAATCATTTAAGCAGACTGGAAATCATATTGCCCTAGTCACAGATGAATATGGTGGAGTGGAGGGATTGGTAACAATTAATGACTTACTAGAAGCGATCGTGGGCAATTTACCCTCTCAAGACCAACAAGATGAACCGCAAATTATCCGCCGAGATGATGGTTCGTGGTTGGTAGATGGGATGCTCTCAGTGGACGAGCTTAAAGAATTACTAGAAATGGAAGAAATGCCTGAAGAAGAAGGGAATTATCATACTGTTGGGGGATTTATGATGACTACTCTCAGACATATTCCTACCAGTGGCGAACATTTTAATTGGAATGGGTTTGAGTTTGAAGTGATGGATATGGACGGAACCAGAGTAGATAAGGTTATGATCACTTTGTCCTCTGTGGATAAGGCTTTATTAATTGATTAACTTAACTTGATTGAGGCAACAAGAGACTTTTAAAGCGATTTAATGCGATCGCGGTTAGTCTGATTCATTCTCCAATCAATTCTCCAGTCAGTTAGCCAGTCAATTAGCTTAGCAATTCTCATTTTGAAAAATTAGTAAAATCCAAAATTAATCTAAATTACTAATGTTACGCAGAAGTTAACTATCCCTCATCCCCAACCCCTTTTTCCAACTAGGAGAAGGGGAGTAATACAAGTTTTTTCTTGTTCCCTCTCCTGTTCTGGGAGAGGGCTAGGGTGAGGGTCTTAAACTCTTCTGCGTCAGGTGAGTGAATTAGTTTAAAGCTGCAATGAAGCAGTAAAAAGTCGATCTGAAGCAGCTTAAACTCATAATTAGAATTGCTGCAATTAGCCAGCGTAGATTTGTTCTGAGAAAGATTTACGCCAACTAAAATTAAATATCGATCCCTGATTGAGTTCGGAAGTGAGATTGATTTTACCACCTTCAGTTTCGACAATTTTTTTAACGATCGCCAAGCCTACACCCGTACTCTCGCGAATATCTCTTGCCTCTAAAGTCTGAAAAATTGTAAAAACTTTTTGATGAAATTTAGGATCGATGCCTTCTCCATTATCGCTAACCGTAAACTCATAGTATTCCTCTAAGTCTCGCATGGAGACTACGATCTTACCTTGACTGGGATTGGGATGATATTTAATAGCATTATCGATTAGATTTGAAAATACCTGTCCGAGCAATATTCTGGCAGTTATAAAAGTGGGTAAAGGCGAACCATATTCCACAATAAATCCAGTTGGTGGCGATAAAGTATCGACTATTTCGGCAATTAAAGCTTCGACCGATACCAGTTCTAGGGTCATTTGTTTGCGACCGATGCGCGCGTATTCTAAAATTCCATTGAGCAAGGCATACATTCGATGGACTCGCGTTCTGAGCAGTTGTAATTGCAGTTTATTTTCTTCGGGCAATTGCGCTTCTAAATCTACTTCCAACCACTCTGAAAGATTGGCGATCGCTCTTAATGGAGCTTTGAGGTCGTGGGAAACAATATAGGCAAACTGATCCAGTTCTTGATTGCGATCGCCGAGGGCGCGATTAGTAAAAGTCAAGGTAAAGTTAAGTCTAGTTAGTTCGTCTGTCCGTGATTGGAGTTGCACGGCTATCCTTTGGCGATCGGTAATGTCGCGAATAACCAAAAGTCGATGCCCATCAAACTCGATACTGCTGATCGAAATTTCAATCGGAAACAACGATCCGTTAGAGCGCATACCGCGTGATTGAGATAACCGATTAGTGATTTCTGGTGTATCTTTTTCAATTAATACCTGCCAATCTTTTCCTAAAATCTCCTCCTTATCCGTGTAACCAAACATTTTGAGGGCAGAGTTATTCATACTTTCAATTTGCGATCGCTCGTCAATTACGACTACCCCATCCACGACATTGGCGACAATTGTTTGAATCAGACTTTGGCTTTCTCTTAAGTTGAGTTCGCGATCGCGTAATTCTTTATATAAATCTTTAAATAAGCGCAGAGAAACCGCAGTGCCAAAAATACTAAAAATCGTTCCGAAGGATATTATTAATGAATTTAAATTACTAGCTTCATCAAAGTTATCCTGTCGTACTTTAAGCAATTGTGATTCTTCATCCATAAACTCTTGCATGGCAGCATTAAACTGCTCCATAACTTTTTTGCCTATTGTTAACTGGTTTTTAATCTGGGGAGAATTTTCTGGTAGTTGGATTCCTTGGGTTAAAGACTGTAATCTTTGTCGGACTAATTGCTCAATTTCTCGTACTTTTTGCGCTTGCATTGGGTTGTCTTGGACTAAATCTTGGAGATTATTTACACTCTGGGGCAATTTGACATTAGTTTGGTTATAGCTAGTGAGAAATTGAGTCTGACGATTTAGATAGTAGCCCCGCACCGAACTCTCGGCAGTTAGCAAATCGATTGATATGTCACGACTTTTCTGCAAAACATTGTTAGTATGAGTTACCCAATTCTGGGCTGTAACTCTACTTTCACGCAACCAAAAATAAGCACCTGACGTTAGAAGTAGGCAAATCATCGGAATGGAAATCGTGATTGATACCCTTTGACTGAAGGTTAAGCGATACCAAAGATTTTTAGGAGAAAGATTTTGTAAGTTAAACTTCATCTGCAATCTAAACCTACGGTCTAAGGAAAGTAAAAAATAGCTTTAGTAATTTATTGCAAAATTACTCGTCTTTATTAATATAGATCGATCTCAGTAAACCAACTCTATCTATATGCCTAAGATTTATACCATGTAAAATAAAAAGTAGAGCCAATTCCAACTTGGGAATCTAAACGAATTTTTCCGCCTTCGGTTTCCACAATTTTTTTGACAATTGTTAAACCGATTCCCGAACTTTGGGTTTTTTTGCGTAACTCCGAGGTTTGAAAAATATTAAAGATCTCAACCTGCCGATCTAAATCGATTCCCCTTCCATCATCGGCGATCGCAAATTCATAAAACTCAACTGGATTTTGCTGATAATCGTTTACGATAATTGTCTCCCCGCTAATCCGAATATGTCCGTCTAGGCGATCGTGATGCCTGACTGCATTGCTAATTAGATTGGTAAATACTTGATTTAACATCACCCGTTTGGTAAATAAAATGGGCATAGGATCGATTTTAATCTTAAACGCTGGTGGTGGAGCTACAGAATCGATCGCTTCCTCCAGCAAGGTCTGAACGCAAACCGTTTCGGGCTTAATATCTTCTCTGCCGAGTCTGGCATATTGGGACAGCCCGTCAATTAGGGCATTCATCCGAAATATCCGCGATCGCATTAGTTGAAGTTGCTCTTTGTTTTCAGACGGAATTTGATTCATTAAGTCATCTTCTAACCATTGAGAAAGATTGGCGATCGCCCGTAATGGAACTTTGAGATCGTGTGCCACAATGCCCACAAATCGATCTAATTCTTGATTGCGCTGATTTATTAAATCTATACATTGAGATAGTCCACTGTTAAGTCTCTTTAATTCTCGGATCTGGGCATGTAGCTCGGCTTTATTACGGTCGTCTCCACTTATATCTGTTTTCAACCATTCTTGAATATCATCACACTTTGAAGCTGAATCTGACTTGGTTCTGACAAACTGAGACTCTCCATTATAATTTTGCAATCGCAATGTAGCTCTCTTGATGGGTATCCCGATTGATTTCTTACTTGCTGCATCGATTTGATTAATTTCGGCGATCGCCCTTACTGGTTCCACTGCCTGTGATGACGACGGAAACCATATCTTGTATAACTTATTTAAAATGCTAGATTTATATATACGTGGTGCTGACATCCTCTTTAACTCCATGTCGAACTGTATATCGAATTTAAAATTAATGCTTATTCTCCAAGTCCCAATCGGTAATTTCTCTAATTTGGATGTAAAAGCTTACTAATGTATATGTCAATGAGGAGATTGGCAATCCATTAAAATTAACTTATAACTAACTCATAACCAACTCACTCACTCAACTTACTTTAACTCATTCAAACTCATTCAATAGTATCAAAGCTCGTAGAAAAATAAGTCGTACAAACAATCTCTAGATTGCCTTTAGACCAATTAAAATCTTGCTGTTAGGTATTAGTTTTTGAAGCTTATACCCACTGGAAGCCAGAATTAGAGTTTCCACCCATACATTTATACAAATAGACAGAGTTCTTATACATAGCACCCAAGATACTGTAGGTACAACCTTTTCAGATAGGAATTAATTTTTATTAAGATTTAGAAATTTTACTAGCTACCTACAGATCAACAATCTTTTTTAAGAGCTTCAAAACCAAGTTTCTTCTCGTTCCCAAATCCACAATCCAACTAACCACGAATTTAATACATTAGGAGTCTGGCATGACTAAGCGATCTCTTCAAGCATCACCTTCAGGAATTCATAAAGCCAAGCAAGCATTTGCTCTTAAAGGTTGGACTCAAGAAAACTTGGCAGGTGAAGTTAATATCAAAACTCGCCAACCAATTTGGAAGTTTTTTACTGGTCAGCCTGTAGACCGCTATATTTTCTTAGAAATTTGTGCGATTTTGGATTTAGATCGCCGCGAAATTGCCGCCACCTGCCCTGCCGAATTTGGTGAAAGGTATAGCGATGAAGAATCACCACTCTCGACTATTCAAGATATCGATGCCTTAGTTAAAGAAGTGCGATCGCTACGGTTTGAAAAAATCCAAGCTCAATGCAGCATCCTGCAATTGCTCGATACTAGCCGCCCCATCGACCTCGACCAAATTTATATCGATGTCAACATCCTCGAAGAAATTTCTAGCCAACAACGGTTAGCGATCGCCGACTTGCAAAACATCGATTCTAAAACTCTCGATCAGGAATTTGACAAAGTGGGTATGGGGGCGATCGCCCAGTCTCAGATTTTAGGAATGCGCGCTGTAGAAAAATATTCCAAACTTCGAGTGCTAGGTAAGCCTGGCGCTGGTAAAACTACTTTTTTACAACATCTAGCAGTGCAATGCAACAACTCTAGATTTGTCGGACATTTAGTACCTGTATTTATCACCTTAAGAAACTTTGTCGAAGAATGCCGCACCAATCAAGAATTTAGCCTACTTAACTACGTTCGCCAAGAGTTTGCGACCTGTGGGATCGTTGACCCGTCTTCTGTAGAAACCTTACTTAAAGCAGGTAGAGTTCTACTGTTACTAGACGGTATGGACGAAGTGTTGAGCCAAGATAGCGTCTCGATGGTAAACGAGATTCGCAAATTTTCGGAAACCTATCACAAAAATCAATTCGTTACAACTTGTCGGATGGCAGCCACAAACCTCAGCCTACGGGGATTTACCGATGTCGAAATCGCGCCATTTACCCAAGTTCAAATCGCCAGCTTCGCCCAAAAATGGTTTCAAGCCTTTACAAAAGATAATTCTTCAAACAATAATTACGAATTGGGAAGAGCAAAATCTGTCCAGTTCATGCAAAAGTTAAACGAACCTGAAAACCTACAATTTCGCCGTCTCGTCAGCAGTCCGTTATTCTTACATCTTGCTTGTTGGGTATTTTACGGTCAGGAAAAATTTCCGATCAAGCGTAGCGATTTCTATCAAGAGAGCTTAAATGTACTTTTAGGAAAGTGGGACGAAGCCAGAGGCGTAGAGCGGGATGAAGTTTATCGGGGATTCTTGTTACCGCAAAAGTTGAAACTATTAAGCCAAGTTGCAGCAGCTACCTTCGAGCAAGGACAGTATTTCTTTTCTCAAGAAGTAATCGAGCAGCATATCGGGGACTATTTACAAGATTTACCCAATGCCTCAATTGAGCCCGAAGAGATTCAACAGCAAAGTAAAGCCATACTAAAAGCGGTCGAGTCTCAACACGGACTTTTAACCGAGCGATCGCGGGGTATCTTTTCGTTTTCTTATTTAGTATTTCAAGAATATTTTACAGCACGTAAGATCGTTACTAGCTATAATCTTCAGTGCACCAATCAAGGTTCAGCTAAAGCTTTACAGAGATTAGTGAGTCATATCAACGACCCAAGGTGGCAAGAAATTTTTCTTTTGACCTCGACAATGCTTACTAACTCAGATGACTTGATCCAGCTAATGAAACAAAAAATTGATGAGATGGTTGAAGATGTACACATTCGCGATTTTTTAAGTAACACAAGCAATCTGTCAGGCGATCGCCAATGGCAATTTAGTCCCGAACAAGAACAAGTGTTGCAAAGTTATTACCGAGCCAACCAGTTGTTAGTTGATTGTATAAATAGCAATAGTGAAATTGCCAAAAATTAGTTTCATTCCTACTTTAATCTGTAGATTCTAGTCGTAGATTTTAGTTGGGGTAGGTTGTTACAATTTTGACACTAGGTTAAAAGCTATCTAACCTTAAAAATAAGATATTCTGTAATTATCGAAAAATTAAGTGTTTAGAATAATTAATTGCAATGAGTGATATTCGTATTGTCTTAGTTGAAGATCATGATGTCGTCAGAATTGGTTTGCGTACTGCCCTTCAAAGCCAAGCAGGATTTAAGGTAGTAGGCGAAGCTAGTAATGGAGTTCAAGGCTTAAAAGTATTGGAAACTACTTTACCTGATATTGCGATTGTCGATATTGGCTTGCCGGGCATGGATGGGATTGAAATGATCCGACAGTTTCGGAAGTTGCAGTCAAACAAATCACAATCAGAACAAAATATTACTAAGGTTTTGATGTTGACCATGCAGGGGAATGAAACCTCGGTATTGGCGGCTTTCGCGGCAGGTGCAGACTCTTACTGTATGAAAGATGTGGGCATAGAGCAAGTAATCGAGGCGGTTAAAATGACTCACAGTGGTAATTCATGGATCGATCCAACGATCGCCAACATCGTGCTCAGACAAATGCGTAAAGGTGCGGAAAAGGCTCCAGAGAAAGATAAACTTACAGTCGAGATTCAACCCTTAGAATCCGAATACAAAGATGTTTTAGATAGCTATCCTTTAACCAGTCGGGAATTAGAGGTTTTAGAATTAATTGTCGGAGGTTGTACGAATGTGGCGATCGCCGAGCAGCTTTTTATTACGGCGGGAACTGTTAAAACTCACGTTCGCAATATTTTATCTAAACTCTGTGCCGACGATCGCACCGAAGCCGCAGTTAGAGCTTTACGAGCGGGAATTATCTCTTAAAATGCCTTAACGATTTTTATTAACGATTAAGAGCACTCATAACTTCGCAACTTCGCACATTACCAAATTTGGTAGCAAGGATAAAGCGATCGCCGCGATCTTTAATTGCTCTTCCCACTAATTGTTCGTTGGTAAAAGGTTCTTACATATCCGCAGTATCCAGAAAGTTAAGACCTAGATCGAGGGCGTGATTAATTATGGCGATCGCTTCTTGTTCGTTTCGATCTCCATAAAATTCAGACATTCCCGTACAGCCAAGTCCTAATTCCGAAACCTCTAATCATTGATTGCCCAGTTTTCTTATTTTCATCGGTTGACTCCTTTTTAAGATTGAATTTACGGTGGATTTATGTTGGATTGATGTTAGCTTACAATAACTCAATCAGTCTCAATCAGTCTCGATCTGCTCTCTGGATCGAAATGACGGAACATATCTTGAGCGGCAGCTTCTGGCTCTAAGGAGATGTTGATGGAACAATGTCGCATTCCTCTTGCCTCGATCGTCGAGTTAACCACAGATTCATTCATAAGTTGGAACCTGAAGTGCTTCTTCACTCCTAATCTCTTTTGCCTCCAAATTCTTGGTAATAATGCTTTTCTAATAACAATCGTCTTTGATGTGATGTAAAAATTTCCTAACGGCGAAGTCCCGCAAACACTTACACTTGGCGAATGGCATTTGGCAAATGGGCATTTTAGTAGATCGCAATCTAGTCAAAAACTCAACGCATACCAGATCTGAAGAGGTAAATTGACGATATCTACTGCGATCGCGATTAATAGAATCAAGTAGATTCGTCCGTTCATAGTAACGCAATGTATGCGTACTAACCCCTATCTGCTGTGCTGCTTGTTAAATAGCAAATATGATCATGTTAACTGTAAACATTAGAGTGCGCTCTAAGTCGAGCTCTATTTTGTCATATTTACTGATGTTACACAGAAGTCAACTGTCCCTCATCCCCTTCTCTCTACGTGGGAGAAGGGGAGTAATACAGGTTTTTCTTGTTCCCTCTCCCGTTTTGGGAGCGGGCTAGGGTGAGGACCTTACACTCTTCCGCGTAAGGTGAGATATTTAGTTAAGTGACTTTTGAGGGCGATCGTATTTTCTCTTGAAGTGTTGAATTATTTACTTGGATTGATAATAAGGATTATTGAGACTTTATTTAGGTGAACGATTCATTCTCTTTTCTATATTGGTCGAATAGCTTAGTCAAATAGATAGAGTCGGGTGCTCTCTTTTATGGGTTCAGATTCAGCTTAATTGAGTATGACATATAGATTCCTTTTTTGGTATTCTTTCCAATATGTAGAAATGATATTAGGGAGTGCGAGGTGAAACCTCAAGCCGAGGTGCATCGCCATCACATTAACTTTTTAATCAGTTTCTGACACTACATCTCTTTTGAGTAACTATATCGATAGACATAGATAGAAGTTTCTAGGGAACAAGAACTAATCATAAATCTGTCTAATCACATTAAAGATAGATAATTAAAAATTAAAAAGAATGAATATGAATAAATTAAGTAGTACTATTCTAATTTCGGGTTTAACTTCGTTTTTAGGTTCAACAATATTAGTGCCGCAGATATTGGCTCAAAACTCTAATTTTGGTGATGTTCGGGGCTACTGGGCAGAAGAGTATGTTACTACCCTTGCCGATCGCAATATTATTGGCGGATTTCCTGATGGTTCCTTTAGACCTAATGCTGATATTACCCGCGCTCAGTTCGCGGCGATCGCTGTTAAAGCTTTTAACTTATCTCCAAGTAACAACACTCGCAATTTTACAGATGTACGCTCTAACTATTGGGCAGCACCAGCTATCAGTGCCGTTAGTAATTCAGGCTTAGTGACGGGATTTCCAGATGGTACATTTCGCCCTGAAGACCGCATCACCAGAGCGCAAGCATTGGTAATATTAGCCAAGGCATTAGGTAATAGAGCCACTCCAAACTCCAATCAATTAGATCGTTATTCCGACCGCCAAGCCATTCCCGATTGGGCAACCGAAAGCGTATCCAGAGCCGCCAATGCCCGCATTATTGTTAATTTTCCAGATTCTACTCGCATTTCCCCCAATAACCTAGCTACTAGAGGTGAAGTCGCGGCTTTGATGTATCAAACATTATTCAGGTTGGGGAATAGTAATCTTACGTCTTTAGCGATCGGAACTTTAGACTCATCTACGAACCCTAATACACCAAGAGTTTCGCCTATAGCCTCAGACTTAGTTATAGATAGAATTGAAACTAATGCTAACCAACGTCAAACCCTCAACCAAGGCGATGAATTATTAGTAACTGCCTACGGTACGCCCAGATCGAGAGCAAATTTTAGACTAGAAGGCTTAAACCAAAATCGAGCCGTAAATATGACCGAGGTAGAGAGTGGAGTTTACGAAGGTCGTTATACAATCCGTCGCAACGATGAGCAAATTAATTCCCGACTCGTTGTAAGACTTGCCAAACAGGGCGCGAACCCTGTTACTAGAGAGCTTAATCGAGCGATCGCCATTGATTCTAGTAACAATTCTATAAATGACGACAATAATAACTCTCAATCCCTAAGACCCGAAATCACCAACTTTAATAATAATGATGCAATTAACTTACCTGTAAATTTGATGGGGCAAACCCTTCCTAACGCCGATGTGAGAATTACTGTTGAAGCTCTAAGATCGGTAATTGGAATTGTTGATGTTTCTCAAACTATATCTAACACTACAGTTCGTGCCAATGGTCAAGGGAGATTTAGGGTGCAGTTACCATCCAGTAATAATTTAATCTCTGGAACTCGCTATCGCATCCGTTTAATTGCCACTCAAAATAATCAATCTGAAAGCAACGAATTATTATTGAGACAAAACTGATAAAGTTTGTTCGCTACGTTAAATCTATCCCTTAACGCCATCAGCAGCATTACTCGGCACGAAGTAGCGTTGCAAAAATATAAAAAATATTAAAATTGGCAAAATAGATATAACTGAACCCGCCGCTATTAACCGCCAGTCCTCAGAAAAGGCACTTGCCAAATTTGCCACTCCCAACGGTAAAGTATAAAACTGAGGCTGGTCGAGAATAATCAGGGGCCACAGAAAATCTCCCCACATTCCCACAAAAGTGAAAACCGCTAAAGTCGTTAAGGCAGGATGAATTGCGGGTATCATCACAAACCACCAAATCCCTAATGGCGAGCATCCATCCATCCGTGCTGCCTCCTCTAATTCCTTGGGAACACCTTGAAACGCCTGACGCAGCAAAAACACCCCAAAAGCCGAAACTATATAAGGAAATATTAAACCCAGATAAGTATTTTTAAGATGCAACTGCACTGCCAAAATGTAAAGCGGAATCATTGTAATTTGGAATGGAATCATTGTAGTTCCAACGATCGCCCAAAAAAATACAGCCTTACCCCGAAAATTAAACCGAGCTAAAGGAAAAGCCGCCAACGCGCAAAATACCACATTCAAAAGTACCGTAATCCCAGAGACTAAAACGCTATTGAAAAGATAGAGATGAAAGGGATTATTTTGCCAGACCTTAATGTAGTTACTAAAAGTAGGACGAGCAGGGATAAATTGCGGTGGGAAACTAAAGATATTCTCACTACTCGACTTAAAAGATGTGCTTACCAACCACAATAACGGCGCAATCATCAGCACTGCAACTAAGCTAGGTAATAGATATCGAGAGAGCGATCGAGCAATATTTTTAAGCAAAGTGATTTTTAATATTAGATACGATCATTTGTGATTATTCCATATTTATCAATGCTTATTCCCTTGTCTTGGCACGAATGAGTGAATATACCGCCGATCGCACTGCTGCCGAAATGATATGACTGGAAGCCGAATCTCATTCCCAAATCCAATTAGGTCTAACTGATGCCTTACTAAATCGCTATTTTTGGCAAAACTTTTCGCAACAAGCACGATCGCAATCCGAACCACCTGATAGCGTGATTACTCAGCAATTACAACTTATTCAAACAGGTGCCACTCCCCTCGAAGCAGAAGCTTGGTTAGCTCTAGCATTAACTAAAAATATGCACAATGAAGATACTCATCCCTGTTTGCGCGATCGCCTTGCAGCTTTAGGTTGGACTATTCCGACTTTGCCATCAGTTTTGAAAATCTCGGCGGCTCGATATTTTTTGGAAGATGAATTCTCTGCGATCGCGACTCAACTCGACCGGGAATGGCAAACAGAAAATCGGGAATGGTAGATGAATCTCCATCGGCGATCGCAGCGTCAACAAATTCAGCTAGATGCCCTAAATCAGAAATCTAAACAACAAGTTTTATCTATAAATGAGCAGTGGCAACAGGCAAAAATAACATCGCTTTTATATAAGAATGCCGCTATTCCGCTTTTGGAGGCACTGCTAGAGCGAGAACCATCTCATATTGCGGGCGAGTGGGTTGTCAAAATCTTAAGCGACAATGACAAATTAGGTAGAGCAATCCGTAAAGTTAGTTCTACCGCAATTTATCGCTATCATTTTTAGGTAGTAGCTTTATAACGTAGTTCGGTAAAAAGGACGCTTCACAACTTGGGCGGGATAGGTTTGATTTCTAATTTGCACTTGCAGGAGTTGCCCGATCGCGGCTAAATGAGTAGGAACATAACCGAGGGCGATCGCTTTACCTAAAGTTGGAGATAGAGTACCACTGGTGACTATTCCCACACTTTCATCGTTAAACAAAATTGGATAATCGTGACGGGCAATATTTTTTCCTTGCATTTCTAGGGCGACAAATTTCTTAGATACTCCCAGATTTAATTGAGATTCTAAAGCCGCTCGACCGCTAAAATCTCCCTTCTCTTTTAGATGCACGATCCAGCCTAAATCTGCTTCTAACGGCGAAATCCGATCGCTCAGATCTTGTCCGTATAGGTGCATTCCTGCTTCTAAGCGCAAAGTATCGCGGCAGCCCAAGCCACAAGGGGTTACACCGAGATCGATTAATCTTGCCCAAAGCTCTTGTCCGATCGCCACGTCCGTCATCACTTCAAAGCCATCTTCACCTGTATAACCAGTCCGCGCTACAAAACTGGGGCTGTTGGAAACACCAATTAAAATATTAGTTCTGATATGTCCAAATTTTTTAACTTGGGTTAAGTCTTCGCCTACAACACCTTGTAAATATTTAATGGCATCTTTACCTTGAATCGCAATTAGGGTTTGCGCGGAGGAGCGATCGCTAAATTCACAATCTGAAACTTTAAGGTACTCTGTAATCCATGCCCAATCTTTATCTGTGGTCGAAGCATTAACAATCATTGACCAATCATCATCACCGTGACAATAAAAAATTACATCGTCAATAATGCCGCCATCGGAATTAAGCAAAACCGTGTACTGCGCCTGTCCAGTTTTTAGCCTCGCTAGATTAGAAGGCACTAATTTTTGCAGCGAACTTAATACGTTTTTACCCTTAATTGCAAACTTACCCATATGGGATACATCAAACATTCCCACTGACGAGCGTACAGCCTGATGTTCGGCTATAATCCCCTTATATTGCACGGGCATTTTCCAGCCTCCAAATTCCACCATTCTGGCGTTTGCATCTAAGTGTAGTTCATACAAAGGGGTTTGCTTTTGTAAGTTGGTCATATGGATTATTTGATTATTTACTGAGTAATTTGATTAGTTAATCAACGATCTGGGTTTCTGTATTATTCTACTTCTATGTACGAGCGTGAATCAGAATCTAAAATCGGCGGTTTTGGGCAGTGGTTATTTAAAATCTTGTCTTTGGGAATATGTGCTGTAGCGTTATATGCTCGATTTCCGTATATGACTCTTTTAGGTTTGTCTCCAAACTGGCTGCTAATTTGGTTAGTAGTCTGGAGTATTAATCGACCAGTCATCTTAGCGGCGATCGCAGGGGTATCGCTAGGATTAATTCAAGATGGCATGACGATTCCCAGTGGGGTAGATTTTGCTCCAACTCATATTATTGGAATGGCGATCGCTGGAACTCTGACATCTCTCATGCAAAAAGAACGCTTTATTCAAGAAGACTTTATCTCTATAGCTCTAATTGTATTTGGTATGACCGTAATTTCAGAAACAGCGATCGCCCTTCAGTTGACTCTATCTGGTCAAAATATCGCTCAAATTTGGGAATTGCAACAGCGCATTACGCTCGGATCGGCGATTTTAAGTAGTTTGTGGTCGCCCGTACTTTATCCCCTCAGCCGTCTGACTATATCAAAACCCAAGTGATTAGATTAACTGGTTAGATCGTTAACCTAGTTACAAGTCTTCTGATTAGACATCTTGGGAGAATCTAGATCGTCAGAAAAGCGAATTGGTCTTTGAGTGGCACTAATTAACCCTTTCGCCCTGAGACTGGCAGCTTGGGAACTTCCTAAATCGAATGATTGCGAAAACTCATCTTTCAAGCAGTTCACCGTCTTTTCCATCACAGCTACTTCTTGCTCTAGATCGTGGAGCTTACTAACTTGGACGGATTGATCTGGTATTAACTTGATCAGTCCAACGATCGCCGCAGTTGAAAGTAAAATATTTACTGAGATTGTCGCCAAATTTTCGTAGGATTTGGATCGATTAGCTCTGAGTGGGATTTTTGAAACGGATTTTTGAGTTGATTTTTTAACTGCTGGTTTAACTGCTGGTTTAACTAAAGTGTTAATTAAAACATCGGAACTATTAGCTGATTTGCCAGATGCACTAGGTTTTCTCATATCTGTTTTTTGATTTGTTATTAAACTTGAGGCGATCGCGCTTTAGTTACAACCCTAGGGTTACAAATAATTACAAGATAGAGAATAAAACATTAGTTGGAGTCTGGCAAATTAATTGATTTTTAATTGTTTAAAAAGCTAATCAGATTTAACTATCAGCTAGGGCAGTACCGAGCATTAAAGCTAAAACTGCGGGAAACAAAGCTACAACTAAAGCGACAAAAATTTGGGTATCTGATAGACTCATAACATTCCTCTGTTTATTGAATAAGTTTATTTTATAAGTAGTTTATTTACTAACTACAAATATATTAAAGAATGTTTACTCAAATCCAATTACCCAAGAGCCAACATACCGCAAAATAGGTAACTCCGCAGGTCCGATCACGCGGGCATCAAATTGATAAAGACCGCTATAAAAAGGATTACGCACATTAGAAAGAACGAGCTTTAGGGCTCTACCTGCAGGAATTGGCTCTTTCGCAATTACTTCAATCCTGCGATTTTCTTTGTCCCATGAAGCTGATTCTAAGGGCAAGTTCTTATCGTTGAAACGTAAGTCCATCGCGTTTGGATCGAATTCCCCATCATAATTATCACGATATGTAACAACAACTTGAGAAACTTGAGTTTTTTGAGCGGGTATTTCTAAGTAGTAGCGATCTATTTGTTTAGACCTGCCTCCATCAAGGTAGTAAGACAAAGCACTATCTCTGACATTACCAAATAGAACTATTCCAGCCCCAGTTTGGGCAAGAACGGCAGCAGTAGATGTGATGCCAAGGGCGAGGCAGCAAGAATAGAGGATAAATCTTTTAGACATAGGTTCATTGGTGATGATTGCTGAAATTGACGAAAAAGTCTAATGTTTTGATTCCAGTTTGATTCTAGGACTTTCAGTAAATTAATTCTAAATCACGATCGCAGATTTAAGCTGATTTTCAGCAAGCTTTCATTTTTGACCCTCTTGCTTTTAGTTAAACTTCTAATTAAGCTTTTAGCTAAAGTGATAGTGATTGGTTTTTGTAACTAAAAAATTAAGTTTCAATTATGTCGATCGCTAAATTAAATGAAGTGAGGAGGTTAACAGCAAATGAGCTTAACTCGGATATTTACCAGTTCTGATTTTTTTCAACCTAGCGATCGCGAGCCCATTCGATCGGTCATAACTGAATCCGCCCATGCCGTTGTTGTCGCTTGGTATATAAAACCCCAACAAATAATTTCGCCTCATATTCATCCACACGGGCAAGATACATGGACGATCCTTTCGGGTATTGGAAAATACTATCTCGACAAACATGGCAATACCCAAACGATCCAATCGGGTGATGTAGTGGTTGCGCCGATTGGATGCCAGGGCTGTTTCATTCTAATCAGTGGAGGGCAAAATCCTCTAAAGTAATTGAGTAGTCTTATTAAGGCATTACCCATTATTAATACTTTAGCCATCGTAGAAGCATTTAGAGATTTACCC
>Ga0163154_10001927_pt1 | contig 31117 bp, 26 predicted proteins | sample OliLakLV19MP9P1_FD_148649 | JGI IMG/M metagenome (GOLD analysis project Ga0163154, IMG submission 148649) | Freshwater microbial mat bacterial communities from Lake Vanda, McMurdo Dry Valleys, Antarctica - Oligotrophic Lake LV.19.MP9.P1 | ecosystem: Environmental > Aquatic > Freshwater > Lake >... | reverse complement strand
GTGTAGAAGATAGCGTTGCATTGCCTTACAATGATAAAAAAACTCTTTGATCTTTTCATTGAATGCGGTTAAAGGTACGGTAAATTTCCCTTCTATTTTCTGTTAGGTTTTCAACAATTGCCATTTGTGTATTTCAAGTATTTATTGCAGCGCTATTTATGGAAAACCCAATGGTATAATAATTGAAATGGAATAAATGTTTAATCCATTTGCAGGTTTATTTATTGCTGAACCTTTTTCAAAGTTACAATACTTTAACAATTTGTTTTTTCAGCTTTTAATTATTTACCCGTGTTATTAAAATTAAGCTACGCATGTTTAGGTGTTGCCTGCAATGCGGTTGCGGCACGCTAAATTTCGAAGTCTTATAAAAAAATACTAAATTTGTGAGCAAACGATGAAAGTGAAATTAACTTCAATAGAAATATGTGCCGGTGCTGGTGGGCAGGCCATTGGACTTGAACAAGCTGGTTTTGAGCATTTAGCTTTGGTAGAGATTGAATCTATTGCATGCGATACGCTTCGATTAAACAGACCAAACTGGACGGTAATAAACAAAGATGTTAAAGAATTTTCTGCAAAAAAATATACAGGTGTTGACCTTTTAGCAGGTGGTGTTCCATGCCCTCCTTTTTCAATTGCTGGCAAACAACTTGGGAATCTTGATGAAAGGGATTTATTTCCTGAAGCACTTCGGCTTGTAAAGGAATGTAGTCCCAAAGCAGTAATGTTAGAAAATGTTCGTGGGCTTCTTGATATAAAATTTAAAGAATATCGTAGGCAAATTCTCAATGAATTATATAAAATGGGTTATGTGTGCGATTGGCGGCTTGTCAATTCTTCCGACTATGGAGTTTCGCAATTGAGACCACGAGCGATTCTTGTTGCACTCAAAAAAGATTACTTTGATTACTTTGAATGGCCCAAAAAAAGTCAGGTACGTCCACTTACTGTTGGTGAATTATTATATGAAGAAATGTCTTCATTAGGCTGGGAGAATGTTGATAGTTGGAAATTACTTGCTAACAATATTGCTCCGACACTTGTAGGAGGTTCTAAAAAGCATGGTGGTGCAGATTTAGGTCCAACCAGAGCTAAGCAATCCTGGGCTTTGCTCGGAGTAGATGGGAAAGGATTAGCCGATGCCCCACCAATTAATGGTTCTAGAGCAATGCCAAGGCTCACACTTAAAATGGCAGCGTTAATTCAGGGGTTTCCAAAAGAATGGCAATTTGCCGGAAAAAAGACCCCCGCTTACAGACAAGTTGGAAACGCATTCCCATCTCCAGTTGCAAAAGCAATTGGATTATCCATAAAAAAAGCACTACAACAATATGAGCAACAAAGCTCCAAAAAGCAAGGGCTCCAGAGCCAAATTACGTGAATATTTTATTGAGAATGTTGGCAAAATTTTGAATTCTGATACTTTGGCCAAAGTTGCCGGAACAAGTGAATGGGGACGACGTGTGAGGGAGTTGAGAAACGAAGAAGGAATGAACATAGTTACACATAACGATCGAAGTGATTTGAAACCTGGTCAATATATTCTGGTTGATTCAAAACCATTCCCTGCATTTGAACGAGGAATTTCAAAAGAAACCCGGGCTTTCGTTCTTGACCGAAATGGTTTTACTTGCCAAATGTGCGGTGCAGCAGCAGGTGAACCCCATCCTTATGATGCTGGAAGAAAGACAAGACTCCACATCGGTCACATTATTGATAAATCAATGGGAGGAATAGACCAAGCTACAAACTTAAGAGCTATTTGTTCTGTGTGTAATGAAGGTGCGTCTAATCTAACCCTTAACAGACCTCAGGCAATTAAGCTATTGGCACAAGTAAGACGTGCTCCTACTTCAGATCAATTAGATCTATTAAAATGGATTGTCGGAAAATTTCCAAAACAAACTGAAACAATTTTAAAGAAAATAAAAAAATAAACCCGAGCTATATGCTATAGTAATGCAGCAATACCAAATTTGTCCACTGAATATTATACACTTTGCTAAAACTTAAACTCAAGGTCGATCATCTTTGAAACATGATGAATGGGCAACATTTCACCATTCACCACCCTATAGCTATAGGGGCACAAATCATACATCCTTTTATTCTTAACGTAGCAATTATTGAAATAAAATCTCCTAACTAATAACACCCAATTGGCGAGCCGGGTGGTGCAACGGAGTGCAAAGTAGGTTTTGCTTCTAAAGGGTTTTTTATCCGCTCAAGCGTAAGCTCAAAATGTCCTTTGTCTACAGCGACCTTGTTGGTTTTTAATTGACTATCAGCAAATGTTTTTATTTGGTCTAAAGCATTTTGCATACATGCTTTTGTTGCAAAGGAAGCTTCATTGTTGACAGATACTGCCAGCAAATAAGTTAGCAATAACTGCTCATTTTGTTTTTGTACAAGGCCCTGCATTCCTTTTAGCCGTGGAGCCTTCCATGTTTTGGTTATAAGTGTTTGTATCATTTCATCTACACCCAACCCGGTGCCTGTTTCCTTTTGCTGTACCATGCGGTTAAGGCGACTGCTGTTGAATAAAAATGATAAAGGCATATCAGCCGCCGTTTCTGCTGCCGCCAATGGATCAAATGAAAGGCCGGTTCGTCTGTTGAATAATTCACGGTTATATTCATACCCGGCGGGTCGGGGAGGGATAAGTTTTGTAATGGATTCGGGAATGGTTAAAAATTCCGGATCAATACAGCTAATAATAGCATCCAATGCCTGTTGCTGTTCCTGTTTTGAAACTGTTTTAGTAATGAACTGTCCATCGCCTTTAATGGCATAATTATAGAACATGCCACCTACAACTTTAGTAGCAGCTTCAACCTGGTAGCGATGAAACAGGTATATGGGAACCAATACATCTTCCAGCATTGCCATTGGGGTGCCTTTACGGATGCTGTTTAACCCAAATTGCGCCAATGCTGCTTTTCTTATTTTCATTGCATCCCTTAACCCACTTACCGGGTCTTTGCCATTATCCCACAAATGTGCATTGGGGTTCATGCCACCTGCATCCCGGGCATCCCTGTCACTTATAAAAGTTAAGCCCTTGCCGGCAGCATCCATCAATAAGTTATTTAAAGCAGCAGCCTCATTGGTCCCCGGCAAAAATTGTGAATAACCATACATAATACTTATTTTGTCCCATTCACCTATTTCATTTGTATAAGCATTATTGAGCGTAATGTGATTGTTATCATCCATTGAAACCATCGGGTGCGGATAGTCCATTACGCTGGTATTGCCCTGTGCACTTGAAATATAATTGTGCATCAGGCCAATGGTATGGCCTACTTCATGCGCTGCCAATTGTTGTAAACGTTGTAGAGCCATTCCAAGCAGTTTATCATCACCGGTAATGCTGTCGTTGGCGAATGGAGAAAGTAAACCTTGTGCAATTAAATAATCCTGCCTTACACGTAAAGAGCCGAGCGTAACATTGCCCTTAAGAATTTCACCCGTTCTTGGATCTACCACAGCATTGCCAAAAGACCATCCACGGGTGGAACGATGTACCCAGTTAATCATATTGTATCGCAGGTCCATTGGGTCTGCGCTATCCGGTAAAATTTTTACCTGGAAAGCGTTTATAAATCCTGCTGCTTCAAAAGCCTGGTTCCACCAGCCGGCGCCTTTCATTAAGGCTGTTCTAATTGGTTCCGGCGTACCATTGTCCAGGTAATATATAATGGGTTTTACAGCTTCGCTTTTGGCAGCAAGCGGATCCTTTTTTATCAGCCGGTGGCGGATTATAAAATCCTTTTGAATAGGTTCTGCCACCGGTGTACTGTAATCAAAATAGCTGCTGGTAATAAAAGGCGAGCGGGCATCATATTTTCTGGGTATGTATTTATCATCGGGAAGTTGTACAAAAGAATGGTGCATTCTTATAGTAACAGCTTCTGCTGCCGGGGCAACCGAATTAATATAAGCGCCCGTTTTACCATCTTTGTTTACAAAAGTTATGGTGGCTTCCATTTCTGTATTTAGCGGAAAGTTTTTTGTACGGGGCAGGTACATGGCCGAGCGGGTGGCATCCATTACATAAATACCCTGTTTGGTATTTAACAAACGGTTACTAACCTGCAAGGCATCTCTCAATAAAAAATCAGTAGCATCTACCAGGTAAGCGCCATCGGCTGCAGCAACAATAGGAAATCCCCAGATGACGGATTGTGCAAAAGACTGTTCTACGGCTCGTTTTTCAGCCGCATCGCCGCTCACCGCACGGTAGGCAAAGTTGGGCTCTGTCATTAAAATCTTATTACCAACTCTGTTAAATTGAACAATGTAGGTAGTGCCCATGATGCCTCTGTCAAGGCTGATATCATTGGATCCGATGCCTGCTGGTAAGGAAGTTTGGTATAATAGTGCAGTATCCAGCTTATCAATTTTCATCCAGATTTTGCCGGTGCTGTCATCCCAGAAAAAATCAACAAAGCCAGGGTAGGCTTTCATGTTTTTTATTTTTGAATCAATGCTATTGGTAGTTTGAGAACTGGCCAGTAAAGGCAGTAAATAAAAGAGGATGAAAAGTTGCTTCATTCAAATAGTTTTAGTGGTTGCAAAGTACATACAAATTGAGTGTGTTTATTTTGGAGCAACAATTATTGTATTAAATAAAATGATGATTGGGTTTCATGGGTTGATACGACTGCTATTTGGAGGCTTACTCATCTCTAAAGCTGGGCTTGATAATTTTAGTACGGGTTTGAGGATTTTAAACTTCTGTAAAAATCATTTTGATTTTTTTTTAAAATAAAACATTTGCTTCTCCTCAATTAGCCTACATTTGCAAAGTTAATTTGAGTTTATCGCAAATTGTAGGCGACGATTTTTTTACTGCTACGCATAATCTGCTACTGTTATAGTCTTCTTTTACTCCTGCTATTCTTCTCAATATTTTTTATTGATTTAATTTTTTTTATGAACATTTACGTTTCAAATTTAAGCTTCAACATTCAAGATGAAGATTTACAAGGTTTTTTTGAAGAATTCGGCGAAGTAACTTCTGCCAAAGTAATTATTGACAAAGCAACAGGTCGCAGTAAAGGATTTGGTTTTGTAGAAATGAGCGATGCCGCTGCAGGTGCAAAAGCAATTGCAGATTTAGACGGATCTTCTGCAGACGGTCGTACCATTAAAGTAATGGAAGCCAGGCCTAAAGAAGAAAGGACTAACAACAACAATAGTCGTTCTTTTTCTAAAAGCTGGTAATTAATTATAAAAATAGCTGCCTGTAGGTGTTTACACTTTCAGGCAGCTTTTTTATTGGGGGTACTCTTAATTTACAACAAAAGTAATTGGCTGTTTTTTGTAGGAAGCCACCAGGTGTTCATTTTGTTTGGCGGGTATCCAGTTGGGGCCGTTTTTTATCAGCTCTATGCAATGCAAAGCAGTCTTGCTTTCCGGGTAATTTTTAGTATTTACATCCCTTATGGAGCCATTGCTGTTTACAATAAATTCTACTACAATTTTATATGTGCCGGGTTTCCATTTATCTGCTGCAGTTATATTGGAGTTTAGGTGCTGCAAAAGGTGTTTTTTCCATGCCTCAGTACCGCCGGGGAAGGCTGCTTCGTTTTCTACTATAGTAAATACTTTATCATCTGTGGCAGGTTGTTTGGTAATTATTTCCACTACGCCATGCTTGCCTTTGTCGCCATATTTTACAGTTGCGTTTTTATCTTTTAATACCTGTACACTTTCGATATTATCCGGTAAAATATTTTTTAAGTCACTTTCTGTTTTTATAATACCATCAATTACGTACAATGGTTTTGGGGCTTTAGTTATAATTTCAACTGCACCATTGCGGCCTTTATCACCATATTTTTCTGAAGCATCGGTATTCTTTAAAACGTTCACGCTTTCAATATTTTCTGTTGCAATATTTTTTACTTCCTTTTCAGTTGTTATGGCAGAGTCAATAAGATACAATGGGGTTGTGTTTTTGGTGAATATTTCAACAACACCATTTTTGCCTGCATCTCCATACCGGCTTATTGCTTCATTGCCTTTTAAAACATTAACACGGTCAATTTTGTCCGGAGGAATTTTACTTATGTCATCCGTCCTTTTGCCATCCAGCATATAAATTGGTTTAGCTATCGTTTTGTCATTTGGCCCAACTACAATTTCCGGCAAAGTATCTTTTGGAATTGAATTGAATTTATCTACAGGCATTGTAAACTGATTTTTGAAAATGGCTATTACAGCGCCATTATTACCTTTGCTCCCAAATCGTTTTGTTCCTTCCATCTTACCAAACAACTCTACGCTTTTGTAAATGACTTTTTGATTAGAAAAAAGATAATTAGAACCTACATTTCCAATTTCTACATCATCAACGATTATTAATGCACTTTCTTCAAAAGCTTTGCTTTTAATAAAGCTTTCGTCAATTTTTCTCACATCAACATACATCGATTTAATTTCAATAACGGAATCTTTTTGATTATTAGCCGTAGATTTTTGTTGATTTTTTTTATCAAGATTTATTGCATAACTCTCTATCCCATTCAAAATATTCCGGGCTATTTTTTCCTGATTTTTTTCGTTGGTTAAATAGGCTGCATCCTTTTCGTTATCAATAAAACCAGCTTCAATCAATATGGAAGGGCATTCAGTAGCTTTCAAAACCCAAACGCCGCTTTCCCTTTGATTTAAATTGTCAAAAAGATATAACCCAAAATTATTCCTGAAAGAAGAAAGTATGGCTTCGCCGAGCAATTTACTTTTTTCAATTTTCGGGAAGTCATTATTTGGTATCCAGACAGTCATGCCTGTTTTTTTAATTTTATCTGATGTAGCATCTCCATGTAATGAAATAAATACATCTGCACCTGCTTTTGTTGCCAAATCAACTTTTTCTTTGGGGGTTTGATATATATCCTCATCCCTTGTCAATATTATCTGTATGTCCGGATTTATATTGAGTTGCAATACCTTTTTCGCAATGGCTAAGCTAATGTCTTTTTCAAAAAAACCATTAGCTGCCTTAGCACCAAAGTCTTTGCCACCATGGCTTGCATCAATTACTACGGTGATTTTTTCTCCTTTATAATAGGCAGCTGTAGGTTGAATAATTGATTTTGTCTTCATGGAAAAAGCAAAAAATACAATGGCAGCCAATGGCAATACCAGTAAGCGGCTGATATAACCAGCCTTGGGGTGTTTGTTTTTTGTAAGCATCAGTAATCTGCGTTTTATGGGTGAATAAAAAAATGGGTTACTTAAATTAAACCGGTGGTGTGGGTAGGCAGCCTGTAGAATCATTGCAGCAAAATCGCTGCTGTCATGGTTGGCTACAGCTTTTTTATCAGCAACAAATTCATGAATCATATTCAATTCTTTTCGGATGATCCAGAAGAAAGGGTTGCTCCAGAAAAGGATCAGAACGATGTTGATAAACAGTTTGTCGTAACTATGCTTCTCCTCAATATGTGCTACTTCGTGTGTGAAAATTTGCCTGCCTGTAACAGTATTCAAATCAATCTGCTCATTCCAGAAAATGTATTTTAAAAAGGAGAAGGGTGTACCCCTGCCATGTGTATTTATAAATAGGATATTATCATCAATAGAAGTATGCGGATTGGTTTTAAAAAGCCGGTAAATTTTAATCAAGGACAGGATAAACAACAGCAACATTACTAAGCTGGTAATACTGTATAAAAGCATTGTTACCTGTTCCCAGCCAATACTGTTTCCGCTGCTTATAATTATTTCATCGAGGTATTCATCTCCACTGTTTACCACCTGCAATATTTTTATTACCGGCATGGCCGTGCCGGAACTATTATGCCAGATAGTAATTTGTAAAAGCGGAAGGCTAAGCGACAGCAATACCGCTGCCAGTAAATAAAACCGGTTGTAGGCATGAAATATTTTATTGCGGAGCATCAACCAATAATACCCAAGCAGAACGCCCGAGCAGATAATAACTTTTAGCAGGTAAACAGCAATTGCAAGCATGTTTTTTATTTTTAAAAAATTTAAAAGAGCATTAGTTTTTATTTCCGATTAGTCAACAGCACATCATCTTATTGACCTTTTTTCTTCAGTTCTTTCAGGAGCAGTTCCAACTCTTCTACACTTAGGTTATTTTCCTTTACCATAAATGAAACAGCGTTGCTGAAGCTACCTTCAAAATACCCTTTTACAAAACTTTTCATCGTTGTTTTGCTATAGGCATCTTTACTTACCAATGGGTAATACTGGTGCATACGACCAAAGAGATTGATGCCAACAAAATCCTTTTCTGTAAGTATTTTTATAATTGTTGCCACAGTATTGTTATGGGGTTTTGGCTCAGGTAATTCATCCATAATTTCCTTTAAAAATGCCTTGTTTAATTTCCAGATTACCTGCATTATCTGTTCCTCGGCTTTGGTTAGTATTTTCATGTTTGTTGTTTGATAAATCAAATTTATAACTAAGTAATTAGTTTTACAACTAAAAGTTTAGTTTAATTATTTTTTTAACATTTGTTCCATAAAAAGTTTTTATTTCAGATAATGTAAAAGGTACATTTGCAAAAGTGGTTAATTAAAACCAGCAGGAAATTGGTACAGTCTTGTTTTTTAAAACATTTCATTTATTATTGCAGGCTTATTAATCAATATCCAAATAATAATTTATCCAAAGCAAAATATAAACAGCAATATGTCTAACGCCGTAGTTGAATTAAGAAGAGTGAAAATTTACCAGGGTAAGAATCTTATTTTAAGTGATGTAAATATTTCTATTGATAAAGGGGAATTTGTTTACCTGGTTGGTAAAACGGGTACCGGAAAAAGCAGTTTACTTAAAACATTGTATGGCGATTTACCGTTGACCGATGGCGATGGTTCTGTAGTGGGCTTTGACTTGAAAGAACTGGATTGGAAAAAAATCCCTTTCCTCAGACGCAGCATGGGCGTGGTTTTTCAGGATTTTCAATTATTGACCGATAGAAATGTAAACGATAATTTAAAGTTTGTTTTAAAAGCTACCGGTTGGAAAGATGAAAAGCTGATGGATGAAAAAATAGCCGATGTACTGGATAAAGTTGGTTTAAAAACCAAGGGTTTTAAAATGCCATTTGAATTGAGTGGCGGCGAACAACAGAGAGTTGATATAGCCCGTGCATTGCTTAACTCACCCAAACTTATTTTGGCAGATGAGCCCACAGGTAATCTTGATCCGGAAACAAGTGATGAAATTATGCAATTGCTTTTTAACATCTGCAAAGATTATGGTACCTCTATTATAATGGCTACTCATGATTATATGGTAATTGGTAAGTTTGCTGCCCGAACCATAAAAACGGAAAATGGAAAAGTGTGGGATAATGCAAGTGTATCTATGTAGCTGGGATAAATTCTCTGCCGGTTGCTATAAGTTTTTCATTGTTTATTGGAAGATTTCCAGTCCTAAACATCTAACCTACTAAACAACTAAACTATATTCATCAATCCCAATTTAGCCAGAATACGTCGGTGATTTTTACTACATTTTTACTGTTGTCATACAGGCTATGCAGCACTTCCTGTCGTTGCGTATTTTCCTGTTGATTGTAGGGGATATTGTATAAATAGCTGATGGATGTTTTGAAGTCCTCGGCATCTTCTGCCATGCTGCAAAGGCGCTCCAATCCGCTGCCTTCCACACCTGCTTTGTTTACCAGGCAATGCCTGCCATTGTACAAGGCATTCAATAATTTTAGTTTTACACCTGTATTATTAAAGGAGGGTAAAATATTTACTTGCGCTTTGGCAATCATATCATGCAATTCCTTATCGCTTGGGTTGCCAACAAGGCAGGTATGGTCATGCTGGTGAGCTAAAAAGGTTAATTTCTGTGATGGGTTTTTGCCTGCAATTACAAAAGGTATGGGTAGTTTATTAAATACTTCCTGCAATAGCCAAATGGCGGCTTCTTCATTTTCATTGATGCCGAGGTTGCCATGGTAAAGGCAATAAGATCCTCGCCCGGCTTTTCCATCTGCATTGGTGTAAGGAATAAAAGCCGGCATGTATTGAATATCGGTTGCCTTAAATAAATTTTTGTACACATCCACATCCAGCCTGCTTACAGCAGCAATCTTAATTTTTTTCGCCAGCCCTTCTTCGTATTTTCTCAACAGTTTGCTTTCATGCCAATAGTATAATTTACGGATTGGATTTTTTTCATGAAGCGCAAGGTGATGGTAATATTCAAACTCTGTATTGTGCAACCGCAGCATTACAATGCGATTGGTAAGCATGCCGGCATACAAATAATAACTGCAATGAATACCTTCTACCAATATAGGATGATTGTCCTTTTGCAGGTTAGCAATCAACTGATCGCTTTTACGGGAGTTAACTATATATGGAAGCCGCAGCGAGAAATGACTAATTTTTTTTCTTGGATAATAGGTAACCGTTTCACAATATTTATTCAGTTCTTTTTGTGGGGATCTTTTATTTACAAAACAGTGCAGGTGTATTTGTACGCCAATCTGGTGAAGCGTTTTTATTTTGTAAAATAAATCCACCACACCGCCAAAGTCTGCCGGATATGGTACATCGTGTGTTATGATATGTAGAATTTTTGGACGCATCAGGTATTTTATCCCTCAAATATTTTTATATAAATTTTTAAACACATTGTACAATTACCAGGAAAAATTTTATTGATAGTTTTTATTCAGGTCTTCATCTAAACTTCTAAACCACTAAACTTCTAAACTTAGATGAGAGAATGACTTTCCTATTAAAGAATTAAATTCGAAAATGCTGTTTATAAAAGGCAACCAGTTTTTTTTCTTCCTGCTGCCAGTTGTAAACCTGTCGTACTGCAATCGTATTATTTTGTAACTGTCTGTATATAACTTCATTGTTCAATAAATTGTTCAATTCCTGTGCTATGTTTTTTGAACAGGTATCCTTTATTAGAACAGCAATGGGTGCTTCCTTGTTCAGTTCATTGTAAACAGGGTAATCAACACATAGCTGCGGAATGCCTGCATGCAGGTAATCGAAAAAGCGATTGGCAAGTGAATAATAATTACTGAGGCCATGGTCATCAAATAATGTAATACCAATGTATGCCTGTTGGGTAATTTTTCGTAATTCATCCGGGGGCACCTTTCCTCTAAATATAACCTTATCCTCCAGCATGTTTTCTTTTACCAGGGTTTTGGCCTGTGCCATAAAATTACCGTCACCACAAATAACCAGTTTACAGTTTACGGTTTTCATGGCAGGAATCAATGTCTCAAAGCAACGGCCTTCATTTACAGCGCCCTGGTATAAAATAAATTTTTCTACGATGGGGACGGGTGCCAGGTCTCTCAGCAAAGCGATATTCCTGATTACTTCATATTGTACGCCATACATTTTTTTGAATTCTTCCGCAATGGGCGTGTTTACAGTATAGCCCATGGGGAACTTGGGTACTGTATATCTTTCTATCGCCTTCCACACTTTATATATGGCAGGTCGTGTTGCAATTTCCTTCATCTCACAAAAAAGTTCATGGGCATCATAAACCCGGGGTATTCTTTTTATTTTGGAGATAAACAAGCAGGGGAGGATAGTGTCCAGGTCAATTGCGCAAATGGCATCCATTCTCTTAAAAAGCAAAAAGACGAAAAGCTTCAGGTTATATTCAGCATAAAATAATTTGCCTTTTTCAAACAGGCATTTTATGCGCTGTTGTTGATATGGCCTGTTTTCCAGCGCTATAGATTGTTTGATTTTTATGCCAATCAATACCACATCGAACCCGGCCTGCGAAAGGGAGGTACAGATGCGTTGCATCCGCTGGTCGTAGCTTAAATCGGTAGTGACGGTGAAATAAATGCGTTTTTTTGTATGCTCCATTTAAAAGGTAATATTAAAGCCAGTTTAAATATTGCTGCTTAAAGCCATGGCTTTTACCGGCAAACGCTGTCTTAAAAACGCAAAATATACAGTAAATTCTTATTTATGACTGTATTATTCTTTAATCAAAAGCAAATTTTAAATAAAATGCTTTACTTTCGCAACCGAAATAAAAAGAAATTTAACAAAGACGTTATTTAAAAACAAAGAGATGCATTATTTAACTATTGAAAAAAAAGTAAAGATCTTCACAGATTTTGGTGGAAAAGCCACAAACACAGGTTCTATTGAAGGACAAGTAGCGCTACTTACAGAGCGTATCAACTCAATTTCTGAACACCTGAAAATTAACAGGAAGGATTTTTCTTCACAAAGGGGTTTAATGAAAATGGTAGGTCAACGCAAGCGTTTACTAACTTATCTTAGCAAGCACAATCTTACAGGGTACAGGGCTTTAATAGAAAAATTAGGCCTTCGTAAATAAACCAACAACATGGTTACATTATTTAATTCCCAACTTGTATTTTACAGTTGGGAATTATTTTTATTCCCTTCTATTTCTTCTTCTGCATTGCTTATCATTTACTAATACTTTTAATTGTAAAGAATATGAGTTTAGATCCTAAATCAGTAACTTTTGATATTGGTGGTGGCCGCATGGTTACCATCGAAACCGGCAAAATGGCCCGTCAGGCCGATGGTGCCGTAACAGTTCGCCAGGGCGACTGTATTTTATTGGCAACTGTTGTAGCCAACAGAGAGCCTAAAGATGGCCAAAGTTTTTTCCCTTTATCGGTAGATTACCAGGAAAAATTTTCGTCTGCAGGTCGTATACCTGGGTCTTTTTTTAAGAGAGAAGCAAGATTAAATGACTATGAGATTTTAACCAGTCGTCTAATTGACAGGGCACTAAGGCCTTTGTTTCCCGAAGATTATTTATGTGATGTACAGGTATTAATTTCCTTATTATCAAGTGATGCAGAAGTAGTGCCGGATGCATTGGCATGTTTAGCTGCTTCGGCTGCTTTAGCTGTTTCTGATATTCCCATCCAGGAAATAATTTCTGAAGTTCGTATTGGCAGAAAAGATGGCCAGTTCATCATCAACCCAAGCCGTACAGATTTGGCTTTATGTGATCTGGAATTTATCATTGCTGCTACCGAGAAGAATATCATGATGGTAGAAGGTGAAGCAAATGAGTGCCAGGAAGAAGATTTAATTAAGGCGATAGAACTTGGTCATGAAGCCATCAAAGTACAAATTAAAGCACAGGCTGAATTAAGGGATTTAGTGGGAATAATAGCTAAAAGAGATTATAAAAAACCATACCGCAACGAAGAGTTGAATGAGAAAATCATTGCGTTGGGTAAAGATAAAATGTATGCTATTTCTGCAGCAGCATCTGCCAAGCACGACCGCAGTGATGCTTTTTCAGCGTTATATGACGAAATCAAAACCGAATTGGGTGAAGAATTACCGGATGCAGATAAAAAATTAATTGGTCATTACGTTGGCGAATTACAATACAATGTGGTAAGAGACATGATCCTGAACGACAGGAAACGTTTGGACGGAAGAGGAACGGAAGATATCCGCCAGCTTTCTATGGAAACAAGTATTTTACCAACGCCACACGGTTCTGCTTTATTTACAAGAGGCGAAACACAATCCTTAACTACCATCACTTTTGGTACACCATTAGATGAATTATTGGTAGAAAGTGCTTTCAAATCAGACTATACAAAATTTATTCTGCACTATAATTTCCCACCGTTTTCGACTGGCGAAGTTAAAATGATGAGAGGCGTTGGCCGCAGGGAAGTTGGTCATGGCAACCTTGCCATGCGCTCTTTAAAGAAAATGATGCCGGGTAAAGATTATCCTTATACAGTAAGGGTTGTAAGTGATATCCTTGAATCAAACGGTTCGTCGTCTATGGCAACAGTTTGTGCAGGTTCACTGGCATTAATGGATGCAGGTGTTCCCATTAAAAAGCACGTTAGCGGTGTTGCAATGGGCTTAATTTCTAAAGAAGGAAAGTTTGCAGTATTGACAGATATCCTGGGTGATGAAGATCATTTAGGTGATATGGATTTTAAAGTTACCGGTACCCGTGATGGTATTTGTGGTGTACAGATGGATATTAAAGTGGATGGTCTAAGTATGGACATTATGCGCCAGGCTTTGGAGCAGGCACGTAAAGGTCGCTTACATATTTTAGATGCCATGTATGCCTGCATACCAGAACATAGAGAAGATGTGAAACCACATGCGCCACGTATGGTTAAATTTAGCATTGATAAAGAATTTATTGGTGCGGTGATAGGACCCGGCGGTAAAGTGATACAGGAAATTCAAAGGGAAACCGGAGCTACAGTAAATATTGAAGAAGTAAACAACGTAGGCGAGGTAAGTATATTCTCTGTAAACAGAGACAACCTGGAAAGGGCACTATCCTGGATTAAAGGATTGGTAGCATTACCTGTAGTGGGCGATACCTACGAAGGCACTGTAAAAAGTATCAAAGAATTTGGTGCTTTTGTAGAATTCTTACCAAAGAAAGAAGGCCTGTTACACATCAGTGAAATAAGCTGGAAGCGTTTGGAAACAATGGACGGCATTTTTAAAGAGGGTGATAAAGTAAAAGTTAAATTGCTGGAAATAGATCAACGTACCGGCAAATATAAACTCAGCAGAAAAGCCTTAATGCCAAAGCCGGATGCACAGCCAAGACCATAATAATTATTAAATTAATAAATACAATTGCAAAATCCCTGGTACAAAAATACCGGGGATTGTTGTTTATTATAAATGAACCAAATAACAAGTCAGCAAAAGAATTAATTTGCCACAAAAATAAATCATCCTTCACCAATGGCCCAGGACCTTATAACTAACCAGTTTACAGAAAACATCAACCTAACCCTTATACGCCGCAACCAGGTTATTGTAAAAGCCTTGCTCAGCCTGTGCAGCTTGTATTGCCTGTTGGATATGCTTAACTGGTATTTTATTCTACAAACTACAGAGGATGCTATCGGCAATGAATTTATTTATATCTACACACTCCGCATCAGGCCTACGGTTGCGTTGGTTATTCTGCTCATTAACCTGGCGTCCTTCTTTTTTATCAGCAGGGGTAACGATCTGGTTGCACTGTCTGTTCAAAAGGAAGATGCAGAACTTTTCAACGATGGGTACCGGCACTATTTCAAGTCTAATATGTTATTCCTTTTTTCTTTTTGCATGGGTATCATCAGCGTTACCATCCGGATTGTGTTGCGGTATTAAGCCTGGATCAATATTAAAATAACCTTCAGTTTTTTTGATAATTTAAAATCAAAATACAATAACTTCAAGCCTTAAAAATTAACCATATGGATATTGCTATTCAACAAAAAATTGATACCTGGCTTGCCGGTAATTATGAGCAGGCTGTAAAAGACGAAATTCAACGTTTAGAAAAGGAAAATCCTGATGAACTGGCAGATGCTTTTTATAAGAATTTAGAATTTGGTACCGGCGGTCTTCGTGGCCTGATGGGCATTGGTACCAACAGGATGAATAAATATACAGTTGGTATGGCCACACAGGGCTATGCAAATTACCTGATAAAATGTTTTGGTCCGGATGCAAAAGTTGCCATAGCGCATGATTGCAGAAACAACAGCCGTTTTTTTGCTGAAACCACGGCCAATGTATTTGCTGCAAATGGCATAAAAGTTTATCTGTTTGAAGCCCTGCGTCCCACACCGGAATTAAGTTTCACCATCCGTCATTACGGCTGCCAGGGTGGGGTGGTTTGTACTGCAAGTCATAACCCCAAGGAATACAATGGATACAAAGCTTACTGGGATGATGGCGCACAGATGGTTTCCCCTCATGATGAAAATGTAATTTTAGAAGTAGATAAAATAGCCTCAGTTGACGATGTAAAATGGACAGGCGGCGAAGCCAATATAACCCTCATTGGCGAGGAGATGGACAGGATATATATCGATATGGTAAAGGGCCTGAGTGTATATCCGGATGTTTGCGCTACGCAGCATGATTTAAAAATTGTTTTCACGCCAATACATGGAACAGGTATTACTTTGGTGCCGCAGGTACTTAAAGTTTTTGGCTTTACCAACGTGCATATTGTTGAAGAACAAAGTACGCCTGATGGTAACTTTCCAACAGTGGTTTATCCTAATCCGGAGGAAAAAGAAGCTATGAGTATTGGCTTGAAAAAAGCCACCGCATTGGATGCCGACATTTTGTTGGGTACCGATCCGGATGCCGACAGGGTAGCCATTGGGGTAAAAAATAATGACGGCGAATGGATATTAATGAATGGCAACCAGACTGCTGTACTTGCTTTCAATTATATGATTGAAGCCCGTAAAACAAAAGGCATTGCACAGCCCAATGATATGGTGGTAAAAACCATTGTTACGTCTTACATGATTGATGCTATTGCAAAAGCGGGTAATGTTGCCTGTTACAATGTATTAACAGGGTTTAAATGGATTGCTGCTTTAATCAAAGAAAAAGAAGGCAAAGAAAAATACATCATTGGCGGAGAAGAAAGTTTTGGTTTGATGATTGGCGATGAGGTAAGGGATAAAGATGCCATCAGTGCAGTAGCGTTGCTGTGCGAAATGGCTGCTTATGAAAAAAGCAAAGGGCGCAGCCTTTATGCCAAACTGATTGACCTGTATGTAGAGTATGGCTTATACAAAGAAAGCCTGATCAGCATTACAAAAAAAGGCATGAATGGTGCGAAAGAAATTGCCGGGATGATGCAAGGCTACAGGGACGCTCCACCCGCAACCATTGATGGCGTGCCGGTAGAAGAATTATTGGATTATGATTTGCAGATTGGCAAAAATTTACAGACCGGCAAACAATGGACAATCAACTTACCAAAAAGCAATGTGCTGCAGTTTGCGTTGAGCGATGGTACAAAAATCTCTGCAAGACCCAGTGGTACAGAACCTAAAATAAAATTCTATTTTAGTGTGAACACCAAGCTCGAATCTGCCGCAGCTTTTGAAGCGACCGATAAAATGCTGGCAGACAAGATTGCAAGAATGGTGAGTGATATGAAATTGACATAAAAATAAAATAATAACAAAGCAACCGGGCTTAAAGGGTTGCTTTGTTATTTAATACTGTAACAGCGGTACAACCTAAACCAACCTGTATGAAACAAAAGTACCTCCTGTTAGTTTTTTTATTACCCTTAACAGTGCTTGCCCAGCAATCTTTTCAGGCAAAGGCACTTACACTTCGCAGGTTTTTGGACCAGCATCACTACCAGCCATTGATATGGAACGACAGCAACGCTGAAAGGCTTTATACTAAATGGATGAACCAGCTTGATGAGGAGAAATTCTTTTTTACCCAGCAGGAAATAAATACACTTGCTATCAATAAAAAAAAGCTGGCAGATGAAATGAATGGTAAAGGCTGGGATTTTTTTAACCAGTCCGTTGCATTGTACAAAATGCGGCTAAAAAAAACAGACAGCATTATTCAGTCGTTTTTAGCTAAACCAATAGATTGTACCAAGCCAGATAATATCTATTGGCCGTTTAAAAATTATGCCGTTACTGAGCAGGAACTAACTGTACGCTGGCAACAATATTTAAAATGGCGGTTACTTTCTTCCATTGCTGAAAAAGTAGAAGACTCCATAAAAGATCCAACTAAACCATTGTTTAATTTCAAAGAATTGGAAGTAGGTGCCAGAGCCGCTGTTAAAAAAATAGAGGTGAGATACATCGGCAATCTTATTTCAACCCAGGAAGAATTTTACAGTTCATTACAGGATGAATATTTAAATGCAATTGCATGGTGTTACGATCCTCACACCACTTATATGAACCTGAAAGAGAAGAAGGAATTTGAAACAGAAATGAGTGCCAGTGAATTCAGTGCCGGTATAGGCATCGATAAAAATGATAAGGGCGAAGTAACCATCAACTACCTGCAACCCGGTGGCAGCGCATGGCGTAGCGGTCAGTTGCACATGGGCGATGTTGTTATAAAAGTAAAAAGTAATGGAAAAGAAAAGGATGTTGCTGAATTAGATGAGGACGCACTGGAAAGACTTTTTAGTGGAAATGATGAAGCGGATGTTGTTGTAACGGTACGTACAGCAGCAGGGGAATTAAAAACTGTAACACTTCACAAAGAGAAACTGGTAGATGAGGAAAGTGTGGTAAAAAGTTATGTAATACATGGAAAGAAAAATATTGGCTACATCAATCTGCCTGGCTTTTATAGCAGGGAAGAAGAAGGCAGCAACCAGGCCAATTACAACGGTTGTGCCAATGATGTAAGCAAGGAAATGGTAAAACTAAAGAAGGATACCATTGCAGGCCTCATACTTGATTTGCGTTTTAATGGAGGCGGCAGTATGTGGGAAGCAATGCAATTGGCCGGTATTTTTATTGATATTGGTCCGGTGGCTTCTGTAAAAGAAAAGAATGGGGCAGTTCATTTTTTAAAAGATCCAAACCGGGGTACAATTTATGATGGCCCGTTGATAGTACTTATAAACGGTGCAAGCGCCAGTGCCAGTGAGTTTGTAAGTGCAGCCCTGCAGGATTATAACCGGGCAATAATAATGGGTGAAAATACCTATGGAAAAGGAACGGCACAACAGGTGTTACCCATGGATACCAACACGGCTGTGTCATCAAAAAATTATGAGGATTATGTAAAAGTAACCGAAACAAAATTTTACCGGGTAAATGGTAATACAACCCAATGGGAAGGGGTAAAGCCGGATATTGTGTTACCGGGCTTGTATGGCAACGATAGGTTTAAAGAAAAAGCAAATGCAAGTGCATTATTGCCAGACAAAAGTAAAGTGGGTATGTATGAAAAATCGCCTGCATTACCGCTCACCATGCTGGAACAAAAAAGTAAACTCCGGGTGCAGGGCAGTGCCTATTACCAGGGAATACAACAGTTTAATTTGTGGCAGGATACGTATTTTAACGGCAGAAATATTCCCTTGCAATGGAACACTTACTATGCCCATTTTCTTGATACAAAAAAGCTTTACAAAAAGTTGAATGATGATAGCCCAACGGTAAACCAGCTTTCAATTACCAATAATATTTTTGATTGGGAAAGGATAAAACAGTCAACAGACCGCAGTAAAGAAATTAATTCGGTTTATATTGAACACTTACAAAATGATGAAGGCATTGCTGAAGCTTACAGGGTATTTGCAGATTGGTTAAATTAATATTTTTTATTTTAAAAAAAAACTACAAATGAAACATTTATTTTTTCTGATTTTTTTATCAGGCAGCCTTCTTTTTGTGCAGGCACAGGATTTTGAAACCGCCGGACAGTACATGGGTTTTATTGGCAAGCAGCAAGAGAATATTTCTAAAAAGTACATGAGTTATGTAAGTGCATCTGCACATGGAAGAAATGCTAAAAAGGTAGATGCACTGCGGGGAAAATTGCTGGATGAAGTGCAGGAAGCCAGGATGAATATCAGCGGAATGCCTGCATTTAAAACAGATAAAGCTTACCGGGATACGGCTGTAGCTTTTATGAAATTGTACTACAATGTACTCAATGAAGATTATGCAAAAATCATCAATATGGCAGACGTGGCAGAACAGAGTTACGATGATATGGAAGCCTACATGCTTGCAAAAGAAATGGTTGATAAAAAGCTGGGTGAAACCAACGAAATGCTGCACCAGGCTCAATTAACCTTTGCTGGTAAAAACAATATCACTATGCTTAAAGATGAAAGCGAACTGGGGCAAATGATGGAACAGGCCAGTAAGGTAAATGAATATTATAAACAGGTGTACCTGGTTTTTTTTAAGCCTTTTAAACAGGAAGTGTACCTGATGGAGGCAATTGAAAAAGGAAATATTACGGGTATTGAACAAAATAAAAATTCCTTATTAAAATATGCTCAGCAAGGGCTTGAAAAACTAAATACCATTAAACCATACCAGGGCGATAATTCATTGGTATCTGCTTGTAAAGCATCCCTTAATTTTTATGTAAAGGAAGCCACCGAAAAAATAAATGCGGTGAGCGATTATTTTTTAATTAAAGAACAATATGAATCTATTAAAAAAGAATTTGAGAAAAAAGATGAGCCTTCCAAAGCAGCTGTAGATACATACAACAAGGTAGTAAAGGATATTAACAAAGCTTCCGATGCTTATAACAACAACAACCAGTACCTAAACCAGGCAAGAAACGAAGTGCTGAACAACTGGAATACTTCGATGAATAGTTTTTTTGATGACCATACGCCGAGGTACAATTGATTGTTGACTATTTTCTTTTCATTTGCCGGCACTAAGTTACCGGCATTTTTTTATCTTGCAACCAGCTTATGAGAAAATACGAAGACACATACCGGCATAAAGGCTTGCGCAAAAAACTAATAGATGTTTTACGGGAAAAGGGAATTACAGATGAACAGGTGTTGGGCGCCATCAACAATATACCCCGTCATTTTTTTTTAGACAGTGCGTTTGATGAAATTGCATACGAAGACAGGGCTTTCCCCATCAGCGAAGGACAAACTATTTCACAACCATACACCGTTGCTTATCAAACCCAGTTATTGCAGTTAAAGCCATTTGATAAAGTACTGGAAATAGGCACGGGCAGCATGTACCAGGCAGCAGTACTGGCAGAGATGGGCGTAAAAGTTTTTACCATTGAGCGGCAAAAAGTATTGTTTGAAAAATCTAAACAATACCTGTTTAAACACAAACATACCAACCTCAAATTTTTTTATGGAGATGGTTATGAAGGGCTGCCAACATTTGCGCCTTTTGATAAGGTGCTGATAACAGCCGCTGCGCCTCTTATCCCACCTAAATTAATTGCACAACTAAAGCCCGGTGGTAAAATGGTAATACCGTTGGATGAAGGTCAACATCAGCGCATGCTTCGGGTAACAAAAAATGCTGATGGCAGCACTACTGAAGAAGCGTTTGAAAACTTTTCTTTTGTTCCGATGTTGGCAGGGAGGAATGGGTGATCGACCACAGACTACCGACTACCGACTACTGACCACCGACTACCGACGACTGACTATCGACAGCCGGATGAAAACTAACAAATCACCGATCACACATTAAATATCACAAATTACAAATCAAAAATCACAGATTTTTTATGCGTTTTTTTTCAAAGATTGCCTTCATAAGTAACCTCGGCTTTATCGCTTTTGTTATTCTTGGCTATGTGGAATTCAATCAAAAAAAAGCAGGCATTCAGGATAACATTATTCCATTGCCGGTTGTTACTGGTTCATTGGTGGTGCTTGGTGTAATGGCTGTATTTATCAATTTAATTTTTGCAGCAACTGTTTTGTATTACCTTGTAAAAAAGACACAATTTCCAGCGCCGGCATGGATTGTAGTTGCTAATTGCTTACTGTTGCTGGTACAGTTGTTTTACTTTTTCATTTTATAAAATCAACATGATACACAGCCTTTTAAAAAATAAGGGTATCCGCTTGTTTATTATCCTTTCTGGGTTTTTTATTGCGAATGCATTAATTGCAGAAGTAATTGGGGTGAAAATTTTTTCTCTGGAGGATACTGTTGGAGTCCCAAGAGCCAACATCAATTTGTTTGGCAGTCCTTTTAGTTTTCATCTTACTGCAGGTGTTTTATTATGGCCGGTTGTATTTATTATGACGGATATCATCAATGAATATTATGGACCACGTGGGGTGAAGTTTTTATCATTTCTTACCATCGGCCTTATCAGTTATTCTTTTTTAATATTTAACGGCGCTATTGCATTGCATCCTTCAGAATATTTTTCAATCGGTAACAACATTGAAAAACCAAATGACGCCTTTAGGGGCATTTTCGGACAAGGCACCTGGATAATTATTGGATCCATTGCCGCTTTTTTAATAGGGCAGGTATTGGATGTGCTGGTTTTTCACCGCATAAAAAAACTTACCGGTGAAAAATATATCTGGTTACGATCAACCGGCTCTACGATTGTATCTCAACTGGTGGATAGTTTTGTTGTAATTTTTATTGCATTCTACGTAGGCAAACGAATACAAACCGGGCAGGGCGAACCCTGGAGCCTTCACCAGGTATTGGTTACCGGTACCGGAAACTATATTTATAAATTTATTGTTGCCATTATTTTAACCCCTGTTATTTACTGGGCACATGCGGCAATTGAAAAATACCTGGGGAGTTCTTTGGCATCCGAAATGAAGAATGCTGCCATGGGAAAAGAGAATGATTAATCAATGCAGTAAAATGAAAGGTAAATAAAATTCAAACTTTGAGTTGCTTCTATGTTTATTTAGTAGCATCATTTATTTCTATCCAATATCCATCAGGATCTTTAAAATAAATTTGTTGAACGGCATCTACTCTTAAAGTGACACCTTTTTTATCTCCTGCCCAGTTTTCATACACTATGTTGTTTTTATCCAGCATGTCAATGAAGCTTTTTAGTGAGGTAACGGAAAAGCAAAGGTGATTGTGTTTATCATGCGCTGTTGCGGCAGCAGCTCCCTCAATCAGGTGCAGGTGGCTTTTAGGGCCAATACCAAACCAGGTATGTTTGCCATCATGAAAGGGTTCCGGTATGGTATCCAATTGAACAATTTGCTGATAAAATGCGGTACTTGTTTGCAGGTTAGTTACATACAATGCAATGTGGTTGAGGGTAGGAGAAAGGCGTACATTATTGATTACGGCTTGCGCATTGCTGCAATAGCTGCAAATAAATACGAAAATAAAAGACAGTAAAAAACAGGCGATTTTTTTCATGGCAATTTTGGTTTTTTTTAGAAATATTTTTATGAAATTAATGCTAATATTTTAGATTGAAGACTGATTAAAAGATACGGGTGTATTTAAAATTATAGCTCTGTATTTTAATACCAAAAAGTTGTGAATCGCTGTTAAGGAGTCCATCCGTTAAGTTAGAAAAGAAAGAAAACGTCTAAACGCCTGAAAGGCAAAACAAAGTAACCGGTAATTATTGTGACGATTATTTAAACATAATTGTTTGCTAACTGATAGCCAATCGAATCAAATTTCGAATTTTCAGAGTCAAGCTACCCTCTCCCCGTCCGAACGCCAGCCCGAGAGATACATTCTGGCGGGGCTTGGCCGGGCGGGCTTCGGAGTATAATAAAAGTGTACTGATGTTTTGCGGAATAGAACTGGAAAATGCAAAGCTGATTCTAAATAAGCCTACAACAAAAATGAGACTACTAATCGAATAAGAAAATAGCTTTGAGGAATCAGTGTCAAGCTCCCCTCTGCCTTCGGAGAGAGCTTGTCCCGATCTTTTATCGGGAGGTTGGGGGTGAGGTCTTACGAGGTACAGGGATTCCAGTTCTATGGCATAGGGGCTGGGGGCGAGGTCAAACGGGCTACGAAATAAGCGAATGTTTTATAACTTATAAATATCACTTTTAAAAAAAGCATATCCTGCTTTGTTGCGCACAGAGCAGGAAGAATTTTGAATGCACCAAAGCCACTATCTTAAAAATCAAACAACCTTTCAACTGCTTTGGTGTTTTACATTTGCACAGAAACCAATCGTATGGCATATCAATCATTAGAAGCATGTTTACTTCACCTGGAAAGTACGGGACAGCTCGTACGTGTAAAAGAAGAAGTTGATCCCTATTTGCAGATGGCGGCTATTCATATAAAAGTATATGAGGCCGGAGGGCCAGCCTTATTATTTGAGAACGTAAAAGGCAGCAGGTTCAGGACAGCCTCCAATATTTTTGGTACGCTGGACAGAAGTAAATTTATCTTTAAAGACACGCTGAAGCTGGTGCAGCAATTGATTGAATTAAAGAATGATCCAGTAAAAGCAATCAAGCATCCCATCGATAATTTTGCTACAGGTATTGCAGCGCTTAAGGCATTGCCTTTAAAAAATCCAATAACCAGACCGGTAATGTTCCAGGAAATAAAGATCAGCGATATACCCCAAATACATCACTGGCCAATGGATGGCGGCGCCTTTGTAACATTGCCACAAGTGTACACAGAAGATATGGATAAGCCCGGCATAATGAATGCTAACCTGGGCATGTATCGCATACAATTATCCGGTAATGAATATGAGCCTGATAAAGAAATTGGCCTGCATTACCAGTTGCACCGGGGTATTGGGGTTCACCAAACCAAGGCCAATAAAAAAGGACTGCCGCTAAAAGTTTCCGTGTTTGCAGGTGGGCCGCCATCACACAGCGTGTCAGCTGTAATGCCATTGCCGGAAGGAATCAGCGAAATGACTTTTGCAGGTGTGCTGGGTGGCAGGCGTTTCAGGTATTGTTATGTAGATGGACATTGCATTAGCACCGATGCTGATTTTGTAATTACCGGAGAAGTTTATCCCGGACAAAATAAACCCGAAGGACCTTTTGGGGATCATCTTGGATATTACAGTCTGCAACATGATTTCCCTTTGATGAAAGTACACAAGGTTTTTGCAAAGAAAAATGCCATCTGGCCGTTTACCGTTGTTGGCCGTCCGCCGCAGGAAGATACCAGTTTTGGACAACTGATTCATGAGATGACAGGTAGTGCTGTGCAGGCAGAGATTCCCGGGTTAAAAGAAGTACACGCTGTAGATGCAGCAGGCGTACATCCATTGCTGTTCGCCATCGGCAGCGAACGTTATACGCCGTATACGCCCACCAAACAGCCTGCGGAAATATTAACCATTGCCAATCATATTTTAGGGACGGGACAATTAAGTCTTGCCAAGTTTTTATTCATCACAGCCAGTGATGATAACCATATTTCTACCCATGATATTCCGGCCTATTTAAAATATATGCTGGAGCGGATAAACCTTGCCCGGGACATACATTTTTACACCAACACCACCATTGATACATTGGATTATTCCGGCACCTCACTCAACAGTGGCAGTAAGGTTGTGATAGCTGCTTATGGGGAAAAAATAAGAGAATTATCCACTTCGGTGCCGACAGTATTTAATGATTTACAAGGATTTGAAAATGCTCAATTGGTGCTGCCCGGTATTGTTAGTTTGCAAACAAAAGCATTCACCAACAATGCAGCAGCAAATATCGAAATGGAGCAATTAAACGATCAATTAAAATCAGCAGACTGCAGCGGAATTGCAATGATTGTAGTAGGAGATGATGCAGCTTTTATTGCAGCAACTGTTCGTAATTTTTTATGGGTGAGTTTTACAAGATGCAATCCTTCTCATGATATTTATGGCATTAATTCTTTTACAATAAATAAACATTGGGGCTGTAATGGCCCGCTGGTATTGGATGCCAGGATTAAGCCACACCATGCACCGCCAGTGCTTATGGATACTGCAACTGAAAAAAGTATTAGCCGTTTTTTTGATAAGGGCGCCAGTTTGTATGGAGCATTGAAATAGTGTAGCTATTATAATCCTGCTTATTTAAACAGGTTTTTAATGGAGTGATACTATGCTTAGGAAAAGTAAAAAGTTAATTCTTCTGCTACTTTTAGACAAATCTTAATAGAACCGAATTCGTTTTTTTTTGATCAGACTTTATTATTATTATTATTATTATTAAAAACAGGAAAAATATAACCAATCGCAATAAGGTTGGTTAAATTTAATCAACATGGCTACCAAGGTTTAAAAACAAAGCAATCTAACCCAACACTTATTTATCCTTTGCAGTATATAATTTTTTGAAGCGGTATATTCTACTCAGCAGATAATCTTAAGACATCAACACCTAAACAACTAAACTTCTCAACAACTAAACTTCTAATCTTACTACCAAAAAAAATTAATGAGTGATAATAAGATTGCCCTGTACCAGGAATTTTTTTCCTGCCAGTACCGTTATTTTTTTCCCGTTTGAAATGCTATAAGCTATATCCAAAATACATTCACCACCAGGTAAAGGGTCAATGATAATAGCACTATTTGCAGGCAATATTGCTGGAGGTGGGTTATTGTTTTTCCAGTTGCTGGCATTGGACCAATTACCGTTTCCTGTAAAAATAAAATTATTTATAAAGGTAGAAACAAAGGGCCCGATGTTAAAAGCCTTCAGCATTGGGTTGATGGTAATATTGAAACCGTTGATTACAAATTTTTCATTGCTGATATAACCGGTGCTGTCATCTCTAAAACTGATACCTTCTGCCTGCCCCATAACGGTGACATCCGGTAAATTGATTTTTCTTTTATTGCCATTAAAATAAAATCCATCACTGTAATTATTCAGCAAATAAATAAAGTGATTGGCAAGTCCTGATTTTTGGTAACCAAGTAGTGAAATTAAATCCTGCCCCATTGGTTTGTCTGCAGCTGTAACCAGGTAGTTTGTTGCCAATGTTTCTTTGGGTGTCAGCATATAATTACCTGCAGCAGTGCTGTTGATGGTGTAATGAGTGGTAGTAGAATTTATCCAGTCTTTAGTAAACAAATGTATTTGCCCGTTATCAACTACCATCGCTTCACAATCAAATTTGGTATTGTTATTAGTAGTTAAAACAGGTGGCTGTGGCTGATCTGCATACATAAAACTGATTACTTCAATATGATTGGCGGCAATATTTACAACCGGATTGCCTGAATGTGGAGGAATGCTGCTGATGGGGAATTTGTAAATTTTTAAATCGGTTCTTGCACCGTTAAGGTTGTTGCCAAAATCGCCGATGTAAAAATAGATACCATCAAACGCAATATCTTCCCAATCTTTATTGCTAGCTCCGGTTAAATAAACCTGTTGTAAAATGGTATTGCTAAGGGTATCAATTTTATAAATAGCAGCATCGCCACCCCTATCATTAAAAGTCCACAAATCATTGTTGGCCATCTGTAATCCGCTTGTTTCAAAGAGGGTGTCGTTTAACTGGTTAACTTTTACCGGTGCTGTATAAGTGGTTGTATTGTAGGTGCAGGATCCATCATTTAATGTAGCTGAAGAGTTGAAATTATTAGCCATCGGATCGGTGCAGCCTGCTACCTGTGCCGTTACTTCGTTGCTAAAAATTATCAGCAATAAAATTGTTACCAAATATTTTTTTATTAAATAATGCAGGGTATTTAACATAGCAGCAAAGTAAAGGTTTTCAGCTATCATTCTTTTCAGTAAAGTTTGGTAACCCGTTATTAACCACACTTTTTGTGAGGATCTAATTCAGCCCTCATAGTTGTTACCTTTGCCAAAATAACCCCATGGCTCGTAAAGAAACGTACCGGCAACGATACAACGATAAACAACTATCGGAAGGCATTGCGCAACCTGCTCCTGAACCACGTAAACAAAGAGTGCCCATTGATCCTGCTATTCAATTGCCCTATGCGGAAGGTAAAATGATTTTAATTGATAAACCACTTCACTGGACATCCTTTGATGTGGTTAGAAAAATGAGGAATTTGTTACAGATAAAAAAGATTGGCCATGCCGGAACGCTCGATCCATTAGCAACCGGGCTATTAATCGTTTGCACCGGAAAATTCACCAAAAAAATAAATGAATACATGGCTGCTGAAAAGGAATATACCGGCCAAATAATATTGGGTGCTGTAACACCCACCTACGATCTGGAAAGTTTGCCCGAGCAAATGAAACCTTTCCATGATATTACAGACGAAGCCATCATACATGCAACCAAACAATTCATCGGTACCATTCAGCAATTTCCGCCCATCTATTCTGCTATCAAAAAGGAAGGCGTGGCATTATATGAGCTGGCAAGAAGGGGGGTAGCTGTACAACTGGAAGCCCGTACAATCAGCATTCATCAATTTGAAATAACAGATATCAGCCTGCCGGTAATTTCATTTAAAGTGGTTTGCTCAACAGGAACTTACATCCGCAGCCTGGCAAATGATTTTGGCGCCGCATTGGGTTGTGGTGGTTACCTCAGTAATCTTCGCAGAACCCGTATTGGCGATTGTTTAGTAGCCGATGCATTGGGTATGGAGGCTTTTGAAGCAGGATTAATTGTAAAAAGCCGCTGACCACACTGAATGATCGGGCAGTAAACCTATCTGCTGCCTTTCTGTTATATATTTGCAAAAATGAAGAATTTTATAGGTATAAGTTCGTTATTGATAGCAGGTATAACAAGCTGCAAGAAAGAAACAAAACTTACAGAAGCCGAAGTTGTAGCTGTTATTAAACAGTTTGATGATGGCTGGCGCAATAAAAATCTTAAAAAGGTAGATTCAGTTTTACCACCAGTTTACACCTATTTTACCCAATCGGGAGGCAGGTTTAGCAGGGATAATTTGGTACAAACAGCGGGTTCAAATACCTATCTGCTGCAATCGATGGATAGATGTAAATTAGCGGTAGCATTGTATGAAAATACTGCCGTGGTAAGTACCCGCTGGCTGGGCAAGGGAACTTACAAAGGCATTGCTTTTGATGAAGACCAGCGTTGCAGCGTTACCATTATTAAAAAAGATAATCAGGTGCAAATACTGTCAGAGCATTGTACACCCATCAGGTTTAAACAAGTTTTTCATTAATTAATGTACGATCCCCATATTTTATTTAGCATCTGTGGTACGTATTTTGACAAAGGTTTCACCATAAAACAATACAATTATGTTTATTTCGTTAACACGATCTATGAGATACTTTTTCCTGACCACATTATTTTTGGCATTTTCATGTTTTGCAATGGCCCAAAATCTTCATTTAACCGTATTTGGAGGTTCAAGCAATTACCAGGGTGACCTACAAGGCAGGAGGTTTACTTTTAACCAGGCAAAGGGTGCACTTGGTGTTGGTGTTTTGTATGAAATATCTGATAAGCTTTTTATAAGAGCAGGATTCACCTATGCAAAAGTAGCGGCTGATGATAAGAAGAGTCCATTGAATGCAACCCGTAACCTAAGTTTCTCTTCCCCTGTTTCCGAACTTCACCTGGGGCTTGAATATGATTTATTCAATAATTATGAGCATAGCTTTACACCTTTTATTTTTGCAGGTATAGCTACATTTGGTTTTAATCCATCTGCCATTGATATATTGGGTAACAAAGTAAATTTACAACCCTTGGGCACAGAAGGACAGGGTTTTTACCTTGGCCGTGAAAAATATTCCTTGCGTGGGATGGCTATCCCTATCGGTGGAGGTGTTAAACTAGCCTTAAGTGATGATATCCACCTTCGGTTTGAAACCGGCTTACGCATTTTATCAACTGATTATTTGGATGATGTAAGTACCACGCTGGCAGATAAAAACCTGTTGTTAACTAACAATGGACAAAAGGCGGTTGACCTTGCATTCAGGGGCAACGAACTAAAGCCTGCACTTACCTATCCCGGAGCTGGTGCCAAAAGAGGTAATCCTAAAGTAAAAGACTATTATTATTTTACAGGGCTTGGTCTTAGTTTCAGGCTCAGTCCTAAATACGACCGGGGCTATGGTGGTGGTAAAAGTCAATTGGGATGTCCTAAGAGTGTGTTCTAAAATTTCCTCAATTTTCATTTTGTTTCTACAGTATTAGTTTATTTTTAAATGCGCTTTTATACTTGCATTAAATCAGGCGTTTATTTTTATTCCTTCGTCCGAAATAAAAAATACATTTTGTAAATAGTATTAATGCTTTATTGTATTTCTAACCTTGTACTAATTCTCCTTTCTTTTAAAATACTGTCTTACCAATTGCGGAGAAATTATCTCCGCTGATAGTATGTTATCCGTTTTTATTGACAGGCGGTTCAAATAATATCTCATTTGTACTTTCTATGTGGTGAAACTGTACTTTTGAAAAATCTCATGCTTAAAAACATACGTTCATTTTTCAGCAACAAACCAGTATTGACGGTAGGCTTTTTATTTGCTACCTCCAGTTTATTGTTTGGTACCTGGGTGGCTGCAATTCCTGGTATTAAAGACAGGCTGCAGTTTTCCGATGGCAGTCTTGGTTTATCCTTATTGCTGTCGCCATTGGGTGCCATTACGGGTATGCTGATTTCAACAAGGGTTTTCAGCAAAATACCCGTTGGCAGATGGATGTTGTACGGCTACCTTGCATTATGTGTGCTGATGATATTGCAAATTAATTCATTGAACAGGCCAATGTTTTGGACCTGCCTTTACCTGTATGGTTTTTTTAGCTTTTTAAACGGGGTATCTTCCAACGCCACCGTTAATTTGCTCGAGAAAAAATACAGTCGCCTGTTTATGAGTACCTGCCATGCCATGTATAGCCTGGGTGGTGCTGTAAGTGCAGGCCTGGCAGGCTTTTTATTTGCTGTACATATCCCTTCTGGCTGGCAGATAGTGTTGGTTGCCGCAATCATTGCATTGGTTATACTTTCTAACAGGCATTACCTGCTTTCAAACTCAGCTATAATTCATTCCAGAAGTGGCATAAAGCTGCCTTCACTCAGTATTTTGGGAATTTCATTTATTTGTATGGTTACATTTATGGTAGAGGGATGTGTTGCTGACTGGAGCGCTATTTACATGAAAGAGATTTTGCATGCACCTAAATCAATACTCAGTTTTGGTTACGCAGGTTTCTCCATTGCAATGACGCTTGGCAGGCTTAACGGCGATCAGTTGATTACAAAAATTGGTAATAAAAGAATTGTTATTGTAGGCTCCCTTATTGCTGCCGCAGGCTTTTTAATGGTTGTGGTGGCAACTGTAATTCCTGTTGCTATTGCTGGCTATGTGTTGATTGGTGTAGGCTGTTCCTGTATTGTACCGGTGCTTTTCAGCGCCTCGGCCAATATACCCGGCGTAAGCACTGTTGAGGGATTTGCGATGGTTACTACCGGCGGCCTGGTTGGCTTTTTAACAGGCCCATCACTCATTGGTTTCATTTCTGAAAAAACCGATCTTTCAAAAAGTTTTTCCCTCCTTATTGTAATGGCATTACTGGCAGCTGTAGCTGCATGGCGTAATAAATTTCTGGTAAATAGAAAACTATCAGTAACTGTTCAGCACTTTGATGAGCAATTGTATTAGTGGCTGTTATAAATTAAATGAGATGATGGATGGTGGAAGATTGTTCATTTGCTTTTTACAGTTGATAATTGATAGTTGATAGTTGATAGTTGATAATTGATAATTGATAATTGATAATTGATAATTGATAGTTGATAGTTGATAATTGATAGTTGATAATTGATAGTTGATAATTGATAGTTGATAATTGATAATTGATAGTTAATAATTGATAATTGATAATTGATAGTTGATAATTAATATTTGATAATTGATAATTGATAATTGATTAGTTGATAATTAATAATTG
>Ga0163154_10001926_pt1 | contig 31130 bp, 23 predicted proteins | sample OliLakLV19MP9P1_FD_148649 | JGI IMG/M metagenome (GOLD analysis project Ga0163154, IMG submission 148649) | Freshwater microbial mat bacterial communities from Lake Vanda, McMurdo Dry Valleys, Antarctica - Oligotrophic Lake LV.19.MP9.P1 | ecosystem: Environmental > Aquatic > Freshwater > Lake >... | reverse complement strand
TCGTGACTATGAATTTGATAATATGGCGCAAGCTCAACGCAGGGCTGGACAAGGCTTAAATCTACTCAAATCTCTCTTTAGAATGAAATAGCCCTGAGTAAGCCCTACATATTTTAAATTTCTTTTCTCCTTCTTGCCAACGCTACTATCTTCTCCCTGTACATGTTTCTTAATTATTTTTGGGCTTCCATTATGAGCGGAATGTGGGATGCAAGCACATCAATATGCTAGGCGGTATTCGTTTGCCTTGTTTGAATCAGTTCAGCGTGGAGAACTTCGTTCTTTGCGTGAACCCTCTTCTGAAAAGGATTTTGAGTTACTCAAAATCCTTAACTCGTTTTTTATTTTCATTGCTACTCAAGCCTCTTTACTGGGAGTAACAATAAGCGTTACTACTTGAGTAGATCAGGATAAGCTCCAATTTTATTTCAATTTTTTGAGAGGGAGGGAAGTATGGTTGCTCCTAAAGCCGCTCAAAAAATTGAAAGTAGTTTGAAGTTTTTGCATTTGAGAGCAATTTTTCTGTTGCTCATATAAACCTATTGCCGTAGAATATGCCCAAAATACTTGACGAAGTAGAAGAGGCTGTGGAGACAATTTGTATAAGTTGAGCAATACCCATCCGAGATTGTGATGAGCTTCAGCGTGGTTTGGGTCTTGCTCGACAACTACTGTGAGAATTTCATAAGCTTTTTGCCATTGACCTTTCTTTCCTAATAGTGTGCCTAAGCGGAATAGATAAAAAGAATCATTATGATATTCTTGATGAGCAGTCTCGTAAACTTGAATAGCTTTTTGAAAATCATTTATGTTTTCATAAGAAATACCTAAGTTTTGATAAGCCCATCTAAGCTTGGTATTTTTACTGGTTGACTCAATTAGGCTGACTATTCCCTCATTCCAAAATCCCTGAGCAGAATGTTTCCAACCTTTAAAGCTCCAAATAAATGCATTGTTAGGAATTTGATTAACAGCATCGTGAATACGCCTATCCAAATCAGGAGACTGCAAACTATTGACTACTTTGCTCAAAGCAATGAGAAGGCAAGGATATACCCATTCTTGTAAATGCAAATCTTGTGTAGAGTTTACTTGCTTAGATATGAAAATAGACATCTGAGCACTACGAACTGAGAACTTCCACTTTCTTTGTTGAGCATAAATCCATGCCTGAACTCCTAAAGCAAAGGTTAACTTGCTATTGATTTGAAGTGCCTGATCTATTACAGTTTCTGCTTGTTGCCATTTTCCTAACATCCCTAAAGCCCATGCTAGGTTTGCGAAGATCCAAGGCTCAACAACAGTCAAGGAAGATGCTTTTTGAAGTAGATTTATTGCTTCTGCCCATTTTTTCTGATGGCATTTTACTAAGCCTAAAACCCCATAGACTCTGCCATCATCTTGTTTTATTTTTAAAGCTCTCCGTGCAGAGCTTTCGGCTTGGTTATCATCTAGGTGTATCTGGACTAGAGCAACTTCAACGACTGCATCTTTATTGTCTGGATCTTTATTCAAGCAGTTTTCATATGCCTGCACAGCCTCTAGAAGTTTGAATTCGCTCACTAATTTTCGAGCTTGCTTCAAAAGTGGAGACTTACCATTTATAGCATCAATAAAATCTTCTGCGGATTGAAATCTATCTTCAACACGAAGTTTCATCCCTGTTAGAATGATCTCTTCCATAGCATAGCTAATCTGCGGATTTTTTTTTCGAGGAGGAATTAAAATATCTTGAGCCATACGATCAATCGATGAAGAAGGCAAATCACCAGTTAGCAACTCATACATTGAGGCGCAAAGAGCATATAAGTCCATACTAGGAGTACGCTTAGCCCGTAGGCTGTATTGCTCAATAGGAGCATACCCGTCACTAACCATTCGAGTATGGATCTTTTGCATCCCAGTGATGAATTCTCTCGCAGCGCCAAAGTCAATAATTACTGGAACATCGTGAGTGTCAATGATAATGTTACAGGGCTTAATATCTCTATGAATCAGTTGTTGATTATGAACTTCTTTTAAAGCTTCGGCAACTGAAATAGAATATCTTTTTATTAGCGTCTCAGGAAGCGGACCCTGCTCTTCTAACAATTTTAAAAGGGTCTTTCCATCAAGAAATTCCATTACAATATAAGCAGTCTGGTTCTCCTCGAAAAATTCATAGACCTTGACGATACTTCTATGAGAACATAGCTGAAGTCGAGCGGCTTCATTTCTAACTTCCTGTATCTGTTTATGGCGTTCTTGAGGGGTTATGCTGGAAGGCCAGATAATTGTTTTTCTCGGTCTACTTCCTTTTTCTGGCCAGATTTCTTTGATGGCGACAACTTGAGAATTTTGCTGGTTAATGCCTTTATAAACAATGCCAAATCCTCCCACACCAATTTCTTTGTCAATTCTATATTTATTGTTTTGTAATGTTGTTCCTGACGGAAGTGAATAGGACTGCTCGATTAGTGGTGAGCCACACATAATGCAATAGGCGGCGCTATCGAGGTTGTCAGTTAGGCAAGTTGGGCAAGATATAGACATATTTTATTCTCGTTTTGAGTGCAATATAACTTTTTGTTCGTGATGGCGAGATTGCATATGGGTTTCAGTACTACTACACCTTTTTCTGAAGCTCTAATTGTGTAAAATTTGTTAACTGATTAGCCTCCTGTATAGGATATGAAAGCTCAGGATAGCCTACTGGTGGTTTAGGTAATACATCCTTAAAAGCTTGCAGAATTATTTGTTGGCTCTTAGTCGGATCTCTTTCTCTCAGATCAACAGCTTTCTGAACTTCATCAAACATTTTCTCAATTGCTTTTTGGTCTATTGTTATGGAAGCATCAGTGGGGCTGGGAGATGGTATAGGAGAGGGTGGAGGAGCAGGAAGATCTGACGATAGAGTAGTATCATCATCAATCTTTTTTATCGCTTTCCTTGCACTTTGCCAGCTAGGTTGAGGGATTGGGCAGTTATAATTATAGGAAATGATTACGTCAAATGGACTTCTCTTTTGAACCGAGTGGAGTCCTTGGTGTATTCCAAAAACAAACAACAATACAATCAAACAAATCAGCGATGTGACGGATAATAAGCCATTCAGCCAGATTATTTTTACAAATCTTGTTAGTGAATCATCAATAGTTTGCGCTCTGGCTATACTAACGCCATGAACCTGCATATTTCGCACATAATTACTTTTTGCAGCATTATCAAACACACGCTGAGTAACTGAACCACAAGAAATAGAATAAAGGTAAGCTGCAAGAGCATTAGCATCACTGTTGACATCTTTTTTCTTTTTAATGCTTTGCATCAACTTATAAGATACCCAGACTGCCAACATAGATACTGTCAAAAATAAAGCTACTGCAAACCCTTGATTGGTTGGTAAACATAGTCGCCATCTTACAAAAATAATGTGAGGAATACCGACTATCCAAGCAGTTATAAAGGACTTAGTAGTAAAGCCAACAATTGCTAAATAAACTAAAGGGGCTACCATACTGAATCCCCAATGAAATCCTTTTGCAACGTCTGCGGCAAAATAGATATCAAAAAAGGCTACCAAAACTATAGAAGCGACAAAGAAAAATAGCTGACCAGCTCCCGATAGGAAGTCTGTAACATTACTAAGGAAATTCCTTTCAGAGCCTCCTCCTAACTGCTCGAAAAGCTCTGCAAGATAAATATACCTTTCATCAGTTTGTCTGTTGACTGCATATTCGCGGATTCCCATATAAAAGTTACGCCAACCTGAAGGCTGAGTTAAAGTCTCATTGACTCCTCGTAATGACGTGATAAAACTTTGCCACGCTTGACCAGAATTTACGTTTAGTCTTGCAGAATCTAATACTTTATCTAAAATACATTTAATAGTATCTTGACTGAAAGGTGCCCAAAGGAAGTCTTTAGTCTCTAAAAGCCATACAACGTTGCTTACCGATCCTGATGAAGGTATGAATTTGTTGCCAACCTCTTGCGGTAGCAGGCTCATAAGCACTTCCAAAATGCCTAAGATAATATTGTCTTTAATTTCTTCAAGATGAGGATATAGTTCCTGTTGTAACTCTAAGAATGTGGCTTGAATCTTTTCGCTTTGCTTTGCTTCTCCACAATGTATCCAACCTAAAAAGTTTGGTAATTTTTCAGGAAAAATGATTGCTTGCCAAGTCAATAGCCGCACCATTTGCGGAATATACAATCTCTCACTAAGCCCCTTTGTTGCATCAAGGCTTTCAAAGATTTCTTCCCAATAGCGTTTCTTTGCTTCTATATCCTGCGGATTTCTAGCAAAATTCAATCCATTGTCAAAAGTTAGTCTTTCTTGCATTTGCTCCAGCAGATCTATTACAAGATCATCGCTCGGAATTGATTGTCCAATGAGGGTTTTTAAGAGAATCTTGGGATTTAACCGAACGTCTGAAGCTTGCAAAGCCTGAGGCTGTTGTCTATTACCTGAGAGAGACAAATGAATAGCATTTCGAGAAGCATCATTAACAGGATAAATAACCTGAAATCTTTCTGGCAATTTCAGGGAGTAGACATTATACGCCCATGAAATTGATTTTTTATTGAGGTTAGATTTTACATAAGCTAGATAATTTATATCTTGCAAAGATGATTGAAATTTTGCCACAGTAACTGAAGCTGTTGGTTCATTAAGCCAATCGATGTCATCTTGATTTAAAGGGATAGATTCAGGCGTTTCTGTAGTTACTTTGTGAGACTGTCCTAAACTCTTGATCTCAAATGGATTGAAAATTGGCAATGTATTGTTTCGCCCACGCTCTTCTGACCAAGCTACGATCGCATGTATATTTTCTGTGCCCTCAGCAAGGAAATAACGAAAAGCAGAGAAATGTTTCCCTTTAAAATCTTTACCAGCAGTCACTACTGCAACTACTGACCATCGGTCAGTTTTACCCAGCAATACACGCCCAATCATTGCAGGTTGATTGGGATGCCCCCCTACTGTCTGAAAAAGGCCATTGGAGATCGCGATTTCCACAATATTTGGGATTGGGTCAATCGTAACATTCATATAATTATAAGTAAACGATTGCGAAAACCAGTCATTAAAATTACCCTCAGGCTGGATACCTGTACTAAATTCATGAATCTCGATCTGATGTTTTCCTTGGAGTTTAGATAAAGTCATAAGTTTAAGTAATTAAGAACCGAAAGCGAATTTTCCCAAGGGCAATCTCATCTCCATGATGGAGGGTTTCGGGTGTATCTATCCTTCTTCCAAAACGTATTTGTCCAACAGGCTTGATAAAAATCCCATTAACCGATCCTAGATCTTTTATCTTCCAACTCTGTTGCTCTCGATATATTGAGGCATGGAACCGAGAAATTGTATTGTCTTGTGCGAAGCTATCGAGATTTATACAACTGGTGTTTTCTGGCTCGGCATTAACTAGAAATCGCCCTATAACTGTACGGTCTTCTACTACAAACTCAGGTACGATTGCGGTTTGATGTAAAGATACAAGGCGAGCTGTCTCTGTTATATCTCCAAGTTCAGCCATCAACTCTTCAACAGACTGAAAACGCTTATCCGCCCGCATTTGCATCCCCTTTAACAGGACTTTTTCTAGACTTGGATCGATATAACTAACTAATTTGGAAGGATATGCTAGGTTATCCAATATCGCTCTATCTGTAGCTGGTAAGGGAATTGTGCCTGTGACAGCCTCATACATGGAAGCACATAGCGCATAAATATCAGTACTAGCATATCGCTTGCCTTTCTGACTATATTGTTCGAGAGGAGCATATCCTGGAGTGAGCATTACCGTTAGCCGCTTTGTTTTGCCAGCAACGAATTCTCTAGCCGCACCAAAGTCAATCAAAATAGCTCTGTCCAATTCATCAATCAGGATATTGTCAGGCTTGATATCCCGATGTAAAAGATTTGCAGCATGAACTGTTCTTAAAGCCTTAGCAACTTGAATTAGGTAACGCTTTGCAGAAGCTGAGGATAGCACTCCTTGTTTTTTAATAACTTTTGATAGCGGTGTTCCTTTCACAAATGACATGACAATATAGGCAGTATTATTTTCCTCAAACTGATCGTGGATTTTAACAATATGAGGGTGATTACATTTTGATAATACCCGTGCCTCGTTAGCAAACTCTTGAATCTGCTGCTTGCGCGTTTGAAGTGGTATGCTCTGAGGCCAGATAACTGTTGTTCCACGTCTCCCTGCTCCTTCTGGCCAGCTTTCTTTGATTGCGACTTCTCTAAAATTACTTAAATTTTTACCTTTATAAGTAATACCAAATCCTCCCTCGCCTATCACATTTTCAATTTGATACTGCCCTTCATTTAGAACAGTATTGGAAGGCAAATAGTAAGATCCTTTTATTACTAAGGAGGAACCACAAGTCAAACAAGCGATCGCGTGATCAAGATTATTTGTAAGACAAGCTGGGCATTGCATAGACATCTTTTTATAATTATGAGGTATAAGTGTTAATCAATTTATGTCAGTTAAACATTGCATGGCAATAATAGTGGCATTATCATGGGCTCCTCGTGATAAAACAGTCTGAATAGTTAAATCAACAGATGCTTGTATAGAGCGATCGCTTGTAAAAATATCTGCTAGTTCGCTAGGATCAACTAAATCCCACACACCATCGGAACAAAGGAGGATAATATCTCCATTCTCAAGTGTGCATGACAACTTATTATCAAAGCGACTAAGATCCTGAATGTAGGATTCTTTAAATTGCTTATCTCCCAAAGATTTCGTTAAAACATTGCGATCAGGATGAGATAGACTTTCTTCATAGGAAATCTCGCCTGTAATTAGATGAAGTGCTACAAGGGAATGATCTTCACTAAGTTGGCAAATATATTTGCCCCTCAGTAGATAAATTCGACTATCGCCAACATGAGCAATAAATAACTCTTTACCAATCGCTAGTACAGCACTCAGGGTAGTCCCCCCATTCCGTACATTTTTATACACAACTTCGTTCGCCTGACTCACAAGAGAGCGCAACCACTGCGATCGCGTATCTGGGGCAGTAATATTTTCAGGTGTAGTGGCACTAAGAACTGTATGTACAGCTAGCTTACTTGCAACTTCTCCTTGAGACATTCCTCCCATACCATCGGCAACAACGCCTAGAATAAGAGAACCTAAATTATTAAGGCTCTGTTGACGGATACCATAGCTATCCTCATTTTGCATTCGATTAATTGATAACCCGAGCGTAGAGCGAACTGCAACATTCCAGTAAATATTTAATGCTCGAATAGACTGGCGGCACTCAACTAAAAGACTTAATAGCTGAGCTAAAGAAAATCTCTCTTCAGGAATTTGAGAAAGACAGACTTTAAGAATTTGATAAAGATATGGCAAAGGTTTGATACTGATCTCAAAATTCTCTAAGTGAGCAATAGGATTTCCGTGAACCGCCCAATAAAGTAAAGAGCCTATTGTATAGCTACTTATGTATTCATTAATTGTGCAGCCATAAGCAAGCTCAGGTGCACAAAAATTGCCGATCAATCCTGAAGAAAGAGCAAAATTTGCAGGATAGGCTCCTGTCAAGTCATAAAACTTTACAACTGATCCCATCTCAATAAATTGAGGGAAAATCTGGGCAAAGCACCAGTTCCTTTGATAGCCATAACGAAAAAATTGACACACTTGACTAGAGACCAATAGGCTAGATTCTAAAGAAGGAGATTGTTGTAACCACACCTCTAAGGTTTCATTGTTTTCGGGCAGATAGCTCAAAAGCAATAGCTTTTTTCCTGATGGTTCAGGAGATATTTCCTTTGTGTCATAGAATTCTTCTTCCAAGTAGTCATTATCAATCTGTTCTGAAATGTCTGTGATTAATGCAGTCACTGTGGTCTGATTTTCTTGGGCTAGAGAATATGGTTGGGTTGAAACAATGACAGATTCCTCAGTAGTAGAAACGAGTAATTCTGCTACCATTTTGTGATCGCCAAGAATCTCTCTTAGCATCAGTTCTCGACTAAGCCCACCATTAACATCGCCAACACGTAACAATCCTTGCCTAATTGGACTAGTATCTTCATGGGAATGAATAGCTACTTCAAAATAGTAGACATCAGTAAAGCTTCCCAAATAAGATTGGATTTTTATAGAAATATTGCCTATTTGGCAGCTAAAATCTTCCTGAATTAGCAAAGAATCTTGTGGCATAACTAACCTTGATTAGAAAGAAAAATGTAAAAGATGGCAGCAATAAAAGCATTCTGCGAAGGTAAAAACTATAGATATTTGGTAAAGGATTGAAGATGTAAAGATAACTTTGAATATCTTCTGAAAGTTTGTCCAAATTGAAAGCTATAGCTTTCAATTTGGACAGGGTGGACAATCCTTGCAGTATTGACAGTTATTTACTTACGGACTTTGGAATAAAAATCGCACCTTACCAAAAGCAATTTCATCCCCAGGGTTTAAAATTTCAGATGTAGTAATCCCGATTCCAAAACGACTTTGCCCTTGACGTTTGAGAAATGTTCCATTACTAGAATCAAGATCTTTTACTTTCCACTGTCCCGCTTCTTGGTAGATTTCGGCTTGGGTGCGAGAAACTGTTTCACTTCCAGCGAAGTTTTCCAAATCAATTTCTACAGGGACTTGATCGAATTTACCAACGATTGCGCTACTTCCATCTAAAGGAAACTCAGACACAGGTGAATTAGGAGTCTTGGCTATAAGTCTCGCTGTGGCGGCAACACTAGAAGCAACTGGGATGGTTGTAGTTGTAGCTGCAACTGAAGGTGGAGTTGGTTGGGTAATGGCAGGTAATGAAATGGGGTCAGGTAGAGGAAGGGGTAGAGGCGCAACTGAGGCAAGATTTTGTGTTGTAGCACTCTTCGGCATCTCTGAACCACAGGCTTCACAGTATTCAGAATCAGCAGGATTTTGGTCGTAACCACATTTTGGGCAATTTACTGTCATAGTTAACTCCTTGTATAGATGAATTTGGATTAATATTTTAAAGAAATCTCTGGAAACTGTGATTATGTACCCGAAGCAGAGCGAATTTTTTCATCGGTTAACTCATCATTAATGTCGCCACTCATTCTGACGGTTGGTCCTCTAGCTCCAATTGTAATGGTCTTGCGAGCATCTGAGGAAATGCGGCGTGTTTCTCGCAAATCCTTTTCAGCTATATCAAGGGATATAGATAGATCGACATTGCCAAGCCTTTGCGTGATCCGTTTCGCATTTCCTAGAATCTCGGCAGCTTTTTGGGGATCTTGTTTGGCAATCTTTGTTGCTTCATTAACCATCTGCATAATGTTACTTTGTTGAACATATTGCATCACTTCAGGATCGACTTGAGCAGCAAAGTCCTGACCTGCCACAAACTGTACAACAAGATTTTGCGGTTCCAACTCTCCACGACGCTTCTGTCCTGGAATATCATAGGTAAGCCCAAGTTGAGCGATCCGAACTAGTGAAGCATCTCTCTTTTCAACGATAAACTCTAAGATCAATACAGTTATATCTCCTGCTTCAGCATTACCAATGTGATAGGGTTCTTGAATAATGGGAAACTCTGCAACCGTCGGGTAAACTCGAGCAGCACGAAGGAGCTTTACTCCTTTGACAGTCTTCACAGAAAGCGTCAAGTTGTTGATTACTTCCTGTTTTGCTTGACTAAATTCATTGAACAATGTACTTGGCAGATCGGCGATTGCAACTTGGTTGCCTAACGCGGCTCCTGGTACTACATGAAAGCACTTGCCACCTGTAGTATCACTCAGAAATGTGAGAAGATCTTCATCATAATCGCCTACACCTAGAGCAGTAATTGGAACATTGCTGCTGGCGTATTTTGCTGCTAGATCGCGACACTGATCGTCATCAAAGGTTTGCCCATCCGTGAATATCAGATTTCGTCTTACAGTCATGCTCTCTTGGGCTAGTAAACTCAAAGCTTTATCCATGCCCAAAGCCATACGAGTACCGCCACTGTAGTTAGGCAGTTTAGCGATCGCTTGATCGAGTGAGATAATATCGTTAGCAGGAGTTAAATTCACAACAACTGAGGCACTGTCATCAAATTGGATAATTGAAACGCGATCGCTTGATTCCAACTTACCAGAATGTAAGAGTGTACGGATTGAGTCAACAACAACATCAATTTTTGTCTTGCCACCAGAAATTTGTTCTTGCATAGAACCGCTTGTGTCAATAACAAAGGAAAAAGTTGTAGAAGGTCTTATACTAGCTGCATCCTTGGTAGGGCGAAGCTTCAACATTACAAACAGCTTCTGCTCTGAAGCATCTGCTGGTAAAAGCTCACGATGAGGTACGATTGAAACATTTAACATATAGAAAGTCTCCTTTAATTAAAAATTAGGGGCGGAAATGCACCATATTGTGGTTCTATTTCCGATAGATCTGGGGGAAATAGCGATGGGATTTCTTGGTTCCCATCATCATGTAAATCCATAATTTGTGACTCTAAAAGTGAGGGTAAATCTAAGGTGATGGAACTTTCACGGAATCCTTCACGAATATCTTTTACCCAAGTTTTGACAATGCGAGACAAGCTACTATTATCAATCTTGGAAGCACTTTCCACTTCTAGTTGTTCTTGAATTTGCTGACACCTTGAGGGGGTAAATGCCTCTTCGGGATAGTCTTCCTCTCTTGGAGTTAATTGTAATGTATAGATATACGTTTCATTTGTGCCAGAAACCATCAAGAAGAAACTGTACTGAATCATAGTGCCATACCCTATAAGAATCACATATATTTTGCCATCACCTCCTTGGGCTTAGCTAAACTATTTTTTGCCAAGCTATTTTTTTTGTTTAACTTGAACTTCAATTTTGCCGAATTTACGGCGATCGCCATCAACTAGCTTATGTTTGAATTGGCGCATTCCAAAAATATGCATATCAGGATGGTATTCAATAAACATGTTTTTATCCTTTTCTATATAAATTTTAGCAACTGTTGGGGGATATTTTTCACCGTTTTGATGACGACTAACATAGAGATTAGCTTCGTTTGAGTTGCCAATTACGATTGGTCTTAACCCAATAGTTAGCTCTGTCTGCTCGTTAGGTGACCAATTGATAATTAATACACCTTGCCCAAATGTCTCATCGGCCCAAGCAATCATCAATCCAATAAAAAATCCAATTACCACTGCTCCTATCAGTCGGCCAGCTATCTCACCAAGCATTTGAGTGAGAATAATATATCCTGCTGCACCAATCCCACCACCAATTGCACCACCAATCATGGCATGTAAAGGGTTAAGGTTAGGAATAATACCGCCAATATACTTAATATCAGAAATACCCGCACCTACTAGCATTCCTAAAACTGTCCAACCGATACCCCTAGCAAAATCAGTTAGAAAAGGAATGCTCGATACAGGTACGAACAAAACCTGACCAATTGCTCCTGCAACTATACCAGCTAAAAGACTAACTGGAAGACCTTTTAACGCCTGTATGGGGGTTAACAAGGAGGATTTATGTTGATAAAAATTTTGGCTGATAATTAGTGCAAATGTAATTCCGATCGCTAGAATTCCAGTCCATACTGAAATTGCTAAGAGTAGTTGACCAAAATTATTGGAACTTATGGAGCGTGGCGTTACTAACCCCTTTGTTGTTTCTATAGCAATTTGTTCGCCAATTTTAGGGAGAATGCTATCAAAATCTTCCCGCCCACTCGCAACACTGCCAAGTGAAAATATTTGTCCAGAACTTGTTGACTGTAATTGGGAATAGACAGCGCGATCGCCATCATTAATTACTAGATGTAGTTGACGGATTTTGTTTCGGCTTAATGACTCCTTAACTTGATCTATCGAACTATTATCTTTGTCTGGTAGTTTTGGCGGTGCATCGGTAATCAGCAAAATTATTTTAGTTGATTGTGGTCGAAACGTTTGATTGGATGCTAGTGCGAGAGCATCCATACTACTTTCTGGTGTATCACCACCATTCATAAGGCTTATTTCTCCAACTTGGCGACTAAAGCTTACGGCATCGACTGTGAGAGCCTTTCCTCCAAAAGAAAGAACTTTAGGTTCTTCACCAATTAAGCGATCGCCAAAAGCAATTAGCCCTATTTCCGCATCAATATTTCGCTTTTTCAACTCGTTAGAGAAATTTTGAATGCCATTTTTGACACCTTGTATTTCTCCACTCATGCTACCTGTTACATCCAAAACAAACATAATGTCTGCTTGGATTTTGGGTGCAACAGGTTGGACAACAGCAGGAGGGAGCGCCCAAGTTAGAAAAAATTCTCCAAAAATAGCAATCGCAAAGCAGCCAAGTGCGCCACAAACAGCAAAAAATAAACGTCTACTTAGTTTCTGTCTTAATTGTAAAAAAAGATTTTGCATCCTCTAACTCCTGTACTAACAAATTAATGTATATTTTGCTGCCAGTAATTTATTAATCAATATTAATGGGGGTATTTATGCAAAAGAGAAATTTTATTTTGTGCTAAAGCCTCATTTTTGCATAAACCATTTTGGCAATATCTGGAAAAACAGTCTCGTCTTTAGCAAAGCTCGCATCATTGCCAAAAACAACCAAAATATACCTAGTCTTGCTGTCTCGGCTAACTATGATGGCAGCATCTTGACGAGATTTGTTAGTCCATCCTGCTTTGGAATAAAGTTGGACTATTTCAGGATCTAGCCCTTCGCCCAAAAAGCCTTTTATTGCATCGTATTCTCTGTTTTTCTCTCTTGTATAGTCTCGTTTGAGTAATGATTTCATCTTTTCACTACTAAGTGACGAAACAGCTTTACCCTGTCCTATTTCTAATAGAAGCCTTGCGACACTGTAGGTGGTCAAGTAATTGCGCTCAGGAAATTTTGGATCGCCACGCATTTGCATATCTCTACCTTCAGGTTCTCTAAGATCTAAATCTGGTATAGGAAAGTTTTTTTGGCTAATATTTAAATCGGGATAGCCAGCATCTGTAAAAATTTTATTCACTGATTTGCGCTTTGCAACCCACGCCTCAATAGTTCCAGAAGGAAGAGGTTTACCTGAATCAGTTCCTGTCAATTCATCTAAAATCGAGCTGGCAGGATTGTTATCAGAATTTTGAATCATTTTATAAACTTTGTCTCTGACAGGAGTTACATCAGTTCCTTGATAACGCGCAAATATAGCAACCATCCAAAATAACTTAGTGATACTAGCAGGGAATCGGGGAAGTTCATCTTGATATCCCACATAAGCACAACATGGTTCTTCTAAGTCGATCAAGCTAATGGAGAATTTATCAATGGGCAAACCTTTCTTCCTAACTAGTTCGATCGCTTCATTAGTAATTTGCTGTAGCTTACCTCGGCGATCGCTAAAAAATAGTGGAGGTTCTTTTACGTTGTACGCGATTTTTGTCTGGAAATTACTTTTAGCTGACGAGTTTGAATTCTTAAGGAGCGATTGGGTGGTGGCTATTGATTTATTATCTAAGGGCTGAAATGCGATTTTCAGAAAATTATCATTGCTTGCCTCTACACGCAGAGCATATTCTCCTGTCACAAGTACTGGAATTTGTAAATTACCTTGAAATGATGAAGTCTGTTTGTCTGGGTTTTCAATGGTAGCTTTAGCAGTTGTATAGACTGTTAAAATCTGTCCTTGGGAAGCTTGAAATTTATAGCAATTTAATGAGGTATCATCTTTAGATGTATTTAAGGATAATGAAGAATCGTCAGTAAAGCTCAAAAACATATAAGATTCACATAAAGAAGACTCCATGTTTGGCAGTAGACGCACAAGCCTACCCAATCCCAAGCCACCAATCGTAACGATTAAAATTGCAATAGTTACCGTTACCACATATCGATTTTTATGAAATTTTTTACGTTTCTTCATGCGACCATATTTTGGCAATTCCTTGCCTTCCAGTGATTGTGTGTTTACCCCTCTGGACGGAAATCGCGAATCTTCCATGTTCCTCCAACATCCTGCGAAAAATAATATGTAAAGTTACCTATACTTTGTCCAGATTGGGAATAGTCTACCTCTTCATTCCCATTTACAGTACGATACAAGGTTCTTTCTTCAGTTACCCTTACAACAATTCGGGGATCTACATCATTTGCAAATGCCCATACGCGCTCAATAGAAGAATTTTTATAAGTATAGTAATATTTATTGCTTTGCAGCCAATCAATAGAACCACCAGGTTTAGTTATATCTTGCAAGAGCAAACCTGTTGTATAGCGAGCAGCTAAATCTCTCTTAAAACGTTTACCAAAAATATCAGATTTTGAATTGAGGTAGGTTTGGACGAGTTCTTTTGCTTGACCTTCGCTAATCAGGTCTTTTGATGTAGGTGTGGGTATTGATGATGGACTAGCTGATGCTGTAGCCACAGGAGTAGGCGGCGGAATAGCCACTACTGCTCCAAGCTTTAGATCTAAATTAAATGTGGTAGCACCTTGAGGTACGGTAACTTGTATCGTGTACTTGCCTTTTATAGGCAGTTTTCCACCTTTCCATAGATCATTTTTTTGAGAATACACCCAAACACACAGATCGGATTTGTCAGAACTCCAACTAAAATCTTCTCCTTCTTTAGACTCAAAAGTATAGCCAACATACTCTCCAGACCGCACATTTCCAGATACGATCTTTTGCTTATCTATTGAAATATTTTCTGTTTTAAGGAGTACTGCACTTGGAGGAGGCGTTTCAGGACAGACACTTGTAGGCTTTACTGAAGTATTAGAGGTGAGAGACGATTGACATCCATAAGTTGTCAGTAAACAGAAGAATAGTAAAAGTTTTTTCATACAGATTTTTATCACTTACTTAGATTTTATGATTTGCTTAGACCATATCGTCTTTAAGTGACTTTTGCCACGACCATAAGGCAAAGCCGCCTGTAGCAAAGCAAAAGACAAGAATACCTGCTAAAAATTTAAGCCTATCATCTCCAGGTAGTGTTCGCCCAAACACGTTGATGCGATAGAGTTTAGAATCCGAAGGAACATTAGCTGCAACAACTTTAACACTATGTCTTTTTCCTCGCTTAGGATTGGGATGATCGTAGGTAATTTCATATTCTCCTAAAATTGCATCTAGAAAAACCTGTAATTTTTCGGCAACTTCTTTAGCATCAGCACCAAATGCAGATAATCCACCTGTAGCTTCGGCAACATCCCGTAACCGTTGTTCATCTACAAACTCATCTACTGGGACTTTACCAGCAGGCGGATTGTTATTCTTACAATTTGGAGACGGAAAAAGGAAGCAACTCCAAATATCTTTACGAGTCGCAGGGCGATTTAGCTTGTACTTACCTCCAAGCTGAGCAGGTGTAAATCCATAGCCAAGAGTATGTACGGTGATTTGTTCGTTGCGCTTCAGTAGTTGTTGTAGTTTTGTAAATTCTTCTATCTCAACCGCATCTTTATCTTTATCGAAAAATTCTGAATCAAAGCCATCCGAAAGAAGAACGACAGAAAGTCTTGGCTGTGGAAGTTTAGAGTCTTCTGGATAGAAACGTATATTACCACTGTCACCTAAAAATCTTACTGTTTGCTGTAGAGATTTATAGAGATTGGTGGAAGCACAAGGATCTACCGAAGCAATCTCAGTCTCAAGATAAGTTTTTAGCTTTACGTCACTAGCTGTAAAGAATTTGTCTAGGGTTTCTTTGTTAACTGGAAATCCAGTTTTGCAGAGGCCGCCAGAAGCCCCGAATGGGACAATCGCTACCTGAACGTTCGCTGCTGATTTAGTACGCTCTGCTAATGCTACAAGAATAGACTGGACTGCTTGCACGGCTCCATTTAGCTTCCGTTGTCCCTTGGCATCAGGATTTCTCATGCTGCCGCTCATATCTAACAAAATAATGATGTAAGCGGGTGGTGGGGTGCTCTCTTTGGCACTTTTCCAGTTTCGCGGCTTAAATGCTACTTCTTTATCATCAACTAAGATATAGAAATCTGTATCTAGTAAATCAACGACAGGTCGCTCACCTTCTCCTCGAACTTTTACCCGTATAGTAACTTTTTCGTCGATAACAGTGGGTTCTCCAACAATCTGAGTAGATTGAACTTTTGTCTGTGCTATGCCAGCAAAGCCCGTACTGGCAAACAAAACCGTTGCAAAACTAGCCGCGCGGGTCCAAGAAGCGATTGTAGAGAACAAAGCGATAGTATTTTTCACCATTTCTCCTGTTTGGGTCTTCAACATAAAAATCTGGATCGGTAATATAAAAAGAAATTGTGTGAGAATGCCTTAACGCCAAGGGATCTGAAGAGGTAAGTTTGCGCTCTTTATATGCAATCTGGTCATAGTTATCTTCATCTGGCGTAAGTTGCACAGATCGAGGGCTTAACTCAATGGTGGCAACGAAATCAGGAATACCTGGTAAATGAATATCACATGAGCTATCCCCACCAATAGTTAGTTCTCCGCTTTCAGGTAACCGAATTGATAGTCCTTCTTCAATTCTTTGCGGTTTCTTAGTCTTAGAATGTCCCTTACTTACAAAACTTAGCTTGTTGTTATTAATACGCGGTAATTTGTTTCCCATTGCTTGGTTATAGTTTCCTGCATTTGGATTGAGCGTCGCCGTTGGCAGGATGTTAGTGTATTCAAATCCAGCACCTGCCCTGAGTGCTGCCATATAGCTAGGCGAAGTGGTAAAGCTAAAGACGCTACCTTCTATGAATCCCATCAGACAAAAACCAAGTGGGTCTACCCAGTTTGCAGGAAATTTATCAAAAAAAGCTTCAAATATCAGAGCAGCAAGCAAGCTTGATAAGCTACCACAAATAACACTGACAGCGAGTCTTGTGTAAAAACGTTTGGGGTCGCCTGCCTCGATACTGCGCCAACGCCATGTAAATCCTTCGGCAAATCCGACAGCTCCGCCAATACATAACCAACCGATAATCCTAACCGTGGATTCGGGTGTATCAAAATAAGGCGAAAAGAGTATTTGGGCAAGCCCGCCTGCTAAGCCTCCGATCAGTAAGCCTAAGATTGCCGCAATAGATATAGGTTGCCAAGCGATGCCATGTGGAATACGCCAGTTTAAGCGTAATCTGGTGGGACTACTGACCAATATCTCGTTGGCAACGATGCCTATGGAAAGCATCATAGCTACGGCAGGAAACAAAACTGCTTCGGGGTATTGTTTGAGGACTATCCAGCTAGGGAAAATCTTGGTTAAGTCGCTTAGGATAAATTGACCTAAGCTCCAACCAGTAAAGGCGGCAGTTACACCAGCCAGAACATATAGGTAAAAACGAGTCATGAATTAGAGCCACCTATTCTTGTGTAAACACCACTTCTATAAGTTAATTATCATGCCAAGTCTACTGATCTAACTATCTTATTTTTAAGCTCCGATTGTGCAAAACTTGTTAGCTTTATTTTATTAGTTTTGCTCGCTGAATCACTTGCATTTTAAGATCCTTAAGTTTTTTCCATTGTTGACTTGTAGGAGCTTTATTTTTATCATTTGTTAAGTATAGACTGATACCATATCTCCAATTTTTTAGATCGATATTATCTCTTATAGGATATTGAAGCTCTGATGGAGAAACTAATACCTCCTTAAAAGCTTGCAAAATGGCTTGTTGGGTCTTAGTCTGATCTCCTTCTCTAGGATCAACAGCTTGTTGAACTTCACGAAACATTGTATCAATTGCTCTTTGGTCTATTGTCATGGAAGGGGCAGTGGGTCTGGGGGATGGTGTAGGAACAGGTGCGGGACTAGGCGGAGGGGTGGGAGAAGGCACAGGAGTTGGTGGGATAATGGGAGCTAGCCTTGTACGAAGATCGTGTCTAATCAATCGACTAGTAAGATCGCCTTCTCTGAAATATCCCGTAGGTGTAGCCCATTCAAGATCTCGTTGATTTCTATCTTGAAATGCCTTAATACTTTCTCTCCATCTTGAAACTAGTACATCACTTTTCTGTCCCTCATCAATTGCCGTGTTGTAATCGTATTGACTCTCATTTGAAATATCTAAAGTATCAGTAAAAAGAGTATAGATAACTTGACTTTTTAGATTTTGTGGGTCAGACTCAGAATTGGGTAACTCTAGAGTAGTATCATCGACAATCTTTTTTATCCCTGCCCTTGTACTTTCCCAGTTAGGTTTAGGGATTGGGCAGTTAGGGTTAGAAAATATCCTTGCTACCAAAGGATTTTGCGATAGTTGATCTTTCAAACCGTAAGTGACTCCAAGGAACAAAGCACAAATAGCTAAAAATATAATTACCGCCTTTAGCTGCATACTTTTTACGATACTTTTGACAATTCTGATTAATGAACCATCAATAGTTTTTGATCTGGCTATCCCAAATCCCTGTACATTTCCATTGTTTACGTAATTACTCTTTGTCGCATTATCAAATACACTTTGCGAAACTGAGCCCTGACTAATTGTATAAAATACTGCTGCTAAAGCATAGGCATCAGTATTAACAGCTTTACTTTTTTGTAATCTTTTCACTGCCTCATAAATTAACCAGATAGCAGCTAATGAGATAGTCCAAAGCGCTGCTGTTGCAACACCATGTGAAATAACATCTAAACATAGTCTCCATCCAATAAAAATAATATGTGGGATGCCCACTAGAAATGCTGATATAAATGACCTAGTGACTAGACTGACAGATGCTAAACCAGCTAGGGGCGCAAACATACTTACAAGAAAAGATGTTTCTTTAGCAATATTTGCAGCCGAGGAAACATCAAAGATGGTTACTAGGATGATAGCGATCATGAAAATAAGTAATTGACTTACTCCTAAAATAAAGTCCTTTAATCTAATCCAGAGATTCTTTGGCTGACCACTTCCTAACTGTTCAAAAAATTCTGCGACATAAATATACTTTTTGTTGCTTTGCTTGTTATTTTCATAGTCTCTTATACCCGCATAAAAATCATGCCAGCCTGTAGGTTGCTCCAATGTTAGTTGAATAAAACCTTGCCATGCTTTAGATGAATTAGTTTTATTTATCGTAATCGGTAATACTCTTTCTATAAATCTTGTAATTACTTCATCCTTTAGCGATGCCCATAGTCGAGTTGAACTATTTTCTAAGATCCATGCAATGTTTGACACAGAAAGAGATGAATTTTCTTCTTGAGAAAATAGATTGATAGTAAGTTCTACAATCCCTAAGATGAGATTATCCTCAATTGTATCAATATGGCGACTTAGCCCTTCTTCTAGTTCTAGAGTAGTTCCTTGGTTCTTGTTAATTTGATTGCTATCGCCATCATGCAACCAATTGACAAATTCTGGTAACGTTTCAGGAAAGATAATTGCTTTCCAAGTTAACAACCGCACCATTTGCGGAGTATACAATCTCTCACTAAGCCCCTTTGCTGCATCAAAGCTTTCAAAGACTTCTTCCCAATAGCGTTTATTTGCAGCTATATCTTGACTCAGACCATTGTTAAAAGTTGATCTTTCTCGCATTTGCTCCAGCAAATCTATTACAAGATCATCGCTCGGAATTAATTGTCCAATGAGGTTTTTTAAGAGGATTTTGGGATCTAACCGAACGTCTGAAGCTTGCAAAGCCTTAGGCTGTTGTCTACTACCTGAGAGAGCCAAATGAATAGCATTCCGAGAAGCATCATTAACAGGATGAATAATCTGAAATCTATCTGGTGATTTCAAGGAATAGACATTGTATGCCCATGAGATTGGTTTGCGATTTTGATGAGATTTTGCATAGGCAAGGTCATTTATATCTTGCAAAGATATTTGGTAGTTTGCCTCAGTAACTGAAGCTGTTGGTTCATTGAGCCAATTGATGTCAGGGATAATAGATTCAGGCGTTTCTATAGTTACTTTGTGAGACTGTCCTAATCTCTTGCTATCAAATGGATTAAAAATCGGCAATTTATTCTCTCGTCTACGCTCTTCTAACCAACCTACGATTGCATGTATATTTTCTGTACCTTCAGCAAGAAAATAACGAAAAGCAGATAAAGTTCGCCCTTCAAAATCCTCACCAGTAGTCACTACTGCTACTACTGACCATCGGTCAGTTTTACCCTCCAATACACGCCCAACAATTGCAGGTTGATTGGGATGCCCTCCTACTGTCTGAAAAAGGTTATTAGAGATCGCGACTTCGACAATATTCGGAATTGGATCAATCGTGGCATTCATGTACCCCACTGTAAATCTTTTGGAAACCCAATTACTACGATCCCCTTCAGTGAGGATACCTGTACTGAATTCATGGATTTCGAGTTCGTATCTTTTTGCTGGTATTATTAAGGGTGTCAGTATTGCAGGAGTAGTAATTGCAAGGGCAGAGTTAGCTGTTCGAGTGGAATGGGACATCAATTGATTTGAAATACTTGAATATACTTGAGCATTAGCAGCAATAATGTATTGAAATTCCTTTGCTTTTTCTAAACTAGTAACATTAAATGCCCATCCAATAGAGTTTGTATTTTGATCTGATGATTGAGGAATAGATACATGGGAATCAATTTCTTGGAATGAATACTTATCTTTCGTTTTGACTGCCAAATCAACTTCAGGAAAATCACGAATACTTTCAATTTGCCTCGGGAAGTCAGACTTAGAAAGTTCTTGGACTCCATACTGTCCCTGAGAAGGATAATGACGATGAGTAGGAACGCTGTTTTGCTGATCTAACCAAAACGCTAATTTGGAGAAATCTTCATATTTGTACTCTTGGTTTTTCGTAATAAAACCCACAAGGTAAAGATAAAGATATAAATCTTTACCTTGCTCTCGAACAACAGTAGAAATAATAGAATAAACTTTAATCCCTTCTCGGATGGTGCGCCCCATAACTACTGGTTCGGTTTCAGTTCCTCCGGTCGCTGCAAAAAACTTTTGATAAATAGCTCTATTTATACTTTCTGGAATACGACTACCATCTGTATTTCCATAATCATATATGCTTTCTTTGCCGTCGCTAGATACGGATATTTTAAAATAATAAATAGATATAGAGTTTGTAGAAGTCATGATTTAATCCTCATCCAGTTGTTTGTAGCGTTTACCTGTGCATAGCCAATAAAGCGGAGATACTAAACCAAACGGTCGCCAATTATCAGGATCTCGTAAGACAGAAGTTGTTCCACCTTTATCTCTGGTTAACCTAATGGCGTTAGGTTCTGGGAAATTATTACCAATTGTGCCAAAGGCAGATACCGCGAAATAATCGGCTCTACCGTTTTTCATCGCTTCCCATGCTTGTAGTCTTTTACATACTTTTTCAAATCTAGCCTCGGCAATATATTTAGGTCGATGACGATTAACCCATAACTCAAGCTGTTCGCATTTAGAGATAGCAAGAGCAATACGACGCTGCTTATGATTACCGCTTTGATCAAGAACAACTAAAAATCGATCTAAGCTATTGGCATATTCGCTATCTTTACTATAAGCAGTACCATCTAACATCAATAGTATTGATTCAGCTTCTTTACAGTCCTCCATATATTTACGTAAGGTGGGGTCATTAGGAATTTTTACTAAGTCACTAAAAAACTCTCCCGCATAGTCCTTACAGTTGACAATAATATTAGTTAAGACACCTGTAAATTGTTTCTTTAAAGTAAGTTGAATACTATAGTCAGGAATAATTGAGGCACTGTTTTGTTGTACTGCTAATATTTGAAGTCCTGTCGGCTCTATTTGTAAACCCTGTTTTAATATATTTTCAGCCATATAGACTAATTGCTTACTGTCATCACCAATAGGATTGACCGCTTGGATAGGGCTTGAAGCCTTAGCATTTGGCCAATAGGATAGAGCTGCCATGTAAGTTGTTTTTCCAGAAGTGCGATCGCCAACGACCCTTAGCCCAGTACTCTGGACTGATAATGCAGAAGGATTTGCCTGATTCTTGTTAAGAAAATTAAACATCTGCATCCATCCATTTCCCAGTACTGAGCCAATACAATGGAGCTATCAGATTATAGGGTTGCCAATTTTCAGGATCTCTCAGACCAGACTGAAAGCCTCCACCTAGCATATTCGTTCGATTTGGTCTAGGATCGTTGCGATTCAAAACACCGAACGTAGAAATTGCATAGAATTTAAGATTTGCTTTTGGAATCTTTCTTTCGTCACGCAGAACCTCTGTTGTTTGGGGCAAATAAGTTTCAAAAATATCAATTTCAGGCTCTAACCTACCTGCCCAAAGTTCACCTCGTTCACATTTACTCATCGCCACAGCAACTCGAAAATCCTTGTTAGGGCGATGCTTGTCTAAACGCTTGATAAACTCTTGCACAATTCGCTTATAGAAAAAATCTTTGCCTGCACCCCATTCAGATACTAAAAGTAAACAACCTTCATAATCTTTCATTAAACAATAATCACGAATAAAATTTTCAAGATCGGCAGTTACAGGCTGTAATCCTCCTAATGCATCAAATACCTCTCCAGCAAAGTCTTTAACTTGCAACTGTAATCTTTCTTTCTTCCCAAATCCCTGCTTTAAGTCAATAACTAAGCCATAGTCTTTTTCTTGGACTGATCTAATTTTAGTTGGTTCAAGTTGCAGACCCGCCCTAATAATTGTATCAGCATCTTCAACGAGGTCACTGGCATCAGTACCAATAGGAGTCACTGAATAATTCTTCTTTCTACGACTACCTTTAGGAGAACCGACTAGCCCTGCTAAGTAAGTAGTTTTACCAGTATTGCGAGATCCGATTATAGAAATGTTTCCCATTTTAAAGTTAATCTCCTCAAGATAGTTTGCTAATTAATTTTTTGCTAAGTAATGTGCCATATAAATCCAAGGCAACTCTAAAAGATCTCGGTTATGTGTAGTAGTAATAAAACACATTGCCGCTAACCCCGATGTATTACTATTTATTTCAGCAATTTGATGCAAAATCGGTCTGAGATAAGTATTACAAACGAGCGCGTCACGCTCCTGCCAAGTAGGAGTAAAACTATTGGGACTATACGCTAAATTACCTGCCTCTGCTTTTAAATTTTGACAAAAAAGGTCGGCTTTGTTGAGACAAATAACAATGTGCTTAGCATTAGGGCAGTCATTACGAAAAAATTCTACCCAACGATCAAAACGATTGATCCATTGCTGTAGTGTTGGATGTTTTTTAGCCTCTGGATGGTTAGCTGGTATGCGCTCTCGATAGGGAGCTAGCACCAAAAATATTCCTTCACTATCTCGAACAGAGTCCAAAAAACGTGACCATTCAGGATTAATCATCCCATTCGGAGTTACCTGCCACGAAGGTTTCCAAATTTCGCCAGGTGTGTCAAGCCATCGGACAGCAAGTTGTTTACGACCAGACCTTAATAACACTTCCACCTCCAGATATTCCTCATCAAAAGCATATACAGCATTAGTGGGCATAATCTCATCAGTTATAGCGCTAACCAGATTTCGTCTCAATGTTTCATAGTTGTGATTTGTAACCCTCACCAATTTACGATTTGGATTAACTAACTCTAGGGCAAGAGAGGTTTTACCTGTATAGCGATCGCCTATATAAATGACACTCACTTAATCACTCTCCTCACTCTTGCTCAACGGAATAATCCGTTAAGAATGTTTTCGACACAGCACTAGATGAAGTATCAATCCTTACAATAGCGCTCCGCTTACTTGGAAAGCAATTGTAAGGACGACCTGCTATTTCCCTAGTACCTAATACAGGAGCCATACGAAAATCTGTATGAGTTACTTCACCATCTTTGTTTACCATATCTATAGGGCTATTGTATTGACCCAATGCATCACTTAGCAACCTAGCCGAAGTGGTACTGACTCCCTGCAAAAATATTTTAGTACGACAAAGATCGGCAGCTTCTTTGGCATTATCAGAAAACTGCTCGAATGCTTGACAAATTAAAAATACAGATACTTTAAACTGACGACCTATTGCTACTAACTCTTTGAAGTTAACATTTTTAAGTCTTGGGGCTTCATCACAAATTAGATGGATTGGAATCCAGTCGCGATCGCGATTCAATGCACGGCGATAAACAATATTTTGAATATAACTGACCATCACGCCTGCTAACCTCGCTCCAGTTTCACCCGCTAATACAGACTGTCCGATAATAATAGCGTGCTTTTTGTCCCCATTTAAAGCAGATAGCAAAAAGATGCTACTTTGACCATCACAAATATCTTTCACATCTGGTTCTTTCAAAAAACCTAACCTCTCATTAAAGAGTCCAATATGTCGTGAGAAATCCTCATCTGGCAACTGTAAATAGGTTGCTAAGTCTCCTCCCCACTGTGATTGCACTTGTGGCAGATTATTTATCAAAGCTCTTATTGCATCGCGATCAGCTATTAATTCTGGTATGTAGCTGGGGTCAATCGTCACTAATTTTTTGCGCCTTGCCTCGACAATAATACCAATAATTGCGGTGAGCCACTGACGCTGTAAAAGCCAGAACTGATAATTAGCATCGGAAGGATTAATTTCACCATACAAAGCAAAACTAATCGCCCTGATCCCCTTAACACCAGTTGAATCGAGTGGGTTAAATCGGCCAAGTTCTTCCAAAAAGTTCCAAACAACTCGATGTTTAGAAGAAGTTAAATCCCAACAAGCCATCTCCACGCCAGCCTTTTGAGCTAAGGGTGCGAGTCTATTGACCATTGAGCCAGCCGCGTCCACCCATACTAAATGCCCTTTTCGCATCAAGTTTTCAGCAGATCCCAACAGTAACTCTGTTTTTCCAGATCCTTGCGGTCCTATACATAAAACGCCTTGAGGAAGAGACTCACTGGATAACCATATATCTTTCCGCAGCTTAGCTTTGTTCTGATGAAGAAAGACAAACTTACCTAGCCAGAAATCACCATCTTTTTTACTAGTCAGCTTGCGTACTTCATTTCGCTCCGCAGTTTGAGAATAGTCCCATATTTCTTTGTGTTTAACATCCGATCGCAAACGCTCACCAGGTCCAAGAATCAAGACTTTACGACTATATATTACAGAATCGAGAAACTTCGATATTAATTTATAAATAAATTTATAAATAAATTTCAGAGACTTCCAGCCATAGCGACCAGTAAAAGCAACCAGTCTGGTTAAATACTTGAAAATAGAACGGATTGAAGGAATAAGAGATTTTGAACGAGTCGATTTGCGTTTTAGCATTGTAATAAGTGTAATAAGAATGAAGATAAAGGTTCTAAATAGATTCTGCTATGACATAGAAGGCGAATTAGGTTTAGGCTTTTTATTGTTTTGGGCGATCGCAACTTGATGTGACTGTTGTGATGGAGAAGAAGATGACGTTGATGCTGTTTTGAGACTGGCGATCGTTGATTGGGTAACAGTTGGAGTAGGTGTACTAACTAAGGATTTTACTTGTTTTAGGCTATCCAATTGATTTTTTGTAGATGGTTGTGGCGTTACCTGTGCTGGCGAAGTCACAACATTTTGTTTCACAACATTTTGTTGAAGAGATTGTAATGAACGATTTAATCGTCCCCCCTCAACCCAAGCGGCTAGAGCAGGTTTAAACGCACTCTGATCTAGCTGCTTTTGTTTCAGTTCAGCTTTAGCTCTTGGGGTATTACCATATGTGTTATATATTCCCAATGATACATAAGAATCTTTATGCAAATTATGAAACTCTTGTCCGCTAATTGGATAAGATGCACCAGTGTTAGACTTGATCCCGTAGGTACGTCCATTAACTGAGCAAGCATGAATTGCTGGCTTTCCATCTGCCCCAACTAAAAATTTGTGCGTAGCTGCTCCTAAATTAATTGCATCAATATCAGCTTGGATATCAACCTTAGGAGATATCACGGTATTGTAATAGCCTGGTCTAACTGGAGATTGGTTCCGACTTGTTGACACTTGGGTAATAAAGTGGCGACGGTGAGGCGGAGTCACAGGAAAAGAGGGTTGATTATTATGGAATTGGATATGTTGTTGCATCTGTGGTGTAGACATCTCAATTTACCTCTCAAATAGTTTCAAGGATATATTCTTCATAATCATCCAATCGGCGCGAATCAAGGGAAACATACTGCTTTCGGTTTGATGTCTCTACTAATATCCACGCATAGGGATCGGGGGAGTCGTATGCAATTAAGCACCTACAGTTCAAAATGTCACAAAGTTTGCTAGCAAACTCTAAGTCGCCTATTTGTTCAATCTGACCAGCAATAACAGAGTTCTGTGGGTAGATCAGCAGCAAAATCAAAAAGTCACCTTTTATTGGTATCTGCTCGCACAAAATCAGATATTTTTTGTCATATTGCTTTTCATACTGCAAATTGCCATTTTCAATATAAATAGCCTCACTTGCGATCGCAAGAATTTTTGAAATTGCGATCGCAATATCATTAGATTTACAAATCTTGTCGATGATAATTTGCATCATTATTTAATGTATTTTTTATATTATTTTTAATTTAATTGGATTAAGTTAAGATTCACACAGTGATTACTCAAGTTTTACTAATGCCATTAATCTATTCATCGCTAGAAAATTTGAAAATTATGCAAAATAGTCCAAAAAACTTTTAAGCCTTTTCAAAAATGGGAAAATTAATCCTCTGAAGATGTAAGGGAAGTCGATTGCAATTCTCACGCAGTCATAATGATTGGTGTAGCGGTTTTCAAATGAGCGTGGTACGAGCATCACATTCATAAAACCAGCCAAAGAAGTCAGATTCGGAAACAGAATTGAAAGCGAGAGTGATGGCAGCATGAAGCTGCTCAGTGGTTCTCGGAGCAATCGAACGCAGAATCGATTTCACTTTCGACCAAAACATCTCAATCGGTGATAAATCTGGAGAATAAGTGGGTAAGAATATCAGCAGTTTAGCCCCAGTATTCTCAATTGCAGCCCTAACTTCATCACTACAGTGGAGATTGAGATTATCCATGACGACGACCATCATATCGTTTAGCTGTGGCACAAGTACCTCAGCCACATAAAACAAAAAAGTTATGGCATTGTTACTACCAAAAAATGATGATGCGGCAATGACACCCGTAATGGTGATTGCTGCAAGTAATTGCTCAACCTAGAAGAAATCAGGGTTTCAGCCATTTTGACGAATCAAAAAACGTCTAAATGATTCTATTCTCATTAAGTAGCTGATAAATTACCATTTTATTTATTAAATTATAAAGATAATCAGTAATTAATCAGTTATGCGAACACTGTTTTTTGTTAATTCTTCTAGGTTGAGCAGTTACTGCTGCAATTATGGTCAGATTTTTATCTTTGTTGTGTGGTTTGCTACCATGCGCCCTACGTCCTTTTTTTGCCCTTGCCTAGGTTCTTGCCATATTTAGGTTTGTCCCTGACTCATCGATAAACACCAAATTATTGGTTTCGATTGCCCACATAATCAGTTGATATTCTAGTCTCAACTGTTTGACTGCCTCACTTTCTTACTTATCAGCATGAAAAGTTTTTTTTGCGCGTTAACTCGATTTCCTGTAAGGCTCGGCAAATCGTGGAATGGCTTACCTTCACTCCTGTCTTTTTAGCAAATCTTTGACTAATTTCTAGTAGGGTTAGGTCATTTTGACCGTCAATGATTGCTTCTAAGATTGGGTAATGGGTTGCGGTTACTTTTGCTACTGCTCCTCCTCCATGCGGTTTTGCCGCGACACTCCCTGTTTGTTTTTGTCTTTGCACCAGATTATTTACCCAGCTTTGACTGACCGCAAACCGCTCCGCTACGGCTTCCATCGAGCTTTTCCCTTCTTGATAGACCGCGATTACTCGTTCTCTCAAATCCTGTGAATACGCTTTTCACGTTTGCATTTTCTCTCCATTTTACTTTACTTATGCTCATTTGAAAACCGCTATATCATCCCAAAATCAGAAAGAATTAATACATAAATTTCATGGACATGATTTAGACTTTTCTAGATCAGATTTTTTTAGTTCGGAAAGAATTTCTTGAAGTATTACAACAGATATACCTTCTGCAAACCTAAATCCATCGTCTTTGGCGATTTCTGTATTATCCAGCCACTCACTTCTTGAGTGCATACCAACTAAAAGCCCTGTCTCACTTACTATAGGGCTTCCATTCATTGTCTTACGAGTACGAAGAGGATAAGAAATAGTGGCTCTTCCGTTACCCACATTAGCAACTCTAGTAGAAAGATACGAATAGCTACTCTCCCCCTTATCGGAAATCAGCCCAACTATATACAAATCTAATCCTCCGCTAATTTCGCTAGAATCTGCTAATTCAAGAGGTTTAGCTTTATCTTTTCCAGCGCAAAACTTATATATAACTACATCTTTCGCCCTAGAGATTGGATTATTGATGAGATAAGCAGGATATGATGTCTCACCATCAATTTTTATAGTAACTTCACCAAAATCTCTAGTTTTAGGATTAGTTGTTAGGACATAATATGTATTATTATCTATACTTTTATAAAAAACAAATCCTGACGAATAAAGCTGATTATGCTTCTCTTGTCTAATCTGAACAACACTCTTCTCAGTATTTTGAAAAACATCTTTTAAGACTTTTGCAGAACTCTGACTGTCATCATTTTTTATGATGGGGATAGAAGATTTATTTTGATTTAGATATAAGTATGCCGACAATATGAACACGCCAGATAACATGATAGTTATAACTTGAGTAAGTAATTTCCTCTTTCGTGGTAACCTCAAGTCTGGTCTAATTTGAAAGAGTGCAGGGATTAAAGACGCTGAAGGATAATCACCTTGCTTGGACTGAAGGTTATCTTTTGCCTCCCTGTAGGCTAGGGGTATTGTCTTCTTTTTTATAATTAATTCATCAAGAAATGTATTGTGAAATCGATTAGCCACATCATCGTGGATAGCCCAACGCATTGCAACTACAAAAGGAAGACCAAACCTTAATAATTGCAATGCAATTTGTATGCCACTACAAGAATTAATAATTGCTATCTGTAATCCGTTTTGAACAGCTTTTTCAAACGTATTTTCAAGATCATTGACATTATGGAAACCCATATCATAACCCTGACTATGCCCTAAATAGATAAATATTTTCGGCTTAAATTCTTTAATAAAATCGGCAATTTCTGTAGTTGTGCAATCTATCAATTGTACTATATTCACATCTTCTCGTTCGGCGAACTTGTCAAGTTTTTCTATAGATTCATCTAATTCGATACCATCCTTACAACCAATTACAACGAGGATTTTTGATTTGACTCGTTCTTTATCTGGGATTATCTCATGCCGATGAATTGGTTCAAAAGGACTTAAAGAGACCTCAGCTTTTATTCCTTTAATTTTAAAGATTAGCAGTTCTTCCCAAGGACAGGAATGAATGTATTCATCTTGACACCTAATAAAAACCTTTGGTAATTCTTTCTCTTGAGACCCATAGGTTTTTATCTTATCCCTAAGTTGCAAAGATTTACTAGAATCCAGCCAATCACGAAATGTGCTTATTAGCTTCTCTTCATTAGCCTTAACATCTTCAATACTGATCGAAAATGGCTTTCCGTTCTTTAAAGTTCTATAATTGGGAGAATCACCATAATAACTATTACGCTTCACCAATCCATCTAGCAGAGGTATGTTTTTTGGTAAAGAGCAGCTGCATTTGTTTAGTGAATCATCGGATACTTCAAAATGAATGGTAATACCGCTTGTCAGATCTCCCGCTATATCAAGAAAAATCATTCTATCCTCGGTCATAAAACTAATTCACTCCATTATTTTTTAATAATCAAGAAAAAACATAATTTTCTATAAAACTACGTTGATTAAGAATCACCTGTAACCTGAAACGATCTCCAATTTCGGCAATAAATTCGACTCCGGTAATATTATCAGAAGACTTAGCCTCTGTTCTAATAAACTCATCATCTTCACCATCAAAAATAATTAATTGAAGTCCTTCTGGTAAGGATTCTAAACGGTCTACATCCATACAAACTCGAACGCCTATATCTCGTCTATGTCCATTTTTCATTTCAGCAGAAACCTGAAGGATAAGCCTAAAATCATCTAATTGGAATGGCTTTAAAGCACTCAAATTAACTAACGTATCATTCTGGGTTTTCTGATACATTGTATTCATTAATCTAAGATTTGGATTAATGAATTTTTGAAGATACTCGGAAACCTCTAAATAACCGTTCTCTAATAAAACAGAAGTATTACTCAAAGTAGAACTCAACAACCATCTACTGAGATTTATCAATTCCTTGGATTTCCACGGCGTTTCTCGTTTTTCAATCTGCTCATTTGAAAGATATTCAGATAGTTGAGGCAATGAACTTGTTGTTGACTCAGAATCTTTTTCAGTACCAATATGATAAGAGTTTTCAGACTTAACCACGAATTCTTGAAGTGATACATCAACTAACGATTCTCTAGTTTTAACAGCAACAGAATCATTACTATTAAGAAATTCCAATTTAAGCTCTAAACGAAGTAAATGATCTAACATATAATCTATTGAATTAAAAAGATGTAAGGGAATTCTTTCCAATATTTTTTCGGCTGACAAAGAAGGATAAAAGCCTAAAATAGTTGCCTCTTTAGTTGAATTATCAACCTCAACAGCCACACATCCAATTCTAAATTCTCTTGATTCAGAAGAAATAAAACAATTCATCTCACCTGGTAAAACTGGACGGCATTCTAATTTACCTAAGCCCACTAACTCTATATCAGATACATCAAGCAAAATTGTGCAAATTGCATCAAAAATATTACTATTTTGCCAACTTGTTTCAATACCCATACATCTACAGTAAAAAGCCACAGCGTACACAGCCAAGGTATTCAAATAAATTTGATCCGCCTTTTGCTCAGTATTTTCAAGTCGTTTAAGCCCCTCTCGTCTTCGTTCAGCGATGCGATAAGCCTCTGAAGTAAGTGTTACGGTAAATGTGTTTACTTTTGTATTTGTCATTGCTTTGTACCTTATGTATAGAAGATTTTAATTATTAGTTATTGATTAGTTATCTCAGATTTTGTAAGCAATCAGGTGAGAATGGGAATGAGGGAAAGAGAAGACGGATCGATCAAAGCTTGGCAGAAAAAGTCCAAGACAGAGCGACCTTGAGCTTTACAAGTTTGAATAACGGTCAATAAAGCGGCGGTATTATCTAAGCCAGCCATCGAACGAGAGCCACCACAAACTTTGCGTTTGG
>Ga0163154_10001925_pt1 | contig 31148 bp, 24 predicted proteins | sample OliLakLV19MP9P1_FD_148649 | JGI IMG/M metagenome (GOLD analysis project Ga0163154, IMG submission 148649) | Freshwater microbial mat bacterial communities from Lake Vanda, McMurdo Dry Valleys, Antarctica - Oligotrophic Lake LV.19.MP9.P1 | ecosystem: Environmental > Aquatic > Freshwater > Lake >... | reverse complement strand
GATTACAGCGGCACGGGCAGGCTTAACAGTCACCCTTGTGCATGATCGCCCGGTTCTCGGCGGGAATGGTTCCAGCGAAGTGCGCCTGTGGATGTTGGGGGCGACAGCCCACATGGGCAACAACAATCGGTGGGCACGCGAAGGGGGTGTCGTCGGCGAAATACTCATCGAAAACTTGTACCGCAATCCCGACGGCAATCCGTTGATCGTCGATACTATCCTGCTTGAAAAAGTGATCACCGAGCCGAATATTCGGCTGTTGTTGAATACGGCAGCGTGGGAAATCACCAAATCAGATGCCGATACTATCGAGTCGGTGCGGGCATTTTGTTCGCAAAACTCAACGTTGTATGACGTGCGGGCACCGTTGTTCATGGATGCGTCGGGCGATGGCGTGATCGGCTTTTTGTCGGGAGCGGCGTTTCGTATGGGGGCAGAAACGAGTGACGAATTTGGGGAGGCACTGGCTCCGAGTGCCGAGTACGGGGAACTGCTGGGACACTCGATTTATTTTTACACCAAAGATATCGGCAAACCCGTTAAATTCATCCCGCCGAGTTTCGCCCTAGAAGATATCACCCAAATCCCGCGCTTTCGGTCGTTCAATAGCAAAGAGCAAGGCTGTCGTTTGTGGTGGATCGAGTATGGCGGCAGATTAGATACTGTCCACGATACCGAGACGATCAAATGGGAATTGTGGAAAGTGGTCTATGGGGTGTGGAACCACATCAAAAATTCTGGCATTTTCCCCGATGCCGAAACGCTCACCCTCGAATGGGTGGGGCATATCCCCGGCAAGCGGGAGAGTCGCCGATTTGAAGGCGATTATATGCTCCGTCAGCAAGACTTGATCGCGCAGCACCGTCACCCCGACGCGGTCGCTTATGGGGGGTGGGCGCTCGATCTGCATCCGGCGGACGGCATTTATAGCGAGAAACCGGGTTGTAACCAATGGCACGCGCGTGGCGTATATCAAATCCCCTATCGCACCTTGTACAGCCGCAACATAACCAATTTGTTCATCATCGGGCGGATCATGAGCGCTTCGCATGTGGCTTTTAGTTCGTCGCGCGTGATGTTGACGGGTGCCCATGCTGCCCAAGCCGCAGCGATGGCGGCGGTGTTGTGCCACAAAAATGGGGTGCTACCCGCCCAGATCGCGCAGACGCCCTATATCGAAACGTTGCAACGGGAACTTTTGCGGCGCGGGCAGTACATCCCGCATGTGCCCTTGAGCGATCCCGACGATCTGATGAACACGGCGCAGCTCAGCACGTCCAGCGCGTTGGCGCTCGTCAGTTTGCCTGATGATGGTCAAACGGTGCCGTTGCGCTATTCATGGGCGCAAATGCTGCCTATTCCTGCGGGTGCGCCCGTGCCCGCCATCACGTTTACGGTCGATGTGGCGCAACCCACGACCTTGCGCTTTGAACTGCGCACCAGCGACGCCCCTGCCAATCACACGCCCGATGTGTTGTTGGCGAGCGATGAAATCGATTTACCGATGGGTGTCAATCAGCACGTCACGTTTTCGCCCGCGGTTCGGGTCGATCAAGCGCGCTATATTTTCGCGTGCCTGATGAAGAATCCGGCGATCAGCGTTCATACCAGCGAAAAGCGCGTCACCGGTATTTTGTCGGTCGCTAATGCGCAAAACCCTGCTGTCTCCAACTTTGGTGTTCAACAGCCGCGTGAAGATATTGGTATCGAGACGTTTGAGTTTTGGGTGCCGATGCGCCGTCCGCACGGGCGCAACCTCGCTTTTACGCTCAGTGCCCCTTTGTCGGTTTTCGATGTCGAAAATGTGCGCAATGGCTGGGGGCGTCCGACCTTTGCGCCTAACGCTTGGGTCGCCGCGCTGGATGACGCCGCGCCGTGTTTACAGGCACAGTGGGCACAACCGCAGACGATTGCCAAGATTACTTTGTCTTTTGACAGTGATTTTGATCACCCGATGGAAACCGTCTTGATGGGGCACCCCGAGTCGCGGATACTGTTTTGCGTCAACGCCTTTCGCATTCGTGCGGGCGAGACCCTCGTTGCGCAAGTGGATGATAATCATTTGGGCGAGGTGACGCTGACCTTGGCGGAGCCGCTGGTCACGAATCAGCTTCAGATCGAAATCCTCACCATGCAGGGGGATGTCCCCGCATCGGTGTTCGCGATGCGCTGTTACGCGCCCCAAGCATAGATCGGGGTGGGGGCATTGCTGCACTTGATAGGCGACAACCCCCAAACCCCTATCCCCTGCTTTACTCGCCTTGTTCGATGGGCAACAAGACGATATTGTTGAGCGTGCGTTCGGCGATACAACGCCCGATGCGCTTGCCGTTTTCGACAGCGGTGCGGTAGTGGATGCCGCCATAAATGCGCGAGAGCGCCGCTTCGTCTGCTGCTTGTTCAAACGACAGATAGGAACGCACGACGCCGCTATCACGGGCGTGGGTTTCGTCAGTGAAAGCGACAACGCCGAACAAACGCGTCAAGATATCCGACGCCGCTGCCGAGCCGACCGAATGATTGGACGGATATTCGGGGAATTGTGGCGTGACCAAGTACGACCGCCAACTGCGCGCAATATAGCGATTGATGTAGGTCACGGGGCGCAGCAACAGGTTTTCATATTTGATGCCAAAACCCGTGATGAACGAATCTTGCAGCACCATCCCCAACATGCCGTACATCATCGCCCCCCGGTCGAGCGTCAAGGGCATTTGCACGATCAACTGGTTGGCAATCGATATCCAATGCCCGGCGGGGGTTGAGGATATCCCCGGCGTGTCGATCCAAAATTCGGCGATCTCGCGCTGTTCCGGCGTCAAATCGTTGCCGACTTCAAAAACTTCCAGCGCTTGTCGGTGAAATGTCGAGTCGGGGTCGGTGCTAAAGGGCATGTTGTCTTGCACAATACAGTCATAACGACTGTCCACGCCCAAGGTGCGTAGCATCCCATAATTCGGTTCTGCCAACGCGATATTTTTGTCGGTCTGCTCGTACAGATAATTTCTTTCGGCGCTGAGGCTTAACTCGGCGGCGGTCGGCAGTTCATAATCGGCATTCAGCGCGCGCGCTTCACCATACCCATCGGCGAGCGCCCATTCCAGCAAGATCGTGCCAAATTGATCGCCCATGATCATCGACCGCTCCACGACCTCCGCGCCCACGACTTCGGCACGAGCGTCGGCTTGAGTGTTGCGATAATCGGTAAAAATAGTGCGTGTCTCGTCCGAAAAATTGATCATCCCCGGCATGACGACCGATAAGGCGGCATTGGCGAGCGTCAACCAATCAAAGGTTTCAGTGCCGGAGACGAACGGCATTTCGGGGAGGTCTTGCGCTTGGAAGGAGAGCGAGCGAAAATCCGGCATTCCGGGGATCAACGCCTCGTAAATCGTCACACCCGCATAGGCATAGATGCGCGCGGCGGCGGGGGCGTTGACGCGATCCACCATGACTCGTTCCCGAATGAGATTGACCCACTCGATAATGGGGGTGGGGTCAAGCTCACGGGTCAAGGGGGAGTCCCCCTGTTGGGCTTGAGTGCTGTGGGCTGGTATCAGGGCAATCGACAGCACCACCACCAAGAGGCTAAATAAGGCGATTCTAGACATAACTTTTACCATCAGTGGACTCCTTAGTAGATGCACCGTTACTCCATTTCGGTTTATAATAGAGGGGACATTTCCCTCTATAAATGTTGCTTTTATGCAATTCGCCATGAGTATAAGGGAAAATTTCATCTAATGCTAATGTGGCTGACCAGCAATTAGAAATCGTGGGGGAAACGCCTATGTTTCATCGAGATCATGCCATTGTCATCGGTACCGGGATGGCGGGTTTGTTCGCCGCTCGTGTGTTGAGCGATACTTTTACGCGCGTCACGGTGCTAGACCGCGACACCTTGCCCGATACCGCTGATTTTCGTAGCGGCGTCCCCCAAGCACGTCACCTCCATCAATTGTTGATCAGCGGGCAAGAGGTCATGGAGCGCTTGTTTCCAGCATTGAAGGAGGATTTGAAAGCGATTGGCTCCCCGCGCATGGAGTGGGGAATCAACTCTACTGGCGTCACCCAACAGGGCTTCATCCCGCCCACCAAAACCGGTTTGTACACCAATACCTTGTCGCGTATCGGCTTGGAATTTTTGATCCGCCGGCGTGTCACCGAGATCCCCAATGTGACGTTGCGCGGGAACAGCGTCGTCACGGTCTTGTTGAGCAATGCGGATCGGACAGTCGTCACGGGCGTGGAGATCGAAAATCGCCCCAGTCGCGAGACCGAAACCATGACCGCCGATCTGGTCGTGGATGCCAGCGGACGCCGTTCCGACGCGGGCGAGTGGCTGGTGGCGCTAGGGTATGACCTGCCGACCGTGACTCATGTCGATGCCCATGTCGGCTATGCCTCGTGCTGGTACGAGAAGCCAGACTATGCCCCTGATGATATCTTCATGATGCTGGTGAAGGCACACCCCCAAAATGGGCGGGCGGGCATGATTTCTACCGTCGAAGGCAACCGCTGGACGGTGATCCTGACCAGCAAAAATAAAGACTACCCGCCCAACGACTATGAGGGCTTTTTGGAATTCGCCCAGTCGTTACAGTCCCCCCTCATCTACAACTACATCAAGGACGCCAAGCCGATCTCACCCGTGTATGGCTATCGCAACACCGATAATGTGTGGCGGCACTACGAAAAATTGACGCGCCGCCCCGATAATTTCATCATCACCGGCGACTCGGCGTGTGCGTTTAACCCGATCTATGGACAGGGTATGAGCGTCGCGGCGATGGATGCCGAGATGCTGGACACGCTTTTGGGCGAATACACTGGACGGGCGCTGACGGGTTTTGCCGATGCCTTCCAAAAACGCCTTGCCAAGCTGGTGGCGATCCCGTTTGCGTTGGCGACCGCCGATGATTTGCAACAGCCAACGGTGGAAGGCGTCGTGCCCGGTCAGGAACAATCATGGCTCGTCAAGCAGGTGGGGTTGTACTTCCGCGCGTTGATAAACGTGATCGATTCTGATCCGGTGGTCTATACACAATTTGTGAAGGTGATGAATATGATGGACACGCCCAACAGTTTAATGACCCCCAACATCATCTGGCGGGTCGCCCGCTACTATCTAAACGGCAAGCGTTCTGCGTATCTGCAAACCCTCCCCAATGGGATGGGTCTCGCCCCGCGCATCGCGGCAGAGTCCTGAGCGGTGCATCGATGACGGATCAAGTCGCATTGTCGAAATTCTTATTAAAGCTCTTGCGGCATGATCCGGCGCGTTATGGCATCTTGCTCGATCATGAAGGGTATGCCGATCTTGAGACCGTGCGCGCGGTTTTAGACCGCCGTTTTCGCGAACCCATCAGCGATGCTGATTTTGAAGCGGTGGTCGCAGGGGATCGCGACGGCAAAAAACGTCTTGAGGTCGTCGAAGGCATGTTCATTCGGGCGTTGTATGGGCATAGCCTCGCCGACAAGATCACCTACTCACCCGCTCCCCCGCCCGAAATCTTGTTTCACGGGACGGTGCAATCGGCGTTGGCGTCGATACAGGCATTGGGCTTGTTGCCGGGCGGACGGCAATACGTCCACATGACCACCGACCGTGCCATCGCTGAGCGGGTTGGGCGACGGCATGGGCGCGATTTTGTGTTGCTGGTGGTTCAGGCACAGGGAGCGCATGAGGCGGGGGTGGTGTTTTATCAACCAGAAGCGCGGCACTTCCTCGCGGATGCGATTCCGTGGGGGTATTTGCTGGTTGGGGATAGGTAACTACACACCCCTCACCCTAAATCCCTCTCCCACAAGGGGCGAGGGACTTTCTACTGCGTTTCTCCCCTTCTCCTCTTGTGGGAGAAGGGGTCGGGGGATGAGGGGTAGCTGTGTAGTTACGAGGATAGTTGTTGATGAAGCGCAGGTTAAGGGCGCGTCCCGTGCCCGCGCCACCGCCCACTGCTCCCTTAGTCCCACTTACGCTCGTCACGGATGGCACGTTGGGTGCCGTCAATGACGCCTTCTGCCACCACCTCGACGGTATCCACGCGCAAGCGGGATACCGCGTTCACAAATGCCTTCACCGCCTCATCGACATCCGCGCCCGCGTGTTCGGGCTGGAGTTCGACTTGAATCGCGATCATATCGCGGTTGGCGTCGCGGGTGATGACGGCGCGAATATGCTTGATCTGCGGCATCCGCCCCTTGACCGCCAGCAGTTGATTGGGATGTAGGAACATGCCGCGCACCTTGATGGCATCGCCGCTGCGCCCGAATAGACCGAGAAGCTGTTGCTGTCCCGGACAAGCGGCGTCGGTTTCGGGTGCCAACGCGCCCAAGTCCCCGGTGCCGAAGCGGATCAACGGGTAGCCTTTGCTGAAAGTCGTCACGACGATCTCGCCCGCCGCGCCCGGCTCCATCACTTGCCCCGTCTCCGAATCAACGATCTCGACATAGACCGAAGTGGTCACACAGAACCCCTGCACGCCCGCAGCGGTATAGCCGAACAAGCCCAGATCGGCGGTGCCGTATGCCGAAACGGTGGTCATGCCGTACTCGCCTTCAAAGCGTGCCCGTTGCGACGGGGTGTAAGGTTCCGCCGAAAACAGCGCCTTTTTGATCGTGACCGCCTCTTTGGGGATTCCGAATTCCGCCGCTTTGTCGAGGATGATCGCCAAAAAGCTAGGCGTCCCCACATAGCCCGTCACCTTAAGGGCGTTCATCATCATCACCTGAAGCTCGGTATTGCCGGGTCCCGACGGGATCACGGTTGCGCCCACTGCCCGCAAGGCTTCATCCAAAAGCAAGCCCGCTGGCGTCAGATGATACATGAAGGTGTTGAGGACGCGGTCGCCCTTGCCAAAGCCGACGGCGATAAACGGCGCGAGTTGCCCTTCGGCGTCGGCGTTTGGCGGTTGCGGATCATAAATCGGACCGGGCGAAATATAGATGCGCGGCAAGTCATCGGGATCGAGGGTGAGCAGCCCGCCGAAAGGGGGGTGCTGCGCTTGCAGTTCCACCAAGCGGTCTTTGGGCATGACGGGCAACTTGGGGAGGTCGGCGGCGGACTGGATATCGGCAGGAGTGAGGTTTAGCCCCTCCATCAACGTGCGGATGGTGGGTGCCTTGTCATAGGCGTGGGCGATCAAATCGCGAATGCGGGCGTCAAACGACATGGGGTGCGGCTCCATTTCTACTTGGTGGGTACGGGTTCAGGTGGTTCTGGCGAGGACGACGCTTTAACCCAACCAGCGCTTGCGGCGGCGGTAATGCTTGACCTCACGATAACTTTTGCGCTCGCCCAGTTGGTTTAAGCCTAGATAGAACTCTTTGATATCCTCATTTTCAGCGAGTTGGCTGGCGGGACCATCCAACACGATCCGCCCATTTTCCATGACATAGCCATAATCGACCAGCGAGAGCGCGGCATTGGCGTTTTGTTCCACCAGCAGCACCGACAACCCCTCTTCTTTATTGATTTGCCCGACGATGGTGAAAATTTCGCGCACCAACATCGGTGCCAGACCGAGCGACGGCTCATCCAGCATCAAGAGCTTGGGGTGTGCCATCAATGCCCGCCCAATCACGAGCATTTGCCCTTCGCCGCCGGACAAATAACCACTGACACGATGGCGCAAGTCTCGTAAACGTGGGAAGTAATGATAGACCTTTTCCAGATCAGGGCGGGCATGGCGCGCATTTTCATAGGCTTGGGCACCAATGCGCAGATTTTCTTCGACGGTGAGGTGTTGGAAGAGCGGACGCCCCTCGATCACCTGTACCAGTCCCCGCCGGACGATATCCTCGGTGTTCAGCGTGTCGATGCGTTCGTCACCCCAAGTGATCGACCCGCGCGTCACCTCGCCCATTTCTGACGACAGCAAGCCGCTGATGGCTTTGAGGGTGGTCGATTTGCCCGCGCCATTCGCGCCCAACAATGCCACCACTTGCCCGGGCTTGACCTGAAACGAGACGCCGCGCAGCACGAGGATCACGCTGTTATAGGTCACTTCAATATTGTTGATCGTCAGCATTATATTTTTCAGATTCCGTCAGATCGGGAGGTGGCGGGACGCAGCACGCTGCGCCCCGACCATCATACCGTGTCGTTTTGTTAGGGTACGTCTGCGCCGCCGGGACGCAGGTCTGGGGCATCTTGGAATTCGGTCAACGGCACCAACAGCGGGATGAACGCCTTTGTGCCATCAGGGAAATCGACCGTTAGGGCATCTTCGCCGCTGGTCGCCACGCCATTGGCGGTGGCATTCAAGAAGAACATACGGGCAATGCGGTTATCCGGCACGGCGCGCAGTTCGCCACCGTTGAAGTCGAAATTGACGATGCCGCCGAGCGGTTCGTATTGGATCGCGTCAATCGAGGTTTTCAGTTCGGCACCATCCACCGCGTCTAAGCTGCCGACGCGGTTGACGGCATTGGTGTAAATTTCGATATAGGCGTCGACCACCGTCCAGCCGAGCAGATAGGCGATGTTTTGGGTGGGCAGGGTCCGTTCATTGAGCGCGGCTTGTTCGTTGATGAGGGCGATGCCGGGTTCGGCACGTTCCGTCCACCATTGGAAGGGCAACGACCCGTAAATGCCGTTGACTGCGGGCAAGCCATCGCTGCCGAGCGCGTTACGGCTGAGTAGACCGACGGAGGTATCGAGCGCCCAGTTGACGCCCGCCAATACGATATCTTCTTCTAAGCCGAGATCGACAACGGTCTTGGCGACCAAGAAGGGACCACTCGCCAGCGAGTTGGTATAGAGGATATTCGCGCCCGCGTCCACCAAGTTCAAGACGTTGCCGCTGATGTCGGTGGCGGTCGGCGGGAAGTATTCCGGCGCTTCGAGGATGGTCACGCCTTGCGCGGCGCAATAACTGATGGTTTCGGGCGTGTATGCCGATTCCCCAAACGCGCCGGGCCAACTGATATAGCCGATGGTCGGTTCTGCCGGGAATTCGTCCGGATTCGCGCCGACATAGGCACAGAACGACCCGATTTGATCGACATAGAGCGGGTTGTAGGCATAAATCCAACCGGGAGTTGCGCCGTCTTCGCCGTACAAGCCGGGGACGGAACCTGCCGAGATCAAGACCGGGATTTCGTCCTCAGCCAGTTGATCGCGCAGCAGTTCGGCATCGCCCGAAGCATACAAGACGATGGAATCCGGTTTGGGGTCAAGCGACGAATAGTAATCATATGCCGCTTGGGTTTGCGCCAAATCGCCGCCGGTGTCGCGGTTGTCCGAGGTGATGGTCGCCCCGCAGATGCCGCCGTGCGCGTTGAAATACGCGGTTGCGTCGGCAAAGCCCGCCAACAACGGTTGGGTGATGAAGGCATACGAACCGCTGATGTCGCCGAAGTGAATGAGCGTAATGGTCTCGCCCGTCAGATCGACTTCGCATTCGGAATGGGTGAAAAAGTCGGGCAGGGGTTCCTGTGCTAACGTGGGCGTGACCGCCACCAACAGCAGCAGGACGAGTAAAAAGACTTTACGCATGGGTTTTAGTGTTCCTCTCAAAATAGTAAATGCCATAGCACATTTTGAAGCACGCCCGATACCTTAACGCGGTCAGTGGCGGGACGCGCACGCGCGCGTCTACTGAGGGGTTCTGCGCCGCCAACAACCGCTTAATTGGCATAGGGACGGATCTTCCACGAGGTTTTGAAAATTTCCCACCGATACGCCAAGCCGCGTGGTGCGGCGATCAAAAAGACCATCAGCGCGAACCCAAACAACATGGGGTTGAGCGCGGCGTACAGGTTGACCGGATTCACGAACGGCAGCAAGCGCGGGAGCAAATCATTGAGCGGCGGGATCGCCGAGGGGATGATGTTTTGGCTGAGCAAATTCACGAAGGCGACGCCAAACAACGGACCGAGCGGGAAGCCCGCCCCGCCGATCACCAACATTGCCAGCAGTTCCACCGAGCGATCTAGCAAGAAGACATCCAACGTCAGGCTGTTAGACTCGAATGCCAACAGCGCCCCGGCGACGCCGGCATACAGCGCGCTGAGGAAGAATGCCTGCAACTTGTAATTAAAGACATTGATGCCCAAAAGGGCGGCGGCGAGGTCGTTATCGCGAATCGAGATAAAGGCGCGCCCGATGCGGGTGCGCAAGATGTTGCGCGCCGCCAGCATCATCAGGACGGATAGCGGGATGATGATGTAATACATCGCGTTTTCGTGGGCAAAACTGATGCCGAACAGCATCGGCACCGGCACTTCTATGGGGCGCGAGCCGTTGGTGAGCGCTTCCATCGGGTAGCGCAGCACCCACGGGATGATGAATTGTGCCGCTAATGTTGCCATCGCCAGATAAAAGCCTTTGACGCGCAACGACGGCAAACCGAAGATCAAGCCGATCACGCCCGTCGTCAGCGCCGACAACGGCAACGCCACCCAAAAAGACATGCCCAACTCGCGGGCGAAGATAGCGCTGGTATAGGCACCGACTGCCATAAACGCGGCGTGACCAAGCGAAATTTGCCCGGTATAGCCGACGAGGATATTTAAGCCCTGCACAGCGATGGTGAAGATGGCGATGCGGATAATCACCCCGATCCACAATTGCGGGATGATGCCCACGCCCAATGGTCCCTCAATCGTCAATAGGGGGATGAGCAGCAGCCCAATGAACAAACCGTTGGACAATAATTTGTCGAGGGGCGTCCGGTTGATGCTGATGTCTTGGGCATAACTGATGTCGAACACCCCAGAAGGGCGGATATTGGCGGACATTGATTCTCCAAAAATAAATTAACCAATAATGATCGCTCGTCGGGAAACGCCCCCGTCTTCTGTTGGAAAAGGTCGGTATCCAGCGGTGGCGCAAAGCCCGTACCTACACCCTAATTCCCAACCCCTAATCCTTAAATCTCTGCCCTACTCACTGCTATATCCGCTCAATCCGCTTTTGCCCAAACAAGCCATCGGGACGGATGACCAAGACGACCATCAAGACCAGATAGGGCGCAAGTTCGGTGCCCGCTTGCGTGCCGGGGAACAGCAAATTGGCGAGTTCTTGCACCAAGCCGATCAGCAGCCCCCCCACCAGCGCCCCGCCCACTGATTCCAGCCCACCGAGCAGCACCGCCGGAAAAGCCCGTAATGCCAGCAAAGGCATATTGAGCGATAGGCTGGTCGCGCCGCCTTGCAATACTCCCGCCACCGTCGCCAACAACGCCGCAATCGCCCACGCAATCGCCAAGATGGTGCGCACCCGCAAGCCGACCGACTGCGCCAATTTTTGATTTTCCGCTGTCGCCCGCATGGACAAGCCGACGCTGGTAAATTGGAAGAAGGCGACAAACAGCGCGAACGCCGCCAGCGCCAAGATGAATGCCACCAGCAGATCGCCGCGAATATTGATGGCGCGTTCAAATAGGTCTTCGCCAAAACGAATTTGTGCCGGGATGCCTAAGTTGGGCAAGCCTTGAAACACTTGCAAGGGGATCTCGACACTGCCCCAGATCATTTGGGTGATGCCGTGTAAGAGTTCGCTGATCGCCAGCGTCATCAGTACCATCGCGAATAACGGTTGCCCGATGAGCGGGCGGATATTGAAGCGCTCCACCACCATGCCCACCAGCACCCCGCCGATGACCGCCCCCGTCAGCGCGCGCACCCACTGCCAATCCGTGCCGGGCAGCAACAGCAAGACCGCGCCGACGACCGTCACGGCGACGATTTGGGCGAGCGTGCGCGCGCTGCGCAAGTCTCGCCAGCCGTTGGTGGAGAAGACGAGAACGCCCATGATCAACGATAAGCCGACGGCTGCAATCGGGTTGACGTTCGACGTCGAGAAGAAACTGTAGAACAGCAACCCGCCCAACAGCATCATCCAGCCATGCGCGAAGTTGAACACCCCCGACGCCTTGTTGATGATCACGATGCCGAGCGCGATCAGCGCGTAGATGCCGCCCACCAACAAGCCGGTGATCGTGCTTTGCACCAGCCGATAGGGGCGCTGGTCGCCCACCAACGGCACCAGCCATAATAGTAAGAGCAAGGCGGCGGCGATATAGACCAGCGGCACGAGCTGTTTGCGATTTTTGCTTAAACTTTCGGCTAAGGCTGCCATTGCATCCCCCCTAAACCACACATACGCGCACCGCCGTTTGGACGGTGCCCGTGCGCCCGTCTCGATATTTCACTTCGGCATTGACGACGACTTGTTCGAGATTGTCATACATGGCGCTCAACATATTGCCATATTTGGACTCAAGGGCGCGGCGGCGCAGTTTGCGCGTGCGCGTCAGTTCGGCTTCGTCGGCGTCAAAGGCTTTGTGCAGGATCACAAATTTGCGGATGCGGGCGGCTTCGGGCAGGGTGCTATTGACGCGCTCGACCTCATGCTTGATCAGGGCATAGACTTCTTGTTTTTGCGACAGATCGACGAAGGTGGTGAAGGCGATGCGATTTTTCTCTGCCCAGCGCGCCACATTTTCGAATTCGATGTTGATGATCGCCGTCACGTAGTGCATATCGAACCCGCCGACCGTCATGACATCTTGGACATAGGGGCTAAACTTGAGCCGCCCCTCGATATACTGCGGGCTGAAGCGTTCGCCGTTCGCCAGTTCGATCATGTCGCTGACGCGATCCAGATAGATCAGGTGCCCATCCTCGTCAAAGACCCCCGCATCGCCGGTGTGGAAAAAGCCGTCGGCGTCGATGGCTTCGGCGGTCTTGTCGGGCGCTTTGTGATAACCGCTAAAGACGGCACGGCTGCGAATATAAATCTCGTTGTTCTCGCCCAGTTTGATCTCGACGCCCGGCGCGGGCGACCCGACCGTCTCCATCTTGATGCTGCCGGCATAGTGCATGGTGTGGGTTTGGCACTCGGTGGAGCCATATAAATTTTTGAGTTCGATGCCGATAGCGCGGAAAAACCGGAGTTGATCGGGGCTGAGGGCTGACCCCGACGAGAAGGCGTCACGCATCCGGCTCATGCCGATTTTGTCGCGCAGGGGGGCGAAAAACAGGGTGTCGGCGACCGAGCGCAATGCCCGCCAGTGCAGGGGCAGTTTGCCGGTCGCCGCTTCGATATCACCCGCGCGGTAAGCAATCGGCAAAAATGTGCGAAACAGGGCGCGGTTGAGCCAGGTGCTGTCGTTGACGCGCATCTGCACGGTGCTGGCGATGTTTTCCCACACGCGCGAGGGGAACAACAAGGCGCTAGGGGCGATCTCGCGCAGATCGGTTTGCACGGTTTCGGGGCTTTCGGGGAAGTTGACCGTGAAGCCCGAGACCACATGCCCGGTGACGCCTAAGCTTTGTTCGGTGATCCACGCGGGCGGGCTAAAGGAGAGATAATTGTCGGTGGGGTAGGCGGGGGCAAGCGCGCTGGCGTGCTTGTTGCCATAGATCAAATTGCGATGGCAGATCATCGCTCCTTTGGGCAAACTGGTGGTGCCGGATGTATAGCTGTAGAGTGCGATGTCCTCGCCGGTGCCTTCGTCGATCAGCGCCTCGAACAAGGCGGGATGGGTGGCGGCATAAGCACTGCCCATCGCTTGCAACTCGTCAAGGCAGATCAACCAGTCATCGTCATAACTCCACATGCCTTTATCATCCCAATAGATGACCTTACGCAGATGGGGGAGTTTGGGGCGCAACGCCAACGCTTTATCGACCTGTTCTTGATCGTGCGCGACCAAAAACACCGCGTCGGCATTATCCGCGACATAGTTCAATTCTTGTAAATTGGCGTCGGTGAAGATGGCGGTCGTGCGCCCGCCCGCGCTCCACACCGCCAGTTCGATCCAATAAAATTCGGGATCGTTTTCGCCGATGATGGCGACCGTTTCGCCGCGCTGGAGTCCCAGCTTGACCAAGCCCAAACAGATATCGCGCACACGGGTGAGGCTGTCATGCCAGGTGGTTTCTTGCCAGATGCCCAAGTCTTTTTTGCGCATAGCGACGCGCCCGCTCAGCTTTTTGGCGGTGTTCAAAAAATTCTTGGGCAACGTGTCCAAATCCGCGTGCAGGGCATCGGGGATGTGGGCGGGTTCTGGCGAGCGAAAAATTGCCGGTGATAGGGTGCGATTTTCTAAGGTGGTCATTGTTATGTTTGCCTGAAAAATACAGTCACGAACATTTTTGGTGATGCTGCGTACAGCGGACGCGCCGTTGGATTCTGTTGGAAAAGTTGGACACCCCGTTGGGTGTCGCTACAAACCACGCCATTATAGGGAGACGCAACGGCATTTTGTTGAAAAACACGGGCAACCCCATTGGGTTGCCCCTACGAGATCCGCTGTTGTAGGGGCGACCCAATGGGATCACCCGCCGATTCAAACCCTTTTTCAACAGATTCCCGTTGCGCGTCCCTAACTCCCAATTCCTGCTTTTTATGCTTCCTGCCCCAAATAGGCTTTGATGACGCGCGCGTCGGCTTTGATGTGGTCGGGGGTGCCATAAGCAATTTTGACGCCGAAATCGAGCGCCATGACGCGGTGCGAGATATCCATCACTAAGCCCATATCATGCTCGATCAAGATGATGGTCATGTTTTGGCGCTCGTGAATGTCGAGGATGAAGCGCGCCATATCTTCTTTTTCTTCGACATTCATGCCCGCCATCGGTTCATCCAAGAGCAGCATCGTCGGTTCCAGCGCCAGCGCCCGCCCCAATTCGACCCGCTTGCGCAAGCCATAACTGAGGGTGCCGACCGTCGCCTTGCGGATCGCCTCCATTTCTAAAAAGGTGATGATCTCTTCGACGCGGTGGCGGTGTTCGACTTCCTCGCGACGGGCGGAGCCATAGAAGAGGGCGCTGGTGAGCAGATTCGATTTCATGTGGATATGCCGCGCCGCCATCAGGTTGTCCAGCGTGGTCATGTTGGTATAGAGGGCGATATTTTGAAAGGTGCGCGAGATGCCGATCTTGGCGCGTTGATAAGCGGGCAGGTCGGTGATGTCGCGCCCGTCGAAGAGGATGCTGCCTTGTTGGGGGTGATAAAAGCCGTTAATGCTGTTGATCAGGCTGGTCTTGCCCGCGCCGTTAGGACCGATGATCGCAAAGATCTCACCGGCAGCCACTTCAAAATCGACGTTTGACAAGGCTCGGATGCCGCCAAAGCTCAACGAAATATCACGCACATGGAGTTTGATGGCGGGATTAACCATTCCACACTGTCCTGTAAATTAACTTTCAAAATGTTTGTGTCTAACAATATCTACAATAGATTGTAACGCAACTTGCCAAGAGCGCAACTAATCCGAAGGATTTGTTTTGGGCAAAAGGAACAAGAGTAGGGATGCTGTTGGCGAATTGATTTTATCTATGGTCGGCGTGTCTTTTTTGTGGAGGCGCAAGGCATTGCGCCCCTACGGATCATCGCCTATTTTGATTCGCCAACAGCATCAGCAGGGATGACGGCTTGCGCAGGAATTTTGGTGCACCGATGATGATCGCCCAAAATGCCACTGATTTGAACCTGAGCGTCATCCTCTGGCGGGACAGGATGCCGCTCGGTCTTGGCTTGATCGCGCGACAAGGTTCGCCCCACAGCAGCGCCTCAAACCCTTCTAGGTCACACCAGCGTCAAAATCATGACCTGTTTGGGTTCTAGCGTGATCGACTGGGATTGACGACTATCGCTGATCAGATCGTAGTAATCGGCGTTAATGACGACAGACTGCACCTCATCGGTGTGGTTCAACACGAATAAGAAGGGTTCATCACCCTGCCACCGTGTGGTTGCTTCCACGCCTTGCGGGGTGGTTAACCCATGCTGTATCCCCGCCAAGCCGATAGCATAGTCCACGAGGCTGTCTACCAGCGCTTGATCCCCGACCGTGCCGACATAGATGACTTGCCCTTGACCAACCCGGTTGAGGGTGATCGCGGGCTGCCCCGCGTAAAACGCTTGGGCATATTCGGCAAGTACCCGCGCCGTCGTCGGCTTGAGGATGTCACACCACGCCGCCGCCGCTCCACGCCCGGCAAAATCATCAGCGACGGACTTGAGGACACATTTTTCACCCGCTAGGGGGGAGTCGTATTCCTGAACTTCAACGCCGCAGAGGGGCGCGAGTAAGCCCGGTAGCACTTTTTCGACGACGATGTTGGTGTGGTCTTTGACGCCGGAACGGGCTGTGATGATCAGAGTGCCGCCCTGTTCGACAAAGGCAGTCAGGCGCGCTACGGTATCGCTTTCGGTGATATACAGCGCCGGCACGATCACCAACCGGTAACGGTTCAGATCGTGATCCGGCGCGATGATGTCCGTTGGGATATTAGACTGGTGCAGCGCCGAAAAGTACGCCGTAAGGAGCCGGTCATAGCTGAAATCTGGGTTATTCCGTTGAATCTGAAAGGCAAAGCGGGAATCATACGACAGCAGGATCGCTGTGTCGGCGCGGACGACGCTCTGCGCGATGAGCGCCCCAATGCGGGCGATGTCCTGTCCCATCTGCTTGACTTCGGCATAACGCCGTCGTCCTTGTCCATCGTGATCGAGGACGCCGTGCCAATACTGCTCCGTGCCGAAGCGTGCAGTGCGCCAGCGGAAAAAGATGATGCCGTCCGCCCCGTGTGCGATCCCTTGATACGCCCAGAGGGCGATTTCGCCGGGGCGGGGCACGGGTGGCAGGGTATCCCATGCGCCCTGACCGCTCTGCTGTTCCATCACCCAGAAGTTTTGTTGCTTTAAGCCCCGCATGGTGGTGTGACCCAACGCGAGCGGTGCCGGATCGATGGTCGCAGTCGTGACCCAGAAGCCGCGCGGATAATTATCCCATGTCACCAGATCGAGGGCTTTCGCCAGATCGAAGTAATTGATGTTGGGATAGCTGAAGCCCATGAAATTGTGGCTGATGAACTGGCGCGGCGGGCAGATTTCGCGCAGGACATCCACCTGTAGTTGTTGAAATTCGACATAGACCTCGGAGATGAAACGATAATAATCGAGGTGGAGACTGGGATTGTGTTGGGCATGTAAGCGCTTGACGGGCACGGGGATTTGGGCCCAGTCGTTATAGATCTGGCTCCAGAAGCGTGTCCCCCAACATTCGTTGAGCGCTGCCAGCGAACCATACCGTGCTTTTAACCAATGCTGAAAGGCAAGGCGCGTGCCCGGCGCGTAGCAGCGATCCCCGAACTCGTTGTCAATCTGCCAGCCGATCACCTGTGGATGGGCGTGATAATGTTCTGCCAAGGCGCGTGCCACCCGCACCGCGTGTGCGCGATAGCCGCTGTGGGTTGGGCTGTACTCGCGGCGGCTGCCATACTCGCGCGCGGTTCCGGTCTCGTCTACCAGTACGCTGTCTGGCAGTTTCTGCCACAGCCACGGCGGCGGCGTAGCCGAAGGCGTCCCTAAGACGACTTGAATTTGGGCGTGTGCCAATACGCCCATCGCGCGATCCAGCCAAGCAAAGTCGAACACGCCATCTTCTGGTTCCAGCAATGCCCAAGCAAATTCAGCCAACCGCACAACATTGATGCCCGCATCTTGCATCATGCGGGCGTCCAGTTCCCAGCGTGCTTCGGGCCAGTGTTCTGGATAATAATCCACACCAAAGTAAAACATCACCATTATCCTATTCCATACAAGGGCAGCCCCGATTGGGCGCATCAAGTCTTCACGGCACCAGCGGTAATACCATCAATAAAGCGACGCTGAAACATCAGGAAAATAAGCAAGAGGGGCAGGATGCTGATGACCGATCCCGCCATTTGGAGGTTGTAAACCGGTCTACCTAACCCCCCAGAAACGAGGGATCGAATCGTCAAGGGCAGGGTGAAGTTGGACGGAGATTTAAGAATGACCAATGGAAAGAGGTAGTTATTCCAAGCAGCCATGAAAAAAATCAGCCCTAGACTGACGAGTCCCGGCGACACGACCGGCAAAATGACACGCCAGAAGATGGCGAATTCGTTAGCGCCGTCGATCCGGGCGGCATCTAATAGTTCATCTGGAATCGTGGAGATATACTGCCGCATGAAAAAAATACCGAAAGCGTTTGCTGCGCCCGGAATAATGAGGGGCCAAAACGTATCGATCCACTGGAGCTGGAGCATAATGTAGTACAAGGGGATGAGCGTGACGCCAAAAGGGATCGCCAGCGTTGCCAATACAAACGAAAATAATGTGCCTTTCCCCCGAAACGTGTACTTGGCGAAGCCATAGCCACCGAGGGCACAAAAAAAGAGTTGCAGGATCGTCGCCGCGCTGGCGATCAGAAACGTATTGCCCAGATTACGCGCGAAACCTTTGTCCTCAAAAAGTACCCGATAGGCATCCAAACTAGCATTGGGTGAAATGACTTGAGGCGGACTTTGAAATACTTCATTCACCGGTTTAAGGGAGGTGGAGATCATCCAGATAAATGGCAAAATCATGAATAAGGCGAACAAAATTAAAACAAAATGCAATGCGAAGTCTTCAGCCAATCGCCGAACCTGCCAGTGCCGGATCATCAATCGCTCCTTAAGTATCGTGACTTCTTAGAATACGGCGCTCCAGCATCATGATCACAAATACGATGATGAAGTAGGCATAAGCCACCGCCGAGGCATAGCCAAAACGGAAATTACCGAAGCCTTGATTGAAAATGTACAACCCCGGCGTTAGGGTGGAGTTTAAGGGTCCACTCCCACGAGTGGAAGGAAACAGAGACACTAACTCGGTGAAAAGATTGAAGCTGCCGATGGTGGACAATACCAGCGAAAACAAAATGACAGGACGCATCAGGGGAATCGTGATCCTGAAAAAAATCTGGAAAGAATTGGCACCGTCGATGGTCGCCGCCTCGTTTAGATCTTGGGGGATGGTTTGTAACCCCGCCAGCATGATGATCATGTGATACCCGATCCATGCCCACAGGACAAGCACAACCAGCGAGATACGTGCCGTCATGGGGGTATCGAGCCACGGCACTCCCGCGACCGAAAACAGCGCCAAAATCTGGTTAAACAACCCACTTTGCGGATTCATGAGCAGTTGAAACACAAAACCAGCGGCAACCATATTGGTAATGTAGGGCATGAAAATAATCATTCGGAAAAAGCGAAACCCGCGAACGCGCTTCGAGTTCAATACGACCGCCAGCACCAGCGACAAGATGATCTGAAGCGGCGTGTACAGCAGAAAAATGCTGATGCCATTGAGCATAGACTGCCAAAACAGATTGTCTTGGAAAAGCAGGTTGATGTTGTCTAATCCAGTGAAATTGATCGTTCCGCGCCCACTCCAATCTGAGAACGCGAGAATAAAGGAGAAAAGCAGCGGAAACAGCCCAAAAACCATAAATAAGATAAAGAAGGGCGACACGAACAGCAATCCCCACCGACTTTGGGATCGCGTTAAGCCCCCGCTTGCGGAAGGTTGGGCTTCGATGTGCCTGTTGGAGAGGGAGGATACTGGAGGAGTGTACATCGCCAAAATACTCACTTTAATCGAAAAATAAGGCGGGAAGCGGGGGGGCTTGCCCCCCGCTGGATATCAAATTACTGCAAACCGGTCTCGCGACGAATGTTTTCTGCTGCTTCCGTGAGAGCAGTTTGCGCATCAACTTCGCCAGTCGCAAACCGCTGGATGGCGGTCGCCACATGACCATTCATCAAACCGTAATATTGTCCATAGACTGTTGCCACTGGGATTTTCCCAGCCACATCCAGATAAATCGCGCGCGGAGTCTGTCCACCAAAGTAGGGATCCGGTTCGTTGAAGATGGCATCGGTATAGGTGGCTTCTAGTGCTGGCAAGAAGTCATTATAGGCGAACTGAGTGATCTGATTTTCGGGACGCGCCAGCATAAATTCGATGAACGCCCATGCCGCGTCTTGATTGTCGCTTTCTGCGGGAATAGCCAAGGTCGAGCCGCCATCATTCGCAGCCCGCACCTGTCCCTCGGCGAAGGCGGGCATATAGGCGACGCCCCATACTCCGGGAATATCCGCGGCAACCCACGTTTTCAAGAACACGCCCATCCACGAGGCTATGACGAGGGTGGCGGCGGTATCTTCGCCCGTACCGCCCAACTCGGCATACCAAGGATCCGTCCACGGTTGCGCTTCGGAGGTGACCCCGGCGCTCCAAAATTCGGCGAGTTTTTCCAGCGTGGCGATGTTTTCCGGCGCATCGACGGTTACGGCACCGTCTGCGTTGTAATAGCCCAACCCTTGCTGCCAAAGTACAATCTCGTACAAGCGGGCGTCATTGGCGGTGCGGCTGTTGGCAAAGCAGGGATGACCGGTTTGCGCAAAGATCGTGGTACAGACTTCGAGGTAGCCATCCCACGTTGACACCAAGGCGCTGACGGATTCTGAATCCGTGGGCAACCCCGCTTGTTCGAAAATGTCTTGGCGATAGTACAGCACCACCGGACCCGAGTCCCATGGCACCGCGTAGTAGCGTCCATCGCGTTCGGCGTCGGCCCATTTGTAGGCATTGAAGTTTGGCACTATCGACTCGACCTGATCGGTGAGGTCGGATAGGCAACCATCAAGGGCGACATAGCCCGCGAGGCGGCTATTTTCCAGTTGTACGACATCGGGCGCGCCCTGACCGGACGAACAAGCAAGTTGCAAATTCTGATAGAGGTCACCAGAGGGGTAAACGACAATTTCAACCGTTACATTGGGATATTCGGCATTGAAAGCATCGATTAAGCCGGTTGCCTCCATCGAGTCGTATGCCCAACCCCAGAGGGTGATTGTGCCCGAAGGTCCATCCTGCGCCAAGGCGACCGAGCCAAGCGACAGCATCAGGATTCCGATCAAGAGTGTTTTCATGAGCTTTAACATATTGGTTCCCTTCAAACTAAATAAAACATTTCTAACCCAAGTGGGGCAACGCAGTGCGGTTCGGCGCAAATAAATTCCTTTCCTATACTCGTTCCAATCTTGATAAGAGGTCTATCGTATATTCTCCAGCGAGGATGCACGGATGACCAACTCTGGCTCAATCACCACCATCTCGGGGAGATAGCTCCCTTTGATCGCCATTGAGTCAATCACTCGGAGAATCTGAGATACGGCAGAAGCCCCTAAATTCACCACATTTTGGCGAACCGAGGAGAGTGCCGGGTGGAAAAAGGCGGCTTCGGGAATATCATCGTAACCAACGACCGCGAGATCATCGGGGACAACTAGACCGAGCTGTTCCGCCGCATACAGCACGCCCAACGCCATTTGGTCATTGCTGGCGAAAATCGTGGCGACGTGGGTATGGCGTTCGATGAGGGTTTTCAGCGCTTGGGCACCGCTGGTCGCGCTCCAGTCTCCTTCTACGCTCCAACTCTCATCAACGGGCAATCCGTGCTTTTGAAGCGTGTCTTGCCAGCCCCGATGTCGTTCACGCGCGGAGAAAAAAGAGAGCGGTCCCGTGATGATGGCAACGGCACCCCGACGTTGGGCGATCAGATGCTCAGTCGCCAACTGCCCACCGAGATAGTTGTTGTTCACTATGGTCAAATCATGCAGATGGCTCGCCACATCGGTGAAGATCACCGGGATCGAGAGCTTCGGGAGCTGTTGAACCACCTGATCGATGTTATGACCAATATGGGGGATGCACCAAAGGATGCCATCCACATGATTGGAGAGCATCGTTTCAAAAATTGCCCGCACATCCACGTTTTCGGGATCCTGAACCAGTTCGAGCACGATCCCATAGTTGTTTTTGCGGGCTTCCTGCTGTGCGCCGACCAAAGTACGGGAAGGACCATAGAGATCGAGACCATAGCCCACGATGCCCAAGGTTTGGCTCGTGCCCCGCATTGCCTTTGCTGCGCGGCTCGGATAGTAGCCCAACTCTTCGATGACCTTCAGAATCTGCGCGCGCGTTTTGATCGAAACCCCATTTTGTTCGTTGATCACGCGGGACACGGTTTGATAGGAAACGCCAGCACGTTCGGCAACATCCCGTATATTGATTCTTTTAGTGGACATTTGGCAGAAGTCTCCTTTCCAACCCATTCACTTGATGGCAATAGTGACCGTTCCCGTGAACGGTCACATAAAAATCCTAACCCCCAATTCAAGGTTTGTCAATGAGGTAACTGCTACCCCAACGTCATATTCGAGGGACGTTCCCGATTCCCATAAACAACGGCGGGTCCGTTGCCCCAGCAACCCCGCGCTTATGTTAAAATATTCACAAATGACGGCATAGAAATAGGATATCTTGATGATGAAACGGTTTTTGGTATGGACGCTGGCGCTGTTCTTGGGGATAGGGGCGGGCAGCGCGGCGGCACAGCAACCTGGTGATACGGCTCCGAATACGCGCCCCCAATCGAGCAGCGGTCCCGATCAAGGGGTGGCAGAACTGGGACTGTACAATGCGTGGGTCACGGGGGTGGGGGCGGATGTGTTGGCGTATTTGCGTCTCGAAAATACCACTTCGGTGGGGTATACGCTGATCAGTGCCGACCTGAGCGGCGGCACTTTGATCGCGCCGGTAGCAGCGGTGATCACAGAGGCGGTGTTGTTGCCAGCAGGCGCAGCGGTGGCGCTGACCGCCGACGGACAGACGGTGCGTTTTGCTGAGGCGGCAGGGGCGCTAGCGACGGCGCAGTCCGTGACCTTAACCTTGACCTTTGCGGGCACAAATGGCGCAACGCTGGTACAGACGATAGGCGCGTTGGTGACGGACAGTGCCCCCGAACCGCCGTTGATCGTGCTGAATCCTTATGCGCAGGTGGCACCGACCGAGACGCTTTTGGTGATCCCCGGTCTCGAAGTGACCGCCGAGGCGACCCCTGAGGCTGGCGAAAGCACGCCCCCGGCGTTGGCGCTGTATGCCACCCTCGCCAATCGCACCATCCCGACCCCCAACTTGATCAACGCCAGCGTCGATTTTGATGCGGTTGCCGAAATCCGCGAGTCGTATGTCACTGAAGGCGGGCGGATTGCCAGCCGCGCGATTCCGTTCATTCCCGTGCCCATCGGCGCGCAGTTGTTGATGCGTCCCAATGGCTATTTTGTCTATTTGGGCGGCATGACCGATGCGCCCGCGCCCGGCGACAGCTTCGTCGTCACGTTGATCTTCGACGACGGCAACGAGATCGCGGTGCCGTTCGTGCTGCGCGCTCCGGCGAATTAAGGGGAGTGCCTCATGACTACGCCTAATCAGCGCACACAACTGATCCTCGCCATCAGCCTTGGGCTGGTTTTCGCTTTGGGCAGTATTTTCTTGTTAGTGTTGCGTTCCCAGTTGGTCGCACCCACCCCAACGCCGATTTACTCCACAGGGGTGACTGAGATCGACCCGCCGCGCCTCGTCGCCGATTTTACGCTGCCGGGGGGCGATGGCGCGCCGTTGGCATTGAGCGCTTTGCGGGGCAAATATACGCTCCTGTTTTTTGGGTATACCCATTGCCCTGATTTTTGCCCGCTGACGCTTTCGGAATTCAAGCGGATCAAGCAAGACCTTGCCGAAGATGCCGCACAGGTGCAATTTTTATTCATCAGTGTCGATGGCGCGCGCGATACCCCCGACATGATGAGCGCCTATGCCGCCCGTTTTGATCCGGAATTTTTGGTGATGCAAGGGAGCGAACCGACGCTAAGCCAGATCAGCGCGGATTACAACTTGTTCTATACCTTGAATACCGACGAGGGCGAGAACTACTCGGTGGATCACACGACGCCCAGTTATTTGATTGATCCCGAAGGTCGATTAGCGGTGATCTATTCGTTTAGCGCCGAACCTGCCGACATCACCGAGTCGATCCGTGCCCACTTGGCATCGTAAGCATCTGATTTAGGCGACATAAAAAGCAATCATTTCGCCCGCTTGATAGGAAACACAATGACGACCTTGACATCACCTGATCGCCGGTTTAAGCCGTCTCGCTTTTGGCTGTTGATCCCATTTTTGGTGCTCTTGCTGGTATGGAAGACCATGCTCTGGCTATCGCTTCCGCTGCCCACCACCGACGGCGTACAGTCGCTCTCGCACACTTATTCCATCCTGCGCGGCGAGTTTTTTCATAGTATGTTTTGGCACAATTGGATGGAAATATACCAACTGCCTTATGGGTTTGGCATGATTACAGCAGTCATCACGACACTGTTGCCGTTCGGGGCGCTCCATAACTTTTTCGCCACTGCGCTGCTGTTGGCGCTGGCGACGGCGGCGATCACGTATGGATTTCTGGTGACGGCTTTTGGCTCGAAAAAGGTGGCAGGCATCACCGCGTTGATGGTGCTGCTGGAACCGCATTTATGGATGATGCGCCCAGAAGCCGTCGCCGTCCCGCTTCTGCTCGTTGCCCTTTGGTTGCTGCGGGGATCGGTGCAGCACCCCCGTTTGATTTGGCTGGCGGCAAGCGCCTTTTGTATCGCCTTTGCGGGGATTGCGCATCCGATGGGCGGCTTGATTGGCGTGCTGTTAATCAGCTTGCTGACGCTGGAAGATCGTGCTTCATGGCGGACGTTATTCAACTTATATGCGCTCATTGGCGTGTGGCTGGTGCTGCTGTATTTTCCTGTCATCATAATGAATGTTGGGTTGTGGCAGGAAAACTTTCTCGGCTTCTTCACGAGTGAAGAACCGCGCGGCTTTTCCACGCTACGCGGGGCGATTTCGCGTGACCTGCCGCGTTTCATCGGCTGGAGTATGCCCCTGATAGGGGTGTATGTGCTGGGCATACTGCGATCATGGGGCACACTGGGCTTTTCGGTCGTGCGTGAAATCGGAACTTTGGTGGTCTTGCTCATACCGATCTTGGCGGGCGGCGGCGGTTCCTATTTCGCTTATTTGATCGTCTGGTTAGTGTGGCGGATCAGTCGTCTCCCCTTTGGGGGGAGTGTATCATTGCCGTTTGCGGTCGCGCTCCTGCTGATCGCGCCTCTGTGGACGCACTACTTTCCGACTTTTCAACTGATGGAAAACCCGCGTTATGGGGAGACCGTGCGCGCCATCATGACCGAAGTCGAGCACGTCCGCGATAGTACCCCGGTCGGCAAGGTATGGGTGTCCAACCGCGCTGCTTTGCCGATCATCGATCAACCATATGCGCGCGCGCTTGCGAATTACTATGCGCTCGGTCGCGCTCCACAACTGATCCCGCTGGAGAGCGGCGACATGATCCTTTATCTGTACGCCGACGAAGCCGCTGTCATCAATGGGAATTATGCTATTCCAGCAAGAGCGGTGGTCGAAAACGTGATTCCACCAGTGCCGGGACCGCTCACCTTTGAATCCCTGCTACGCGAACGTCTGCCTGATATTGGCTACTGGCGAATTACCGTACCGTGACCCTAAAGGGCGTGTATTTTTGCTTGTACCGCTACGCCTACACAGGAGGCGCGCGATAATAATTTAGGCGACATGGGCTAAGCGCACGTCGGTCTTGTGGCGGATAGCACCATCCGATACTGGTCTTATGATCAAGGCTGTAAGGCTCACCCCGATCAATACAGCCTAAAGGATGTGATGTGATGACGGTCACAAGACAAGAATCATTGGAAAAGATTAGCGAGCTGATCAAAGGCATTAAAGTCGCTATGTTGACGACAGTCAATGCCGAGGGCGATTTTCATAGCCGACCCATGTATACCCAAGAAAACGAATTCGACGGCGATGTCTGGTTTTTCTCCGAAAAATCGTCGAGCAAAGTCACAGACATTGAGCGTAACCCGCGAGCGAATGCCAGTTATGCCAAAGGGAGCAGTTATGTTTCCTTGGCGGGCAATGCCTTGATTGTGACCGATGTCGCCAAGAAACAAGCGTTGTGGAATGAGGCACTGAAAGTCTGGTTCAAGAACGGACCGACCGACCCCAACGTCGTCCTTATCAAGATCAGCAGCATCTCAGCAGAATATTGGGATGAAAATGCGCCCGGTGGTCTCTTGGGCACGGTGATCTCTTATGCGACTGCGTTGATTACCGGCAATCCCGATGCTGTGGGGGTAAACGAGACCGTCCAACTAAAATAAAACCAATAAAGCCGCTAGATCGATCAAAAAAGACGCCTGAAAGGGCATCTTTTTTGATTGCCCCCGCGCCCTGCCATTGTGAAATCGTTCTCAGAGTGTTGGCAATTGCGCCAAGTGCTGTACATTTGTTATAATCATCACAAGAAAAGATGTTGTTTTACCTTGCGCTCCCCAAAAAAGCATAAAAACTTTCCTCGCGGCATTAATGCCTGACTTGAGACCGATGATGTTTTGAGGCGACCGTTTACTTATAGCAAGACGGCGCACCCTATTTGGATGGCTAAATGGCAGCATATTTAATTGTTGATGTAGACGATCTGCTAGAGCATTTTCGCAGTCAAGGAATAATGATCGACCTCCAAGAATTGGCGGTTGGGTTGCGGGGTGGTGCCGCATTAGCGGCGGGGCTGATCAGCAAAGACCAACTGAAAGCAGTTGCCGTCGCTGATTGGTCACGCTATACGGGGCAAAAGCCTCGTAACGGGGTGGATACCCAATATGTGTTTAAGGCAGCAGGCTTCGATACCTTTGATGTCGCGCGGCGCGAAAACCTCGCCGATGCCTTGATCATGCACTATTTTCAATATGACCCCGAACCGGTGGACGAGCTGATCTTGGCGACGACTGACTCCGGTTTGGTGCCGCTGATTCGGCGCGTCAAGACGACACGCGGGGCGCGTATCCGTATGTGGGGTGTCACCGATGTGTTGGCGGGGACGGAGTTTGCCGATCAGGTGATCTTCCAACCGTTGGAGACGCTGCTCGGCATCCAGCAAACCAAGAATGTCGCCGTCTACATCGATTTTGAAAACATCTCGATCAGCTTGGCGGAACAGGGCTATGTCGTCAACCTTGAACAGTTGATCGACAGTTTCTTACGGCAAGGCAAGGCGCATGGGGCGGTCACAAAACTGGCTGCTTATGCTCCTTGGGGCACACGGGGCAGTTTGCCGCCGATGGTCGATTATTCGGGACGCGAAGTCACCGATGACGCCCCCAACCGCCTGATGATGCGCAATATCGATCCCGTTTACAGCTTGGCGGGCAAGAACAGCGCCGACATGCGCATCGCCCGCGACATCATCACCGATAGCGGGCATGGGGACTCGGCGGATATTTATGTCGTCGCCAGCGGGGATCGCGACTTCAAAGATGTGATCAACACCCTGCGCAGTCGCAACAAAGTCGTGATCTTGTGGTCGGTGCAGGGCACGCTCAGCCGTCAATTGGGCAACAATCCCGATATCACCATCGAGTATGTCGAAGACTTCGCCAATCTCGAAACCCATCAGTCGCTCAATCTCGCGGCGATGAATGCCGTTGATGACAGCGCGATCACCGGCTTCACGCCCTCGCAGTGGTCAAGCGTGATCATCCAGTTTGACCGGTACGCCCAAGAAAACGAAGTCGAGTCGATGACGCGCAAGAAGTTAATCGATTTGTTAATCGAAGTCGGCGCGGTGGTCAGCCGTCCGCGCGGCGAAGACTTGGTGGCACAGGCGGTCTCCATCGGTATTTTGCGGCGGGCAGGGGGTCGGGATCGGCTGGCGTCGAACGAAGTCCACCCGATTGTCGAAAAATCGCAGCTCATCCGGGATCGCGTGGTCGTGCGCGTGCAGAATACGCTCTCGGTGCGCAGTTGGGAATATGTCAACTACGGCTTCTTGCTCAAGGGCTTGGCGATGGATCGCGATCTGGAGCGCCCCGGCATGAACTACAGCGATCAGTGGCGTTCGGACTGGATCGATTGCCTTGTGCGCGAAAAAGTCTTGATCCGCGAGATCGTGCCGCACCGCCACAACCCTGATGATGTGGTACCGGTGATCAAACTGAATCCCGAATATCAATTGCCCGCCAGCCAAGTGGTGCAGATTCCGTCACAGGATGATGAAAATCCGAGTTGGAGCGGCATCACCCTCAAGGATTTGTTGCTGGCAGAGCCAGAGACCGCCAACATGTGCCGCCGCATCATCGTGAGTGTGGAGCAGTTCACCAGTTTTCGCAGCTTCACATGGTGCCCGCTGGGTAGCTTGCATAAGCGTTTGCGGCAATATGACGGCAGCATGAATTTTCAGCGGGCGGTCGAATACCTGCTCGAAAACGGCGCGGCGGAAGTCAAAGAGTATCCCAATCCGCAAAATGATTTCTTCACCAAAGGTATCTCGTTGACGATGACTTCCGAGATCGTGCAGGTGGTGTTGGATGAACGCAACACCTTTATCCTGATGCTGTTGCAACTCTACGAACGCAACATCGCCATCATGGACCAAAGCTTGCACACCTATGATCCGCTCAACCAATTTGACTTGACGTTGTGGACATCGATCATGGAGACGGAAAACGTCTTGAACGCCGTCCCCGGTCGCCCCGGTCAATTTGGGTTGTTCCGCACGCATCACACGGTGACGATTGTGGCGGATACCGAGAAAGGTGTGTAAAGGGTAGGGGTTAGGGGTTAGAAGGACGTGGAAACGTCACTGCTATTTGCCAATGTCAGCACTCGTCAACAGAGTACGACGATGGAAGCAGAGAAGTTGATATGGGCGGCGCTATCCTAGGATGCGCCGCTCGCCCCCTGCCCCCAGGGTCAACGCACGAGAGGGTACTCGATATTCACAAAGGGTCACAAAAACACACAATGGGTTTATCCTCGGTAGGGGGCATGATATATCATGCCCCTACACGTCCATCCTGACCCGTTATCATCCGCCTGACAGGTTTCATGCGTAAGCCCTACCCCCTGCCCCCTAGAGCATATCGTCCAGCGTCCAGTGATTGCCCCAGCGGGCGTCGATCTCGTCGCGGACGTGCTGATAGCGAATATCGGTCGAGAGCCGCAAACGTCCCGCCGCATCCTCATTCACCGTTGACGCATGGATCGTATAGGGACCATGCACAACCATATCGCCCGCCTCGTAATCCGCCATCAACCAGCGCCCGCCTGTTTGTTCGGCAAGGTTGTTCAAATCTTTGCCAAGCCACCCGGTTTGCGACATGTGTTTATTGTAGGCGCTGATCTGTTGGTCGGGCGGCAGATCGGCACTCTTACGAGTGAACTCCGCTTCCATCGCCCGTCCCCAAGTATGCGATCCTTCGAGGTAGATCAAGCCGCCCATTGCGACCGGACAATCGCCCATCGGAATCCAACTGGTCAGGACTTTATCGGTGCCGCCGCGCAGATACGCGAGATCATAATGCGCGCCTGTGCAATTGGGGTCGCCCGGCTTGGTATAGCGCAAGATTTTGCGTTTGTGCAAATAGACTGGACCAGCCAGAAAGGTCTCGAAGAACTGCCACACCGCAGGTTGTAAACAAAAGGCTTCGTAAGCCGCCCAGCGCACGACCTCCATGAGAATCTTATTGGGGTGGGTGTGCTGTGCGCCGTCGGGCAGTTCGCCGGCAAAAATGCCGTCGGTCGCGTCCGTCCCCGCCGCCAATAAGCCGGTTTCGCGGAAGGCTTCAAAGACACGGTGGCGAAATGACAGCACCACCTTTGGGTCGAGAATGCCCTTGAGCCACAAATAGCCTTGAGCGGTGTATTGTTCGCGCAAGGTCGCCAGCGGCGTCGCTGGATCGGTAGGTGTCAGCCAACCGAGTCGTTCTGATGGGATGGTGAAGCCATTGCTGATGAGGGGCTGGTGAATTGTTTGCATGACCGTCTCCGAGATAGGGATTAGGATTTAGAAATTAGGGATTTAGGGGGCGTACAACGGCGCGTCCACTGCACGCAGAACCAATCCCGTTTGCCACCGACTTTTAACGGTTATCGACCGTTTGCAACAAGGGTTCCAACGCTGCGTCCAAATCGGCGATCAGGTCGGCAGTATCCTCGATGCCGACGGCGAAGCGCACCAAATTGTCTTTGATGCCGAGCGCCAACCGGTCTTCGGGCGATTTATCGTAATGGCTCATGATCGCCGGTTGCTGGATCAGGCTTTCGACCCCGCCCAAGCTGGCGGCAATGTGGGGGATGCGCAGACGGTCGATGAAGGCGCTGGTCACGTCCAGATCGCCGCCCCGTACTTCAAACGTCACCACCCCGCCGAAGCCCTTCATTTGCGCCGTCGCGATGGTGTGATCGGGGTGGGACGCCAAGCCCGGATACCAGACGCGCTCAATGGCGGGGTGGCGCTCCAGATGCTCGGCGATGCGCTGCGCGTTGGCGTTGTGCTGTGCCACCCGCAAGCCCACCGTCTTGAGGCCCCGATCCAGCAAATAGGCGCAGTTGGGATCGACGATGCCGCCCAACAAGACGCGGCTTTCGCGCAGTGCGCCGATGCGATCCGCCCGCCCGATGATCACCCCCGCCAGCAAGTCGTTGTGCCCGGCAAGATATTTGGTGGCGCTGTGCATCACAAAATCGATGCCGAACGCCAACGGGCGCTGATTGACGGGCGAAGCGAAGGTGCTGTCGATCAAGGTGAGGCAGCGATTGGCTTTGGCGACGGCGACTATTTTTTCTAAATCCGCCACGCGCAAATACGGGTTGGTCGGGCTTTCGGAGATGATCATGCGGGTCTTGCGGGGGATGATGGCGGCTTCGAGGGCGGGGATGTCATTGAACGGGACGATGGTCGTCTCGATGTGATACTTTTTCAAAAAGGTGAGACAGAACTCAAGGGTGTGGCGATAACAGTCATCGGTGATGATGATATGCGTTTCGGGACGCAAGACCGATAGCAGTACCGAGGTGATCGCCGCCATGCCCGATGGGTAGAGGAGCGCGTCGTCGCCCCCTTCGAGCGCCGCCAAACGTCGTTCTACCGCGTCCACAGTGGGGTTGCCAAAGCGGGCATATTCTTCATAATCCACTGCTTGACCGCCCGCCTTGCGCTTGAGATAGGTGATCACATCGGCGGTTTTTTCATAGGTGAAGGTGGCGGACTGGATGATCGGCTGCGTGATCGCCCCATAAGGGTTGGGCTGCACACCACCATGTACGGCACGGGTATTGTCGCCGTCGGTGGGGGGCACGGGCGAAACAGAGTCGTGGTGAAGGGTTGGGTCGCTCATGGGAGTCACTTTATTTGTTCAGGAGTGAGAATTGCTTAAACGGTAACACAGCCCGCGATCCATCGCAAGCGCCACCACAAACACGGGTGCATTTCACTTTGGTGCATCGCTATGATTTCATAACAGGTAAACGGGCGGATATTCGGCGCGGCGACTCTTGGGGTTGGGGATTTTTCCACGAGCGCCTAATCCGCCCCTACATTTACGTTGATGAGACGATAGGGGTTGGCAACAAA
>Ga0163154_10001924_pt1 | contig 31159 bp, 60 predicted proteins | sample OliLakLV19MP9P1_FD_148649 | JGI IMG/M metagenome (GOLD analysis project Ga0163154, IMG submission 148649) | Freshwater microbial mat bacterial communities from Lake Vanda, McMurdo Dry Valleys, Antarctica - Oligotrophic Lake LV.19.MP9.P1 | ecosystem: Environmental > Aquatic > Freshwater > Lake >... | reverse complement strand
TTGCTCCGTCTGTTCCTCCAATAAATTGATGAGCGATACCTGCGGCAGTTCCTGCTCCAGTAGTAGATTTGTAGGTTATTTTAGACCCGACTGCTGTGCCACCGATTATCAGTGGTGTGGTGATGTTGGTAAGAAATGTGGGTGTGGTGAGGGGAGCTTTGAGGTTTAGTTCAGTTTGTTGAGCAGTAGAGACAGGCTTATTAGCGTCTGTTGTATTATCCACTGAACCAAGCCCTACGTCCCCCTTAACTATTCCCGTGGGAGTAACGAGAGCGGGAGAGGTGGCGAAAACCAATGCGCCCGAACCTGTTTCATCTGTGATGTTGTTTTTCAGTTGTAGCGAAGTAGTAGCAGCGAATTGTGAGAGAGGGTTAGCAACGAGAGCATCTCCACCTGCGCCACCCACTAGGTCGAAGCCCTTTTTAGCCAGTGGATTAAATTCGTAACTAGACATTAAAATACCTCATGGAAATACTTGTATGTATGACTAACTCTGTTTGTCCACGCCGTAACATAATCGCTCGTCCCACTCAAATAGCGGTACGTTCCAGAAGCAACATTTTCTTTTAAGATATACCAGCGTTCATCTTTGTCAGTAAACCCAAAATACTTCGGGTCACCAGCGGTATCTTTGTCCGTCACCTGATAGGCACTTAGAGGGTCAAGGTTGGTGACCGTGATGTTTCGAGCCGCACCGCTGACAACACTTAACATCGCTTTGTAAAATTCATCGCCGTCACTTAATCGAACACTTAGGTATTTCTTCGGGTCTTTACCCATCAAGTCCTCAAACATATCTTTGATGTTATTTACCCGAATCTCTGTTGGCACATTCACCTTCATTGAAGAAGGAAATGGTAATTGCTTAGGAAACTCTGGAAACTTCGGGAACGCTGGGATTGTGGGGAACTTCTCTTGCTTTGGGTACTCTTTAGGTAGAGCCTTCATCTCTCGAACGAGCTTCATTAACAGCTCCTCTACTCTCTTTAAGTCTGCTTGTGGCACACTCTCCAGATTGGAGACACTGATCTCTTTGGGGTAGGGGAGAGGGCTGGGGATCTTTGTTTCTGGATAAACGGTGGGAAGTTTGGCTACAGCCACCGCTAATTTGCCCAGCAATTTCTCAATGTTCTTCTGGTTTCCTACGGTAACAGTGCCTTTAATAGACTGCGTTGAAGGTTGGTTAGAAACCCGAACACTGAAAGTGTGAGCCTTGAGTGCACGAACAGACATCACGGCAGAGTTTTCAACAGTGCGGATGATGGTAGCTACAATTTTCTGTACGAGCTCGAAAGTCATTTACCCTCCAGCACCTACGATATTTCCCAAGTTATATGTTTGATTGTTTTCATCAAGCCCCTGAGTTTCTGCTTGAGCAGGGTCAAATCCCATAGCCGATCCCATGCCCGAATTATCCATGCCTTGTGGCATAACGGGCTGCTTCATGGCTGCAATTTCTTGTTGAGACTGAATATAGCCCATGTGTTTAATGACATACTTTTCAAACACTTCTCGGATCTCCTCTGGGTAATTCGCTTCATTCTCGGTGTAGTGAGCATTGGAGGCAACGATTAAGTCCTCATGTTCGTCACGGATTTTAATCTCAGGCATTTGACCACGCTCTAACATGAGGATGTCGCGCTTCGCCTTTTCATCAATGGTAGTAACGATGTCACCCACATTCTCCATTTCAGGGGTTGAGTCAATCAAGGCTTCAATCGCTGGCACTAGATCGAGTTGGATACTTCCTTGAGATTGTGCTTGGATACCTTGCAAGACGGTAATCGAGTTCTGGAGAGATGCTTGTCGTGACGCTGGTGTTTGATTTTGGATAGGATCTGGTTTAACCGTAACGATAAAGTTAGCGGTAGTTTGCTCTGGTGAAATCGCCATAAGCTCTCTAACACCACGCTTTCCTGTGACACTGAATGTTTGCTCCTCAGTTACATACTGGGAGTTTAACTCCAAGAAGTGTTCTCCGAGTGGTTTTAAGACTTGCTCACCAAAAAGATCAATAATCATCTGCATATTGGTGTCAATGTTTTGGTCAATGATTTGAGCACCACGGGCGGTTTGATTGATTGATTGTCCTGGTGAACCCGAACTAAACAGGGATGAGATACCACCAGCTCGTTCAATCTTACCTTGCAGTGAGTCGCTCATAACGATGGCGGCTCTGGTATTATCTTGAGTTCTAATTTGTTGAATCTGAGACACATCACCCATCACACGGATCACGCCGTCTGGACGTTTACGAAACTGCCAGTCAGGAGTTTGAGAAGCTGAAGATCCAGCCACCCACATATCGTTGTTGATTTGCCGAACATTCGTTAAGGTCTGGTTTAAGATCTCGGTGGCTGCGATCTGAAGATCACCCACCACGTCAACTAAGGCGAGGTTATCGTATTCGTCATCCTCAGGGAATGGGCAGAAATCAATGTAGGGATCGTGACCATGCCAGTATCTATTACCAGTGTCGGTGTTGAGGATGGTGTCATCTCCCTGAACAGGCATATAAAAGACATCGCCATCGAGTGTGTGCATACACATCATGGGAACAAAGGCTGATCTGAAGGCGAACTCCTCTTTGGAATCACTATCGTCAGCTCGCTCAACTTCATAGTCAAGGAGTTTATTAGTTACGCCAGATTTACGCAAGTCATTTATGAAACTCTTTTTCCAATATGGCTTGTCGCCATTTTCTTCCAGATATTTATTCTCATCCAACATCTCGCCTACCCGTTGTTGAATCAACTCAATTTTCCACGGCTGGCTTTTGAGTTCTGGGTTGTTTCGATCACCAATGAGTAACTTATTATAAGGAACAAACTTCGCATCAGCTCGGTTCAAGACATCCCGCATCACCTTTACTCTGGTTACATTTCCTTCTGCATCCTTTTCCTGGATCTCAATTGCCTTTTCATACTTCCAACCAGTCTTTAGGTATCCACGCTTCTTGAGATATGCTGAGAAAAACATCCTGTAAAACAACGTGGTAGTCATCAGCTCGCCAATCTCCCAATTGATGAAGTCTTGGTTTGCTTGCCTACGCTCAATATCTTCGTGTCTACGAATATCAAGACGAAGGTTGGACATTGATGGATTTGATCTGGAGAGATAGTTGCGAACTAGGGGAAAAACATGAGGATCAGTGAGTGAGTAGTCCCACTCGTAATTGTCATCGACGTTAAGGATGCCTTTGTACAGATTTACGTTTATCTCATTCTGATCAAAGGAAGCTTGAGATAGTTCTTTAGCTTTGTTGTATCGTCTGCGAAAGATGTCGGAAATTTTGCTTGATGCCATATTGTAATAGTAGGGCTAAATCACCCTCTTTGTGATTCTCGTGGTTCACTTATTGTCCTGATTGTTTGTATCCCAATGCATAAAGTCGTGTTTTTTGTCTCACATTCTCTAAAACCCACATAAACCTACGTCGACTAAGATTCAATGTCTTGGCAAAAGAAGCGTGATCAATGTTATATCCACTATCCCGAAGAAGTTGATATACAAAAACCAATTGTTCTCGGGGTTCGAGATTGCATAAAATCTGTACCACCAACTCCTCGTACATAATAGTGTTGTTCAATCGCTCCTGTTCCAAGCCATCATCTCCTAAGTCATAACTCACCCCACCATCTTCCACTGGATATCTTTCTTGTAGCTCTGAGAAGTTGACTGACTTGGGAATAAAGTTTACTAATCCGTGTGCAAGTTTTAATCTTTTATTACCCATGATTCCTTTCTCTAAGAACTCCATTGTGGATTTCGTAGGGAGCAGTAATTTGATTATGGACGGTCGTCTTTAATTCACTTGCTACCTTATTACGAGACTGTAGATTCTGGCGATAATAAAGCAGGGTATTAGCGTGTCCAAATGTGTATCCCTTACACATAGCTCTGAGCCAGAAATCCCAGTCCTCATAGATTGGCAGATCTCGAAACCCACCCAAACCCTCATAGACCCTTCGGTGCATCATTGAGGTGACGAGGACGCTCGTGTTGGTATTTCCAAATAAATGTTTCGGCTTTAATACGGGTGGAGTCTCTTGCAATTTGCTACGCTCAATAGCTCCAAAGAGTAAAATGTTGGTGTAGGCAATATCTTTATTAGCAATCACCTTGCCACACTGCTGGGCGAAGTCGGGAGCTAATTTATCGTCTGCATCAACGAAAAGCAGCAATCTACCTCGTGACATTTTGACTCCAATATCCCGAGCTTTGGCTACTCCCACGTTTTTTGGCAGAATAATTGAGGTCGCAAGAGCGTGAGCACGAGGATCGGTGGAACAGTCATCCACTAAGATAACCTCCAAAGGTTCAATGGTTTGCTGTTTTATAGACTCCATGCACTCCATTAACTGTTCGGGTGTTTTATTAAAATTAGTAACGATGATAGATACGTCTGCTTTACTCACCTTCGGTTAGCTCCTCACCTTTAACCTCGCCATACTTTCTCACAAGAGCTTTTTTAATTGAGCGGAGTAATTCTTTCATAATCCTATTGTCAGCTCGAAGCTCTTGTATCTCAATTCCTTGAGCTCTAAGCAATTCTGGTATTTGGCGAATAGCGTCGCCCTCTCTAATTCCTAAGTTCATGATGATCTCCTTTGAGTTATAGATTTACGCGAGGTCAGCCAACTCCTAGCTTGATTCGCCCACGATGGTGGTGGTGCACTTTCTGTTGTAAACGCATCTGCATTGACAAAAAAATATTCCATCATGGTTCTCGGATGCGAAGTCCAGTCGTGAATTGGTTTTAGAATGGCATTGGTCGCCTCAGATTCCTCAGTGCGATGTGGATAACGGGCTGATTTGACAGCCTCGAGGAAGTAATCATTTCGTGTTCCCACATTCACTTCAATTCCTGCCTGTAATGCAACCTTCGTCATCTCTCGACGAATAAAGAAATCATTTTTACCAGTTGATTGTACAAAGATTTTTACCTTCTCCAATTCCCGACGAGTAGAGATACCAGTCTGGAGAGATTTCTTTTCTACGTCTGGGTCACCGAAGTGGATGCCTTTGGGATATTGCTTAAAAGCCTCAATAGCTTTCAGGTCGTCATCGGTGTAGTTAAACTTTGAATCCATTGGCGCATTAAACAATGGAGTGTAATACTGAATCACCTTACCCTCATTGTGGTAGGAGTCGACCAGTCGCCACTTAGCGTTGGCTGGGTTCTTTTGCCAAAAGCCAACCGACACGCCGTCCAACCCAAAGTCCCACGAGAAGTAGGAGGGTGAGTTGAGTAGAAGTGGAAACTCCCCGTAGGCGGCGTTCTCGATCTCTGAGTAGACTCGACCAGTCATCGAGAGTTCCCAGTTAATCATAATTTCTCGGTTGAAGTCCTCTGTTGAGCGACGCTTACGCTGTTCTTCAAGCCACTTCTTATCTTTGCGTGGATCTAAGTTGTAGGGGAGGGTAATGAGTTTTATTTTTTCACCGTCTTTTCCGAAGCGAAGTCTCTTAGCTTTAGATGGTTTAATACCAGCGGTGGTTAGAATGAGGCGACAATTGGTGGTGTCAGCAGTAGCTCCCCAGACAGCACCGTCGTTATCCCAGAAAGCAAACTCATCAAGAAGAATAACTGTACGCCGACTTCCCCGAGAAAAGTTAGGATTACTTGATTCTCCTGCGATGACGTTACCACTTTCAGGATTAGACAAGGACATATAGTTGAAGTGCTTATCTGGATTGAAACCAACTGGCTTCATGTAGTCGGGAAGGCGAGAGATCATGTAGTCAATCTTGCCGAATAGAGATTCTTCCTTGTTGCCAGTCAATCCACCACGGCGGTTATCAACATAATCTTCTTTACGAGATCCTACGAGTGCGTTAAATGAGGGGTGAAATAACCACAGCCAGATTAAACAGCCAAGTACAGTATATGTAGCACCCATCTCTCGGCACTTCTCAATGAAAAGATCTTCACCATCTGTAATGGATGTAATAATCGAGCGGATTAAGCGTTTCTGAAAATCAAAAGTCTTGAATCGAAGATGGAAGGGTTCTCTTTTTGGATCGTAGGTATAGAGAAATTGGTCAAAGAAGAATACTGGATCTTCCTGAGCCCGTTTCTTCATATCTAAAAGGGTTGCTTCGAGCTCTTTTAACTGCTTAGGAGGCATCTTTGGAAGTGGCATCACATTCACTGTAGCACAAAATTAGCTGTATGTGCAATCATTACACCTAAATGAAGATTTCTTCGTAGTCAGAATCAATATTACTACTGGAAAAGTTAGAAAACCCAATCGAGTATGCCTTGAGTCTGGACGGCGGGAGAAGTGTCCACTCGTCAATCTTTTTTGCCAACACTTGAGGATCGACTTGGAAGTATTCAATCATCGCTCTAGCTCTGAACTCTCCTTTTTTAGTTGCTGGAACAAGCCAATCTTTTGGAAGCCATTTGTTATTGGGAGAGATATCGGGCATAAGCACTGGCAGGGCTGACATCAACGCCTCATTGGTTGAAAGCGAAAGACCGCCATAACGCCTAGGTAAGATAAGTGCATCGAAGTTAAAGTATAGGTCTGAGTTCTTTTCTACGTTGCCAATTTCAAATGTTACTCGAGGATCAGAACACGCATACTCAGGTGGGAGTTCGTGTTGAGACTTAATCACTAGTTCAAAATTACCTTTAGCAAAAGGAAGGGAAGCTAACAAATCCAATGTTCCGTTACGATCTTGCCAAGCAAGTGTGCCAACAATATGTAGGAATCGAACTGGAGCTTTGTGAATTGGTTGCGAGTAGTATTCCCTACTCACGTTTTCTTCTCGAGCTTTTTCAAACTCTGCTGGATCAATAGGTGGTGGGAGATAGCGAACTCGATCTTCCCCAAACCTCGCCTTCATTTCATCAACCATCCAGTGAGAGGGCATCAAGAAAAGATCAGGAACAGGAAGATGAGGAGAATCAAGATTTTCACAGAACTCGTAATTAGTTTGGCAGATAACCTTAATACCCAGGCGTTGACACGCCAGAACGAGGTAGAAGTTGTACGGATTTTCACAGGTGAATACATGGGTGAGTCCTTTGATAAATTGGAGAATCTCATAGTTGCGTGGAGGGAAAGATGTTGTGACTTGGGTTTTCTCAGGTGGATACCACTCGAGGTGGTGTTGTTTGTTTGGCGAGAAACCCCTTGAATCAATGAGTAATATTTTATCAGGTTTCAGTAGCTCTGCGAGCCTACGAGTTTGTATTGCAAGTCCCCCAGAATTGCAAAAAACGATAAGACCAAATCTAATAGATGAGGTTTTTGTCGAACTTTTCATCTCCAGCCCTTCCGTCTAGGTGATAAGACCTTTTGATATTCCCCTCAGGGTGATAGATCGCAAGCTTATGATCTTCCCACGGATGAGTTTGACAGATACCGTGCATCCTATCTTCGATAAAGGTATTACTTTCCTCAGAGAAAAAAGTAGCCATGATATTTTTATAGTAGGCGGTACTCGCTAGGTGAGGACGCTGACTCCATTGGATTGTCTTTTGCAATTCATTCTCAGGTTCACCGATCATTAAGTGCTTATGTGGCTCAGGGACGAACGCCTCGAAATGGAATCTCACTAGATTGGTTTCTCCATCGGAAATAGCCTTCTTTAATTTAGGGAAATCAATCGGACAGTCTGGGGTGAGTGGGGTATCAGCCTCAACATAGAGAAGATAAGGAACGGTGATTTGTTTTACTACCACCTTCATCATTCCTGATTGATGGGAGTGCTTATTAAATAGGACAGGCAATACATCCTTGAACTCAAAGTTACACTTCCAGAGCAGTTGGCGGATAAACTCACGATACGCATCAGTCATGTGAGCTTGTTCTTCTCGAACGCCGTCAATGGTAATAAAGATCGGGGCATCAGTGTGAACTCGAATCGTCCTGATCGTTTCTTCAATAATAGAAGTATCTGGGTGAGAGGGGATGGGTGAGACAGGAATAATCACCGCCATGTCGGTTTCTGGTAAACCAAGATCGGATCGGAGCTGTTCTTTGAACTGATGTTTTTTGTTTATCCACCAGGCAAATACTTGGTTATTTAGGTCGGGACTTTGGACTACCTCTTTAATAAGACCAGGGACAAGCTCGTGATGAACGTATGTTGGGAAAGGGACTGAGCCAAAGAGTGCGTACCAGTAATTATCGGAGGCTGACTTCAAGGGAGAGAGATTGTCAGCGATTGGAACACAGCCAGCTTCCAATGCCTCGTACAATCTGAAAGATTCAACGCTAATGTTTCCAGCAGGGGCAGGGGCAGCTTTGGCGCGGGCTAAATAGGTCAGGTATTCTTTACGATCTAACCCTTGAGAAAAACCGAGAGTGGTTTGAAGATACCCACCATTTAGGGTAGATAGTTCTAGTGCAAGTTTCTCACGGCGATAGTGATTGTTCTGACCAATGAACGTCCAGTCTAGGTCTTTATCTAGTAAGCCAATCTCTTTGAGTGTTTGATGTGTATTGATTGCATACCCAAGTGGCCACATATACCCACCATATCCGTACTGAGAGTAGACCTTCATGTCGGGATGTTTTAACAACCCTACTTGGAACTTATTTTCTTCATCAGAGGTAACAAAGACACAAACTTTAGGATACTCGGCGAGCCTGGCATTGATCTCAGGAATGACATCTGCCTGATATGCACCAGGGATAATCACTACTGTTCGATCACCGTCTGGAAGATCAGCCAAAACCTCATTAAGGAAGGTTTGATCCCAGTAAGTACTACCTTCTAGCTCTTTTTTCACAGTGAGGTTCACAATTTGCATCATATATCAATCCTTTTTTTACCTACAATCTACGATGCCCAAAAACGGCTTTTTATTTAAAAAAGCTATATAGCCTCGTAGAAGAAATGCATTTCATGTTGGTAATCAAGCAACGTTTCTTTATATCCAAGGTTTTTAATCCAACCTCGCAGGTCGCCTGAGTGTTGCTTGTAGTAGTTGGCCATAAATTCGGGATGAATACTTACCCATAGTTTTGGGCGGTAGATAGTGAGGATTTTTACTGCACCCTTGAGTACCTGCCACTCAGAACCCTCAACATCTAAAGAAATAGCAGTAGGAATAATACCAGTATCGTCGATCCTCATCTGTGGAATCTCACCTGGATCTGACAATTCTTTGAATCCGTGATCTCCGATGACTTCCCCGTCTGCCGATGGTGGGAATCCAGCGAATAGACCACCATGATAATTGACTGTACTCTCAGAAGCAAAGCCACTAAAGCAAAAGAGGGGATTGGGTAGGGAGTTTGCCTCCCAGATAGCTTTAATGTTAGGCCAGACCTTATCGTTTGGTTCAAAGAGTGCAATCTTTACACCCCAACTTGCAATCAGGCCAGCAAAGTCTCCTTCTTCAGCACCTACATAGAACATGGTATCTTGATCCGTCAGGTGTTTACGCATTGAATCAAGCCGTGCTTTTTCCCACCCACCATTTTTAATATCCCACTCAGGTCTACGAGCTCTATGCTCAGGAAGAATGATCTCAAACTCCCCGTTAATTGTAGTCTTTATCATGTTAACCATAAGTAGCTCCAAGGTGTATCCAAGGTTTTTAATTAAATTCTTCGAGCAATCTAGCAACTACATCATCGGGGGTATGCCCGTCAAATAGTGGAGCTTTTTCTCGCTCTGGAGCGTTAATTTTATCCCAATATTCGAGCTGCAAATGATAGGTGATTTGTTCTCCTGGATTCTCTCCAATACCCGCAATAAACCAACCTCCTGGGAACATCGTTCCGTCACTGTGGAGTTTGGATTTCCAAAGCTCTATGTATTTCCCTTCGTCAAGGTTCCATTGATGATTAACATTTATAAGAGCCACAAAAAGAGCTGATCGATGCTTGTATAAATCCAGGAACGTGTGATAACCGTCCGAGATTTTACTGGCATCTAGGTTGCCTTCTTTTATTTGAACATTTATTTTTTCTTCGTTTGTCATGTTAGCCATGAGTACCTCCAAGGTCTGCTCCAAACATCACATCTAACATTTCAGATGAACGCAAGGTATAGGTTTCGTGCTTCTTAACATGGGTAAATCCCTCAAGTCTCATCCGCTCACGATCCTTCTCATGGTTGAGATAGAAGTCAATTTCTCTCTCTAAAGACTGGAGATCCATTGGGTTGTAGTGAGCTACGCCCTGGGTGTCATGACCCTGCGTGTGGGGGTGAAGCAGGAAGCCGCCTCGACCTCTGGTTTCGTAGTAGCGATCAGATACATAAAAAGGACGACCGCCAAAACAAGAGTCACCAATAACGATTTTGGCAGATGCCATGATGCGATTGAGTTCGAGTCCTCTGACGGTTGGTCGTCCTGAACCTCCGTAGTGTGCGAATCTTTGGTCATATGTCCTTTTCAAGAAGTGTACTAATTTTGGTCTGAAGGAGTACTCGGGGTGGTAGTTATCCGAGCCGATGAAGACGATTTCTTCGAGCGTTTTGTCTGCTTTTTCGAGCACACATTCTCGTTCCAATACCCCTGGCTTGAGAAAGAACCAGTTAAGGTTGTGGGCTGTGTAAAGATCGACTGCTTCTGGGGAGCCGTCTGCCATGAACTGATACTCTGTAAACCAAGTAGCCTCAATTCCGATGTCGACAGCTCGTTCAAGCCACGCCCATCTGTCGAGATGGACTGAAGCGGTTTTGATTTTAGCTTTCTTACAAGTATTAAAGAACTCTTTAAGCCCAGGAATTTCCCAGCCATGTGTATGAGAGTAGAGAACAAGGTCGATAGTTTGTTCATTGATAGCTTTCTCCAGGAGAGGAACGGTAGTTTTATTTTCTTGATACGCTAGGACGTTATGCCCAAGCTGGTTGAGACTCCAGGTACGATCCTGTTCTGTAGAGAATGGGACACCGAAGTTACCAATGAAAAGGATGGTCATAGTTTTATACTAGCAGAGTATACTCTTATTTACAAGCGGTATGTATCTAGCTTCCCAGGCGAAGCATCGCACTTCCCACAGCGAGTTCGCTAAAAAATTATATAGTATTTTTTGACCTTGAGCAATTTACCTTTTGGGACTCCTACAGATCTTGCCCTATAAAAACTGAAACGAAAAACCCGCTATTGCCGAGCGGGTTCTTCACACTTTTACACCACCAACATCAATGATGATAACAGCTGGTAGAGTACAAGTGAAGACCTACGTTGTAGCATTGACAAATGCCAACAGTTAGCATATACTCCATCTATGGATACAACTCACACAGCTGTTCTGCAAAAATACTTCAGCAATCTCGGTACACTATCAGCTTCCAAGCTATCACCTCAAGAGCGTACGGATAGAGCAACGAAAGCAGCAGTTACAAGATGGGCTAGGGTGAAGTCTGCTGTGAAGGCTACTCGCTAGCTTCGCTAACTTGCGAAGCAGCTTCGCTAATAATATCATCAGGGTCGCCACCCTTCTGTTCAATAAATCTGCGTAGTATCTGGTACTTATGAGCTAGGGATTTGTATCTATCCTCAGCTTGTGAGGCAAGCTCTCTAGCTTCCAACGCTTCCTCTGCTCTGAGTGCTTCTTGCTGTTCTGGCGTGAGTGGATGCCAACGAGCCCAGATAGCCTTAGTACTTCGAAGACTACGTTGTGCAGCGGTCATATTACTCGCAGCTTTACGTCCACCCGATGCAGCATGAAGATAGAGACTTTTATTCATAGGTAGCAGACTTGCTCTGCAAGTTATATTACCATGATTAGCCTGGTTTGAGGATACTTACTTAGGCATACTTACCTTGCGAAGCAGGTTCGCTACTTATAGGGTGTTAAAAAATGACTGTCTACGACTGGGAAGTACTAGTCCTTTACTCCCGCCCTGGTTCCATCGAGACTCCTCCCCTATATTATAGGACGTGACCCCTACCCCTACCCCTCCACTATATTATAGGACGTGACCCTACCCCTACCCCTCCCCTACACGCCACGCCTGGTACATGCATACTTACTTATGTATACTTACTTATAGTTAGGCAAGCATTACCCTGTTGACTATGCTCACGGTGTGTTGTATACTAGAGTTAGTATTAAGTATGAAAGGATGATATGACTACAAAAGACTATACACTGATAGCTCAAGCCATAAACGATGCGCTCAACACCTGGAGTAGAGAAAATTCAGTACGTGAAAGGCAAGCTATAATTGATGTAGCTATGACTCTATCTAGCAGGCTAGAATCTGAAAATCCACGCTTTGATCGTGCTAAGTTCCTCGAGGCGTGTAGTAAGTAAGAGGTGATGTAGTAGTCTACATCGTATGTAAAAAATCAATCCCGTATGTAAAAAAAATTGTACTAGTCTACATCGTATGTTAAATATCCCGTTATCAATCCCGTATGTAGCCTGCAAGGCAAGCTTGCTAACTTGCAAGCGAGCTGCTTGCTACCCTATATATACTTTATTCTTTATCAGTGGCGGTTTTTTTCATGATCGCCAAGGCGTCGGCCAAGAGGTCAGGGGATATGTTGAAGGTGTTATTTTGTGTCAGTTGCGCCTGGGTATCCTGATAATTATGCTTGCTCTTAAGTAGGAACATTGAGAAGACCGAATTAGTACGACCCGTTAAACCGCCTGATAGTGCTAGTTCTTCTTGTAACATTCCGATGTGTTCAAGTATGTTCGCTACTTCATCCCACTGCTGTGATAATTCCCACAATCGCGTCCTACTTATGCCTGCTTCCAGGCAATAACCAACGATTGATGGTACTAGCTTATCTTCAGGCTCGGCGGTGGTTATTCTATCAATATAAGAAACGCCTGCATTAATCAAGTGTTCTTTTGTAAACTTCGTTTTTGCTAGGCTTATTTTTTCTCGAGTTGTAGCGGTTAAATGCTTGATTGTATCTGTCATGTGGTCGATCTGTTCGTGATACCCGCTTGAGTGTAATTAGTTACACTTGCTAAAACTGCTTGACTATAGTATAGCATACTCGAGGTGATGAGTATATATTCCCCTATTGACTTATGCTCACGGTGTGTATATACTATAGATATTATAAAATATGAAAGAATGAAAAGATATGCAATACACCACCAACGATTGGACTGATTTTTTGCTCAATGAAACTGAAGCGAGTGATGAACTAGCAGAGATTATGGCAAGTGCAGAGGATGCAGGCTATTCATTAGAATAATAATTACAAGGATAAAAAATATGAAAAAAATCAATTTTTACATCGGCGCAAACAATATAACGCATAAGGTAGAGGAAAAGAAGGCACTTGATATTCTAGCTAGTGTTTATGAGGGTATGAGTATCACCGAAACTGTAGGGTATTGGAGGGGTACGCAAGAAAAAAGTATTCTAGTGTCAATCATGGCGGAAAGTGTTGATCTAACAATCGTCAAAAGTGTTTGTAAGCGGTTGAATACTGCACTAGATCAAGATGCAGTCATGGTCGAGATACTAGACAGTAACACACTATTTATAAGTGATCGAGAATAATAAAATATAAAGAATGGAGAATTATGAAAAAATACATTGAATACATAGGGGAGAACACCATAAGATGTGAAGCAAGTCATCGAGGCGGTGGAATTGAGATTGATCTGGACGAATTGCTTGGGCTTGAGGGCTACGCCATGACGGCGTACCAGAATTATCTAGGCGGTGGAATGCTTGGCTCAATCTGTAATTCTTATAACTTTGAGATTGAGAAGTTGAGTAAAGCACGTCGTGTAAAAGTCGAGAAAATGGCGGACGTACTGAATCGGTACTTTCACGATATGACGAACCATAACGATAAATGGGAAAGTGCAAGCTACGAACAGAATCAACTACGTTCTAGATCGGCGTACTAATAATTAAATATAAGGAGACAAAAATATGACAAAAACAAAAAACGGTTTCAGAATTGCGCTTGATACATGGGGAAGTGAGATTGTAATAACCAGAATATCAACGGAAAAAATTGTGGGAAGACAAACATTTTCAGACCACATACAGGCGGTAATAGCCTACAAAAAATTATAATAATTATAAGGATACAAAAATATATGACAAACATACATAAATGGGTAGGTGTGCAAATCGAATCAAGCGGTAGTTTAACAAAGCAATTTGCACAATTTGCAAGAGACTACAAGAAAGCAATTACAGAAGTTGCAGAAGATTTTGAGATAGTAGCATACAGTAGAGGACACTTTGATGTATCAGGATTTTTGAAACATAAAGAAACAGAAAAATTGGTGTATTTCTCAAGCTCAGATATTAGACATTCAAGCCGTTGGTTGGATCAAGTTCTAATCAGAACTGCGGAACATATCAAAGATTATAAAGGAGGTTCTAATCACTATACAGAACTCGATAATCTCAATAATAAAGCAAGCCAATTAGTACAATAATAATTAAATATAAAGAAGGAGAAATATGACAAAAAAAGACTATAAATTAGTAGCTCAAGCTATAAACGACTCAATCAAGAAGGGCAATAATATTGTTGACTTGACTATTGCACTGACTGAAAAACTAGAATTAGAAAATCCCCGCTTTGATCGTGATAAGTTTCTCGAGGCGTGCTGGACATAATATAAATATACAAGGATAAAAAAATATGAAAAACTTAACAGATAAAAAATGTGCTGAAATAGCAGAAAACTACCTCAATGGTAACCGAGAAGACGCTAGGACCAGTATTAGGAAGTTAAATAAACTACAAACGGTTCAGTTTACCAGTAGGTGTAGTGATTATGGTATTTTAAGACATCAAGGTTATATCTTAGTAGTAACCACATTAGAATAATAATATAAGGAAAAAAAATATGACAGAATCACAAAAACTTTTTAACAACTCACAATTATCAGAATACTACGCAGATATTGCCGAAATGATCGCAGATGAAGACAACGGACTGCAAGACAAAATGCACGAGATCGCAGATGGAAATGTGGACATTTATTACCACGATATATACAAGTCATTGCCTGAAATGGTGGACTATATCGAGCAAGCCAGGGATGAAGGGCTTATTGAGGGTACAGAAACGATTGATAAGCAGATCCAGATTGGTCAATATGTGTACCACCTGGAGAAAATCAATGAGGCATACCAAGAGATCAAAGCCGAATTTGAAAGTGAGGACAAATGAAAAAAATCAAAGCAACTGTATACAGTGATAATTATAGGTTTATTGAGGCAGTAGCCGAAGGTTATGAAGCAACCGCATTTAATAACCCGATGATTGTTACAAAATCAGTTATGGGATATTGGCAAGTATATGATATTGATAGTCGTATGCCAACAGTGTTGAAGGCTGAAAGTAGACGGGAAGCACTCGAAAAACTACGCAAAGCGGAGTTTGATATATCACAATATACATTTGAAAAATGCGTACTATATTGGAAGGATAGACAGGGTAGACAAAATGCAACCGAAAGCGAGCAAAGTATCAGTTTTCAACTTAACAAAATAAGAGTGGGGCAACTATGACAGACACACAAAAAAGAGCAGCTTATAAACTAGTGTATGGTAAAGAGTTTGATGATCCAGATAGGAAGCAAGCCCCGCTGCCACTTGATATAGCCTATAAAGTAGCATTACATCAGATTGAAAAAAGGCTTGAATACTTGCGAGGTGAGATTATAGCCGAACGTATCAGCTATGGCGAAATTGCAGAGTTGCAAGGCTTGGCAGACTACATCGAGCCAGGGGATAATCTATTATTAGAATGGGCAGGTGTGCCAGAGGGGACAAAATGACAGACAAATATGAGTATGTATCTAATTGTTGCGGTACGCAAATGGAGATGGAAAGGGGGCATTGCCCAAGTTGCGGGGAAGGCTGCGAAGTAGTTAAAATATGTAATAATTGTGGTGATGATTTTACAAACAAAGGGGATCAATGTAACAATTGTGACCCAGAATGGTTACAGGATAAATAAATATGACAGAAAATACAAACGTGCAATCATTACACAATGAAGCTATGACGCTCGACCAAATTATCGCATTTCTATGCGATGGAGATGCTAACAGCCGATGGAGGGAATTAGTAACAGTCGAGGCACTTATGAAGTGGTATAACGGACTTGCTCCGCAAGCTAAATGATGGTTGACATTTAACAAACCGAGTGTTATAGTATAAATAATATAAAAGAATGACAACATGACAGCAATCTCAACCTATCAAGACTACCAAGACATCACCAAGGCTATTGAACTACCAGAATTAGACGAATCACTTTGTCAATCTTGTGGTGAAGACCTTGAATCACATAGTGAAAATGTAGGCTTCCATGATAATCCTAAAATAGAAGTTTGGCATGAATGTCCTAATAAATGTATTCAAGATGAAGGAGTAGCCATTTTATGACCATTGACCAACGCATTAAAGACTTGATTGAGGATACAACCCGAGACTTATTTGTCACCGCTAGAATGAACGCCGATGAACATGACGCAATAATGGCAGAGTGGGACAATCAAGCTATGACGATTGACTTAATTATTAAAAGATTACAAGAAATGAAAGGATCAGAATGGAAATAGCACTATCGTTTGCACTACTTATGGCGAACTTTGTCGTAATGGGAATATGCCTCTTTGCAGGACTAACCGTTACTCTGTTGACGGCCATGTTGTGTTTAGAAATTATCAACAGACTTGCAAAGGAATAACTAGCCTGAGCGGAAGAAGGAAAATATGAAAAAACTAACAATGGGTTCTTTTAAGAGAAGTGGTCAAGTGGGAAGTTTTAACCACTTGTTCACACACAAGCTGGAAGATGGCGGAGAAGTATGTTTAGAATCATGCCTTAATGGGTACTGCGTTGGGGTCTATGATAAAAAACTAGATTTAATTGGAGAGAAAACCTGTACCAACATTGAGGGAATGGCTGAAATGGAAATAATGCCAGGTTTTAGTATGGGAACTGGCGACGCACTTGTAAAAGCTATTAAAATTGCCAATAAAAAACTAGCCAAGAAGGACTAACTAGCCGAAAGGCAGAAAGAAAATATATGAACAAACCAACAGACCTAAATGTAGGCCACATGTTCAGAGTGATTAGGGGAAATAGAACCGGGGAGATTATCTCACTTAAACAGGACGATGGTAGTGATTGTCCATTCTTCTGGAATGCGGATAAGTCTGAATATTCTTGTATGTACTTCTCAAACCTCGAACCCTATTTAAAATCAATCAGAGATGCTCGGGTTGGGGATATTGTGGTTAATAGAAATAGAAAAGAACGCATGGTGCTTGAGAGATTTCAGAACACCGTTGTACTTTCAATTTCCAATGACTTCAAAAAGGCAGGCGTTGTTTCTTACACCTTTGACGAACTTGAGGAAGACTTCACCCTCAAAGCTAAACCAGTAAAACAAACACTCCTAACAATGGATCAGATCGCAAAGAAGTTTGGGATCGAAGTAAGTACATTAAAAATAACTAAGGAATAATATGACAATACCAGAAATTCAAGAACGTGTAAAAGAGTTGATGATTGAGCAGGGTTTGGATGTATCCAATGAGTTGCTAGTCGCGCAGGTTAGTATTATCTATCTACAAGCCCAGCGAGATTCACTTGTAGAGCAAAAGAAGAATATATGCCAATAATTGATAGCTATGTTAACAATAAAATAGACGAAGCACTTCTGGCTGAGAACGCCAAGCGTGAATCTGAACATGAGAGTAGTGGGAAGTTGTCCGCCTCGATGTTGTATCAACCACTGCGCTTTCAGGTACTAAAGAGCCTGGGCGCACCACGCAAGCCAATTGAAGCCTACACACTAGGTAAGTTCAAGCGGGGTAATGATGTAGAAGATTGGTATGTTGGACAACTAGAAGCTATGGGAGTGATAGTAGAGCGTCAAAAGAAGGTTGAGTACCGAGATGCTATTGGCTTTGTTGATGCACTGGTGGACTCAGACAAAATGCAGTTTAAGAATGGGATCATTCCACACGAAGTTAAGAGTGTGACCAACATGAAGTTGAAGCGGATTGCAAAAACTGAGGTGGATTGGCACTACAAGATGCAAGGGTGTTTCTATGCCATGGCACTAGGTGCTAGTCACTATGCTGTAGACATTGTGAGTGCTGAGGACTTGCGACCAACAGTATATATATTCCCGACTAGAGAGCTTGAAGATGATGTTAATAAAGCTATTAGTGCGTACATGAAAGCTATGGAAGATTGGAAACGTGACCGCACTCTACCAAAGTTTGAGGCAAATCCAAAAGTAGCGTGGACAGCCAACATTCAGTATTCGATGTTTGAAGGGGAATGGGCGACTGAGAGTGATTCATGGGCAGTAAACCAGCTCGAAGCATTAGGAGTATTAAAGTAGTATTAAAAGTGTAACCATTACACAAGAAAGAAATTATGCAAAGACCAAACAACCTAAAAGTAGGCGAAAAGTTTAAAGTGATTGAAAGAAATTACTACTTTAATGTAGGCGAGATTATCTCACTTAAAAAGGATGATGGCACTGAAAATCCATTCTTCTGGAAAGAAGATAAGTCCGATTTCTGGAGTATAAACTTCTCAAGCCTCGAACCCTACCCAAAATCAGTCAGAGGTGCTCAGGTTGGTGATGTGGTTGTTGGGAAATATAATAATGAAGGTGAACGCATGGTGCTGGAGAGAGGTCAAAACACCGTTGTACTTTCATATGGCTATGACTTCAAAAAGGCAGATGTCAATTACCACTTCGATGAACTTGAGGAATACTTCACCCTCAAAAATGCACCAGATGTAAAATCTGCCAAAATAGCCGAGGCGATAGAGCTGTTGAAGAAAGCTGGATATAAAATAACTAAGGAATAATATGCAAAGACCAAACAACCTAAAAGTAGGCGAAAAGTTTAAAGTGATTGTGGAAACTTCCATCTTTAAGATGGGTGAAATTATTACACTTTATCGTGATGACGGCACTGATTGTCCATTCTTCTGGAAAGAAGATAAGTCTAAATGGCATTATCTGCACTTCTCAACACTAGAACCCCTCCCCAAAACAATCAGAGATGCTCAGGTTGGGGATGTGGTTGTTAGAAAGAGCCATGGCTCACAGCTCATGGTACTTGAAAGAGGGCAGAATACCGTTTTGCTTTCGTATAACAATGATTTCAAAACGGTAGGTGAAAGCTACACCTTTGACCAACTAAAAGAATACTTCACCCTCAAAGATGCGCCAGTAGTAGCCGACAACGTAGTCTTAACAATGAATGAAATTGCTGAGAAGTTTGGAGTTGACGTTAGTACATTAAAAATAGCGAAGGAATAATATGACAGAATACAAAGAAATTAGTGATTTTAAGATTGTCGCTGCTCTATTGGCAAAAGGGTACGCATACGAAGATGTGTTCAAACAAGGCTCAAGAGTCAGTTTCACCTTTGAGTGGGATCCGATAACTCAGAAAATAGAAGATGACTTTTTGAACCACGAGCTATTTGATATTGATGCTCTTACTATGTGCGACTACTACGGTAATGTTAAGAAAATTATCTACTCAAAGGAGTTAAAATGATTGATATACCAAGAAAAACATGGGATGCTAATGAGATTGCTTTACTCAAATTCTGTAACTTCAAAGGTTTGACTGGAAAAGAGATTGGTGAGGTTTTGCAAAGAAGTTACGCATCAATAACCCAGATGTGGATGAAAGTTCAGTCATTTGAGAATGGTGTTTCCGACCAGGGAAAAACTCTCTCGCCTAGAATCAAACGCGGTTTGCAATTAGAGTTTAGAGTAAGAAATGATGCTCTTAATATCGAACATCAACAGCGTTGGCTAGATAAAATCAGCTTAGTAACGCATATACAGTATTACCTTAACCCCAATTTGATTAAGTTGAAGGAATCGAAAGAAGAAGCTGGCCAAGAACCAGAGGACATGGGGGAAAAAGTACCAGAAAAGGTACCAGAAAAACTACCAGCACTGGTGTCATTTAGTGTAAGCACTGAGGCTGTATTAGCAATTATAAAAGCTTGGGTGGGTCGCTAATGTTACGACCATACCAGCAAAAAGTCCTCGAAAAGATGGTGTGGGCGAGACAGCTACCAGGCAACGACTTAGTAAGTTTGTGTCAGGCTGCTGGCAAGTCTCACATTATTGCAGAACTCGCTCGCCAGCTTAATGAGAATGTCCTGGTGCTTGTGCCAAATAAAGAACTCCTGGTACAAAACCTTGAAAAGCTCGAGGCGGTAACAAAGACAAGCGTCTACTCCGCCTCACTTGGACGTAAGGAGATCGGGAATATCACGATTGGGACAATCCAGTCAGTGTGCAAAAACCCTAGTGCGTTCTTTGGAGTGACGGTTGTCATCATCGACGAATGTGATGGTTATCCTATTGGCAAAGAAGGAATGTACTCAAAGACATTCAAGGCGATGGGTGTTGAAAAGATCTATGGGCTGACAGCTACGCCGTTTCGTCTTGATACCTTTTTTAGAAGTCCGAACGGATGGAAGGGTTACACTGGATCAATACGCCAAAGAATGAACCTCGAATCAGTGACCTGTACGAGAATGATTAACCGATTCAAAACAAAGACAGGAAAGCAATTCTGGACACGGATGTTAGCGGTCATTAACACCCACGAGCTTCAAGAGGCGGGGTATCTTAGTACGCTCACCTACAGAGATGTTAGTAGGATCGACCACAGTATGATTCCAACCAATAAAACAAAGAGCGATTTTGATCTCCAGGCATTTGATGAGATGTTTGATGAGTATGACAAGTACGCCAACATGATCGAAGGGCTAGATCATAAGCGAGTGTTGGTTTTCTGTTCAAGTATTGAGCAAGCAAACGAGCTACAAAGACGAATTGAGGGATCAGTTGTAGTAACGAGTGAAACACCAGCAAAAGAACGAAAACAAGCCGTTGAGCGGTTTAGGAGTGGTGAAGTGAGGGTATTACTAGGAGTAATGATCTTTATCGCAGGGTTTGATGTGCCAAGTTTAGACTGCGTTGTCAGTTTAAGACCAACCAAGAGTCTACGAATTTGGAGTCAGCTTTTAGGACGGGGAACACGCAAAGCAGAAGGCAAGGAAACGTGTACGGTATACGATCTTGTGGGAAACATTAGGTCGATGGGGACACTCGAAAGTATGAAGATCGTTAAACTTGACGAAGGATGGGATGTGGTTACTAGTGCATACCCAGGAGGCATGAATGGCAAGGAACTCTATAGCTTCAAGTTAAAACCTAAAAATGAAAGCGAAAAGTTAACTAACTAAAAAGGACTAACCTATGACAGACAAAAAATTATTAAATAAAGAAAGGATTATATGAGTATGAACCAACCAGAATGCCAAGAAGAAGCAGACTACTACACACAACAACAGGAAGAAGAACCTATGAAAACAATACCATTCGGAGATGAAGTAAGAAAAATAACACATTTACGTTTTGAGGGCAGACCAAGCATTATAGCTACGCCTGAAAAACCAATAGAGCCATTCTTAGTCAACGGAGAAATGGCACACATGACTTGGTTTAGATTTGGAGAATTAGAGTTCAATGGGAAGTATGTAACAGAGATTGGTTACGAGTCATCCCTAGACAAACCAGTAACTAAAAAGGACTAGCCGAAGGGCAGAAAGAAAATATATGGGACCAGAACAAAAAGCATTGTGGCAAATTACTTATAAAGATAAATATAGGATATCTAATCTTTATTTCCACTGCAAAGAAGATCAGATTCAATTTATGTTCAATCAAATAACCAGAAAAGATTTTATGCAACCAGTTGAGTTGATGTCTTATGAACTTCTGGGCGAGATCATAGATTATGAAGAATATAAGCCAGTTAAAATTAGCTAAAAAGGACTAACTATGCCAGACGAACTAACCATTGAAGGAATAACCATTGAAGCACTAATGGATACATGGAAAATTGAATTGAGCGGAATGATTTGGGAAATGGTAAATAAAAGACCGAACAAAAGGCTTGGATTTATTCCTAACTATAAACACATTGTTGATTATATAGCAAACCAGATTGCTTGGAGTAAGAAAAGAAAACAAGCCGAACTCCTACTTGAGAGAGTTGAGAAAGAGGTGATTGGAGAGAATGACGCTACTCATATAAACGGGGTTATAGTACGACAAAATATGATGCTTACTCGAAATGATATGCGAGCCGAACAACGTACTAAACTCACTCAACTCAAAGAAGAACTAACTAAAAAGGACTAACCTATGACAGACGCAGAAAAAATACTAGAGGAGTTTGACAGCAGAAAACATAACTGGAGACTAGATTTTGATTTTTGGGAAAAAGACATGAAAGACGTCCTCACCACCTCAATCCAAGAAGCAGTAGCAGACGAAAGGGCGAGGATAGTTGGGGAGATAGAGAAGTTAAAAGAAGACTGGAAACCGACAGAAGGATATGGGTGCGAGGAGGAGAAAGGTTTTCAGAAAGGGATAATATCACAGATAGCACTAAAAAATGCCCAGATAGACGAACTCCTCGCCTCCCTAAACAAACCATTAGCTAAAAAGGACTAACCTATGAAATATGGAGTCAAATCAAAAACCTTAACAAAATATCTCAAGGAGTTCGACTTGTACGGGGATGCTCGAGTCTTTGTTTTGAAACAACAGCAGATATGGAAAAACGCCACGATGCAGATTTATGAAATCGAAGGATTCCAAGAAGATAAACTAATAGAGCAATTCAACCCCATTAAAGGGACTGATTACACGAAAGTCAGAAAAAATAAAAATAAATTGTCAGACACAAAACCAATTACTTGGAAAAAAGGCAAACAAATATGTGTCGTTTTGATTAGTAATGAGAAAAAAACCTACCAAGTTGCTCTCAATAATGAGCAAATGAACGCTGTGATTTTTATATTGCCACAATTATTTGATGACCACGTAATAAAAGTATTAGAAAAACCACTAGATATTACATTGAAGGAATAACCTATGACAGATACACAAAAAATAATGCTTAAAAAAATGCTTGGATGGAATCAGGAGTACTTATACCGATACTTTCACTTCGACAATATTTTTGACATAAAGACTCTCAAAAAAGAAATGCGGGGACTAATCTCTGGTGGATATGTTAAGTTATGCCGAGGTGGTATAAATGACGATGGCGAGGTTATGGGTGGAACAGGATTTTGCCTTGATTATGAAAGATTGGACGAAATAAAGAAACTAACCAAAGAGGAGTAACCTATGAACGAACTCCAAGACTTCCTGAAGTTGGCTAATGAGCAGTTTGGTGATAATACCGCCATCATTATTGATGAGAATACCAAGATTGATGTGGAAGTTATCCCCAGTGGTATTCGGGTGATCGACAACGCCATTGGTATTGGTGGTATCCCCAGAGGGAGAATCACCGAAGTGTATGGAAAAGAAGCCAGTGGAAAAACTACCCTTTGTCTCCATGTAATTGCTCAAGCTCAAAAGATGGGGCTTAATGCTGCGTTTATTGATGCTGAACACGCCTTGAACCTTGAAATGCTCCAGCGACTTGGTGTTGATACCAGCAAATTGGTATTCAGCCAGCCCAACAGTGGTGAGCAAGCCCTCGATCTTGCGGAGATGATGGTACGCTCTGGCAACTTTGCGGTGATTGTGATTGATAGTGTTGCTGCTCTTACGCCCCAGGTAGAGGTTGAGAAGGATTTTGGAGAATCCATCATGGGTGTCCACGGTAAACTTATGAGTCAAGCCATGCGTAAGCTCACCGCTCCTGTAAGTAAATACAAGGTGGCGATGATGTTCACTAATCAAACCCGAGCAAATATTGGTGGGTATGGGAGCCCCGAGGTTACAACGGGTGGCAACGCATTGAAGTTCTACGCCTCACTACGACTCAGGATGCAGTTAATCGGGCAGATTAAGAACTCAGCGGGGCAACGTACTGGTGGCAAGTATAAAATGACCGTAGTGAAGAATAAAATGGCTGTGCCTTTCAAAGAAGCGGAGTTTGAAATTACCCAACGTGGGATTGATGCCACAGGGAACTTCATTGACCTGTTGGTAGAAAAGGGTGTGGTTGAAAAAAGTGGCAGTTTTTACAAGCTGGAAGGTGTAATGATTGCACAGGGAAAACCCGCCTTGATAGAAAAGATCAACCAAGATCCCGAATTAAAAACCACATTGAGCGAAAAATTACACAAACAAACATAGCATCCAGCATACTTAGAGGATGAATATTAAAGACCTTCTAAGTGCTGCAATCAATAAAGTTCGTGGCACAGAAATGTTATCCCCTGTACCAGCCAACTACAGTGGTCAAATTGGTGGTGGAAAACAGACCACCTATCCAGAATACATGGATGCGCTTAAAGCTTCTGGAAGACCTCAAATTATCCAAACCGACAATCTTCAAGAATTTGCTGTAGCAAAGAGACAACTCCAAGCCAGAGATTTGGGCGTTGATCCAAGTTCCCTTCCAATGACTCCACAACCAATGCAAATGACTCCTAGCCCGACTCCACAACCCCGTGGACAAGTCCTTGGAACAACAACTGGGGACGTGAACTTCCAAAAACTCATTGAGGTGGCTAAAGCTAAGGCTGAGGCTCAAGGATTTCATCCAGCCCCTATTGTGAGTCAGATGGCTAGTGAATCAAAGCGTGGTAAATCTCGTTTTGCCAGGGAGCGCAACAATATGTTTGGTATTGGAGCTTTTGACAACGACTTAGATAACACCCACCGCTACGGATCGCCTGAAGAATCCATTGATGCGTACTTGAAATTGATCTCAACTGACCCACGCTACGCCAAAGCCTACGAACAACGACAAGACCCCGCGAAATACATCCAAGCCGTAAAAGACGCGGGATATGCCACTGATCCCAACTATGTACGGACTACGATGAATACCCCTGAATGGCGTTCAATGATGCAATAACGCCAGTTGCACAATTTCCAAACATAGTTCATAGTTAAAACGCTGATAGGCAAGCTATCGGAACAGATGTGATATACTTGAGCATACAAGACCTTTTTGGGGTGCTGCTGTTCAGCTCAAGTAGCACAGCACCGTTCCAAAGGGGTCTTTTTTTGTGCCCAAAATAGGCGAAAACCTAGAAAATACCTATGAAAAACAACGAAAGTTATAGTGACGTTACTATAGGACTCTCCGAAAGGGGTTTTGAGGGGAATCCCCTCAAGAAGGGGGTTCAGGGGGATGTATCCCCCGACAGCCTGTCGACAGGCTCTCTTAATCTTCGTATTTTTTTTATTAAAAAAAGTTTAGGGACACTATGATAAACAGAATGGTTAAAACCGAAGTTGTGAGAGACGAGTGGTTCTGCTCTCTAACCCCCGATGAAAAGTGGTTCTTTACTTATCTACTCATTAGCCCAGACATTAGATATGCGGGAGTTGGTCAAATTCCAGAAAAGATTATGTCGATTGATCTTGGATATGAAGTTGCTGTAGTGCGTGAATTGAAAAGGAGGTTTGAGGTTTCTAAAAAAGTCCTTTTTATTGGGAATTGGGTATGTTTGGTTAATTTTGCTAAACACAACAAAGGTCTTTTTAATCCATCAGTGATTGAAGCAACCAGCAAATATCTTGAGTCTATGCCAATAAAAACCTATGAAGAAATAAATAATAAACTAAAAGAAATGGGGGTCGAGATGTCTCTTGATGATTACATAGAAAAAAGACGCAGAAACCAGGTGAAGAAACAACTTCGCAGGACAAAACCCTACCTCATGGGTCAGCAGTTAGATATCGAAGTAGACAAGGTGCTTGGAATTTCAGACTCAGGGAAAATGGACTGGGCAGCTATTCAAAAAGTAGTGGTATCAGATTACCCAACTCCAGAGAGTATTACCCCTGATCTCGTTCGCTCTACAGCAAAAAAGTTTGGAGTCAGACCGTACCAGCTCCACTGGGTATTTATTCAAAAGATCAATACACTCAGTGCCTCTGGAAGAACGAAGTCAGATTATCTCGCAGTGCTGAAAGAGTGTGTATTGGTTGCACTCAAGAAACAATTAACCGATCAGGAAAAAATCATCGCGGTAGTTCTTTTTTCCGAGTTTGCTCTGACACCAATTACAAGACTGCAAGCTGAAATCATGCTTGACCAAGGGGAACTATGACCTACATCCCACATACATCAGATCAATGTGACCACATCCGACCCAGCAGGTACTTTAACTCTTTTGTTACTCCACCTAAAATTGAGAAGGATGATTTCTTCGACTCCTCTCTAGCCGAAACGGCTGAGACAAAAATTGGTGAACTCCTAGAACGGCACGACTGGGTATCATCTCGCTTTACCAACAACTATCGCTACCTAAAAAACAGGGCTATCAATGAAAAATGGGATGACTTTTCACTGTATTTCTGGCAGTATTTTGAGGGACTTGAGTTTGAGGAAACGCTTTTGATTAAGAAGTGGTTGAAATACTGGACTCGTATCTATGAAAACTGTTCAAACACCAAGCTCATAGAACCCCCCAAAACCGTCTTCAGCGACCAAGACATCGTGAGAGCTAGAGAATACCCAATAGAAGACCTTTTTAACGGAGATCTCAGGCATCAGTACGGTAAGTCTATGGGTCTGTGTCCATTCCACGATGAATCAACTCCCTCGTTCACCATTTTTGATGATAACCACTTCCATTGTTTTGGCTGTGGAGTGCATGGAGATAGTATCGAGTTCTATATGAAGTTGCACAACACCTCGTTCATCGAGGCAGTAAAGGAGCTCCAATGAAACACACAAAACGACTCGCTGAAGTTATTGCGAACAAGGCGGTGGTAGAAAAAAACACTGATCCACTTGATATTGTGATGGGTGAACAGACCACTGAGGCTTTGGCTAAAGTCACTCACTATCCAACACTCAAGGTTGGAATTGAGCACCTAGATAAGGGTGGTATCCCCACTGGACTCAACCTCATTGTAGGGCAGTCAGGAGCGGGTAAGTCTTGGTTTATGACCTTCTTGGTGTATGTCGCTTGGGATCTCAATAAACTCCGCAGTGCAATCTTCAGTCTGGAGATGGACTATGAGGGTATTAAAAAGCGGATGCTCCAAAGCTATAGTGGCTTGGGGTATGATGCTTTTATTTATGGAGGTGATACCTCTCTGGGAATCCAAAAAATTAAAGAGATCTCTCCTGTGGTGATCGACTACACTCAGTCCGATAATCAAATTACTGCCAAGGGGTTTTTACAAAAGTTCAAAGAACTCTATGATCGTGGAATTAGAGTATTCGTCTTTGACCATTTCCACGAAATACCTGGGGCATCGGTGAATGACAAAAATCAGCAGGTATCAGAGGTATGGGGCGATATGTTTAAGTTCATCAGAAATACCTATGATGACATTTGGCTCTTTGTCTTGGTTCAGTCAAATAAAGAGGGGTACAAAAAGAAAACCCTCAAAAAAGAGGACATGGCTGGTTCAATGAGTTTGGTGAATAAGTGCGACTTTTTTCTCTCTCTCAATAGAACGGAAGATCCAGAGAAAGACATTGGACTCACCAGTGAAAAAGTAATTAAAATCTGGGTTGATAAATCTCGTAGAACTGGCATGGATAAATATATTTCTATGGCACTACTGAGTAATACAGGGATGTTCGTTGATGCGTCTGTTCCAACGATTGTTAGTTTTGTAAACGAACAAGTAAAAATGGATCTATGACTGTTAAAAACTACTACACCCTCACCCCAGAAGAACTCGATGTATCAATTGCCGCTATTCGGGATTGGTTGTTTAACTTCCCCAACCACAAGGAGTACCAACGAGTGTGCTTCGCCCTCAAGGTTGCTCTCTGCGCCAAGAGACTCGAACGAGATCCATTCATTGATCTAGTAATAGACACACTCTGTTAATTGGTATACACTCAGAGTGTCATAAAAAGTGCACAGGCACAGAAAGAAGACACTATGCCATCAATTGATTTCGGAGAACAACTCCCAAAAGCAGGAGGAACCTACGTTAACATCAAAAACGCTGGCGATAAGGTTCAGTTTAGAATCTTAGCCAAGCCCTTTGTAGAAGGAAATCATTTTTTTGGATCCGCTGGTAATTGGGATGTTCAACCCTGTCTAAGAATAAATAATAATGCCGATTGTGTTCACTGCAACCGACTGACTGTAGTTAAAAAAGCTATTCCCAAAACAGAGAGCAAAGAGGAATACGACAGATTGCTGCAAATAGCGAAAAAATCTGTTCCTGGTTGTGACCCTGGTATTACCTTCAACTTTCCCATCATCAATAGAAACACTGAAGGTTTTGCGGTGTATGGGGCTACAACTGGAGTGCGTAATAAAATTGACGCAGAACTCAAGTTGGGAACAAAAGTGCTAGAAGTAGATTTTTTGGTATTAAACACTGGAAACAAAGGCAAAGACAAGTTCTCACTCACCCGATTAGACAGTGCGTTCACTCGTCCTCTTTCTGAAAAAGAAAACGCAATTAAATCTAACTTTGTTTATGCTGATTTTGAAAAGCTAGTTGATGGCTCTCCAGACGATGAGGGAGCTATTGCTTTTGAGCAAAACTCAGAAGTCCGAGATGATGGAGATGTTCCTTTTTAATTTATTAAGGACTAACCTATGAAAGATTTTCTTATTAAATTACTAGGTGGGTATAGAGTGGTTATTGTCGTGATCGAAAGGACAGACAGACACATCACCGCCGAAAGTAAAATGACGACCTTCTATCCATTCTGTCAAAGGATATTCAAAACCAGAAGCGGAATAGTATCTATCGACAGGAACAATAGGGTTACCTTTAAGGACTACCCTAAGCCAAACACAGAAAAAAATATATGGAAGTAGAAAAATATACAGAGATTATTTTTGATCAACAGGGCATAGTGATTGGCTACGAAGATGTCCAGAATAACGGATTTATGGAATGGTACAAACCAAAGATAAGTTTAAAACAACTCCTTGAGGAGCAAGGGGTAATTATAGTAAAGAAGGATCAACTTATGACAGACAAAACATTAAAACAGTTCACTGATGTACTTGAAAGACTTGAGGAAAACATAAAATTCGATTTATCAATGACACTTCGTTCACAAGAAGTTCTACTGAATAAGAATTTTGAAGACGAGATTCTAGCCATGACCGCCGAAGGACTAGAACTGAAAAAACTAATGATTAAGAAACAGCGAGAACTCTTTGAAAGACTATCAGGCAAAATACTGGGCATGGAAGGACTTATGTCCGCTAGTAAAAAGTAACTATGACAGACACTTACCTAGAAAAATACCAACCAAAGACCTCAATCTTTGAACACTTTGAAGTAGCGAGTGATCTTGCTCCCACAGATAGGGCGTTCAAAACGTGGGAGAAGCTCCTTGCAGCAAAGCGTGGTCATGATGGACTCTTTTTAGTGATCGGAAAACTTCTCAAAGACATTCGAGATCAGCAGTTGTACAAGCATCTTGACTACCCAGACTTCAAGCAGTTCCTCGCAAGTGAGGAGCTGAGTTTCAGCCGTGAAAAAGCCTATATGTGTATCAAGGTGTATGAATACTACATTGACGTTTTACAGCTTGATCCCGAGTCGGTGAATAAGATGAATGTGAGTCGCCTCTCAATGATGGTTCCCATTTTGAAAAAGATCGAGGATCCCAAAGAAGTGATGCGTCAAATTGAGGATATGTCGAGCCTTCGCCATGGTGATTTTGTACGCCAGGTAAAAGAGAAATCAAACAGGGATGGGAAGCCAACTATCTACTACTCAGAAGAATACGCTAAGTGGGTAGTGAGTTACTATGGAAGCAATACACACCTGAACGACTTGGGTGAGTTTGTAGCAGTATGAAACAACACATATCTGTAGAACTCGCTAAAGCCCAAGCCAAAGGAGAACGCATGGGGAGAGAAAAAGAGAGGAAAAGCATAGTGGCTAATCTAAAACAGGTCACCAGGATTCATAACTATCTAGACAAAGAAGTGTTAAATAAGGTAATTAAGTTTATTAATAACTTTGATAAACCATCGCCACAAATATAAATACCACTAATGGAGGATCGGATGAAACAACACATCTCTGTAGATGAGTTCTACAAGCTCAGTAAAGAACAACAAAGACGATTAGAAACGTGGTGTTTTACTCATAGGTATTTCACTAGACTGGCAGTGCCAGGAGAGCCAGCTAGATTCATAGATACAAAAACACTTACAAGTTATGTACTCAACCCGATTGAACTTTCAATCGGTCAGATGATTGAGTTTTTAGATGAGAACAAAGATGGATTTGATTTGAAAGGTGAAGATATGTGGTATGTGCCAAGAATCGAGTATCAACACCCCAGTGGAATGTTGTTTTTTAGTATGCAGTGGGATAACGAACTCTGTTATGCTTTGTGGGAAGCGGTAAGAAAAGTATTAGAAAAACCAAATAGTAGCTCTTAGTTGCCTCAACAGTCGGTTTGTGCTTTACTGGATAGGTGAAGCCTCGAATCACCATTACAAAGTTAAAGAAAAAAGCCGATGCGGTGTACTCCACAAAACTGCGTCAATCCGCTGCTGATAAAAACGGCATGGTGAAATGTTATACCTGTAGCACAATAAAGCATTGGAAACAGATGCAGTGTGGACACTTTGTCACTCGTACCATTACTGCTCTACGGTATCATCTTAAAAACACCCGAGTTCAATGCGTAGGTTGCAATATGTTTAACCAGGGGCGACCAGACGTGTTTGCCTACAACCTCACTAAGGAGTATGGGGTAGAAGTTTTACAAGAACTCCAAGAGATCAAAAATAAAACGAAACTCAGCCCCTCGCAAACACGCGTAATGTTGGAAGATGTGCTTGATTTGACACACCGAGTGTAATAGGATATACTACGACTTCATGAAAAAAGAAGATACCAGAACTCCAGAACAACTCGTTGTGAGCAGTTACATGTCGCACTTGGGTAAGGTTGGTGGTGGTCGGAATAAGCAAAAAGGTTCTGAATACTTCAAATGGGTACGTTCCCACCGCAAACCAAAAGATCAAACAGCTGATCTTAGTGATCTAGGTAAATCTTAGGGTGTTTTGAAAACACCCTTCATTAAAATTAAGTACCCCAAAAATGTGACCCTTAAAGTAAGCGAGAAATTGGAAAAGTAGAGGACTAACCTATGACAGACACACAAAAAATAAAAAAACCAGATTTAAGAGACATTTTTGACGAATCTGTCAAAGATATTAAAGGCACTGATCAATTCAAAGAAATGATGAATATAAGCAGAGAAGTACTAGCGAACT
>Ga0163154_10001921_pt1 | contig 31196 bp, 26 predicted proteins | sample OliLakLV19MP9P1_FD_148649 | JGI IMG/M metagenome (GOLD analysis project Ga0163154, IMG submission 148649) | Freshwater microbial mat bacterial communities from Lake Vanda, McMurdo Dry Valleys, Antarctica - Oligotrophic Lake LV.19.MP9.P1 | ecosystem: Environmental > Aquatic > Freshwater > Lake >... | reverse complement strand
TATCAAACAGATAGGTAGAAGAATACAGATATCAGGGGCACAATGGAAAAAGGAGAATGTCCCACAAGTTTTACGTCATCGCTGTGCATATTTGAATGGAATGCTCTCTAGGTAGCCATTTTGCAAAGTCGGGACGCTCCCTTCACATCTTCTTCCTTTTGTCAATGCGTAAGTTCTATGATTCTCAAAAAACACCTACTAAATGTAGGTTATAGAGATCGAGTCGTTGTTTTAAATCTTTTTTAGGCAATCTGACGCGATTGTCAGCATCAAATTTTAATAAAGCATCATAGATCCGAGCGGGAGTGGTAACACGAGACGCATACATCTCGTCAACAGCCCAGAGCACCCCATGCACCTCAATTTTAGAATCAGTCGCCAACGACCTCAATCCAGCATCACCCGTTAGCAAAATGCTGTCTTGAATACTTTCAGCTAGAACAAAAGCAAAGCAGTCATTTATCGTTAACTTAGGGTTGCCTCTCGCGATCGATTGCACTCTGACAACTTTATCGCTAGATAGACTCAATATTTTTAAGCCTGCTTGCAGCACAGCCTTTTCATCTTGAGAAAAGCTGATCAGTTCGCCTTCAAATAGAACGTCTGGAATTGCAATCTCATAGGGAATTTGTAAGAAAGCCTCAATTAAAGAAGCTTTTTTTAGATCGATAAGACAAGACGTGTCGCTAATAACTATCCTCATCTAGCTTGCTCTGGTCCCTTGAGTCCAACTTCTACATCGCTAATCGATCGACGTAGCAGCTCGGCAGCTTTTGGCAGTGAAATTAAGTCTTCAGCTAAAGCCCGATAGCACAGTCGCTCAAAACGCTGAGGTCGTTCGTATTGTCCTCGGTTCTCTTTTGGTTCTAGTTCTTCTGGTTCGACAGTTCGCCAACTACGGGCTACAGACTGAAAGGCATAGGTAAGATTAGAACTTGAGATAATGCCAATATCTCGCAGACGGACGAGAAAAGCAGCTCCACTAACCAAGTAAATGCGTTTTAGATCGATCAGTTCTCTATATCCCATAGAATTACGATGTTTGCCTACTTCATGCTCCACTTGAGAGCGAGGCATTAAGAATGCACTAGCGAAGCGATTTGCCGCCTTCTCTTCATCTTGCTCGGATAAATGTTTTGGATCGATCAAACGATGGCATAGCTCGTGTGCCAAGGTAAGCCGACGACGTTCGAGCGAAAAATTTTGATTGACTACAATTACTGGTAGAGCTGGCAAGCTATCTCTCTTGACAAGACAAGTAAAACCAGACACTCGATCTGGGAGATCGACAATCAAAACTTTTAGTCCTTTTTCCTCCAGTAGTTCGGTCATATTGGGAATGGGGTCAAGCCCAAGCTGCCAATTTTTGCGAACCTCACTTGCAAGATCTTCTGCTTCCTCAATAGAACGAATTACCCTTAAAACATCAAAGGGCTTTTCCCAGTCTGCACTGTCTAACTCTAGAATTTGCTCAATTTGCAAGTATCGCTCCACCCATTCGATTACCTCGGTTTCAACCCGAGCGCGATCTTTGGCGGTGGTGTTAGCTTTTGTGCGAAAGTCAACTTCAGTAAGCTCGATGCTTTGAGTATCCAGTAAGTAAGAAATAGATACTTGCAAAGTTTTACTAAGGGCAATCAAAACATCTGAACTTGGCATCATTTCACCGCGTTCGTACTTGCCGATCGCCTGCGCGGTGACCTTGCCATTAAGGGCATCAGCTAACCCGCGTAATGAGTAACCAGCTTTCTTTCGAGCTAGTTTTATACGGGTATCTATCATAGTAAATTTAGTTTACATTTTTATATTATTATATGTATTGTAAACCTAAATTTGGTTTGCGAAAATAAATTTTAAAGAGTTTAAAAATACAGCCAGTGGATACCGTCGTGGGGCTGTGGACAACCGCAGTCAAGCGTACAACCCAAAACCGAACATTGGGTCAAGCGCGATGCTGAAACTGGTCGGTTTATGGATGTGAAGCAGGACGGCGAACCATTCATGGGTGTAAGCAAAGAGGACTAACTGGTACTTAGGATCGTGGATCGAATTACCTGTAATTCTACAGATTCAGATGGTTTGATTAAAATACGCATTATTTTAAAGAATTGCACCTTAATAAATCCACGATCCTTAGTCCTCTTTTGGAATGCTAGGGAGTATTCTACTCGACCACCCTTACTGCGGCTCAATTTTTGACAAAAGATTTTGTGAATACCGTCACAGATGACTATGGCAGCCGAAAACCACGGCGCGGGTCTCGGTGGCAAAAAAAGGTGAAGCGGTGTGCTGTCTATGCTTTTACGAGTGTCGATCGATATTTACAGAGACAGCTCACGGCTGAACACATTGCTATCAATGCGTATCGATCGAAACTAGATAACTCTAATTCCTTGCGCTGCTGCCATTCCACAAGAGCAAATGAATTTCGCACCATGTATAATACATGACTACACCTGAAGTTTTAGAAAATACTGGTGCTTGACTATCAAACTCCCTATGAAGTATTTTTCTCTGTATCAGGAGGCTTTATACTTTAAACTTGAACGAGAGGGTTAATTGTTTAGTCAGTCCGTAAATCAATTCAAAGGTAGAGCTTTTATGACAGAAAAATTTCCTAACCCACAGAGTAAAGATCAAACTAATACCGAGCATATAGAGCAAAATGCAACGGTGGGTAAATCAAGCGAATGGTCGACAACTGGGCAATCTAACTCTGGTCAGCAGACAACTGCTGAAGAGCAAAAACAAAAGATTCGTGAGATTTATGAACAAGGGAAAGCCATTCCAAAAAGTCAACAGTCTCAGCCAAAGCTAGAGGAGTTTAGACAACGTCTTCTTCAGGAAAAACAAGAAGAACTAAGGGATGCTATTACCAAGAAAACCGAGATGAGTCGTAAACCATCACATAGACCTTCTAGCCCTTCCCTCTCTTAGTTTTACTAACTGCTGATTAAGAGTTCAGTGTGAGATCCCTTGTCGGTTTTAATTAAGTGGTTGTGCGGAGTTTTCCTCAATTTGATGAAGATTTTAGTAGCAAAGAGTTTATAATTCAGTTTTTTATAATGATTAGGATGTAACCTCGCAATGACTTGGCATCAGGACTTCTTTGAAATCGATTTACATAAAGTGTTAACATCCACTGTTAATAATTGGCAAACAAAAGACTCTCAGCAATACATAAAAGAGTGGATGATGTACGTAAAAGAGATTCAATACCTTTGCCGAAAGAGGGGATTCACTCCTGTTGACTTTCAGAGACTAAAGGATAGCGTTGACCATCAAGAAGTAGCAATTTATGAAACATACTGTCATCTTTATAAGTTATCTGGATCTAATATTAAAGTTGTTTGGGAGGGCAATCATTATAGTGTCGAAAATGGTAATCACCGTATCTTAACTGCAAAGCAAATGGGTTTGCAGCACCTACCAGCACGAGTCAATGCTCCTTCTTTTGCTGCGATTGAAATGCTCAAGGCTCATGCAGAAGAAATTGCCAGGTTTGAGAAGCCCTTGACTCCAGCCCAAAAGCTAGAGTGGTTTAAACAGGTTCGGGTAACAGGAATATCGACTCTGATGACATCTAATAGAAGTCCAACACTATGATAAGAGGCTATGAATGGAGAAGTTTTTTCTGAGATCTGTTCAAATTATTCTTCATGGTTTCCTCAAAGTTTCATGGATAACCATTCAGTTTTTGTTCAGCATTATTTTTAATTTCTTGGGCGGACTAACTATTTTTTTCTTTGGATTTTCTAAAATTCGGAGTACAAATATCCAGATTCTAGGACCTGGAGAAATGTTAAAACCAAATTCGCGTTTCAATGAACTCTTTGATTATTCACAAACAGCTACTAAGAAGGAAATGGGGGGACTGACTGCCACTGGAAATGTGCAAAATGGTTGTTTTTGGGTGGGTAAGTATGTTGGATTGAGAGGAAATAGAGCTTCTGCGATCAACGATGTTTGGATTTCAAACCATTTTCTTACACAACATGTCTTGATTGTGGGTCCTCCAGGCTCTGGAAAAACAGAACTACTTTTGAGATCGGCACAAAGTCTAATATCTAGCGGTAACCTTATCTGGATTGATGCAGCAGGATCGATGATCGATCGCTTAGCGCCTCTTGCTCGACAAGCAGGGGCAAAGATTGGATGTTGGGATTTGAGTTGTACTAAGAATCGAGTTGTTTGGAATTTCTTAGAAGAGTTAGAGAGGTTTGGTAAGGAATTGGAGATCAGGGCGATCGCAGAAGCAATTTACGGGAAAGTCAATGAATCCGATCCCAATGCAGGATTTTGGAAACGAGATATTATCTGGTTGACCGCTTTACTCGGTGTTGTTACAGAAGCACGTAAAATTGGAGTGCCATTTGATCCTAGCGATCTCCCTTCACTGATTACTGATAGAGATAAAATGCGAGATTTACTTAGTAATCTTCCAAATGCTTCGCAGCAATGGGGAACAGATCTATATTCATACTTTAGTCTGCCCGACGATCGCTTTGCGCTGGATGTTGGATTCCTCTACAGTAAACTTAGTCGATTTAAAGAACCTGATACTAAGGCTATTTGTGATGGGAAAAGTACCATTCAACTCCTGTCAGCACTGAATGGTAAAAATAGGCATATGTTAGTTATTGGACAATCTCTCAAACATGGAGAATTTGGTTCTGCTTTGGCGGGGGTCATGCTGAACTACATTATGAATATCATTTACAAACGATCTGCAAATCGCAATCATAACTGGAATCCTATATACCTTATTTGTGACGAAGCACCACGCCTAAAAAATGTTGATTTTGAAGAGATTACTGCAATTGGAAGGCAGTACAAAGCAAGCGTGTTTTTAATTTGCCAGTCAATCGATCAGTTCCCAGAGAAGACCCTACCGACACTTAACAACTGCCGCACTCAAATATTTCTGCAAAATGTCAGTCAGAAGACAGCCGATTTTCTTGGCAAGCCATTAGGTGAGTATCAAAGATCGGTAGTTACAAGTGGAATTACTAAGGGTTCGCAACACGAAGGAATTTTTTCAAATCCATTTTCCAACTCAAATAACAGAGGAGGAAGTACTAATCAAGGCTGGGAAAGAGTCCCAGTTTTGGGAATGCGAGAAATTACTGGTCGTCCTTATAGTGTTTTACCATCGGATCGCAGTGCATTAGTGCGCGTTACTGCGGCTAGCTCTAATTTGAGTGTGACAAAAAAAGTCTTTATGACTGATTATTCAACGTAAAGTATAGTTTACGAGGAGGTGATGAGATGGGTGTGATTTATATTGGCGATCGATTTTCGGGTAAAACACATCTTGCTATGGAATTGGCTAATCCAAAATGTAATCATGTAAAAGTTGTCAGTCCTAGTTACGACCAACTTAAGTCTATGTTGTATGACGAGGAAAACAGCTCTACGAAAGCTACTGATGCTGCAAAATCAGTTTATCAAAGGTTTATTCAACTTCAAGTAACTCTACCGACAGGAAATAAGCAAATTTCTGTTGATTGGTTGGATACTCCTGGCGAAATTTGGAGAGCTTCTTGGCGAGAAGATAACCCAAAAGAATGGGAAGATTTTATGCAAAATATTCGTTCTAGCGAAGGGGTATTACTTATAATGTCCCCATATCGTGAATCTTTGGATTCTCATCCAGAGAAAGACTTGTACATAACACAGCAGCAATGGATTAATCGATTTAATCGATGGGTTGACTTTTTTCGTCACGAATGTCCAAATCTTCGACATATTCTTATTTGCCTTAATAAAGCCGACCTTTTTTGTGAAGAATTTAGCCGAGAAGCTGGTAAACTGGCTTATAAGCCGCATGGTGCTGGTATGAATTGGCAACAGAGACAGTCATACGTCTGTAATCAGTATTTCAGACCAGTTCTACCTAGTATTGAGGAAATTAATCGCAGTATTAGAGGGCTGTCTGTCCGATGTTTTATTACAAGTGTTCATGAAAGATCTCTTTTAGAACTGCCTTGGATTTACCTAGCAACATTTCTAGCAACATAAAAATAATATGAAAGATCTCGGTGGAAATATTGGTGTGATTGGTCCCCGCAGTTCTGGGAAGACAACATATTTAGCGGCTTTGGCATATTGGCCAGAACGCAAACTTGAGCGCAAACAAAAAAGTGCTTTTGAAATTGAAAGTAGTGACGAGCTAGAAGCCAATGCGAAGATTATTGAAAAAGCTAAGGAGCGAATTCTTGAAGGATCTTCCTTTGAGCCAACTACTGTAGCAGGAGGTATAGATGATCTCGATAGTTATATGTTCACAATTAAGGTTAAGCGTTTTTTGCGCCCACCAGATCCTATTAATCTAGTTGCTGTAGATTATCCAGGGGAAATTTTTAACGAGCTTGTCAATGGAGAGAGCAATTCATTGCATGAAGAGTTTATAGAAAAATGCCTCCGAAAAGATGTCAAGGGGTTGTTGATTTTATTACCTGGATGGGAAAGGGGAAGTGATAGCTTTTATGAGCAGATGATACGAAAGTTCTTGGGATTAATGGATTCCTATGGCAGAATGAACGACTTACGCTTAGCTGTGGCGATGAGCAAGTGTGAACGCGGAGAAATCTGGTCAGGAAGACTCGATCCCGAAATTGACCTTTTCAATATGCATCTTCGTGAGACAACGGCTGTTTTGCGTAAGAAGTTACCTCGAAAAAATCTTGAATTCTTTGCAATTTCAACATTTGGTGTACTTTCCCGAAATAATCCCCGACCAAATCGTGTGGATGAGATCGGGCAGGAGGGAGTTAACTCAGTTTTACGAGAACCAAATGAATGGCGACCTTATGGAATGATTGCTCCTTTATATTGGCTTAGTACAGGAAAGAGGTTAAGTGCAGATGTTTGATTGGCTTAAAAATTCGCCGCAGTCACCACAGGGGAATAATGTCACATCTGAAAATGCGACAATTCGAGTGGTTGGAGATCGTAAATCTGGTAAAACAACCTATATGGCGGCTCTTGCAAGATGGCCGAATGCTGGTCTAAATAGTCCTGTGCAGTCTGTTATGCCTATTAATGAAGATGGAGAAGTTTTAGTGGAGATCGCCCAAAATGTATTGGAACAGGGATTAGAATTACCTCCAACTCTTATAAGTGATAATGTTGATGACTTAAAAGATTATCAACTGCAAATCAGTCTAAAGGGAGAATTTTCTTGGCGTAACCCAAAGCTTAATGGTAATAGCCAGCAAGTTAAGTTAAATATTAACTGTAAGGACTATGCAGGAGAATTTTTTGCTGATTTACTAAATAAAACTGGTGATCCAGTATTAGAAAATTACTTGGAGGACTGTTTACAAGCATCAGGAATCATGCTCTTAATTGATGGAACTTCTCGTAATTATCAAGATATTGCCTCTAATATTGATAAGTTTTTGATTGCTCTAGATCGAAGCGATATGGCTAGCACAAAACGTCGATTAGCAGTAGTAATCACTAAATGTGAGCAACCAGAATTATGGGTGAGAAGAGCAAAACCAAGAGACATGGCTACTGCAATCTTTCCTCAAGTTGCAAAAAAATTACACGCATGGCAGCAGTCAGGCGCAGGTAGCGTAGAATATTTCTCAGTTTCGGCTTTTGGGATGCTAGGTGCAAATGTTCCAGCTCCAAACTTTACTAAAGTTCGGGCTAGTCGTGACGGACTAACTGCTGTGATTAAAACTCCAAAGCGATGGCGACCTTTTGGATTAGTATCTCCGATTTATTGGCTTTGTACAGGTGAGCGACATACAAAACTAGATGGAGAATAAAAGTATGACTACTAATAACTCACTATATATTCATGAATTTAGTACTGGTATAAAATCAGACGGAACTTATGACAACTGGATCTCTAGAGGATTTACTACTCAATACATTAACTCGACACTTTCAGAGATTCCCTTTAAAGTTAATCGCTCTATAAAAAATGACGAGTTTACGATTGGCGTACAGTCTACAGTTGCAATCATTGGACGAGTCATTTATGGAGATGTAAGCTATCCTAGTGATTGGTCTGTTGTTGCTATTGCGACCCCAGCCAAAGATGAAGTGCCACGGAACTTCCCCCTTTATCGCTATTTTTTAGCCGAAGGAGCAGACAGTTTATCAAGGATTGTCGCATGGCTAAATTTTCGAGCAGAGCAAGGGAAATTACCGATATATAATCCATTTGAAGAAAAAGTAGTCGATCAACCAAATATTAGTGTAGCTTCTGTCCCGAAAACTCGTTTTACTTCTGATATGGAGAGGGATTTGCGATCTAGTTCTACGCCTTTTCTTCTTCCACTAGATCGGCACACTAGAGATACATTTGTCATGGTGGATAGTATTGCTCGTGAGAAAGCTGTACTTACAGGGCAACCTGCGTCGTGGGCCTATAATGTTGAGGCGTTGGAAAAGCCAGAGAGATTTCAGATTATTTTGCCTGCTAGCGATCGCGCTTTTACGCTAATCCAACAAGCTCTTGCCAATAAGCCTCAAGATCAATCTGCTAGTGCGATCGATGAGAAAGCGCTAAAACAGGCGGTTAAGGGTTTAGCTGATAATCCAACGGTTAAGCCAGAGCAATGGCAGACATTTGTGGAAAATATTTTTGTTGTAGCTAGTGCTTTTGACGATTCTCGTAAGGCAAGTGACTACTGGCAAAAACTCTTTGATGGTCAGGGGGCATCTAATGCGCTCAAGCAAGGGATTTATACACAGCCGATGATCCGTTTGTTGACTTTAAGGGCGATCGCATTGCCAGATACTTTGCCTGAATTTTTGCAATGGTTACAAGTAGACTCATCGAAAAAAGGCAAAGGTGGTAGTTATGGTGAAATTTCTCTAGAGTTTCAATCGCAACTATCAGGTTTTTTACAAGAGCCTAGACTCAAAGAAATTTTTGTTGAAGGTACGAGAACTTTGGTGGCAAATGTACTGATGAAGGCAGTTGCTCCCGAAAGTGTCGTATGGCTCTTTTTGTCAAGGCAAAGTCTTTGGGGGAAATATCAATCTCAACTAAGAAATGACTTAAGACATGATGTAGAAGTTTTGGGTAAACAGGTTAGAGGTGCACCAAATCGGGATCGTTTTACTATTTCGGGTTTAGTCTGGGACAAGATCTGGCGAGAAATTCAACCATATTGGAAAGCTTCACCAAGAGCTTTTGATGAGAATTATTTACCATTAGCAAATTTGTTTTATCAATTAGGAGATGCACAACTTGCTGCTTACTTTTATCAATTGAGTTATGGATACGTTCCCAGCGATCTTTTTAAGAAAGCTTTTCCATCCAAACAAGGAAGGACAGATGTTAATGGTTTGATAATTATACAACAAGGTTATAACGAAAGAGGAGAGAAATTTATTGTGCCAATTCCATTTGTTGCAGCTATTGCTGTATTTATGCTTGCATTTGGTTTCGGAGGCGGAATTTTAATTGAGAAGGTAATATCATCACGCTCTTCTCAGTATTCAGAAAATGGAAAAACTGGAGAAGGTAAAAACACAAAACCACAACAGACTCAAAATAGTTTAGATCCACAACAGTATTCGCAACCAGAAACTCAAGATAATTCTACATCTAGCTCGAATAACAATATACCCTCTCTAGGAAAGCCAGATAGAGAAAAAATAGTCGCGGGCGTTCAAGGACTCCGATCAACTAAAAAGTCTTTAAATGCTATTATTTCCGAACTTCAGGGGAGTGATGGAATAGATGCAGATACTGCAATGAAATTGATTAAGGATTCTCTTCGTAATCAACAACTACAGTTTGGTTCTCTGGAAAGCAATAATAAAAAAATATCTAAGGAAGAATTGGCAAAAGATAAGGATGCATGGGTAGAAGCTATTTTACAATATCAACAGCAGATGAATCCTTCCCTAAAACCTGATGAAGTTGATGGAATTATTAGTGAGGGTCAGAAAACATATAGATATTTGATTTCAGATATCCGAAAGAGGAATAATCCGAATACCCCTACTTCTAACCCTTCAAATGTACCACCAGGTATTCGTAATTAATCATGCGAATTTATCTTTATATATTGGCTGGCATCGTATCTGCCCTTATAGGCTGGAATCTTGGACAGTTTGTTTTAAGCGATCTAGGTTTGCTTAGGCAAATGCCTGAACTAGTTTTGTTTCCATGTATCTCCGCATCCCTAGCGATAGGGATGGTATTGAACGAGATCTTTGTTAGTAGTCCTACTAGAACAAAGTTGAACCTTCGGACAGCCAAGTTTCCTGTCTTGATTGCAGCAGGTTTGGGATTATCAGTAGGATTGCTTACTGGTGGCATTGCACAGGTATTATTTTTACCCCAAATCCGCACTCCAGCCGTCGTCGTGAGGGTTATTGCTTGGTTGTTTATTGGTGGCGCGATCGGATTCTCGGAAGGGTTTACATGGCGTTGGCGTAGCATCGAGGCTGGGGACAAGAAGAGGTATTTACATCGATTAAGAATTAGCGTACTCGGCGGAATAGGAGCAAGTTTTGTTGCTGCGCTCCTATTTGAGTTGATTCGAGGCTTGCTAGGAAAGTTGCCAAGTGGATTTGCAGGAGTAGAAGATCCTTTGGGGTTTTCACTACTTGGCGCATTACTGGGTTTAGCTTTTAGCTTAACTAGCTCACCTAGTTATGTGATGGCACTCAGAGCAGGAGCAGGTTTTGAGTACACCGCAATTAGTATGTATGACAACGCGATCAGTCACGGCATCATTAAAAAACCAACGCTTAGTTTTGTCAGTGATGGTGATGCTACAGAAATAGAAGAAGGCTTATCTATTCAACTACCCGCTAAAGGGAAAATTACCATAGGTTCCAGTCCCCAATCGGTTATCTGTATACTCGGTCTTTCGCCCATTGCTGCCAGTATTGAACTTGGGACACGCTCCGCTATGTTAATCCCACATTCGTTGCACTTTAGAAGTGTTGCTGTAAATGGTACTTATCTATCTAGCAGCAAATCAGTCGCGCTCAAACATAATGACTTGTTAGCCTTTAATAGCCAAGACAAAGAAAAATCACATGGAAAGGAATTCTTTAGGTTTGTTTACTACAATCGCTTTCTCGATCCGCAAGCTTAGTTTATCTACTATTTTCATTGCTTGCTTTGCTAGTCCAAGTATGGCAATAGAAGTATCAAAAGCAGAAATTAGTGGAGCTCCTGTTGTCCAAGAGGATAAAGTTACTGTGCGGGTAAAGGTTTTCGATCCCACAGGTCGCCCCCTAGTAGGATTAGAAGAATCAAACTTTGGATTGATTGTAGACGGTAAACCACTAGTCTTTAATCCTAAAGACTGGAAGAATCCAGAAGAAGTTATTCCACCTCCTGCATGGATTATCATCCTAATAGATTTCAGTGGCAGTATGAATGAGCTTGACGCTAGAGGAACGACAAAGATAGCGGGAGCCATTAAAGCAGTGCGTAAATTTAATGAGATTCTCGCCGAACGGAGTAAAGACTCCCCAGATGATCTGAAACCAAAGATTGCGATCGTACCATTTGGCGATCCAGGTAAAGACTGTACGGGAGATCTAGTGGATAAGGATATTTTAGATAATTTCTTTTCTGCTGGAGACTATAAGTTGACTAACTATTTGGATTCACTTGACAAGCGGAAGCCCTGTGCTTCCACTAACCTTTATGAGCCACTTAGTAAATCTGTGAGATTATTGAGTAACACGAAAGACATTCGTTTTTATCCTCCAGAATCTTCTGGTATACCTCAACCCCGATTTTCGATTATTCTGTTATCAGATGGCTATCATAATAAGCCCAAAGAGGCTGAAGATTTCAAGGCACTTACTTCACTATTAAGCCGTAACTCTCAGATTATTGTCCATACTCTAGGCTATGGCTTGAACTTGGAAGAGTTGGGTAAAAAGTACAAGCTTCAGCGTCCTGCAACCCGATTAGATGTTGTTATAGGAAAAGTAAAAGAAAGTGAGTTTGTCGATCAAGAACGTCTTGCAGAAATTGCAAGACAAGCTGGTGGTATTTCAGAATTCTCTGCTGATGCAGAAGTAGTTGCCGACAAACTTCAACTATTTCTCAATACCCTTCTGGGCGAATATGAAATTTCTTACGAGCAGCCCGATGCAGATCGCGGCTCTAAGCATGAAGTAAAGGTGGTTACAACAGTCAGTGATAAAACAACCGAATCACCACCAGTACGTTATACAGTCAGTGTATTTGGGCGATCGCTACCCTTAGAGATCCGCTTAATTATTCTGGGTGGGGCTTTTCTGATATTGATAATTGGTGGGATTGTGCCATTCTATTTTTGGGCAAAATATATAGAAGAAGAGTCAAAGTAAGGGATGAAAAATATACTGCTGTCTTTAGTTGTATTGCCTATACTTGGATGTCCTATGGGGGGCGTAAATCCTCTAAATTCAGCATTGCCTAATTCAGATAAATGTCCAGATAAACCGACACAAACTCTTCAAGCCAATAATGTTAAGCCCGTTACTTTACCTGCCAAGCTATCTGATACCGCTAGTCAAGAAATACAAATTGGTTATATCTTTGAGGGACAGGCAGGACAAAAACTTAACATTGGCAATATAGATAATCTTTGTGTTTGGGTTTACTCGCCCGAAAATCAGTTGTTAAGTCTTACAGATCTCCAATTACCAATAACTGGAAAATATACAGTACAGGTATCTTCTTCTAAAGTGGCTAAGAAGTTTGATATAGACATAAATATTGCTAATGCCGCCTCTTTAGTCTCTCCCTCGCCGCAACCATCTAATTTCATATTTTCTAAAAGCAACTATCCACGAAGTTCTTGTGGTGATCCTTTACCTAAAGATCCCAAAGTCTACCCTATTAATTTTTATCCAGTCGAAGTTCCTAACAGTGTTCCCAACTTAAATAAAGCCCGAAGTCTATTTTGTCGCGATGCTTTTCCAAAAACATCAGATAATGTGAAACTAATTCAGATTGTGTCTTTTACAAGTAAAGAAAAAGCCCAAGCATTTGCAGCTTTAGTCGGCGCAGAAATAAACGGTACAAAAGTTGGTACGCCAACTACTCGTGTGTGGGGAAAATAGTTATGCATAAATCTCGTCTAACTTTTGTTTTATTGTTGGGTTTAGCAGGATGTCAGCAGTCCATTCCTACAGCAATTACTCCAGTAAGTAAGTGTTCTGACAAGCCAGTAAATTCTCTAGACACTAAAAATGTGAAGCCAATCTCTGTGAATATGCAAGAAGTAAAGGAGTCTGGAATTGTTCGCTCAGATTCTTCAGTCGGTTTTAGTTTTGATGCTAAGTCAGGTCAGCAATTTAGCTATCGTACAGACGAGAATATTTGTATATGGGTTTATACCCCAGACAATCAATTATTGACAAACAGCAAATTGCCGCTAGATGGGAAGTATGTAGTTCAGGTATCAGCCCCAAAAGGACAAGCTACTTTTAATTTAGCTATGAAAATCAATAACAATGAAACTATTCAATCATTGGCGACTGAAAAAACAACACCTGAACTATCTCCACAAGTTGCAAAATCTTCGACATCTCCTGAACAGGCTCTAATAGACTACTACGCAGGTGTTAACAATCGAAATTATGAAACAACATGGAAAATTTTGTCACCACAATTTAAAAGTAAGAAGTCTATTTCATATTCTGACTATCAAAATTGGTGGCGTACAGTTCGTACTGTAAAAATCACTAAGACTAGTTTAAATAGTCGCAGTGGCGATCGCGCATATATTGATGCAAATTTGCAATATGTTACGAATGATGGAGAGGTACACAATGACAGTAATCGCTATTTTCTTTTATGGAAACCCGATATAAGCCAATGGGTTATTGAGGATACAACGCGATTATGAACTATCAGAATGTCAGAAATTAAATCGTAATTGCTCAACTACCCTAGCCAGAAGCGAAAGAACAGAGATAAAGTAAAGCAATGAAAGACCTACCAAAGCTAGGGGAATTGAGTATCGAGGCAAGAGAAGCCTTGATATATTAGCTATGAGGGCTTTGTCTGTTCTCTCACTCTAAGACCTTCACACAAACACTTTGTTCACATTCTCCATATCTTTGTTATTCTGTCAATGTGTAAGTCCTATGATTTTGAAATAAAGATTGCTGTAGCAGCAATTGCAAATTCAAAAATTTTCAACCCTTCTTGCTCCCTACAGACCATGTTGGCTCGTCAACCTACTGAGAATAGAGTCACAAAGATGAAGGCGGGTAACGTAAAAAGCCCTTTTCAATCTCGAATTTGCAATTGCTGTTGCTGTAGCCTTTAGTACAAAAAAATTGACATGCTATGACATACTATTGAATAAAATAATAATTAAATTATACTTATGGCAACCTACACGAAATGTCCAAATTGCAACAGAACTAGTAAACAAGTTGGTAAAGACTTAGCTCTTTATCAATGTCAAAACTGTAACTTTCTAGGTTGTTGTAATCCTGCAGGGTTCACTTCTGTAGGCTGCTATACATCTGTGCACTGTCCCAATTGTCAAAAGAGTAACACCTCAAAAAATATTGGTTGGATAACATAGCTTGGGCTTTGGGATGTCTTTGTTACACGAATTGACCCTCACTGCGAAAGAATTTTTAGCTTTTAGAATTCCCGAAAAGACGTATTTTGGGTGTCTTGGGAGCCTCAAAAATCTCGCTGAGACTGAGTATCTTTATGCAACAAAGCCCTTTAAGATTGTCTCTTTTTTGCCAGAAGTCTCCAAATTAACGTACCTTGCACTATAGGAGACATCTGATCGGAAAGTTATGAATAGGAGAGAAATATCAACTCTGAAAATAGGAATATTTGAGCCCAAGAACATTATTTGGTTACTTGCATTGACAGCGACCAGTTGCAATATTTTGCCGCAAGGTCAAAATCCTTTACCTATTAAGTCAGCAATATGCCCAGAGAAGCCAGTGGAAAGCCTGTCTGGTGGCGATGTTAAAAATATAGTTCTTAATCAAACACCAGTTAAGGAGTCAGGATCGATTAGTGCAGGTAAGATGAGAGGATTTATATTCAAAGCTATATCTGGGCAGCAACTCAAGTATAAAACTAGCGAAAATTTATGTATCTGGGTATTTGCCCAAGATAACCAACTTGTTACAAGCAAAACATTGAACGCTGATGGTAATTACACGCTCCAGATCACAGTGCCTCAAGGAACTACAACTTTTGAGTTAGAGATGAGTTTAGACTCAAAGATAGCTGAGGTTCCCAAAACAGTTGCGACCTCTACTCCCCTTGCTTCACAAAGCCAGCCTGTTGCCGCAAGTCCAGCGATCACTAATACCAAGGATCAGCAAATTGATGAAATCGCCGATCGACTTTTCTATGAAAAATATCCTGAATTAGGCGGGAGGAAAATTAAATCTTCTGAAACAACTTTGCTTGCAGAGTGGAATCAGATTAGAAAATGTGATGCAATTGTAGATTTCATTTTTTATAAAAAAAATTCAGGGATGCAAGGAAGGAAGATTAGAAAAGATCAGACAAATCTGGTAAATGAGTGGTGGTTAATTCGAGATGGAGTAAGTGGGTGTAATTAAATGGGAAAAAAGAATATATACAAATTTTTATGTTTACTGGCAATTGCTACCATACCCCTAGTTAGTTGTTCACAGCCAAATCAAGAAATCACTCCAAAAAAACCTGAGTCAACTTCAAAAGCATCTGTAATTCCTACGATCTCCCCTGCTCCATTAGCTAAAGTTATTTCACAAGAATTTACTCTTGCAACTCCAGAGCCATCCAAATCTTTAATAAATGCCCAAGTCCATTCATACATTAATAAACTGGTCGCTCTAGGGTTCTCGCCTGAAACTCATGGAGTATGGATACAATCAGGTGGTCGTTTACTTGGTAGTCACAGAGGTACATTAGCGCTGCCATCAGCTTCTGTGACCAAAGTGGCAACTACCTTGGTAGCATTAGAAACATTTAATCCCGATCATCGCTTCGCTACCCTGATCAAATATGATGGGGCGATCGAGAATGGAATTCTGAAAGGCGATCTTATAATTGAAGGTGGAGAAGATCCATTTTTTGTCTGGGAAGAAGCTATAGGGATAGGTAATCTTCTGGCAACCAAGGGAATCAAGCGGGTAACTGGTAACTTGGTTATTATCGGCAAATTCTACATGAACTTTGAATCTAGCCAGCGAGTAGCAGGTGGTTTCCTCAAACAGGGGCTAAATAGCGAGCTCTGGTCTGGTGAGGCAGAAACTCAATATCGCACCTTGCCTGCTCATACACCACGTCCAAAAATCGAAATCGCTGGTGAGGTAAAAGTATTACCCACAAACCCAAATGGATCGCAAATTCTAATTCGTCATGAGTCTTTTCCACTAGCGGAACTACTAAAGAAGATGAATCGTTACAGTAATAACCTCATGGCGGATATGTTTGCCGAATCTGTTGGTGGTGCTTCTGTTGTAGCTCAGAAAGCCGCAGATCTAGCAGGTGTCCATAAAAATGAAGTGCAGATAGTTAACGGTTCGGGTTTAGGTGAAGCCAATCGGATGTCACCTCGTGCTGCTGTGGGAATGTTTTTAGCGATCGCCCGTTACCTCAAGCCCCATAATATGACCGTTGCCGATGTATTTACTGTAGTTGGTAAAGATGAAGGAATTTTAGATGAACGCAAATTACCTAAACTTGCAGTTGTCAAGTCAGGAAGCTTGGATAATGTTAGTACTTTAGCGGGTGCATTACCGACACAGAAGCAAGGAATTGTGTGGTTCGCAATTTTCAATTCTGGCGGAGATTTACAATTATTTCGATCGAAGCAAGAATCACTACTCAAAAAAATTGCTAAGAATGGAGGAAGAGTTACATCTCTTCCTGTTGAGCTTCAGATAAGTCTAAAAAGACAGAATGAAACATCTCGAAATGAAGTCGTGAAGTAACACAACAAAATTAAAAAAACAATTATTTGCGTTTAACTGCTTGTTTACGGGGATCAATTGGTCTTGCTACCATAATGCCGATCGAATCTTCGACGTTGGCAACAAAATTTTGCAAGTCTGAGGATATCCTGACTGATCCAGAGGGTGAGGCATGAATAAGACCAATGTTACCATTTGGTATACGGTAAACAAGTCCAGTATGAGTGGTATCTAGACCAGGAACAGCAGTTGCGATCGCAATGATATCGCCTGGTTGAAGCTTGCTATAGGCATTACCTATTCGATCGATTGGAATATACTCAATCCCGATCCTACCAATATTCTTTTCCATAGCAGCAATGCACTGATAATTGACTTCACTGCTAGTGATTCGAGGGTAGCTTTGCCAATGGCTACTCATAAAATTAACGGTCTTGTTTAAGGGTATTCCTCCCATATACTGAGCAACAACTTGAACAAGACCACGCCTTTGATTGTCTCGAATCCATTCTGAAAAATAGTGAAGGCGGCTACAGTAGTCATCCATACTGCCATCACGATAGCGTAACTCGCGCACACCATTACTAAAGGTATTAAAAGAGTAGTCCTGCATAGCAATGTTGCGAGATAATGCTAGCACTGTTTCTACAAAAAGCACACAGTCAAATTCGCTAAGAGAAATCACCAGCTTTTCACGACTCGACACGTCTAGCAAGCCTGCTCTATAAGTTGAGCCAAGCAATTGCTTAGCGATAGCTTGGACAATCTCACTCATGGGGCGTTGGTGGAGCTTGTTGGCGATCGAAAACTGTTGGATCTTTTGAAACTGTTTATTTCCAACAGATTGAGCAATTACTGGAGCAAAATTCATCTCATATTTGTTGTAAGTGACTTCTGGGATATCTGTCCCGTTGAACATAACTGCCAACCTAAGCGCATAATTAAGAATATGTTGCACAAGTTAAGATGCCTTTAAATATAGTTGCTAAATAACCCTATTATAGGAAAATATTATAGGTAGAGAACAAATTATCCCAGCATTATTACTCATTTGAAATCAAAATACAGTGATTCTAGATGAGTAATTTGAGTACTAAGTATAAATCTACAGAAAAAGTAAGTGTAAATGAAGTTTTTGTTGCTATTGATACTCTATTTAGCCGTATGTGGATGCGATTCTTTAGTAGTCAATCCTAATCTAAATTTAAAGTTGAACTCTACTAATAGCAATTCCAAAGTAAACGTCTGTCCGAAGCAGCCTATTGGCACTCTCAGTCAGGCTGATGTAAAGGTGATCGCTTTAACCTCAGCAGAAATAACTGAAACTGGACAAATTCGGGCTGGACAGAACTTAGGGTATGCATTTGACGCAAAGGCAAAGCAAAAGCTGAATTTCAATACTAAGGAGAATCTTTGCCTTTATGTTTATACACCTAGTAATCAGCTTCTAAATGGTAGCGAATTAGCAGAAAATGGGAGGCATACAATTCAGGTTGCAGTTGCTTCTGGAGCAACTACATTTAACTTAGCGATGAAACTTACTAACTCTGATATATCACTTAATGCTTCACAAAAAGGGATAGTACAACAACCAATTAATCAGCAAGCAACTACTCAGATGCAAACTCCTATACAACTAACTGTCAATAATATTCGAGTCAACTTTAGTGCAGGTAGCATAGGAACATCTATACAAGGAAGTATTGCTACTTCGCAGATCAATCGCTACTTGCTTGAGTGTGGAAGCAGTCAGGTAATGTCAATTCGGATTCTTGAGGGCAATATAAATCTAGCAGTTATAGATCCAGAGGGAAGGAATTTAGGTACGGTAAAAAATGACTTTTGGCAAGGAAGATTGCCGATGAATGGTGACTATGCTTTAGAGGTTTCTTCACAAAATGGCTCAGACTACAAGTTTAATGTTGAAATAATATAAGAAAACGAAATATATGGTATTACCACAAAGATTAAAAGTACTCTTGGTTATTGCTTGTCTTATGACAGGTTATGGTTGTCCAACTGGACTACCAAACACTCAAATTTCAGGAAAAGGTTCCAACACCTGCCCAGATACACCTCAAAGCACTCTAGAGAAAAAAAATGTGAAGCCAATATCTATAAGCACTCAATTCGTGAAGGAGTCTGGCAGTGTAAGAGTAGGAGAGAACCTAGGTTATACTTTTGATGCGAAAGTAGGTGATAAGCTAAGTTGGCGGACTAGCGACAATATCTGTGTCTGGGTATTTACCCCAAGCAATAAAATTCTGAAAGGCGGTGAATTACCTGACAATGGTAAGTACATTGTTCAAGTTTCGGTTCCAAGTGGAACGACAACATTTACCTTAGACATGGGACTGGGAAATACAGTCGCGGCTAATACTCCTGTTGCACCTACTAATGCTACACCTGCGCCTGTTGCTCCTGTGGTTACTCCTCAGCAACCAACCACCAATCCATCAACTCAGACTAATGTCGCCGCATCTGGCAGTAGCCTTACTCAAGATCAGGCTGTTGCCGTTGTCCAGAATTGGTTGAACTCTAAGGGGCGAGTGTTTGCTGCGCCATTCGATAGGCAATTAGCGCGTCAGTATACAACAGGCAAACGCAACAATCAAATCTTACAATCTGGTGGCTCTATTGACTGGCTAATTGAGAATAGGTCTTACTATACATATGCCATCACTCGTGTAGATAACGTCTGGGCTTTTGATAACTCCAAAAGCTTAGTAGAAATCAAACTTAGAGTTACTGAGGATCTTACTCTACACAATGCAAATGGAGGTATTGATTCTGAACGTTCAGGCAGAACAACAGCGAATTATATTTATTATCTTGCTCAAGATAATGGAACTTGGAAAATATCCGACAGCCAAAAAACAACGGATTAGTAAATAAATTAGTATAGATAAAGTGGTAAATCGTGAAATTTTTTAAAAAAATATTTCAATTTCGTTTGGTAATTATAATTGTTATGTCTACCATTTTGTCAGTACTATTAGGACTAGGTATTCAAGCATTAACACGTCATGTTAGTAATACTAATACAGAGATTTTTCAAAATGGGAATATAACCAATGCAATATGTAAACCTTCTTCTAATATTTTACCAAGTGATCTAGAACAAATATCTTTTGAATATGGCATAACAAAAAAGAGTTCGTCAGCCCAAACTGGTGAGTATATAGGATACATATTTAAAGCAAAAATGGGGGATATATTTAGCTATAAGAGTAAAGACAATATCTGCGTTACAGTTTACACATCTGACGGTAATATCTTGATTGATAAACAGCCACTAAAAGAAGGTAAATATACGGTTTTGATTTCTGCTCTTTCAGGTTCTACAACATTTGATATAGAGATGAATTTAAGTAGTTTAGTTTCTCAAGCTGAATTATCTAGTACTGTTAAATTAGTCAATCAAAAACAAGTGAAAAAATCTGCTAACTCTCTTTTTGGTCATTACTCTTACAGTGAAGCAAATCAAGGTCAGTTAATGATTATAGGTAGCTATGCACAAGAGCCTTATCAAAGATTTGAGTATTTTGATAAGGAAGCAGGAAAATTTCTTATGAAACTTATTTACACTGCTCGTGATGAGGGGATTTGGATAGTTCCAGTTTCAGGATTTCGTGATATCGAGAAGCAGAAACTTTTGTTTGAGCAGCAAATTGCAAAGAGAGGTTCTGAAGTTGCTGCGGCAAAAGTATCTGCACCTGCTGGATATAGTGAACATCATACGGGTTACGCTATTGATTTAACTGATGGTCAATTTCCAAAACAGGATATTACTAATGAATTTATAAAGACTGAAGCATATCGTTGGCTTACTCTTCATGCGAAAGAATTTGGATTTGAGATGTCGTTCCCTCAAAATAATTCTGATGGAGTTATGTTTGAGCCTTGGCATTGGAGATTTATCGGTAATCCTGATGCAATCAATACGTTTTCTAATGCTCGATTAGTAAACTAGATGTCTATATTTTATTTAAAACTCTTATATTGATTCTCTCCAATTTGCTTTAATAATGAAGTGGTAAAGACTTTACTATGTTAACAACTATTCAACAACTAGCGACCCGTTATAAAAAACCACTTCTTTTTGGGGTGTATGGTGGCTTAGGATGTTTGCTAGCCGCTTTACTATTTGGTGAGGTATTCCTCAACCTCACGCAGTTGCCGCCTTCAATTGAGAAAACACCGCAAGCGATCGCGCTATTGATCGATACATCAGGAAGTATGGGCGGCTCGAAACTTGCAGAAGTTAAGGGCGCCGCCATCAACTTTGTGCAAAGACAAGGTGGACAGAATGACAGCCTAGCAGTTATCAGTTTTAGTGACGGAGCGCAAGTAGTCTCACAATTTGGCTCTGATACAAATACTCTCGTACAAGGTATAGCTGGACTCTCAGCAAACGGAGGTACAAATATGTCATCAGGAATTGATACAGCCCTCGCAGAGACTCAATCTACTTCACAAAAGAGCCGCAATATTCTCTTGTTTACTGATGGTGTACCAAACTCATTGCCTGCTGCTAGCACATCTGCTTTGTCCGCAAGACTAAAGGGAGTCAATGTCGTAGCAGTAGGAACTGGTGATGCAGATGTAAATTTTCTTAACCAATTGACGGGAAGTCCCGCTCTAGTTTTCTTTGCTAACTCAGGACAACTTGATAACGCTTTTAAACAAGCTGAAAAAGCTATTTATGGTAAGCAGCTTGTAGAGTCGGGCAGAGTTGGTGACTACAACTTAGTTTACAGTTTGTTACGCATTGGTGGTTGGACGAGCTTACTAGCGATCGGTGTATCTCTTGCCCTAATTGTTGGACAAAACATTTATTTAAGGAGGCGAATTATATCGCCAAAAGAATTCTTATTAGGAACTCTGGCTGGAGGTATAGTAGGTGCAGGTGCAGGTGCGATCGGGCAACTTCTCTTTTTGTCAACGAATGTATTTAGCTCTGATTTAATTTCTAAAATAATTTCATGTGTATTATTAGCAGTAATACTGAGTATATGCTTTACACGCATTTTCATAAAATCATTTTCTAGCCAGAAATTAATTTTGGGAGGAGTCGGAGGAGCTATTGGTAGCCTTGGACACTACATGGCAATAGCAATATTAGGCACGCTATACGGAAATATTGCGACTGGAGTTATTTGCTTCTTTGCACTTGGTAAATCTCCTTGGCTTGGTGCTGGCACGATTATTGGCGTAATATCTTCACTATTACTTTCACTAGTCCCAAGTTTTCCAGTAATAGATTTACTCACCAGAATAATTGGATGGGGATTACTCGGAGTTTGTCTGGGAGGGAGTATGTCTTTCTTTATTCCTAACTTAAAACTTAATCGCGCCTTACTTGGTGGTTTATTAGGCGGTGCGATCGGCTCTTTAGGATTTCTAGCTTTTGCATTTCTGTTGGGTGATATCGCAGGAAGACTTATTGGTGCAGCAATATTGGGCTTTTTTATTGGCATTATGATTGCCTTATTGGAAGCTTTAAGCCGCCAGCCATACTTAGTGATTAACTGGGCTACATCTGAGCAGCGTAAAATTGCGATCGGCAGAACGCCCATTGTTATAGGCAGTTCTAGTGAAGCTCATATACATTTGCCGCGCAGCAAGGGTTTTCCTCCTATAGTCGCAAAAATTCGAGAGGAAGAAGGGAAGATAGTGATGGATTATAGTGAAGCAATGCGTGAACGAGGAATGAAAGTACTGAGGTATGAACTGAAACATGGAGATAAACGAAAACTTGGAGATGTAATGATAGAGTTAAAATTATCCGATCACGGAGGGACTGAAGAGAAGTAATGACATGGTTAAATACACATTTTCATTAAAGCTTAAGGATTCTAAAGAAGAGTATAGATATGTTCGTGACTTACAGACAAACCAAGAAAATAATCCCGAAAAATTTTTAAATTCAGAAATCCGCGAACATATTAGAGACGCTTTGCAATCCCAAAGTTCTTGTAAAATAGATGACAGTACTTTAAATAGGATCTTAAAAACATGGGGACAAGATATTAAAGAGGGGTATCGAGATAGCTCACTCACACTCGACTTGCCTTCAGCCGTAGATTCTCAAATTTTACTTCTCAATGATTTAGGCAATCAACAGATCCCCGAGCTAATGAAACCAGATCTATCAGGAATAGATCCAAAAATTGGAGCTCTGCCACCATTGATTTTTAGTTAGTTGTAGGTAACAATTGTACAGTGGATGGATCAAACTCATCTATAACTCATAGTACTTGAGATAAATTCTTTAGCCCTATGGTGGTATGGAGTTTCGGTTAGCAATACAAGAGAGAAGGTTCAAACTATGTCGACTGCCCCACTGCTTTTCACTATTACTCCGCATCGTGAGTTGTTTCCTGCGAATTCGACTGAACAAAAGCTTTTTCTGATGCTTAAGCTTCAGCCATCTAGAGAAGTAGCCGCCACTCGCCCTTCGACTACTTTTGCATTTTTGATCGATACAAGTGGCTCAATGTTTGAGGTTGTCTCTGGCGATTCTCAACCAACTGGTGAGCAAGCCATGGTTGATGGGAACCTATACAACTTAGTCAGTGGCGGCAAAACCAAAATTGATATTGTGATGGAATCTCTACAGGGGCTGATTCGTTCTGGACGATTAAACCAGAACGATCGCGTATCAATTATCCAATTTGACGATACTGCCTCAACCCTAATTGGACTAACTCCTGCTACACAAACAAGCCAAATCGAAGCAGCCATAGATCGCCTTAAAGAATTTTCAGGGGGGACTAGTATATCGCTGGGATTGAAACAGGCTTTGAATATTTTGGCCGGTCAGACAATGACCAATCGTCGCGCTTTAATTTTTACAGACGGACAAACTTCTGATGAGTTTGAATGTGAAGAGCTAGCAAAGCAATTTGCTCAAGTAGGTATTCCTATAACTGCTCTTGGGATTGGTGACTACAATGAAGACCTGCTACTGACCCTAACTGACACAACAGGGGGTATGCCTTATCACGTTGTACCTGGTGCTGCTAGTGGCTCTCAGGTTACAATTGACCAACTACCTGACAAACTGATTGGAGAATTTGGCGAAGCTCAGCAAGAAGTAATCACCAATCTTAAAATGTCTCTTTCAACTGTAAAAGGGGTTAAGCTGTCAAGAATTATCCGTGTCTATCCCACAAATACTGAATTTCCAGTCACTCAAGCACCTTATCCAGTTGGTAATGTTGCAGGTGATGATGAGACTATCTTCGTCCTAGAATTTGCAATTGAAACTCGTGTACCTGGTCGAGTACGCATAGCTCAGCTTAGCCTTACCTATGACATTCCAGGAATGAATCGTCGCGGTGAAATTTCTCCACAAAATCTTCTTGTAGAATTTGTGGCAGGTCAGATAGCGGCTCAAGTCGATCAAGAAGTAATGGGATATGTGCAGCAAGCAAATATCTCTCAACTTGTCGATCAAGCGTCAAAGGTCGCCGATCAAAATCCCGATCAAGCAAATGAGTTGCTCGAAAAAGCAAGACGCATGACCGTTAAACTTGGTAATACCGCCATGACTGAATCTCTTGAGGGCGCTCAAGATGAGTTGCGAAAAACTCGCAAGTTGTCTCCTGATAGCCGCAAAACTGTCAAGATGGGTTCTAAAGGTAAGACTGTCAAAATGAATGATGGTCCTAGCGATGGACTTACAGAAGAACAGATCCGCAAAATGTCTGGAACATAACTACAAGATTTGTCTCTCAAGTAAACCGCAACAACAAAAGGAAAGCTAACCTATGACAATTATTTGCCCCGAATGCGCTCACGAAAATCCTGCTGGCAGTGAATTCTGCGATGTTTGTGGATCAGAATTACCAACAACGTCTATACCGATTTCTCCTAAGCCAGATGAGACAATCATTATTGGAGCGCCTGATTTTACATCTTCCTCTACTCCAGATCCTTACACCACTCCAGATCCAGAGCCTTACTTCGCTCCCACTCTAGATCCTTACACTACTCCAGTCCCTCAATTCCCATCTCCAACAACTACATCAACCACAGCAACAGCCCGACTAGTTTCTAAAAAGCAAGGTGTACCGACTCCAGAGTTTGATTTAGAAAGCAGTAATCTAGTTGGAAAATTCGACCCCGATATGGGGCCTGTAGAGATCGATCTAGAAGAATTCCCTGGAGCAGACACAATCTCTCGTCAACACGCAGAAGTCTATCGTGAAAGCGATCAGTGGAAGATTAAAGATCTAGGTTCTACTAATGGTGTATTTCTGAAACGCTCAGGACAAGCTCGATTTAGTGCTAGAATCACAAGTCCTGAAATTCTTGGATCTGGTGATGAGATTGCCTTTGGTAAAGTTAATTTCATTTTTCAAAGCCCATGAGACTAACTACAGATTCTTCAGTGGTACTGATTGTTAAGGAGCAAGCTAATCTTGAGCTTGAAGGTTTTACTTTATATGTTCAGTCGTATTTAATGCGAGTAGCTGATGTTCATTATTTTAGAGTTGGATATGACTCTGAAAATGAGAATAAAAATGGGCTTTTGCGTATTGGTGCAGTGGGAGGAGCCTTAAGCAGAGAGCTAGAGGTTCGCAAGTCTTTAGGCACTTATAAGCTAATACCTGATCTACTGGCATATGCGGAAATGCAAGTACAAGTGGTCTTAGACAATACCTCTAATAAATTACAATTAGAATCTCCTGATTCTCAGGAAGATCCTGAAGCTAATGAGGCGGATCTAGAAATAGATGAGCAAGCAGCTATTACTTCTGAAGAATCCGAAGAAACCAATCAGCTTTCTTCGGGTGAAGATCAGCCAGTAAGCTCACAAGAGCATTATCTGGATGATGAATACATCGAGGAAGAGAATGCCGCTCAACCCTGTATCGTCACACTGAGTGAATTACCCAGTGAAGAAACATCTTTGGAAAGTTGGCTGAACCAAGAGCATTCTTCCGAGAAAATCCTCTCTGTAATTGGACTAATCTGTCAGGTGTTTCGATATACCCAGCAACGAGGTTGGTGTTTTGTTCAAGTACTTCCAAAATTTGTGCAGGTAGAGGGATCGATTAAGTTTTTTGACTTAATTGATGTGTATCCTGAAGATAAAAAGCTTAAATATGGAGTTATGGGGGACTACTGTTCTCCAGAGGTTTCCTATAGCAGCCTTCCGATTGATGAAAAAGTTAGCACCTATCTTATTGGGGCGCTTTTGTATCATGCTGTCCATCACAAACCTCCTGCTTTGGACTCTGAGGACTTTGCGATCGCGCCAATCCCAAAGATCTATCAACTTCTCAAGATTTGCCTAGCTACTGTTCCAGAAGATCGCTATCCTCTTGCTCAGTTGGTCAGTCTTATTGTTGAGACGAGACAAGCGTTAAAATCAATCCAAGTGGAATGGGAGGTAGCTAAGCGATCGACTGTTGGGCTTGTTCGTTCTGGCAATGAAGACAACTATGGTATTCGACAGCAACACATTGGCACTTCTGAATCACTCCTTTTAGGAGTAGTCGCAGATGGGATGGGTGGCGAAGCACATGGCGAAATTGCCAGCAAGTTAGCTGTCGAAACCTTGATAGAAGCTCCGATACCTACTGATTTGTCTAGTGCTGACAAAAAAGTGGCTTGGCTACTAGAACTAATGCAACAAGCTAATGATGCAGTGTCAAAAAATGCTCAGGGCGGTAGCACAACTCTAAGTGCGGTGTTGGCTATTGGGCGCGAACTTGCGATCGCCCATGTCGGAGACAGTCGCATTTATTTACTACGAAATGATCGTATTTGTCAGCTTAGTGAAGATCACTCTTTGCCTGCATTACTTTTGGCTAGTGGGCAGATTACCTACGAGGAGAGCCTAACGCATCCTGACAAAAACCAACTTACTAAGTTTATTGGTTCAAAGCGCAGTCTCAGTGATGGCTATGTCCAAGACTTGAGTCAGTTTAGTGATGACAAAACATTGTCTCTAGAAGATGGCGACATCTTAGTTCTTTGCTCTGATGGAGTCTGGGATTTAGTCTCTGAAGAACATCTAGCTGAGACATTCAGTGGCGATCGCTCACTTCAAGCCAGTGTAAATCAAGTTGTTGATTCAGCATTAAATAATGGCGCACATGACAACTCTACTGTCTTGGCAATGAAATTTACTAGTAGTAAGAGTATTTGAGGAAGCGAACTATGGTGATAAATATGTGTCCTGAATATATTTTTAAAAACTCTATTGTTATAAGCATATGTAGATCAGAACTAACGCTTACAAAGCGAATTTTAAATCAATTTCTTGTATCTCTTAATCGTAATCCAGCCAAGCAAGAGAAATGACTTTATGGATTGCCCTATCTGCCTTGCATCTAATTCTGATAACGCATTGACCTGTAACACTTGCGGCTCTTCTCTGCTTAGCAGTGGTGCAGTCGTTTCCCCATTGCATTTACCTCCCAATACAATACTTAGGCAAGGTAAATATAGGATCATAAAAACATTAGGCGAAGGCGGATTTGGGATTACATATAAAGCAATTGATGTAAACACTTCCTTGGAAGTAGCGATTAAAGAACTTCTTCCCGATCGCTCATCTAAGAAAGGAATGACCTTTGTATGGTCTTCATCAATTTCCCCACAAGAAAAACGTAAACAATTACAGGAATTTAGAAACGAAGCAGAATCTCTGTCAAAGTGCAGACATCCTAATATTGTGAAAGTGTTTGACCAATTTGAAGAAAATGACACTGCATATATCGCAATGGAGTTTGCAAGGGGAGAACCACTATCTGAGGTTCTAAAAAAAGAGAAAAGATTGTCAGAATCTCGTGTTAAAGGCTACCTTTTGCAATTGGCTGATGCGCTCAAAGCAATTCACACAAACGGATTACTTCATCGAGATATCAAACCCGACAATATTATCTTGAACCAACAAGATAAACCCATTCTTATAGATTTTGGTAATGCCAGAGGATTCAGTGGCAAGACTCAAAAAATGACAGTAGCACTTACTCCTGTCTATGCTCCGCCAGAACAAAATAACTCTTTAGGTCGGTTTGCTGCCACAGTAGATATTTATTCTTTATCAGCAACTGTGTACGAACTTTTGACGGGTGAGTTGCCTGCAATGGGAATGGATAGGGTGATGGCGCTAGCTACCTCAAAGCCTGATCCTTTAATACCTCCCAGTAGACTAGTGTCAATAAGTCCACTAATGGAGCAGATAGTTCTTACAGGCATGAAAATAAGCGCAGGAGAAAGATTTCAATCTGCCCAAGCCTTAATCAATGCATTATCACCTACAACTGTTGCGCGACTGGTTGCTATCAAAAAACAGGGTTCGTTAACTACAGAATTCACCCTGAAAATCAATAACTTAATTGGAAAATCTGATCCAGACATGAGTCCTGTAGATATCAATCTGGAGAAATTCTCTAGTGCAGATACTGTATCTCGTAAACACGCAGAAATATACCGTGAAGGAAATCAGTGGAAAATCAAGGATATTGGCTCTACAAATGGCGTGTTTCTCAAACATCTAGGGCAAACTAGATTTAGTCCTAGAATTACAATTCCTGAGCCGCTTACTAATGGAGATGAAATCGCCTTCGGTGCAGTCAAATTTATTTTCCAAAATCTGTGATAGTAAATGTATAACAAGCATTTAGTCTGTTCAATATTCGATTAACAAACCTGTAAATTTACAAAAGGAATAACTTTTATGGATTGTCCTGTATGCCTTGAGCCTAACCCTAATAATATAACGATCTGCAATTCCTGTGGATCTGCACTCATTGATGAATCTAACAGTGAGAATTCAGCAGATTCGTATTTATATTTGCCTCCCAACACACTATTAAAGCAGGGTAGATACAAGATTGAAAAATTCTTAGGCAAAGGTGGGTTTGGTATAACATATAGAGCGCTCGACATAGATACTTCTAAACAAGTAGCCGTTAAAGAACTATTTCCTGAAACTGCTGCTAGACTGGGTAAAGTTGTTAAATGGCCTTCTTCAATTACTCCTAAAGATAGGCAAAAAGAGCTACAAACAGTTAGAAATGAAGCAGCATCAATATTAAAATCTAATCATCCTAATATTGTAAAAGTTTTTGATCAATTTGAAGAAAATGACACCGCATATATTGTGATGGAGTTTGCAGATGGTGAACCACTATCTACGGTTTTAAAAAGACAGAAAAAACTGCCCGAATCGTCTGTTAAGGAATATCTCTTAAAATTAGCTGATGCTCTCAAAGCAATCCATAGTGTTGGGTTAATTCATCGAGATATTAAACCCGACAATATTATCTTGAACCAGCAGAATAATCCCATTATTATCGACTTTGGAAATGCTAGAGAATTTACTGGAAAAACACAAGTAGTGACTGTTGCAGCTACTGCTGCATATGCTCCACCAGAGCAAAATAGCAAAACGGGAAGATTTGCTGCTACGGTAGATATCTTTTCTCTTTTAGTGACGGCATATGAACTCTTAACTGGTGATTTACCTACTATAGCAATAGATAGGTTAATGGCTCTCTTGAGTTCAAATCCTGATCCTCTAATCCCGCCAAGTAGATTAGTATCTATAAGTCCATTGATGGAGCAGATAGTTCTTACTGGGATGAGAATTAATGCAAGTGAGAGATTTCAATCAGCTGAAGAGTTAATTGATGCGCTAAACGGCAAATTTATTTCCCCTAAACTGAAGCAAGCTAGAGAATTGGTCAGTCAGAACAAACTTTCAGATGCGGTCCAGGCTTATGACAAATGCTTAGCTAGTGAGCCACATAATGTAGAAGCAGCCATTGAACTAGCTCAGGTGCAAATTTATCTTAATGATGCTCAGGCAGAAATTGCTGCTAAAAAAGCAATTCAAATCAAATCAAGTGATAGCAGAGGATTTGGTGTACTAGGTTTGGTGGAATGCCGTAGACAAAATTGGAATGAAGCAGTAAAAAATCTACAGCAAGCTGCTAATCTATCTCCTCAATTAGGTTGGATACATGCTAACTTTGCTTGGGCGTTGGGCAAGACAGGCAACTGGCAAAAAGCAGCATCTACCGTATCTGTAGCTCTACAGCTAGACAGTGAGAACCCATTTACTCTAGGGTTGCAAGCATGGATTTTAGGGAATCAACAAGATTGGAAACCTGCCATCCGTTCAGCCAGACAGTCTCTATATAAAGCCAAGCAAACAAACTATCCAAATTTACAAAAGTTACAGGAATGGGTTTATCCTTGTCTCCTACTAGCTCTAGAACGTGCTGTAGTCACAAAACAAGCAGGTGACGTTGAAAGGTGTTTGCAAGAATTTATCGCTCAAGTCCCAAATAGCAGCTTTGCTTGGGGATATTCTGGCTGGATGCAAGCAAAACAGCAGATGTTAGCAGAGTCAACTACAAACTTCGATCGCGCATGTCAGCAATCAGCAGTACCTACATGGATTTTATGCGATCGAGCAATTGTCTATGAAACAATGCAGAACCTACAAAAAGCGATTCAAGCCTACGAAGCAGTCGCAAAAATAGACCCGAACTATGCTTTTGCCCCATTTCGTCTTGGAACTTTAATGGCGAGACAAGGTGATTTTGTGAATGCTAAGTCTTATTTGGAGAAAGCCATTCAAATACATGCTGTCTATGCAGAGGCATATCATAATCTAGGCTGGGTTTTGCTAAATATCCAGAAACAAGATCCGCAATCAAAGCAATTTCGCCAATTAAAATCAGCATACTCAAAGGCATTAGAGTCATATTCTCGACAACAACAGACTAATTGTGCTGATTCTATTAGAGGCGCATTTTTGGCGATCGGTATCGAACTATAGGTTTCTGGTTTCTGAAGAATTATCGTTAAGAAAAGGTTAATTAATTAATCTTCTGGATTATTGCTTTGTAAGTTATCTGCAAGCAGCAATTGCAAATTCGAGATTGAAAAGGGCTTTTTACGTTACCCGCCTTCATCTTTTTGACTCTATTTTCAATAGGATGACGAGCCAACAAGGTCTATGAGGAACGAGAAGGGTTGAAAATTTTTGAATTTACAATTGCTGATGGTTAATAGAGATTCAGGTTGTCTGCTTGGAACCAATTCTCAAATTATTGGCAAAAATCTCGTCGGGTAAGGCAGAACCTGTAGGATCGAGCTTCTTCGCCAAATCGGGATACTTAATCCGTCCATGATTTCGTTCTCGCCAAATCCTGATGAATACTGGCGCAATTTTCTGTAAATCCGCTTGAGTCAGTTCGGCATCATCTAACTGTCCATCATCCCACCGCGCTTGAAAAATTCGCATCAACATTTGATTGGCGGCCTCTTCGGTGGTG